>Ga0105162_1001090_pt1 | contig 16208 bp, 20 predicted proteins | sample JNZ201metaG_FD_81532 | JGI IMG/M metagenome (GOLD analysis project Ga0105162, IMG submission 81532) | Hot spring microbial communities from Jinze hot spring, China to study Microbial Dark Matter (Phase II) - JNZ 20120812A | ecosystem: Environmental > Aquatic > Thermal springs > Hot (42-90C) >...
TGCCTACACGCAGAGCGGGGGGGAGAGAACGACTGCCATCATGTGTTTCATGCTCGCTCTGCAGAACCGTATCAAGTCTCCCCTCAGGGCGGTGGACGAGTTCGAGGCCCATTTGGATCCACATAAGAGGGAGGAGCTGATGAGGGGAATAATGGAGGTCTGTGGGGAGGGGGAGAATCAGTACCTCCTCATCACTCCAGGCTGGCTCAGTGGTCTGCAGAAGGTTTCGAACGTGGTGGTGGTTCAGAACGTCGGCGGGGTTTCCGAGGTGAAAATAGTTGAAGCCGACTGAGCGCAGGGATTTGATCCTGAGGATCATAGATCTTTGCGAATCGGTCAGCAAGAAGGGGCTGAACCCTTTTGATGTGAAGGTAAGGGAACTCTTTGACAGGTTGAGGGAGCTGCTTCCCCTGCTCAAGAAGCATGAGGAGCTTTACCTGGATCTTCAAGCCGTTTTGGGGCTCTCCGAGGTGGTCTACCAGCAAGGGGAGTGGATTAAACATCGCTCCTCCCTCCTTTACCTCGACCCCTTCCTAGTTCTCCTCAAGCTACAGGCTCTTTCGCCAGAGGAGCTTGCAGAGATTTTTGTGAGGTCTTGGCATCCGGTACTTGAGCTAGAGTGCCTCACGACGAACGGGCTGAGGGAGGGACACGACTACTGGAGGCTCCTTCCCAGTCTGGAGGAGAGACTGAGGGGACCCGTGGTTGCGGAAATCCGACCTGGCATGATGGAGAGGGAGGAGCTTGAGCGGATGGGTTTCCTGCCCAAGGAGCTCTTTGAGGAAATGCTCGAGCAGCTTTGGATGGAGTTGAGGAAGAAGGGCAAAGTTTCCTATTGGCAGTTCGTGAAGGGAAGAGACTACACGGAGACGGTTAGAAGAGCGTATCTGCTCAGCTTCTTGATTACTTACGGGAGGGCCGCGGTGGAGGTGGATCCCATCAAGGAGGAGATAAAGGTGGAGGCTAGGGAGGAGCCGGAGCGGAGAAGGGAAACGTGCTCCCTGCCCATCTCCATTTCACCCCCATAGATGGAGGAGACGGAAGCAGAACTTAGGGAGAAGATGGCGAGGGCCATGCAGCTTCTCTGTTTCAAGCATCACATGGAGCCTGGAGCTAAGGCTTGGGAGCTGAGACATGCGCTGGGCAAGAATTACGAGCAAGTTCTGAAAGCCCTTCAGGTGGAGCTTGAGAGGCTGGGGCTTACCATAAAAAAAGTTCCCTCTGGAGGGGAGACGGAGTCCGACCGGTACTTTGTGACTCTTCGTGGATCTCCCCCGCTCGCGGCGGCCAGGACCTATGGATGGAGGGTGGATGAGATGGGGATGCTGACGGCCATCCTTGCGCAGCTTCTGGTGAAGGGCGGGAAGATTCCCCTGAAGGAGGTCGTGCAGCTGCTTGAAGAGAAGTTCCCGAAGTTTAGGGTGGACATGGCGGTTGAGAAATTCATAAGGAGGGGATATCTGGAGGAGGACGAGGAAGGGATGTTGTACTTGGGCTGGCGGACGAGAGCAGAGGTGGATGAAAAGACCCTGATGGGGCTGCTGCTGGGGAAGACGCCCTCGGGGGAGAAAAAGAGCGAGTGAGTTCAGACGAATACGGATTTGCCCACCAGCTCCTTCAGCTGGATGCCCTTGGCGGGCTTGATTTTCACATACGGATGCTTGACCGGCCCGAAAATATCCGTGACATTTCCTATTCTCCTACCCTCCCTGTCTAGGACTGGTTGCCCCATCCGTGGCTCAATCTCAAACTTACAGATCCCTCCCGTTGGCGTGACATGCAGGAGCTTACCAGCCGCTTTCACTTCTCTTCCAACAGCACCGCGTTGAGCACAGGCTCCTGACCGGGCCTGCTGGTTACCCTCGCCTTCCCCACTTCCGTCAGAATGATGGCTCCCTTGGTAATGGTCTCCGTTCTCACAAAGTCTCTGTTGGCGGGATTCTCTAGGACCGAGAGGATTTTTGCCATCCTTGTTCTTCCATGCGAATCTGAGACGTTGGCGAACTCCACCGAGAGCAGGCGTATTTTCCTCCTCCCGCCTTTCCCCTTTTCCACAACCCTTTTCGTCGGACCCGGATGGGTGGGGATGAAATCCCTTCCCATTTCTCTCCTCCTCTTGCCCCTGCTGATCCGCCTTCGGCCGCCAGTAGGCTTCTTAAGTGATCTGCCATGCCAGAGAGACATTATTCCTCTTATGCTATTCAGTAAAAAGGGAGCCACTCTGTCTCACCGAATCAAGTGGAGAAGGAGAAAACGATTGAGTTTGAGGGTTTGTGTATCAGGGTCAGTCCCCCGATGTCTGTAAGTCTCACGTTTTCCCTCCCCTCCAGTCTGAGGAGGAATTTGCCGAGCCTGATCTGCTCGCCAGAGGACCAAATGGTCAGAACTCCCCATTCTAGACCCGTTGCCATTGCCAGTCCGCCGGTCGAGAGGTTTTCTGCCCGTAACCTAACTCTCTGCCTAACCGCCCCGTTCTCTAAGGTTCCTTCCAAAATCATCGACAGGTCACTAGCTCGCAGGAATTCTCCCCCTTGGTGCAGGAAGGTGAGCTCGGTCACGTTCTCCCACACTTGGAGGCCTACTAACTGCACGGGGACACAAGGAGCGGGGCTGGGCCAAATCCCCGTTGCACCCCTCACCACCAGCATGAAAAGGGCTGTCATGACCATAACCACCGCGAGCAGCAGGGAGACCGCGACTACTGGGGAGACCCCTCTCATGATCCCACCCTCACCCTCATCCGATAGACCCGTTTGAAGTAGTGTAGCGGGCCAGGAAGGATGAGTTTCAGGTTTTCCAAGGTCGGTGAATATCCCCGTGCCGCCAGCCAAGAATTCTCCACCAGCAGGTACTCGGTCCAAGCATCCTCAGCGGGGCTGTGAAATTCTATGGTGAGGTTTTCACCGCTCTGCACCAAGTTTTCAGACACGAGCAGGTTCTCGCAGATGAGGGTGAGGCTTAGAACCCCGGTGCCGGAGATTCGAAAGTTCTCCCCTTCCAGCTCGAAAACTTGATGATATACCTCGTTTTCTCTCACAGCTAGGGCGGCGGGGGGGGAGAGCATGAGTGCTTCCCCTTCCTGCACCAGCAGGATCGCCCCGTTTTCATAGATGATTTCCATATCCGGGTACCGGTAGTTCTGGGAGCGGAAGAGCAACCTCCCCCACGAGTTGTCGAACTGGATGGTCCCCCCCGCGGTTCTCCCCACGACGAAAGGGAGGAAGGGAATGATGCTTGGAACGGGCTCCCCGCCTAGGGAAAGAGGCACCGTGGCCGTCCCGCCTGGTTGAAGCCTTTCCGCGGCGGTCTGTAGCTGGAGAAAAGCCGTCTTGACCTCTTCCAAGTGTTTGGCCTCCATCTCATGCAGCGCGTGATTCTGGTAGGTCAAGGAGGTATAGAGGATGGCAGGTATCACAACAGCCAGGACCAGAACTGCCTCGACCACCACCGAAACCCCCTTCTCCTCTAGCATCCCCTCCTCGCCGAGAGCAGGAGGATCCTGTGGATGTAGTTTTCTCCAATTCCCAGCCTCCACCCGTTCTCGAGGTTATCGAGCGAGGCGCCTCCACCCAGCAGGTTATCCCTCACCCCTTTCAGGTACCTCTCCCAAGCCCAAGGGTATCGGGACCAGATGTAAACATTCTCGCTTTCCTCCGATTCAAGATAGTTCTCGACGAAGAGGATGATGGTTGCCCTCCCAGTCCCCGCCAGTTTCTGAAGGGAGTCGGCAATTCTTATCTCCTTGTAAATCAGTCTCCCGTTCTCAATCGTAAAGATTGAAGGTTCCGACTTCATGATAACGGCCGAGCCCTGTTTCAGAAGAATGGCTCCTCCCTCATAAATCCAAGTTTGCCTTGGATAGATTGAGCTTCCGGATTCGAAACAGATAGAGCCTGGTAGGTTCTCGTTCTCCGCCCAGAGGGTGCTCGCTCTTTTGGGGGCCGAAACCATAACAGGAAAAGTGGGGGACATCCTGAAGCTGGCTGTCCTTATTTCCCCGTTTTCCGCCAGCTTGGAGAGAGTGAACTGGAGGTTCCTGAAGTCTTCGTAGACAAGTTGCATGTGTGCGACCTCCGCCTCCTTTATCAAGTTATAGACGAGGTTTCGATACCAGAGGGCAAAAACCATGAGGAGGACCATGGTGACCATGATGGCAAAGATAATGACGGAAACACCCGCTCGCTCCATCAAGTAACACAGGCGAGATTTGCTATGCCCTACTCTGTTGGTGCGGTATGATGGTGAGGATCCACTTTTCCCCCTCTACCTCAAACTCCCTCCGGACTCCGGTCCACTGGGGGGAGGTGGAGAGCCTGAGATTCCGGATTCTGACCTCCTGTTTGATGTAGTCCTCCATCAGGCTTATGAGCTTGAGACTTTCCTCCCCCATGCAAGCCTCAGCATCCACTCTCTCCTCCATTTTGAGGGAGAGTTCCCTTCTCATGAGCTGGAGCCTCCTCACCAGTTCCCTTGCCAGAGCCTCGGCTTTCAGCTCATCGCTCAACTCACAGTCCACGACGACTCTACCCTCCGGACATTCACAAGCAGAAGCTTTTGAGGGGAGGGGCTTTTCGCCAGGCCTGCATAGCGCAACTTCTTTGCAGTTGAGCATAGTTTTGAGCACATCCTCCAACGGACGGATCTTGTCTAGGATGGCAGGTTCACTCTCGATGATGACCGTCCTCACAGGCCACCTCAGCTTCACGCCCGCATTCTGTCGGGCGGAAATCCCCGCTTCCACCAGTTTTCTAACGAGTTCCATGGCTTCTTCTAACTCTCGATGAATGAGACCCTTGTCGGGTGCTGGCCAGTCGCACATGTGAACACTCTCTCCCCCTTCTAGGTCCCGGTAGATTAGCTCTGTGAGATGTGGGGTGAAGGGTGCGAGAAGTTTGGAGAGCGTCAGCAGGATTTTGTATAGTGTGAAGTAGGCGGCAGTTTTGGTGGGATCCTCTGTTTCTATCCAGGTCCTCCTGCGGATGAGCTTGATGTACCACCTGCTGAGATCCTCCTGAATGAAGTCCCTCAGCGCTCTGGTGGCAAGGTGCAGTTCATACCTCTCGAGCGCGGAGGTCACCTCCTCTATCAGGTTTTGGAGTCTGGAGAGAATCCAGAGATCCTCCTTTCTGAGGTGTCGCTGAATCTCCTCTCCTACGGTTTCTGGGTCAAAGGAGTCGAGGGACATGTAGGTGGTAGCGAAGACATGCACATTCCAGAAAGTGTTGAGAAGTCTGCGAGCCTCCATCACTCCCCTCATGCTAAACTTCAGATCCTCCCAAGGAGGATTGGAGGAGAGCACGTAAAACCTGAGGGCATCGGCACCGTACTTCTCGGCAACCTCCAACGGCTCTATTACGTTCCCCAGCGATTTGGACATTTTCCTTCCATGCTCGTCAAGCGCGAACCCGTGCATGAGTACGGATCGGTAGGGCACCTCTCCAAACGCCGCTATCGAAGAGACCTGCTGGGCGTAGAACCACTTGGTTACTTGGTCCTCCCCCTCTGTGATGAATTCGCTCGGCCACGGCCAGAGTTGGGAAGTTCCAGCAGGGTAGTTTAGAGAAGCCCAAGCAGCGATGCTGGAGTCAAACCAGACATCCAGCACATCCGGTACTCTCCGCATCTCACCACCACACTCGCACCTCAGCACGATGCTGTCCACATCCGGGCGGTGCAGGCTCTTGGGCTCAGCACCTCTCTCCCTCAGCTCCCGTCTGCTCTCGATAAATAACTCCCTTCCACACCTTTCGCAGACCCAGAGGGGAATGGGGATACCCCAGTATCTCTGTCTCGAGAGGCACCAGTCCCCCACCGACTCCACCCCGTTGACGTACCTCTCCTTCACCCAAGCGGGGAACCAGTTCACCTCCTCGTTCTTCTGGAGCAGGAGCGGTTTGAGAAGCGAACTACAGAGGAACCACTGTTCGGTGGCCCTGAAGAGGAGGGGAGTGTGGCACCGCCAGCAGTGTGGGTAGGAGTGAACGATGGTTCCCCTCTTTACCAAAACTCCTTTACGCTGGAGGTCGGAGAGAATCATCTCGTCTGCATCTTTGACGTACAATCCTGCGTATTTGCCAGCCTCCTCCGTGAATCTCCCCCTCCCGTCCACCGGACAAAAGGGGGGCAAATTGTATCTGATTCCAACCTCGAAGTCCTCCTCACCGTGTCCTGGGGCGGTGTGTACGCATCCCGTTCCCTCCTCAAGCGTGACATGATCTCCAAGGATGACCATGTGTTTGAACTCCCGCTGTTTGGGAACCTCCTCCACCATGGGGTGCTCATACTCCAACCCCTCCAGCTCGGCACCCTTCTTTCTGTCCACCACTCTATACTCCCAGCCCAACTCGGTGGTCACCTTCTCCAGTAGCCCCTCGGCCAAAATGTAACGCTCGCCCGCAACCTCGATTTCAACGTATACAAACTCTGGGTGCACACAGACGGCGAGGTCGGCTGGGAGGGTCCAAGGAGTGGTGGTCCAAACTAGAAGGTATCGATTTTTCTCCCCCTTGAGTTTGAATCTCAGGTAGACAGAGGGGTCGCTTCGGTCTTGGTACTCACCTCTAACCTCGTGCTCCGCCAGGGCTGTTTCGCATCTGGGGCACCAGTGGATGACTCTGAGCGCTTTCCTTAGTAGATTTTTCTCATGAGCCCTTTTGAGCGTCCACCAAGCACACTCGATGTAATCGTCCGTCAGGGTGAGGTACGGCTTGTCCCAGTCCATCCAAATTCCAAGTCTCTTGAACTCCTCGCTCATGGTTTTGACATGTTTCAGTGCCCAAGATCTGCACTCCTCCACGAACCTCCCGATTCCAATTTTCTCCTCGATCTCCTTCTTCGAGCCGATTCCCAGGAGTTCCTCAACCTTCACCTCGATGGGCAGCCCGTGACAGTCCCATCCCGGCTGTCTCCTGACGTTGTAACCCCTCATGGTTCTGTACCTGAGGACGGTGTCCTTGATGATCTTGTTCCAGGCCGTCCCGAGGTGGATGGAACCACTTGCGTAGGGGGGACCGTCCAAAAAGTACCAGAGGGGTCCCTTCGAGCGCATCCTTTTTACCTTCTCATAGATGTTCTCCTCCTCCCACCTCCGCTGGATTTCTCTTTCTTCCTCCGGTCCACTGTATTTTCCCGCAGGTTTGATCTTCATTTGACTGTTATGCGTCTGGGCTTATTTTTGGATGTCTCCGAACCATTTCCCAGAAGTATCCGATTAAGCGAGGAGAATTCTTGAGAGAGTAGACCGGCCTACCTATTTCCCTTTCCTGCGTCCTCCCTAAAACCCCCCGGATTTGATAGGTAGGACATTCTGGCAAGAATTTTCCGACTTTGCCAAAAAATGCAAAATTTTAAAATCAGATTAAAAAATAGGCTAAAAATGTCCTTTTTCTCGGGAAAAAACGGGCCGAAATGGGGAAAGTTTCCCCCCCCTTTTGGGGAGGGGTGAAGAAAGAAAGAGAGTTTAGGTAGGACGCCCAACTCTCCCTCTCTCTTAGGGAGGACATAATTTAGAGTGTCCTACCTATTTACTTCAGGCCTCGAGTTTTACTCCTTGGAGAGGTAGACCTGCCCTGATCTAGCCACTTCTCTCAAGTAGGGAGAGAGTTCACGAACAGCCTCCTCCACTTTGAAGTGCTCACCGCTGAGTTCGGCCGTCGCCACGCCATCCTTGATCTCTATCATCTTACCTCCGGTACGCTCCAACTTTTCCACAAACTCCATGAGCTCCCTTTCCTCCATCCTCCTAGTTTTGAGGAGGGCGACCTCCCTGACTACGGCACGGCTTGGATCGATAATTTCAACTTGTATGATCGGGATCAGTCTTTCCAGTACTTTCCTCATGTGTTCGGCCGTCTGATCCTCTGCCTGAAAGCTAAGGATGATGCGTGCGAGGCCGGAAGGTTCGATTCCCACGGTGATCGAGTCAATGTTTATCTGCCTGCGCGTGAAGCATCTGGAGACTCTCATCATCACTCCCGGGACGTTGTCGCACAGTATGGAAAAGATGTGTGTCTTCATGTCAGCATCTGGTCGAGCCTTCCCCCAGCCGGAACCATGGGGAGCACATGTTCATCTGGATCTATGGGAATATCCAGTACCGCTGGTTTCCCGCTGTCGATTGCCTCTTTTAGCTTTTCCCCGACCTCTCCAGGTCTCTCCGCCCTGTCACCCCAGGCTCCGTAGGCCTCGGCTAGCCTTACAAAGTCCGGGGATTCGCCCAGATAGGTCTGCGATCTGCGCTTGCCGAAGAACAGATCCTGCCATTGCTTCACCATTCCCAGATATCGGTTGTTGAAGATGCAGTTGACCACCGCAATCTTGTTCACCACGCAGGTTGCGAGCTCCTGTGAGTTCATCAGGAAGCTCCCGTCGCCTGCAATGTTCACCACGGTGCACTCCGGTCTCGCGACTTTCGCCCCCATGGAAGCGGGGAACCCGAAGCCCATGGTTCCGAGCCCGCCGGAGGCTATGAAGTGTCTGGGCTTCCTTACACAGTAAAAGTGTCCCGCCCACATCTCGCACTGCCCGACCTCGGTGACCACGATGCCATCGGGTCCCAGCGTTTCCCCTATCTCCTTTATAACCCGCTGGGGTTTGAGGGGGACGTTATCATAATCCATCTTCGGCGCAAGCTCTCGCTTCATCTGCTGAATCCTTTTCCCCCACTCCTCAACCTTCCCCTTCTGCCATCTGGAAACCAAGGCCTCGATGAGCTTACGGAGGGCCCGCTTGGCATCCGCCCTTATGGCAACCTCCGGCTTCACTATTTTCCCCAGCTCCACGGGATCCACATCAATGTGAATGATCTTCGCCCTCGGAGCAAAGAATCTTACATCACCGGTTGAGCGGTCGCTGAACCTTGTCCCCACCGCAAGCAGGAGGTCGCACTCGGTCACAGCCAAGTTCGCTGCCATCCTCCCATGCATCCCCAGCATTCCAAGGGAGAGCGGGTGATCCTCTGGAATGCTCCCCTTTCCCTGTAAGGTGGTGACTACTGGAGCCCCAAGCAGTTCGGCCAGCTCTACCAGCTCCTGCGAAGCATTTGAGAGAATGACTCCTCCACCAGCCATGATGAGGGGACGCTCCGCCTTCACGAGTAGGTTGACGGCCTGCAGGATCTCGTAGGGTTTGGGTTCGAGGCGGATGTACTTGTTTATCTCCACCTTTGCCGGTATTTCTACCTCCGCCTTGGCCGTCTGGACGTTCCTTGGAAGATCGATGTGCACGGGTCCTGGTCTCCCACTGGTGGCGATGAGGAAGGCCTGTCGGACAATCTTGGGCAGATCCTCCACTCGCTGGACGATGAAGTTGTGCTTGGTGATGGGGAGCATCACGCTCAGCATGTCGGCCTCTTGGAAGGCATCCAAGCCTAGAAGGCTTGTACTCACTTGACCTGAGATGGCGATTACGGGGGAGGAGTCCATGTAAGCATTTAAAATTCCAGTCACCAGATTGGTCGCTCCGGGTCCGGAGGTAGTCACGCAAACTCCCGGCTTTCCCGAGGCCCGAGCATAACCATCGGCGGCGTGGGCGGCGGCCTGCTCATGTCTCACCAGAATGTGTTGGAGTTCCGTTTCCGAGTAAAGGACATCGTAGGCGTGGATGATGGCTCCGCCGGGGATTCCGAACATGTGTTTCACACCCTCAGCCTTCAGACACTTCCACAGGATTTCGGAACCGGTGAGCTCCATTCTGGATTACACCCTCTCCTTCATTATAACCACCCCAAGAAGACCACCGTTTCAAACGGTGATGAATTGAGGTTTTCCTGATATACTCCTGAATCGTTTCCGCCGAGACGTGGCCTTGGGGCAGGTCTCCAAGGTGGGGCTGTCGTGAGCCAGCCTTAACTGGGGCAGTGCCACTCAGCGGACCTGGCAACGTAGTTCAATATCGACCCCAGAAGCCACCTAACTAGTTGTGGTGGTTCACTCTTGCTAGGACCGAGACCCGGTATCTCCTTCTTCCTCCCCTCGAGCCCACCAGCTTGGCGGTTTCGGAGAGTTGGGCCCCATGTTTGGTCCTCAATAGCCTGCCAAGCCTTCTGGCCAGTTCCACCGAACTGAGGTAATAGTCTAGACCGCCCTCGACCTCCTCCACTCTGGTTATGAAGAGCCTACCGTCCTCCTTGCTGGTTTTCGAGACCTCCTCTTCCAGCAGCTTCCTCACATTCTCGAGATTTTTTCCCCGCACCTGCAGGATGGCCTCGTAATAGCCGCCGGATTTCAGTCTACAGATTCTGCACGTCTCTTTCTTTATGGGAAGGCTGGTTTGGAGGAATCCCACCTCAGGCTGGAGGGATCTCACCTGTATTCTCACCTCCCCCCTTCTTTTTTCAGCCTCCACCTTCACTTGGGCCCCAATCTCCCCCGCCTTCACGAACTCCATAGCACCACTCTCAAAGCTCGCTACCTCTAGGTGAGAGAAAACGATCTGCCTCACTCCCTCTTGGAACTCGAGCCAATGTCCCCCAACTTTAACTGCACCGCACCTAGGGCATTCCACCAGCTCGAGCTTAGGGAGTCGCAGGGATGGCTGGGCAGAGAGGCAGGAGCGGCAGAGTCCGCCGATTAGCGGGTTTTCTTCTGACTCAGTTGATCCGCACTTGTAGCAGAACCTCCTCACTTCATCTTCACCATCATGGCGTGTGGAACACCCTGAACTCGCACGACCTTCTTGGGATCTATAAGTCCCTCACTTATAGCCCGCTCTACGACCGACCCCACCAAGTTTGCGATGGTTGCCTCCCTTATCATCCTCATACACTCCTCCAAGCTGGCCTCCCTACCCTGATAGAATTTCTCGTCCACCTTCAGGACCAGCTTCCCTTCCCTGAACTCCCTGCCCAGCAGCTCAGCATCGCAGACAATCACCAAAACCTCCTCACCCACTTGGAGCACCCTGAGTCTTGGCATCAGATGTTCCTCACGACCGTCCTCGCCCCGCAGGCCTCACACTGAAGGAGGGTCACCCCCTCCCGCTTTATTAGCTTCGTATCGGGCCTCTTACACTCCCTGCAGAAGATAAATTCCTCTAGGTAGGAGTCCAGTTTCTGCTTGATGGTCGGCAGGGCGAACCTCCCCTGTACGACGAGCTGTTCCCCGCTTTGGCTCCCAGCCGCCCCAAGCTCCCTAAGCAAGTACTTTTCCAGATGCTTCTCCTCTCTGTTTAGGGCGGTACAGAGGTTCCTGAAGTTTCTCAGGATTGTTCTCCCCCCAACCTGGATGACCTCGGGCTCGGGAACTTGGAACCTGCTCCGGTCGAAGGCTATCTTGGGAACCTGTTCGAGGGCGCGTTTTAGGAGCTGCTCGTAGGGCTCCATCAGATCCTCCTGAACCTTCCGGGCTGGACCTCGTAGATGCTTCCCAGCGCTAGCAATCTCCTTATTCCCTCCTCAACCTCCGGCCGGGAAAGTTTCAGTTCCCTGGCGATCTCCTCGGCGGATACCCCACTCCCCCGGTCCAGCCTCACGATGGTCTCCTCCACCCTGCTTTCAACTCCTACCTCCAGCACCTCCACTGGCGGTACCTCCTTTTTGGGTCTTGGGAGCAAACCCGTGTTTAGCAGCTTCTTTCTGGCTCTCACCAGCTCCAGCAACCGGAGAGTTTCTAGGTTTGGATCCTCCACTCTCATCACCAGCTCAGGTTGCAGATAGATCTCGCCCGAAAATTCCTTGACCTTACCTATCACATCTAGGAGGCTCCCTATCTCATACTTCTCCAACTTCTTCATGTCTTCCCCCCACGCTCTGAGACTGATCACCCCCGTTCCGTCATCCAGATAAAGAAAACAGTAGCGCTCCTCCTCCAGCGTCTTGTCCACCACCGTCCCCAGAACCCTGACTCTCGAGGCCTTCTCACCCCAAAGGGTGACGATATGTGCTGGCTCCTCCTCTGTAGCTTCCCTGTACTCACCCTGTTGCAGGTCTTCAATCAGCACTTTTCTGGCAGGGGTCCACATCCGGTTTTTTCACCGAGTTGCATAAATCGAGTTTGTAACCATATCCCCCGAGCCGTTTCAAATTTGTCCTCTCAATCATAGACTAACTCTATCGCATGAATTGTGCACACGTGTGCACTCGGGCAACCTGTTGTTACGGTTTTTGACGGCAATTCCACAGGTTGATATGGAATTCTTTCGTTTCCGGGGTGCGGTGGTCGCGGTTGTAGGGGGAAGGGCGAAAGGGATGAGCGCCCAAGAGGTCCTTGAGAGGTTCTCGGCCACGAGGGAGGGGACGGTAGTTCAGCTTTTCGATGCCAAGAGGGTAGCTGGGAAGGAGCATCTTCTGCATGCCACCAACCTCGCCCTGCTATCCTGGGAGAGGGGGGAGAGATTTGCTGAAGATCCCTCCCTAGACCTACTCTGCTGGGTGGCGGCCGACAGGCAAATCGGGACGGCCCTTAAGCGGGTGGGCATAACCCCAGAAACTACGGCCTTAGCTGTGTTGGTGGTGGGGAGAGACCAAGCCTCGGTGGAGTCCGTGGTTAGGGAAGTGGAGCGGTACTTGGAAAGGGATGATGAGGTGATAGGGGGAGAAAGAGAGGAACTCGTGGGGGCTTTCGACCTGCCCGCCGGAACCCGTGCCGAGGAGGTGGAGAAGCTGGTGAAGGAGAAGATTGCTCTCCTCGAGCTGGCTAAATGAGGCTGTTGGTGACCTGTAAGAACTTCCTCAGCTCCAAACAAACTTACCTCGCCATTAAGCGGGTGCTCCCAAGGGCAGAAGTGCGCGGTAGCGGTTTTAAGGGAGTCTTCTTGGTGGAGGTGGAAGGGGATCCCTTCGAGGCCGCTAAGGCACTCAACCGTTGCTCCGCGGTTGGGAGGGCCGTTCCGCTCTTGGTGGAGGTGGCGAGCGATGTGGAGAGCGTGAAACAGGCGGCCCTGCGGGTGAGCGAGCTCCTCTCTCCCGCTGAGAGCTTTTGCTTCAGGTTGTACAAGAGGGGGGCCCATAAACTGGATAAACCCACACCAGAGATAGAGCGCGAGGTGGGAGCGGCGATCCAGATGGAGGTGGAGCGGAGGAAGGGGAGGAGACCGGAGGTGGATCTAGAAAACCCAGATGTGGAGATTTCGGCTGAAGTTCTCGGGCCAGTGACTCACGTGGGGATTCTTAGGGAAAGCTGGAGGATCAAGCCTCGGGGACCCCCGCCTCGGCCAGCCTCCTGACCTTTTCGATTCCCGCGTAGGAGCCACGTAGTACGAGCCGGTCTCCAACCAGAATCTTGGTCCTCGCGCTTGGGGTGTAGATGAACTCTTCCCCTCTCTCGAGGAAGAGAATGTAGGTTCCGGTGGTGGCCCAGAGATTCAGCTCCCCTACCGTTCGGTTCTCCAGGACGGAACCGGGCTTCACCTGGATTCTGGAGATTTTTTCGTCCGTTTCTTCCACCACCTCCGCGAGCACGGGATGGGGCTCGATTCCCCTCACCATGAGGTCGGCGATGAGGTCTGCCGAGTCGGTGATTCGCTCAAGATACCTCACGGTCTCCAGCATGCTCGCCAGTTCCTTCTCCCCTTTCTTGGCCAGCTTGAGGGTTTCGGCCCAGAGTTTATAGCTCAGTCTGTCAAACTTCTCCTCTATCTCCCCCACCAGTTGCGCCGGTTCTGGCAGGTTGAGCAGGACGGAAGAGTAGGCCAAGTCGACGGAGAGGAGGGCAGCATCTCTCATCTTAGCAAGGGTTTTCCTGATGGTCCTGAATTTAGCCGAGGGTGAGGGTGGTTTGAAGGTTTCCCCGCACATTTTGCAGACTTTCCGGAGACCCTCCAAGGGGCCCTTCACCACCAGCAGGTCGTTCGGCTCGGGGATGGTATCCTTGTTGGGGATTTCATAGCTCTCCCCCCTCTTGATGGCCAGCACCCAGACCCCCAGCGTGGAGGGAAGCTTCGAATCTCCAAGTCTTTGGTTGGCTAGGTGGGAGCCCTCCCTTATCTTTATCTTGGCCAGTTTCTCGCTCGCCGAGGCCAGTGCGTCCTTGAGCAGTGGGTGCACCCCCATCCGCTTGAGCACAGGGGTTATCAGGTCGCCGCAGGCGTTGGAAATGTTTTCCGCACTGACGGCGATCTGCAGGAGCCCAACCAGCCGCTTTGCCTCCTCCCGGCTCCGGGAAACCACCGCCGCGCACTGGAAGAACTGATAGCTGAGCTCGTCCATCCTCTCCTCCAGCCTTCGTACGAGGTTGGCGAGCTCCTCATCCTCAAAGTAAAGGGAGGCGAGCGCGAGGTCAACCATCCGATCCGAGTTGTCCTTTATTTCAACGAGGAGCTCCCGGATGGATTTGGGACCTTCCGCCATCCAAAAGTTTTGGGGTTTCAACTTTATTAGGGTCGGATTGGGGATCAGATTGGTCGTGGCGGAGGACTACGAGGAGCTGAGTAGGATGGCCTCTCAATACCTTGCCGACTTCATCCGGAGACCCAGAGTGGTTCTGGGTCTGGCCACGGGAGCCACGCCCATCGGCACCTATCGGGAGCTGGTGAGAATGTATAGAGAGGGGCTAGATTTTGGAGGGGTGGTGACCTTCAATCTCGACGAATTCGCCCTTCCGCCGGATCACCCTGCAAGCTGTCGTCGCTTCATGGAGGAGCACCTCTTCCGGTGGGTGAACATAAAAAGGGAGAACATTCACTTCTTGGACGGCATGGCGGAGGATCCGAGGGGGGAGTGCGAGAGGTATGAGGAGGAGATAAGAAGAGAGGGCGGGATAGACCTTCAGTTGCTTGGGATAGGGCGCGACGGTCACATAGCCCTCAACGGTCCGGGAACACCCTTCGACTCTAGGACGCGCCCCGTGAGCCTTCCCGATCGAATGAGGAGCGAACTCGCACGATCTCTCGGCTCCCCCGACGAGGTACCGCACTGGGGCCTGACCGTTGGGATAGCCACCATCATGGAAGCTAAGGAAATTCTCTTGCTGGCTAGCGGGGAGGAGAAGGCGGAGGCCGTTGCGAAGGCCTTGGAGGGTCCCGTTACCCCTGAGTTGCCGGCATCCGTCCTCCAGCTTCACCCCCGCTGCACTTTCATTGTCGATAGGGCCTGCGCCTCTGGGTTTAGATGATTTCCACGAGCTCCTCCGGAAGCGAAATCTCGATGGGCTTTCCGCAGCTCTTACACCTTGGCCGGTTCTCCACCGCCACTCTCACGGGAACCAGTGTGGAGAAGCAGGATGGGCACCGGAGTCCCTCGAGGGAGAGCATCCTCACGTTAGGTTCCTCCTCTTGGAAGAGACACGGATGACAAAGTTGCGAAAGGATGTCGGTGGCATTCTCCTCCTTTTCCTATGGTTCCCACTTCTCCCCGATTTGTGAACACCCATCGAGGGATTTCTAGCAGGCCTCCCTTTTAAAGCGGAAAAAGGTTACACCCTTCGGAACCGGCGCAACTGTAAGGGGTCTACGGTGATCATTTAACCAGTGAGCGGGAAATCTTGAGTCCTCACTCAGCCAAAAGTTTAAAAATGTCAAGAGCCGATGCTCCCTGAAGGCTAAGGGATAGAGATGCAAAGTGCAGAAGCAACACTCCCACTACAAGCGGTAGGAGAAAGAGAACCAAAAATCTTCCTCTACCCATGTGGAGAACTGAGCAAATCCTGTGAACGACCATGCCCGTCGTGAAAAGGAAGAAACCAAGACATAAAAGCAGGTAAAATCCTTTAAAGCCCGAAAAGTCCACACCGTAAACGTGGAGGAGAGGGGATAGGAGAAGCATGGTGAGTAAGTGGGGGACTAGCAGGGAAGAGGAGGATTTGAGTATCCATCCGAGCCGTCCCCTAAAACCTGTCCAAATCCAGATCCAGAGCGAATAAAAAATCCAGTAGACCAGAAAGAAGGCTGGGACGAACGGACAGAGTTCGGGCGAGCCTGAAAGGGAGTAGGAAAGTAGAGGTCCGTAAAGTAGTGAAGTGGAGAGCAAAAGAACCAGCGAATCCAAAAATCCCAGCACTGGGGCCCTGAGGAGAAAGGCCTGCCCTAATTTTCCGAGAGTCTCTTTAGCGTCTCGCATAGCTCGATGGAGTCCTCATAGAGTTCGCCCCTTCTGGGGTCGTAAACCGAATAGATTGGACCACCCACCTCAAACTCGAAGAAATTCCAATACAAAATTCCCTCAACACCCTTTCTGGAGGATCTCCGTATGAACTCCCTGGTAAATTCCAGTGAGGGAAGCTTCCTCACACCAGTTCTCCAGGCCAAGGCATCGTACCCCCATTCCGTTATCCAAA
>Ga0105162_1001091_pt1 | contig 16206 bp, 18 predicted proteins | sample JNZ201metaG_FD_81532 | JGI IMG/M metagenome (GOLD analysis project Ga0105162, IMG submission 81532) | Hot spring microbial communities from Jinze hot spring, China to study Microbial Dark Matter (Phase II) - JNZ 20120812A | ecosystem: Environmental > Aquatic > Thermal springs > Hot (42-90C) >...
CTCTTCTATTATTTCACAAGCATCTTTTCCCAAGTTTTTAAATTCTTTAATAGTTTTCCAATTATTTTTATTTATTTTTCTTATTTTACCCAATTTTCTAATATCAAAGTAATTTAAAGTTAGATTTTGGAAATTTAAACTCAATATATGATATTTTTGATATGCAGAGGGTAAGGTAAATAGAAAGAATCCAGTTAATCCTAAGTGAAATAAAAGTCCTTCTTTTTCAAAAAGAAAAATTAAATATTTACCATATCTATTAATTTCTAACAGTTTAGTTTCTAAAAGAGAATCTAATGAATCTATTTTGTTTTTAAATAAAAATTCAGAATTTTTTATATTAGTAGAGATTAACTTTTTTCCTATTAAAACCTTATTTAAGTCTCTTTTGATACTTTCTACTTCAGGAAGTTCAGGCATAATTTAGTGAAGAAATTTTATTTTATAAATTTCAATAAGAGAGAGAAAGAGGCCTAATATTATTGGACCTAAAAATAATCCTAAAAAACCAAATTTTATAAGCCCTCCTAAAACAGAGAAAAGAACAAGTAAATTATGAATTTTGATTTTTTCCCCTATAAGAAAAGGTTTAAGGATATTATCTACCTGAGCAATAATTAATGCTGAATAAATAAAGAGTATAAGGGCTTTGGTATAATTTCCTATAATAATTAAATAAATAACTAAAGGACCCCATATTAGACCTGTTCCAAAAGCAGGAATAAATGAGGCAATAATAGTAAGAAAAGCCCAAAGTAAATATTGAGGAATACCTAGTGCAAAATATATTATAAACGCTAATAAACCTTGAATAAGGGCAGTCAAAATATTTCCATATAGAACCCCTTTTAAAATAAGAGAAACTCTGTTTATTATTTTTTCTTTCTCTTTTTCCTCTCCGGGAATAAGATCAGTTATCTCTTTTACAGTTTTTTCTCCATCAATTAAAAAATAATATAAAGTAATAAGAGTAAAAGCTAATTTAAATCCAAAAGATACTACAAATTTAATAAAATTTTTAAATATGGTAAAAGTATCTTGGAAAACTTTTGAAAGTATTTGACTTAATCTATCCTGAAGCTGAGGTAAATATGGATTTAATTGATCAAGTATCTTAGAAATCAAATTATAAAGATAAGGATAATTTTGAAGACCCTTTATAAATTCTTCAATATCTTTTTGAGTAAGAGGTTGCAAATTTTCTAAAAATCCTAACATTTGAGAATAAAAATTAAAAAGAAGTAGACTCAAAGGACCTATTATAAAAATTAAAAAGCAAACTATTACTGTAATAGCAGAAAATCTTCTTCTATATTTAAATTTTTTGTTTACAAAACTATATATAGGATATATAAAAAAAGCTAAAATTGCACCCCAACAAAAAATATAAAAAAGAGGACTTAATAAATAAAGAAAAAGAATAATTATGATAGAAGACAAAATTGATAGAACCCAAGCACCCAGATTTTGAAAAAATTTCTCATAAAAACCATTCATACTCTTATTTTTGTAGTATAAGGTATTTTATTAAATTTTAAAGATTTATTGTAAAGTAAAAAAGAGAGATTATAATAAAAATATGCCTATTTATGAATTTAGGTGTGAAATCTGTGGAGAAATCTTTGAAGTGCTACAAAAAATGGAAGAAGATTTTCCAAATTGCCCCAAATGTAATTCTAATTATGTAATTAAATTACCCTCTCTTTTTGGATTTCAAGATAAAAGTGCTAAACTTCAAGTAAGAGAAAAAGCTATCTTAAAAAGAGCAAGAGATTATTTAATAGATGGAAAAATTAAAGATGCTAAAAAATTTTTAGAAAAAGCTAAAGATTTCTATCCTACAGATAGGATCAAAAAATTACATGATACTTTAGCAGAAAAAAAACCTGTAAAAGGTGGGTATATTTGCAAAACAGAACTGGTAGTCACTAAAAAGAAGGAAAAATAAAAATGAAAGAAAAGGAAGAAGAACTTTTTTCTAACCTTATAACTTTTAGTACTTTCATTCTCTCCTTGAATACAGCTGCTTTGGTTCATTTAGGAGAAATTCCTGATCCCTTAACTAACAAAAAAGAAGTCAATTTAATTCTTGCAAAACAAACTATTGATACTTTAGAAATGTTAAAAGAAAAAACAAAGGGAAATCTTACTTCAGATGAAGCTAAACTCTTACAAACTATTTTATATGAACTCAAGCTGAAGTTTTTAAAATTAGTTGAATAATTTCTTTTATGAAAAGTATTTTTCTTTATTCTCCGGCTAAAATTAATCTTACCCTTCAAGTATTAAAAAAAAGGAATGACAATTATCATGAAATATACACCATTTTTCAAAAAATTGATCTTTGGGATGAAATAGAAATTAAAAAAACCTTAACAGGTTTTTCTTTGGAATTTTTTAGTAATTTTCGAGTTCCTCTTAATAAAAATTTAGCTTATAAAGCTTATAAAAAATTTAAGGAATTCTTCAAAATAAAAGATGAATTTATAATAAAAATTAAAAAAAATATTCCCATTGGTGCTGGACTTGGGGGGGCAAGTAGTAATGGAGCTTCAATACTTAAAGGGTTAGCTTATTTTTATGAAATTGATTTAAATCTTCTTTATCCACTTGCCAAAGAATTAGGAGCTGATGTTCCCTTTTTTTTAAGTCCCTATCCTTCGGCTATTGGAGAAGGAATAGGAGAAATTTTAAAACCTTTCCCCAACTTTCCGGCTTGGTATATCATTATTTATCCAAATTTTCAAATTTCCACTAAGTGGGCCTATGAAAATTTAAGATTGACAAATTTAAAAAATCCAGTTTATTATAGGAGCGATATTGCTCCGTGGAATCAATCTCAAGGACTTATTAATGATTTTAAACCTTTAGTTTTTGAAAAATATAAAATATTAGAATCCTATGAAAAATTATTAAAAAATTTAGGAGCAAAAGCTGTGAGTTTAAGTGGGACAGGATCTTGCTTATTTGGCATATTTGAAGAATTTCCTTTTTCGATTTATCATACCTTAAATTCTTTTATCAAAAAAGGAAGGATATTTTTAGCAAAAAACTTAAACTAATCAAAGAGGAGGGATTTTTTATGCCAATTAATCAATTTAAAGTATTTTCAGGGACTGCTAATACTGAATTGGCTATAAAAATTTGTAATTATTTAGATGTCCCTTTAGGAGAGTGTATAATAAGAAGATTTAGTGATGGGGAGCTTTTTGTAGAAATAAAAGAAAATGTAAGAGGGGCTGACGTTTTTATTATTCAACCTACTTGCCCACCTGTAAATGAACATTTAATGGAACTTTTAATCATGATAGATGCTGCTCGAAGAGCTTCTGCTAGAAGGATTACAGCAGTAATCCCTTATTATGGATATGCCAGACAGGATAGGAAAACTGCTCCAAGAACTCCAATTTCAGCTAAATTAATAGCTAACTTGATAGTTATGGCTGGAGCAAGGAGAGTTCTTACTATGGATTTACATGCAGGTCAAATACAAGGTTTTTTTGATATACCCGTAGATCATCTTTATGCCTTACCTGTCTTTCTTAAATACATAAAAGATACTTTTCGAGATACCGAAATTGTAATTGTATCTCCTGATGCTGGAGGAGTAGAAAGAGCTAGAGAATATGCTAAAAGATTAAATACCACCATAGCTATAGTTGATAAAAGAAGAGAAAAACCTAACGAAAGTGTGATAATGAATATTGTAGGGGAAGTTAAAAATAAAGTTGCCATTATAATAGATGATATGGTTGATACTGCTGGAACTATGTGTCAAGCAGCAGAAGCAATCTTGGAAAGAGGAGCTATTGAAGTTTACGGAATGGCTACTCATCCTGTACTTTCAGGTAATGCTATAGAAAAAATCAAAAAATCTCCTTTAAAGGCCCTTTTGGTAAGTGATACAATTCCTTTAAAAGAAGAAGCTAAAATTTTAAATAAAATAAAAGTTCTTTCGGTAGCAGAACTTTTAGGTGAAGCTATAAAAAGAATTCATACTGATGAATCTATAAGTTCTTTATTTATCTAAATAAATAAAATAAAGAAGGGAGGAGAAAAATATGAGACAAGTTGTTTTGACCTCTTTTAGAAGAGAAAAAACTGGAAAAGAAATAGCTAAAAAATTAAGAAAAAAAGGATTAATCCCTGCAATTATATATGGACCTCATATTAATCCAATTCCTATTTCTGTTAAATTTAGTGAATTAGAAAGTATATTAAATAAACACAAAGGAGAAACTTTACTTTTTAATTTAGAAATAATAAATGGAGAATCCTTCAAAATTCAAGCTATATTAAAAGAATATCAAACTGATCCTATAACTGATAAAATCATTCATATAGATTTTTTAGCAATTCATGAAAAAAATCTTATTACTATAGATGTTCCTTTAGAATTCATAGGAAAACCAATAGGAATTACTAAGGGTGGAGTATTAGAAATCCTTTTACATGAATTAAGTATTGAATGTTTACCCTCTAATATACCTGATAAAATTCAAGTTGATATAACAAATCTTGATATAGGAGATGTCTTACATGTTAAAGATATTAAAGTTCCTGAGGGAATTAGAATAGCTGAAGATTTAGAAAAAACAGTAGTTACTATTGTGACAGAAGCTGTTGAAGAACTCATAGAAGAAGAAACCGAAAAAACCACTGAATAAAAAATTTTTTAAATGTGGCTTTTTTGCGGCCTTGGAAATCCAGGAGAAAAATATAAAAATACTCGTCATAATTTTGGTTTTTTAATTTTAGATACTTTTGCTAAAAAATATAATCTTAGCTTTAATATTTACAAAGATTTAGAAAGCGAGGTAGCTTTATATGAAGATAAAGCCATTCTTTTAAAACCTCTAACTTATATGAACTTTTCAGGAAAAGCGGTAAAATTATGGATAGAAAAAGAAAACATACCCTTGGAAAACTTGTTAGTCATTTATGATGATGTGGATTTACCTCTTGGAAAAATAAAAATTTTACCTAAAGGAGGAGCAGGAGGTCATAAAGGAATGCTTTCTATAATCTACTCTCTTGGTAACTCAAATTTTCCAAGAATGAGATTAGGAATAGGAAAACCAATAAATCAAGAAATCACAAATTATGTATTATCTCCCTTTTCTGAAGAAGAAATTCCAAAGGTATTAAAGATTGCAAAAATTGCAGTATCCGCTTTAGAAGATATATTAAATATAGGATTATTTAAAAGTATGAATAAATATAATTCTTTAAATTAAACCATTTTTGGATGAAAAATTCTCAAAAATTTAATTTTTCTACTATAATTAAAAAACAATTTATTTTAAAAGCTGAAGAAATCGGTTATTACTTAGTTGCTTTAGGATTAATCATAGGTTTTGTATTAATTATTTTTGACGGGCTTAAAACATTATTTTTAGCTTCTCAATTTGAACAAGATTTAACTCCTCTTGTAATTAAATTTCTTGATAAAATTTTAATTGCTATAATTTTATTAGAAATTTTTTATACTGTTGAGGTAGCCTTATTAGAAGAAAGTGCTGTCAAATGTATAGAGCCTTTTCTTTTAGTAGGTATTACAGCATTAGTTAGAAGGCTTCTAATTTTAAGTTTCAGTATTTCTCATGCTGAAACATTTTCTGCAGAAAAAGTAAAATATAGTCTTTTAGAACTGGTGGTGATAGGAGTACTCATCCTTGCTTTATTAGCAGGATTAATTATTTTAAGAAAAACAAAAAAAATTTAGAAATAAATGGAAACTAAAAATAAAATTTTAATTCTTGATTTTGGTTCTCAAACTACTCAACTTATTGCCAGAAGAATTAGAGAATTAGGGGTTTATAGTGAAATTAGATCTTATTTAATTACAAAAGAGGAAATTCAGAATTTTTCACCTAAGGGGATTATTTTATCTGGTGGACCAAGCAGTGTATATGATAAAAATTCTCCTTCAATAAATAAAGAAATACTAGATTTAGACTTACCTATTTTAGGTATTTGTTACGGAGCTCAATTGATAAGTCATATCTTCGGAGGAAAAGTTAGAAAAAGTAAAAAAAGAGAGTTTGGTCCTGCTTATATTGAAATATTAGAAAAGAATAAACTTTTTAAGGGACTTAAAAAAAATAAAAAATATAAAGTATGGATGAGTCATAGTGATAAAATAGAAAGGCTTCCTCCTGATTTTTATGCTTTAGCAAGGACTGAACATTCTCCTTTTGCAGGAATAGCTCATAAAACTAAGTTTATTTATGGAGTTCAATTTCATCCAGAAGTAATACATACAGAAATAGGAAGTAAAATACTAAAAAATTTTGTTTTTGAAATTTGTAAATGTAAAGCTGATTGGAATATGCCCTCTTTTATAGAACATACTGTAGACCAAATTAGTAAAACAGTAAGATCAAATGAAAAAGTAATATGTGCTCTTTCTGGTGGTATAGATTCTACAGTAACAGCTTTATTAATTCATAAAGCAATAGGAGATAGACTTATTCCCATATTTGTTAACAATGGTCTTTTAAGAAAAAATGAAGCAGATGAGGTGCTTTCTTTAATGAACAATTTAGGCCTTAAAATCCATTATGTGGATGCCTCTTCTATTTTTTTAAATCGTCTTAAAGGAATTACAGATCCAGAAGAAAAAAGAAAAATTATAGGAGAAACTTTTATTGAAATTTTTGAAAAGGAAGCTCAAAAAATAAAAGATGTAAAATATCTTGCCCAAGGAACTCTTTATCCGGATGTTATAGAAAGTACATCTTTTAGAGGTCCTTCGGTCACAATAAAAACTCATCATAATGTGGGTGCACTACCAGAAAAAATGAATCTTAAGCTTATAGAACCATTAAGAGAACTTTTTAAAGATGAAGTTAGAAAAATCGGAGAAATTTTAGGTCTTCCAAAACACATAGTTTGGAGGCATCCTTTCCCTGGCCCAGGATTAGCTATAAGAATAATTGGAGAAGTAACAGAAGAAAAGCTTAATATATTAAGAGCTGCAGATGCTATTGTAATTGAAGAAATGCTTAAATCTAATTGGTATTATAAAGTGTGGCAGTGCTTTGCCATTCTTCTTCCTGTGAAAACAGTGGGAGTAATGGGAGATCTAAGAACTTATGAATATGTAATTGCTATTAGATGTGTGGAAAGTCAAGATGCAATGACCGCAGATTGGGTAAAACTTCCTTATGAATTATTAGAAACTCTATCTAACAGAATAATAAATGAAGTTGCTGGAGTAAATAGAGTAGTCTATGATATCTCCCCAAAACCTCCTGCTACTATTGAATGGGAGTAAATTTATATAGAAAACTTTTTCATATCTTTTGGGGACTTTTTCTTTTTTTATTAAGTTTTTATATTTCTTCATTATATTTTAGCCTAATTTTAATTCTTTTATTATTTTTTATATCTCTTTTTGAAATAATTCGCCTTTTCTATCCTGATTATCTTCCTTTAAAATGTCTTTGGCAACCTTTATTAAAAGAAGAAGAAAAAAGAAAAATAAGTGATGCTTGGTTTTTTATTACAGGAGTTATAATAAGTTGGTTTTTACTAGAATTGCAATACTTTCAATTAATACTCCTTATTTTAACCTTTTCCGATACTTTTGCTTCTTTAATAGGTTCTCTCATAGGAAAAAGAAAATTTAAAACTAATAAAACTTTAGAGGGAAGTTTTACATTTTTAATAACCACTTTAATCCTTTGTCTTTTATATTTTAACTCCTTTGATTTTTATATTTTAATATTTTGTTTATCAATTACTATAACAGAGGCTTTTACTAAAAGAGATAATTTATGGATTTCGGTTATTGGAAGTTTATATTTAAAAATTTTAAGCTAAAATAAAAGTATGTTCAACTATAGTATTCCTTAACTGATCAAATCTTTTTATATAAAACAATTCTTTATGTCCCGGATAAACCTGGATCCCTTGCTAAGTTAGCTAATCTTTTTAGTAAATACTTATTATAATCTCTCTGAACACCCAAACAAAGTAATTATTGAGGGAAAGCATACTGAAGCGAGAGTTTTTTGAAGCTCTTAATAAAGAATTAATTAAAAAATTTTTTTATTTCAGTTTATCTTGAAAATAATAAACCAGGTTCCTTAGCTAGATTTTGCAGATAAACTTCCTTGAAAGATTTTTTTAAAATCTTTAAAAATAATCGGAGAAAAAGAAGCAGAAAAACTAAAAGAAATTGTAATAACTTCAAAAAATTTTTAGAAATAAAGAATAAGGAAAAAATTTAGAAATTGGGCAAATATTTAATAGTATCCTAACTTTTGCTATTTCTTCCAGAATCCCTGCTCTTCCTATAGAAAATGTTTTACTTCATTCTTTTTCGTCTTCCTACAGGAGGTAATATTTTATATTTTAAAGGGAAAAACAGAAACTATAATGACGACAGCTCATATGGAATTTATTATGAAGATATTAAAAAATGCTCAAAGAACATTATATTGAACCTTCTAAAATTAAAAAAATTTACATTACTCATGCAGATGCTGATCACGCAGGAGTAACTTGATACTTTGAAGAAGAGTATGAAACCCAGATATATTTTCATCCTTCTTCTAAAGGAATTATTGAAAATGGAAATCATGCCTATGGAAACTGAAACCTCTCTTTTTCATTTGAACTCAATCTAAATTTCCAAAAAATTGGAAATCCTTCAATATCCAGCCAAAAGGGTTTTACGAAAGTTTTCCTATTATAGATTATTTTCAACGATTATTTTCAACTCGAAGAAATAGAATTTAAAGTATTAGAAAGTCTAGGAAGAACATATACCTGGATATGTATTTTTTATCCGATGAATCAGGTTTATTTTTTACAGGTGATTATCTTCTTTATGTACCAAGTTTAAGTGAGGATGAAGGTATTTTGAGAAGAAATGGAATTAATTAAAAAAGCTCGTTCACAAAATAGACTGTCAAATAAAAAAGGTAAAGAACTGGTGATTTTGCTTGGTCATGGAGATTACTATCCTTTTCGTTTAATTATCTAGTTATCTTTATTTGACAAAATCCTTTTTGGAGTTATTTTTAAACAAAATTTAAAGGAGTTAAAAATGAAAGATCTTAAAAATTGGGGAATTTTATTAGAAGAAATACCTCCAGAGGGATTAAAAATTGAATTTCAAGATATTTCTAATTTAGGAGAGGATTTAAATATAAAGCAACCCTTTTCCGGATATTTTAAATTGAAAAAATTAGGAATTGAAGTAAAATTAGAAGGCTTTTTAAAAGGGGTTATTACTTTAGAATGTGATAGGTGTTTAGCTCTTTATGATTTTCCTATTGAGCATAAATTTAATATAGATATAAAACCTTTAGCTTCTCTTAATCTAGAGGAAGAGAAAGAACTTTCGGAAGAGGAAATGGAAGTAAGTTTTTATGAAAACTCATGGATTTCCTTTTATGATTTATTAAAGGAGGAAATTTTTTTGAATTTACCTTATAAAAACCTTTGTAACCCTGATTGTAAAGGGATTTGTCCTATATGTGGAGCTAATTTAAATGAAAATCCCTGTAATTGCAAAGGTTATAAAAAAGAAAGTCCTTTTTCTATTTTAAAAAATATATTTTTAAATAAAAACTTAGAAAAAGGAGGTTAATATTTTATGGCTGTTCCAAAGAAAAAAACATCAAGATCAAGAAGAGGAAAAAGAAGAGCTCATCAGTTTTTAATTTCTCCTTCTCTTTCATTATGTCCTAAATGTAAATCTCCTAAATTACCTCATAGAGTATGTCCTTTTTGTGGTTATTATAAAGGTAAAGCTTTTATAGAAAAAGAAGAAACATAATCGTTAAAAATGTATAAAGTAGCATTAGATGTAATGGGGGGTGACTATGCTCCTCACTCCACTTTAAAAGGAGCTGAATTAGCTCTTAAAAAATTTCCTGATCTCTATCTTCTTTTAGTTGGAAAAGAATCTATTTTAAAATCCTGGGAAGGAAGAAAGAGGGTATCTCTTTATTATACTGAAGAAACTATAGGAATGGATGAAAGCCCCAAAGCAGCTTTAAAAGAAAAAAAAGAAGCTTCTATCTTTAAAGGTATTGAACTTGTTAAAAAAGGATTGGCTCAAGCTTTTGTTTCTGCTGGAAATTCAGGAGCAATTGTAGCAGGAGCTATTTTTATATTAGGCAGACTTGAAGGAGTAAGACGCCCTGCTATTGCCACCCTTATGCCTACTTTAAAAAAACCTATCGTCTTAATTGATGCAGGAGCTAATGTAGACTCAAAGCCTTTTGATTTACTTCAGTTTGGAGTAATGGGAAGCGTTTTTCTCGAAAAAATTTGGGGAAGAAAAAATCCTAAAATATCCCTTCTCTCAATAGGAGAAGAAAGCGGAAAAGGAAATACCCTTGTTAAAAAGGCTCACGAACTTTTTCTTAATTCTAAGCTTAATTATATAGGAAATATAGAAAGCAAAGACATTTTTTGGGGAGAAACTGATGTAGTAGTATGCGATGGATTTATCGGAAATATATGTCTCAAATTATCAGAGGGATTAGCTGAAGTAATTTTAGAGATGTTAAAAAATGAGGTTAAAAATTCTTTTCTTTATTTATTGGGTATGCGATTAGCAAAAGGAGCTCTCGAAAATTTTAAAAAGAAAGCTGATTGGAGAGAACATGGTGGTGCTCCTCTTCTAGGAGTTAAAGGAAATATTATTATTGCACATGGAAGATCAGATGCTGTTGCTATAGAAAATGCTATTAAAGTAGCTATGACTTTTATAAAAATTAATTTAGTTGACCGTTTAAGTAAAGCCATTTCTGAAATGATAAAGATGGAGGAAAAAGAATGAACCTAAGTGAAATACGGTCAACTATTCTTGGAATGGGAATGTCTGTTCCTTCTAAAATTCTCACTAATTTTGATTTAGAAAAATTAGTAGATACCTCAGATGAATGGATAACAGAAAGAACAGGAATAAAAGAAAGAAGAATTTTAGAAGACGGAGAAAATATAAGTAAATATGCTATAAAAGCAAGTATTGAGGCTTTAGAAGAAGCAAATATAACTCCTGAGGAAATTAATCTTATTATATGCGCCACTCTTACTCCTGATTATTTAATTCCTTCTTTATCAGTATTAATTCAACAGGGGATAGGAGCTTCTAACGCAGGAGCCTTTGACTTATCTGCAACTTGTTCAGGTTTTATTTATGGTTTAGCAGTAGCAGACCAATTTATTAAAAACAATCCAGATTGGAAAATTTTGTTGGTAGGAGCAGAGGCTTTATCAAGAAAAACTAATTGGAAAGATAGAAGTATATGTGTATTATTAGGAGATGGAGCTGGAGCCGCTGTAATAGGAAAAAGTTTAGACCCACAAAAAGGAATTTTAGATTTTATAATAGGAGCAGATGGATCCTATTGGGAACTTCTTACTTTAAAAGGCGGAGGGTCTTGCTTTCCTCCTTTTGATGAAAGATTACCAAAGGAAGAATATTATATAAAAATGCAAGGAAGAGAAGTGTTTAAAATTGCAACAAGAATGATGGAAAAAATAGCCCTTGAACTTCTTAAAAGAAATAATTTAACAAGTGAAGATATTAATCTTTTGGTTCCTCATCAAGCTAATATGAGAATTATCGAATATTTGAGGGAAAGATTAGGACTTCCAAAAGAAAAAGTATTTGTAAATATTCAAAAATACGGAAATACCTCTGCTGCAAGTATTCCCTTAGCTTTATATGAAGCAAATAAAGAAGGGAAACTTAAAGAAGGAGATTTTGTTTTACTTATAGCTTTCGGAGGAGGGTTCACCTTTGGAGGAGCCCTCCTCCGCTGGTAAATAATTTAAAATTATATTATCTTTTAAGATTTATTAATTCTTCAAGCATGGAATCAGAAATAGTAATTATTCGAGCATCAGCTTGAAATCCCCTTTGAAATATTATCATCTTTACAAACTGTTCTCCCAAATCTACATTAGATTGTTCAATAGAATTAGGAGCAATTGTTCCAAGTCCATTAGTCCCTGGTTTACCAGTAACAGGTGGTCCTGAATGGGTAGTTTCTTTGAAAAGATTACCTCCTACTTTTTGAAGCCTTTCCGGAGCATTAAAATTAGCAAGAGCAACCATCCAAAGAGGTATCACTCTTCCATTAGAATAATATCCAGTAATTCTTCCTTCGTTATCTGCAGCAATACTTTCTAAAGTCCCAGGACCAAATCCATTTTGATCATAAAATAAAGTTGCAAAAGGAGCTGAATATTGAGTAGTTCTGATAGCCTCAGGTCTCCAGGATGCTTCATAGTAATAACCAAAATTAAGCTCTATAGGTTGTAAATTTCGAGTAGCTGCACTTCCTTCTGAAGCTACATCAATACCTAAAAAATCTGCCATTAAAATGGGATAACCATTTGGACCCAGAGCTCCTATTGTCGTACTAAAATAAGTACTATCTGCAAAATCATCTAAATAATTTCCTTGAGAATTTTGAATTTGAGGTATTCCATTATCATTAACTATTCTTACTAATTGATATTGATTATTTGTAGCATCCCATCCATATCTATATACATTAAATAAATTTTTAATATTTCCCTGAGTATCAAATTGAAGTAATCCATACATTAATATTCCTTTTTTCGTATTATCTGGTAAATTTATTCTCATATCTTCTTCCGGATTACAAGTTACCAAAAATTCATATACCGGGGTAGTAGTGGTTCCATTTAATAAATTAGCTGCTCTATAATAAATAGTAATTTCATGAGGTGTTCCTAGAGAGTCATATATATATAAGGAGGTTCTATAGTGATAATCTGTAGTAGCAAGAGGTGTTTCTAAAGTAGCATCCCATTTACCCCATAGAGTACTAGGAGGATCAGTATCTATTATTGAATTATCAGCAAAATTTACTTGAGTAGTATCTATAGTTACAGTTCTTTCTGTTTCAGCATTTAAATTAGTGATAACATCAATTAAACTAGTTTTAACAGGAGGTGAACTTCTGTCAATACGAATATCTGTAATAGCTCCGATAATATCACCTGTGTTTTCATCTATTTTCCATCCCTGAACCCTCAAACCTGCGGCATTTACTAAATAACCTTCTTTATCAATCATAAATTGTCCATCTCTTGTATAAAAGATATTTCCTACAGTTCTCGGGTCTTTCACTATAAAAAATCCATTCCCTGCTATAGCAAGGTCTGTTGGATTAGCTGTAGATTCAAAAGAACCTTGAGTAAAAATAGGATATAAAGCTTGAAGAGTTGCTCCTCTTCCAAGCTGTCCAGAACCAGCAGCTGTATTAATACTTTGAGCCATTATATCACTAAAAGATACTCTTGAACCTTTAAAGGCAGTAGTATTAAGATTAGCTACATTATCTCCTACTACACTCATTCCGTGTCCAAGAGCTCTTAACCCACTTGTTCCTGTAAATAGGGCATCAGTTAAACCCATGTTTAATCACCTCCTTTTATTTTATCGGTTTTTTATGTCTTATTAAAAAAATCTTCTAATAATTGATCTAAAGTAGTAAGAGCTCTCACATTACTTTGAAAACTTCTCTGTAAAACAATTAAATTAATCATTTCCATAGCAAGATCTACATTTGAGCCTTCTAAAGCACCGGAAATGAGTCTTGCTCTTTCATAAAGTCCGGGAGCAAATACAAAAGGCATTATCCCTTCTTTAGGTTGAAATAAATTATTTCCTATTCTTATTAAAGAATCTTCATAACCCATAAAATCAGCTAAAAATATCTTAGCAACCTCTATATTTTCTCCATTAGTATACCAAGCCTTTATTAACCCCTCTTCTGTTATTACTTCTATTTTATCAAATAATCCTTGGGGATATCCATCTTGATTATAATAAAGTTGAACAAAGGGATTAGCTAAAAGTTTTGTTGAATAAGCCATTCTAGTAATACTTCCATCACTTTCTATCTTAAATCCAAGATCTAGAGTAATTGATTGAATATTGCCCTCAATATTTAAAGTAAATTGAGGTTTATGTAAGGTGGTCAAATCAAGAGGGGTATTAGTTTGAGGATTAAAAGTGTTAGAATCATTAATCTCCCAAAAGTTAGCTCCTACTATCTCTCCATTTCCTCCAAAAGTAAGAATCCCGTAAAGAAAAGCTCCTTGATAAATTCCTGTACCTCTTCCATCAAGGGTGGGATTATCAAGAGCTACTAAGATTTCATATTCATTTGGATTAGCTGTTCTATCAACATAAAATTTTAAATACCTATTTTCTCCTAAATTATCATAAATAGGTAAATCCCAAACAAAATCATATTTTCCTTCATTTAAAGGAACTTCTTTAGTACCATCATAGTTTTTCCATAAAGGATCATCTATTTCTTCTACCGGCTCTCTACTATCAAGAATTAATTGAAGAGTGATTTCACTTGTACTCTTAGGATTCATAACCTTAGGAATAAGATAAGGCTTAAGAGAAGTTAAATCTGCTGTTGAAACAGTAGGATCCGCTCCTAAAAGATATAAACCTAGATTATTTTGTAAGGTAAAATTATTTTCATCTATCTCATTTATAAAAAATTGTCCATCTCTGGTATAAAAAAAATTACCCTTTTGATCAGAAATTATAAAAAATCCCTTACCTAAAATAGCTAAATCTGTAGGAATATCTGTAGTAATGATACTTCCCTGAGTATATAAAGTTCTTATATCCTTAACAAAACTTCCTAAACCCTTCTGTCCTGCAAAAAGTTCTCCGGAAGCATGAGCTACTCTATCCATAAATTCACATCTACTACCCTTAAATCCTGTGGTATTTAAATTAGTTATATTGTCTGAAGTAACATGCATTCCTAATGTAGTAACACAGATTCCACTATAACAAGTATAAATACTTCCAAAAATTCCCATTTTTACCCTCCTATTAATTCTTTAATATTATTTAGAGAAATAGGATATTCTTCATTTATAATTATTTGAGTATTATCTCCTAATTTAGCTCCTGTTACTTTTGCTACCATAGTAGGAGTAATATTTTGAGCTATATTCCCAGAAGGAATAAGTATAATAAAGATATAATTTCCATCAGGAACTTTATTTCCCTCTTTATCTGTTGCATTCCATTCAATTTTATAAGTTCCTTCCTTAAGTCCATTAAGTGTTATTTTATCTACTATATTTCCATTACTATCTCTTATCAAAATTTCTAAATTATTTACAGGTTCTTCTAAAGTAAATTCTCCTCCTAAAAATTCTCCATTTTCCACTCTTCCAATATTGGTCTCTAATTTAACCTTTTTCCCAATAAGATTGGATATATAAGCAAGATCTAAAGATTTGCTCATATTTAATAAATTTTCAAGAGTTTTATTAATTTTAAAAAGTTGATCCACTTGATTAAATAATGCTAATTGAATAGCCATTTCATTATTCTCTATAGGATTCATAGGATCTTGGTATTGAAGTTGCGTGATAAAAAGTTTTATAAAATCTTCCATTTCTAAAGATTTTTTAGGAACTCTTTCAAAATTAATCCCATAATTAATATTATTTACCTGAGAAACCATAATCCTTTCCCTCCTTATACAATGTAATAATACCTTCCATTCTTATTATAAATCTTTTCTACTTGATTATTTTGCAAAGCAATATTATCAGAAGTATTTTTAACACTTTCAATTCGATATCTATTTTCATTATTTTTTCTATTTTCTTTTTCAAACTCATCATTACTCATTTTGCCATTGTGAAAATTTGTAAGTAAAAACATTTGAAAGTCCTTCAATACCATTCCTGAATTTTCTAAAACAATTTTGATATTATTTACATTCTGTCTAATTTCTTGGAAAACTTCTGGCTTTTCTATCTTAGCCACTATTTCTACTTCTTTATTTTTTACTTTGATCTCCAATTCCAAAATCCCCATCTCAGGAGGATTAAGTTTTATTAAAGCTCTATTCACTCCTTCAGGCTGTAACTCTAAGAAAATATTTTTAAAAAATTCAACAATCTCTTCACGAAAATTTTGAAAATTAATATTTATTTTTTCTACATTTAATTGAGACTGTATTTCAAAATTATTATTTAAATTTAAAAAAGAATTAATTGAATCTTGATTACCAAGTCTTTGAAAATTGTCAAATTTCTCTAAGGATTTTTTATTAATGTGAAAAATTAAATCAAATCCTTTATTTTGCTTTTCAGATTCTAAAAGTGGTGAGTTTAAAAAATTATTATTTCTTTTTTCTATAACCCTTTTAC
>Ga0105162_1001092_pt1 | contig 16190 bp, 14 predicted proteins | sample JNZ201metaG_FD_81532 | JGI IMG/M metagenome (GOLD analysis project Ga0105162, IMG submission 81532) | Hot spring microbial communities from Jinze hot spring, China to study Microbial Dark Matter (Phase II) - JNZ 20120812A | ecosystem: Environmental > Aquatic > Thermal springs > Hot (42-90C) >...
TAAATACAGGGAACTTGCCGATAATCCATTTGTTGGTTTGGCAATTTATGATGAGAATGGGTTTATATCTGTCAATAGAAGGTTTTGTGAAATTTTGGGGTATGAATTGGATGAACTTATGAAACTTACTCCATTTGATTTTATTCATCCTGAGGATAGGGATAAATGGATTGAAAGGGCGATCAAGTTATTGCGTGGTGAATATGCACCAGAGCGAGCTTCTTACAGAGCGATAAAGAGAGATGGAAGCATTGCTTATTTAGTGTGTTATTCCAAGTTAATTAATCATGGTGGGAAGCCAGCTGTCCAGACTGTTATTTTTGATGCTACGAAGGAGAAGATGCAGGAGGATATGATCAGGCACTTGCAAAGGGTTGAATCAATTGGGACATTTACGATGGGGATGGCGCATGATTTTAACAATATCTTGCAGATAATTATAGCTTCAGCGCAGATGATTGATTTGAAGGCGAAAAAGAGGGAGTTAAAGTCAGAAGATTTGGTGAAATACATTGATAATATAATTTCAATTTCAAATCGTGGAGCTGAGCTTATAAAGCGTTTGAAAATTTTCGCACGGAAGGAAATACCAAATGCTGAAATAATTGATCTTGGGCAAATTGTTCTTAACAGCGCAGAGATTATGAAGTCAGTTTTTCCAAAGTTTATTGAGATTGAGGTTAAGATAGATTCTGAGGGGATTAAAGTTTATGGTTCAAAGACGGAAATTCAGCAGGCGTTGCTTAATATCTGTGTAAATGCCAAAGATGCCATAATTGAAAAGAAAGAAAAAGGTTTGCTTGATGGACCGGGGAAGATAACGATTGAGGTATCTGTAAAGAATATCTCGCTTGAGGAGGCGGAAATTTTTAAGGTAAGCTCGGGTAAATATGCATGTATTTCTGTTGTTGATAATGGAATTGGGATGGATGAAAAAACGAGGGAAAGGGTTTTTGAACCGTTTTTTACGACTAAAAAACCTGAAATTGGAACTGGGCTTGGGATGTCAACGGTGTTTGGAATTGTGAGCTCACATGGTGGGTTCATCAGGATTGATTCAAAGCTTGGCGAGGGGACAAAAGTTGAATTTTGCCTCCCTTTGGTTGATGAAATTTCGCAGAAAGTTGCGGTCTCGGTTGAATCTGTTAAGAAAGTGGATAAAAAGAGCGCTGTGATGATTGTTTCGGAGAAAAACGATTTAAGAGAAAAGTTGATAGAAGCGATGAGGGGTGCGGGGTTTGAGGTGTTATGCTCGGAGGATAAGGTTATTGCAGTTAAGATGTTAAGTGAAAATCTTGATAAAATTGATTTGATTTTGATTAACTCAAAAACACAGAGATTGAAGTTGAAGGATACGATTGCGGAGTTGAAGATTTTGAAGCCAGATGTAAAGATAGTTTTGCTTTATTCAACCCCTGAGACCGAGGGAATTGATGGGGTTGAGGTTCTTGAAAAACCAGAGGATCAGATAACGAGGATTTTTGAGAATCTTAAAAATGTGAAATAAAAATTTTTTGATCTTGTGAAAGTTTTTGATTTTGAAATTCCTGAGTGCAAGAACTTCACTGGTTATAAACCATGTTATCCGTATTTAAAGTGTCATGAAACAGGTTGTGTTGACCCGAAGCCATTTGGTGTTAAGATATTGATAATTAATCTTGATGCGATGGGGAATGTTTTATTGACAACATCAGTTCTTCCCGCAATAAAGAGGAAGTATCCCGAGAGTTCAGTTTATTGGCTTACGCTTAAAAATACACATCACCTTCTTGATAATAATCCGTATCTTGACGAAGTTTTCATTTGGGAGCCCGAGACGTGGCTTGTGCTTGAAAATATGAGATTTGATATCGTTATGAACGCTGATAAGTCAAGAAGGTCAGCGAGTTTGACGATGAAGTTGAATGCGGGGATTAAGCTTGGATATGGCATGAATGAACACGGTCAGATAATTCCATTGAATAAATCTGCAAGTTATGATTATCAGCTTGGGCTTGATGATGAGTTAAAATTTAGGAAAAATCAAAAGACTCGGCAAGAAATTTTGTGTGAGATGTTTGAGCTTGAATATAAGCGTGATGAATATGTTCTTGTTTTAAGCGAAGATGAGAAAAAATTTACAGAGGAGTATAAAAGAAAGGTTGGAATTAAAGATGGTGAGCTTGTCGTTGGGTTTAACACTGGTTGTTCCCCCTTGTATCCGAATAAAAAGATGACGATTGAACAACATGTTGAGTTAATAAAGCGTTTATCAAGGTACGATGGGATAAAACTTGTGCTACTTGGTGGTCCGGAGGATACGGAAAGGAATGAAGAAATTTTTAATCGCTCGGTTAAGATAAATGGTGTAGCGGGGAAGTTGATCAATACACCAACAAATGAAGGTATAAGGCGAGGAATTTGCTATGAGAATATGTGTGATGTTGTTATAACTGGTGATTCGTATGGCATGCATCTTGCGATAGCTCTTAGAAAATTTGTAATAGCATGGTTTGGATTAAGCTCATGGACGGAGATAGATCTTTATGATAGGGGTGTTAAGTTAATCCCTGAGGGTTTGGAATGTGCGCCTTGTTGGAAGAAAGTTTGCCCTTATAATCTTGAGTGTATAAAGATGATAGATCTTGACAGGATTGAGGGGATTGTTGTTAAGTATAAAGAGGAGGTTTTTGATAGGTTAGTTAAGAAAGAGTTGTTTTGAAAAATTTTGCTGAATTTGGTAAATTTTAATTGAGTTTGTGATTCGTTCTTTTACAAGTTTTCGGGACGTAGCTTGGTTAGCGTCCCGAAGGGAACCCTTAGGGTCACTACCTTGGGGTGGTAGGGGTTGCGGGTTCTCCCAAAAGGATTCTTTCAATTTCTCGGGACGTAGCGCAGCCTGGTTAGCGCACTACCTTGGGGTGGTAGGGGTCGCGGGTTCGAATCCCGCCGTCCCGACTTAAATTTTTAAGTGTGAAGATAATTTGACGAATTAAAATTTTGTTCTTTTTCAAATTTTCGGAGTGTAATGTGCTCTGGTTATCGTCCCAAGGGGAACCCTTAGGGTCACTACCTTGGGGTGGTAGGGGTTGCGGGTTCTCCCAAAGGGACTCCTTTGGAGGAATCCCGCCGTCCCGACTTGAATTTTTAAGCACCTTACTTTTGTAAATTTTAACACACTTCTTCCAAAAGCACTTTCTTATCTATAGAGTCGGGGTAAAAAATTATTCGTTTGATTATGGACATAGTTATTGGTTCACTTAAAAATATCTTTGATGATGCTTTAATAGCTGCTTTAACTGATGAACCTGTTTTAATACTTGGTGAGACAGGAACGGGGAAAGAAGTTCTTGCGAGGTTTATTCATCAAAACTCAAATAGAAAAGACAAAATTTTCATTCCTATAAATTGTGCTGCTATACCAGCAACTCTCCTTGAAAGTGAGTTGTTTGGGCATAAAAAGGGTGCTTTTACTGGGGCGGATAGAGATAAAAAGGGAATTTTTGAAGAGGCTGATGGTGGGACTGTTTTCTTGGACGAGATTGGCGAATTGCCTATTGAATCACAAGTTAAAATTTTGAGAGTGATTGAAGAAAAGGAAATAATTCCGGTTGGGGATACAAAACCAAAACATGTTGATGTTCGTTTCATTGCTTCAACTAATGTTGATTTAAAAGCGAAGGTGGAAAGAGGTGAATTTAGGAAGGATCTTTACTATCGCCTTTCCGTTTTTGTATATAAACTTCCGCCGTTGAGAGAGCGAATTTATGATCTGCCCGATTTTGTTAAGTATTTCATACAATCATCTGGGAAAAATGTTAAAGTTGATCCAGCTGTGATGGAACTTTTCTTTTGTTATCCATGGCCTGGGAATATCCGAGAGTTAAGGAGTGTCATTGTTTATTCTCTTGCGAAATCAAACGGGGCTGATATTAAAATTGAGCATTTACCCGATTACTTGGTTCACTTCTGTAAGCATCCTGAGATTTTGAGGGGAAACAATGCCAAGGTGAAGCTTGAGTGTTTTGAGGCGTATTTAATAAGTGAAACACTGAAAGAACATCCAAATCCAAAAGAAGCGGCTAATATACTTGGGATAAGTTTGAGAACTTTTTATCGTAAGTTGAAGAAGTACAATCTCAATTCTGACAAATGATTTCGTTGATTAATTTGTGAGTGCCAAATCTGGCAAAATTCCTTCCTTCTTGTTGTCAATTTTGACTTCATACTGTTTAAAATTGGGGAATTTGGGGTGAAATTTCATGGCACGATAGTTGCAACTTTATTTGTAGAAAAAAATTTAAATCAGGAGAAAAACCTATGAAGAAAGTTTTTATTGATCCTTCAAGGTGTACTGGGTGTAAAAGTTGTGAAATAGCGTGTGCTGTTGAGCATTCCGTTTCAAAGAACATTTATATTGCAGTTTTTGAGGAACCTCGCCCTCCAAGATTTAATACTGTTCTGAAATTTGATGGTTTTATAGCATCTTTGAGATGTAATCATTGCGAAGATGCCCCATGTGTTGCGGTCTGCCCAACATCTGCAATTTACAGGGACAGTGAGACCAATCTTGTGGTGTATAACAGCGCAAAATGTATTGGTTGTTGGCAGTGTGCAATGGCTTGTCCGTTTGGGGCAATTTATCCTGACCTTGAAAGGAAAGTTGCGAGAAAATGTGATGGGTGCAATGAAAGAGTTAAAAGCGGTGAAATCCCGGCTTGCGTTGAAGCATGTCCGACAAATGCGCTGATTTATACAGATGTTGCTACGCTTGAGCAATATAAAAGAATTTCAACTGTTTCTTCTCTTTCAAAAACAACAAAAACTTACATGGAGGTAATTTAAAATGGGGGACATCTTAAAAGATAAAGAAAGGGTTTGGGATAGTAGAGCAAATAACTTTGGCATGCTTCCCCAGTCAAATGTTGAGCTTTTGAAAAAGGAGGCAAAGGAAGTTAAAACAACATCATTACAAAGATTAGCTTTACAGGAACCTCAATGTGGATTTGGAGAGCTTGGGGTATGTTGCAGGATGTGTTATATGGGTCCGTGTAGGATTGATGTTTTTGATGGCGGTCCAAAGGTTGGGGTCTGTGGGGCAACGGCTGATACGATTGTCGCAAGAAACTTGTTAAGGGAAACTGTTGGTGGAGCTGCTGCGCATACAGAGCATGCGATGGATATAGCGGAGGTTTTAAAGGAAGTTGCGGAAGGGAAAATTTCAACTTACACAATTAAAGATGAAGAAAAACTTAAAAGAGTTGCTGAGGCTCTTGGGGTTAAAACAGAAGGAAAAGATATAAATGAGATCGCCAAAGAGGTTGCGGAGATTTCGCTTGAGGATTTTAAACGACTTGAAAGAGAGCCAGCCGTATGGATTAAGGCATATACTCCGAAATCAAGCTATGAGCAATTGGAAAAACTTGGTGTAATTCCTCATAATGTTTGGCGTCCTATAATGAATGCGATGCACAGGACAAGTATGGGAAATGACGCTGACCCTGTGAATATAATGCTTGCGGATTTGCAAATGGGTTTAGTTGATGGACTTGGGTTGACTATGGCAACTGAACTTTCAGATATTCTCTTTGGAACACCTAAACCAATAAAAAGTCGGGCAAACCTTGCAGTTATAGATCCTGAATATGTTAATATAGCAGTTCACGGTCATAACCCTCTTCTTTCGGAAAAAATTGTTGAATGGGCTAATAAATTAAATGATAAAGCAAAGGCACTTGGGGCAAAAGGGATAAATATCGTTGGGGTTTGTTGCACAGGAAACGAAGTTTTGATGAGGCATGGTGTTCCTTTAGCTGCAAATGAATTTCAAGCAGAGCTTGCAATCGTAACAGGAGCGCTTGAAGCAATGGTTGTTGATTATCAATGTATCTGGCCAATTTTAAGTGATGTTGCTGCTTGTTATCATACTAAACTTATCACGACTATACCATTCGTGAAAATTCCGGGAGCAGTTCATATTGAATATTCCCCTGAAAAAGCTGACGAAGTGGCTCAGAAAGTTATTGATACAGCGCTTGAAGCATATAAGCAAAGAGATAAAAGTAGAGTCTTTATACCTGATTCAGCAGAAGAAATCATAGCAGGGTTTTCGGTTGAGGCATTAATTGAAGTGTTAAAAAAGATCAATCCTGAAGACCCGCTTAAACCATTAATTGATAACATAGTTAATGGGAATATATTTGGTGTTGTTGCGATCGTTGGTTGTCCAAATCCGAAAACAAGACCGCTTGCTTTTACTGAAAGGATGATAAAGGGCTTGATAAAAAATAATGTCCTTGTGATAGTTACTGGTTGTATTGCACATATTGCTGGTCAATCTGGTTTTTTGAATCCGAACAAGGTTGATTCATTTGAGGTTGGCGATGGATTGAAACAAGTCTTGAAAGCGCTTGGAAATGTTGCTGGGTTGAATAGTTTGCCAGTTGCGATTCATATGGGTTCTTGCGTTGACAATTCAAGAATTGGTGTTTTGTTGAAGGCATTATCTGAAAAACTTGGTTTGAAAGTTTCAGATTTGCCAGTTGTGGCTTCTGCGCCCGAACTAATCTCTGAGAAGGCGATTTCAATTGGGACATGGGCGCTTGCGCTTGGTGTTACAGTTCATGTTTGTCCCCCACCAAGAATTCTTGGCGGTCCAAAAATAAAGGAGATATTGACAAGAGATTTAAAGACATTGACAGGCGGAGAAGCATATGTTGAATGTGACCCAGAGCTTGCTGTAAAGGGGATACTTGATAGAATTAAACAAAAAAGAATTGCTTTGAATCTGCCTGTTCCAGAAGCTGTTCATGTTTAAAAAGAAAAATTAAAATGAGAATGCCATTTACATCGGCAAGTGAGGAGGAAAGGGATAAAATAATAAATGCGATACTTTCTGAAATTCCGAAGATTGAAAGAAAAATTGAGGCTGGTAGAAGAATCATTGTAACGGGTAAAGGTGGGGTGGGCAAAACTGTTATATGTGCTATGCTTTCGCATTTATTTGCCAAAGCAGGGTTTAATGTTCTTGCTGTTGATGAAGATCCACAAATGAATTTACCTTTTGCTCTTGGGCTTGATTTCAAAAAGGCGAAGGATATAATACCATTAAATAAGCAACTTGATTACATAGAAGAAAAAACAGGTGCGAGACCCGGGACTTCTTGGGGATTATTTTTTAGGTTAAATCCAGATGTAAGCGATGTGGTTGAAAGATTTGGGGTTAAGGTAAGTGATAAATTGAATCTTCTGGTTATGGGAACCGTTGTTCAGCCAGCTGTTGGATGTGCATGTCCTGAAAATGACCTTCTTCAAGCGGTTTTAAATTACATCAATCTTAGGGATGGTGAAGTGATAATTATGGATACGGAAGCTGGGCTTGAGCATTTCGGGAGAGCAATTGCGAAAGGGTTTCATCATGCTATTGTTGTCTCTGAGCCGACATTTAACTCAATTTATGTTATGAATCAGGCAGTTAAACTTGCAAGAGAATTAGGAATTAAAAATATCCATCTTGTTTTTAACAAGGTTAAAGATGAAAGGGTAAGGATAGAAAAGTTAATTTTTGAGTTCGCACCTGATCTTGTTGGATTGCCGGTTTATTTTTTACCTTATGATGAAAAAATTTATGAGTCAGAACCTTCGGTTTTAGCAGCTTTGAGCGATGGAAGTTCTAAATTTGTTGATTCGCTTGTTCATCTCTTTAAAAATTTGCTGAACGATTAACAAATGCGAATTTTAATCATAGGAAATAGTATTGCTTGTGTTTCTGCAATTCGTGAGATTAGGCGGTGGGATAGGGAGAGCTCAATTACCGTGATTTCAAAGGAAGTGCTTGATCCTGAAACGCCGTATTATTCACCTGTAGTCTTGCCTTATTACATTGAGGGGAAACTTTCAAAGGAAAACTTATTTTCAATTCGGGCTGACTTTTATAAAGAAATGAGCGTAGAGTTGAGGCTTGGTGAAAGGGTTATTGCTATTGAACCGAAAGAAAAAGTCGTTGTGACTGATAAAGGTAAGTATTTTTATGATAAACTTTTGATTGCAAGTGGAGCCTCACCAAGGATTCTTGACATACCTGGGGCAAAGAATAAAAAAGTGTATGTTTTGCGAACTTATGAGGACGCTGAGAAAATAAGAAACGATAAATCTGATGAAGTTGTGATAATTGGAGGAGGACCTGTTGGAGTTGAGTCAGCCATTGCTCTTTTGAATTTTAAAAAGAAACTTACAATAATTGAGATCGCACCTTACATCTTGAGCACTGTGTTCAGTAGAACAGTTTCACAGATGATAGAAGAGCAGCTTGCCGAAAGGGGAATTGAAATTTTAAAAGATGAAGAGCCTGTGAAAATATCGGGCAACCCTGTTGAGTCAGTTAAGACAAATAAGCGTGAGATAAAGTGCTCGGCTGTTATCATGGGCGTTGGAGTTGTGCCAAACACCGATTTTGTTAAAAATGTTGTTAAACTTGGTTCAAGGAATGGAATTGTTGTTGATGAGAGAATGCAAACTTCGGAGCCAGATATTTATGCAGCTGGTGACTGCATTGAATTGAAAAGTTTAATTGATGACTCCATAAGACCTTTTCCTGTTTGGCCAAATGCTCAAGAAACCGGCAGGGTTGCAGGTGCTAATATCGCTGGATGTGATCTAACTTATGAAGGTGGGATAAGAGTTAACAGTTTAAATGTTTTTGACAAGGTTTATTTTTCAATTGGTGACGTTTATGATGAGGGCAAGATGATGAAAAGAATTGAAAGAGATGGGGTGATTGAGATGTATTATTTTGATGGGGAACGAATAATTGGAGCAGAAATTATAGGTGATGTTAAGTATTCGGGTTTGCTAAAACGATTTTTTAAGAAGGGAACTCGGATTGATATAGATAAATTTAAAGGCTTGCAACATCTCCTCGGGGCCACAGCACCTCTTACAACCTTTCAGAGTTTAACTTGATAACAAAAGATGTTTTAAGTTGAAAACAAGCCTTTTTGAAAAGATTCAAACTAAAGAATTTACTATTGAGGATATGGACTGTGTTTTAAAATTTCAGGATGAGTTGAGGAAAGCGGGTAGTTATAGTTTTTTCTGTGAAAAGGTATTTGTGGATATTTTGAGGGAGATTCAAACATCTGGGACATTGTTTGGAAGGATTGCTTATCTTGGTAATGAGCCTGTTGGTTTAATTTTCGGTGATATACAGCCAAAGTGGTATCATGGTTTTGATTGTGCTTGGTTAATTGCTATTGTAGTTCATCCAGATTACAGAAGACAAGGTATTGGTAAGCGCCTTTTAGTTGAATTTCTTGAGAAGGTGAGAGAACTTGGTTTAAAAAGGGTTTGCACTATGACTGAGTTCGCTGATGAGGAAACAATTGCATTTTTGCAAAAGATGGGATTTAAGCGGGGTAAATTTGTTCAACTTGAAAAGCAAATTTAAACAAAGTGGGAGGTTTAAAAATGCAAAAGCAGGAAACATTTTATGAAGCAGTAAGAAGAAATGGGATTTCAAGGCGTGATTTTTTGAGGTTCTGTCTTTTGACGACTGCTTATCTTGGGCTTGAAAGCAGTATGTTTGCTAAAGTTGTTCGCGCTCTGGAATCAAAACCACGACCACCTGTATTCTGGTTGAATTTTGCAGCGTGTACATGTTGCACTGAATCATTGATCAGATCCTCGCACCCGCTGATTTCAGATGTAGTTTTAGGTATTATATCGCTTGATTATATGGAAACAATTCAAGTTGCTGCCGGTCATCAGGCTGAGGAAATCGTTTGGGAAGGGATGAAAAGAAATTTTGGAAATTATATTCTTGCTGTTGAAGGTTCAGTCCCAACTAAAGATGGTGGAGTCTATTGTACTGTTGGAGGTATGACGGCAATTGAATACCTTAAAAAAGCAGCGCAGGGTGCGAAGGCGATAATTTCAGTTGGTTCATGTTCTTCATTTGGTTGTGTGACAACCGCGCACCCAAACCCAACCGGTTGTAAGCCAATCTATAAGATAATTACAGATAAACCTGTTGTTAATATTCCAGGTTGTCCGCCAATAGCTGAGGTTATAGTTGGGACGATAGTTCATTTGATCACATTTGATTCACTTCCAGAGCTTGATTCATTAAAGAGACCCAAAGTTTTTTATGGGCAAAGGATTCATGATAAATGCTACCGTAGAGCTTTCTTTGATGCCGGGATGTTTGTTGAAAAATTTGATGATGAAGGTGCAAGGAAAGGTTGGTGTTTATATAAAGTTGGATGCAGGGGACCTGTAACTTATAATGCTTGTTCAATTGTTAAGTGGAATGAAGGGGTAAGCTTTCCAATACAATCTGGTCATCCATGTCTTGGTTGTTCAGAGCCAGATTATTGGGATAATAGACCACTTTATCAGCATGTTGCTGATGTTCCTTTGCCTGGATTTGCGACTGCGGATGAAATTGGTAAAGGATTTGCTATAGGTGTTGCAGTTGCAACCGGGGCTCATCTTGTAGCTTCAATTGTTAAGAAAGCAACTCAGAAAGCAAAGGTTGAAGAAAAGAAACAAAAGGAGGAATAAAAAATGGCGCAAAGAGTTGTCGTAGACCCAATGACCCGAATTGAGGGTCATCTCAGAGTTCAAGCAATTGTTGATGGAAATGTTATTAAAGATGCATCCTGCACAAGTGCTCTTTTCAGAGGGATTGAAATAATTTTAAGGGATAGAGATCCAAGGGAAGTATGGGCGCTTGCTGAAAGAATCTGTGGCGTTTGCACGCTTGTCCATGCTGTTACCTCTGTGAGGGCAATTGAAGATGCTTTGAAGATAAAAATACCTAAAAACGCAAATTTAATAAGGAACATAATGATAGCAACTCTTTTTGTCCACGACCATGTTGTTCATTTTTATCATCTTCATGCTCTTGATTGGGTTGATGTCGTCTCAGCGTTAAAGGCAAATCCTAAAGCCACTGCTGAACTTGCTCAAAAAATTTCAAATTGGCCCAAATCATCGGTTGGATATTTTACTGACATTCAAAACCGCTTAAAGAAATTTGTTGAATCCGGTCAGCTTGGAATTTTTGCAAATGCATATTGGGGTCATCCCGGGTATAAACTTCCACCTGAGGCAAATCTTCTTGCGGTTGCCCATTATATTGAAGCATTGAATTGGCAAAAAGAGATTGTAAAGATTCACGCTGTTTTTGGCGGTAAAAATCCTCATCCAAATCTTTTGGTTGGAGGAATGCCATGTGCTATTAATTTAAATCATCCTGATGCGATTAATGTTGATAAGCTTGCCCTTGTTAAGTCAAAGATTGAAGAAGCAGAGCAAATTGTTGAGCAACTTTATTGGCCTGATCTTCTTGCTATAATGTCATTTTACAAAGAGTGGGCGAAATGGGGTGGGGGTGTAAGCAGAAAAGGAGTTCTTGATTATGGTGAATTCCCTGAGGATTCAGGAGATATCCACACAATTTTAAAGACAAACAGATGGAAAGGTGGAGCTGTTCTTGATGGGAATTTGAACGAAGTTCATGAAGTTGACCCGACGGATCCAGAGCAAATTCAAGAATATGTTGCCTATTCTTGGTATGAATATTCAAAAGGTGATAAAATTGCCTTTCACCCTTGGGATGGAGAAACGAACCCGAAGTATACGGGTCCAACCCCACCATGGGAATTTCTTGACATGGATAAAAAATATTCCTGGATGAAAGCTCCTCGCTGGCGTGGAAGACCAATGGAAGGAGGACCTCTTGCAAGAACAATAATTGCCTTGGCTCATAAAGATGAAGAGGTTAAATCTTATGTTGATGAGGCACTTAAAAAGCTCGGGCTCCCATTTGAAGCTATGTATTCAACGCTTGGTAGAACAATTGCAAGGGGAATTGAGACAAGAAGAGCGGTGGGAATGTTGAAAAAACTTTACGATGAGCTCATCACCAACATTAAAGCAGGTGATTACAAGACCGCAAACATGGAGAAATGGGACCCCGAGAAATGGCCAAAAGGTGAAGCAAAAGGTGTTGGAACTTACGCAGCCCCTCGTGGTGCCCTTGCACATTGGGTTAAAATTAAAGATGGCAAGATAGCAAATTATCAAGCTGTGGTTGCAACGACTTGGAACGGTTCGCCAAGAGATGCTATGGGTCAGCGTGGTCCTATGGAGGAATCTTTGATTGGCGTCCCAATTGTTGATCCGCATAAACCACTTGAGATTTTAAGGGTAATTCACTCTTTTGACCCTTGTCTTGCTTGCTCAACTCATGTTCTGGATATAAACGGGAATGAGATAACCAGAATTGAAATTTTGTAAAAACAAATGGAGTTAAAAACAATGCAAGCAAATCAAATATATCGGGTTGAATCTGAATGTGTAACAAGATATTATGTTTGGGATTCTATTGTGAGGATTAGCCATTGGATAAATGTCATCGCGGTTGGTGTTTTAATTTTCACAGGTTTTTACATTAGTACTCCATTTTATCGTCCAACTGCGGATGAACCATTTGGTGCAACTGTTATGGCGACGATGAAAAATATACATTTTTTGTTCGCAATAATTTTCACTTTAAACGGATTGTTTCGTGCATATTGGTTTTTTGCTGGGAATACATATCGTCAGTGGTTTAGATTTCATATCTGGAAAGCTGATTTCTGGAAGGAAGCATGGTGGAAATTAAAAGATTATATCACCTTGCGATATACCGATTACGAGCTTCATACGCTTGGACATAACACTCTTGCGACATTAACTTATGTTATTCTTTTCATTGTCGCTTCTGTTCAGGGGTTGACTGGTTTTGCGATGGCTGGGAAGATTAACCCAGGTGGATTTTTTGATACATTGTTTGGATGGGTTATACCTTTGTTTGGTGGCGAGGCTAATGTGAGGATGATACACAAAATGATAATGTGGGGAATAATTGGATTTATGATTCACCATATAACTTTTGTTATCTATCTTGAGGTGTTTCGTGAGAAGGGGATGTTGTCTTCAATGATAACGGGTTTGAAAACAAGACCCTTGGGTTGGGAACCGATTGAAAAACCTTGGGAGAAAAAAGAAAAATGAAAATTTGCGTCCTTGGTATAGGTAATCCATTGCTTGGAGATGATGGTTTCGGTGTTGAAGTCGTTAAAAGGTTGAAAGAAGAAATTGGGGAGCCACCTGATGTTGAAATCATTGATGGTGGCTCCCTTGGGATTTACCTTTTGCCATATCTTGAAGATAAAACACATCTTATAGTTGTTGATGTTGTAAATTTCGGGGGCAAGCCAGGGGAAATCATAAAGTTAAAACTTGATGAAATTCCCGCCTTTATCGGTCTTAAAATGTCAGAACACCAAATAACTTTTCACGAAGTTATTGCTTTGATGAATTTGCTTGGTTTTAAACCCATTGAGAGCTTTTTAATCGGTGTCCAGCTAAAAGAAAATAAATGGGGTGGAGAGATGAGCGATGAGGTTAGGAAATCTATCAATAATGTTGTTCAGGAAGTAAAAAAGCAAATAGAAATTTGGAGGAGGGGATGGAATCTAACTTAACAAATGCTGTCTTCCTTCTAAATGAGATAAAACATGCGCTAATTGAGCTTAAAAACAACGGCAAAGCTAAGACGATAAACTTAAGTAATTTTCCCCTATCGTATGAGGAAGCAAAATTTCTTGATGAGGTGCTTGGAAGGGGGAAAATCAAAATTATTTATGAAAGTTCGGAATTAACAGTTTGGCAGGAAAGCAAAATCTCGGGTGTGTGGTGGGGGGAATATAGAAATTCAAGTGGGAAAATAATTTTACGCACAATTGAGATCACATTTTATCCTGAGATCGCAAAATCGCAAGTTGAAGATATTGAAGATGGATTAAAAGATTTAGAAAAAATCCTTTCTTCAGTTTAATCACACCAGTTTGAGATCCAAGCGCTTGAAATAATGATTTTTTTGCTTTATATTTATGGAGAAAATGATACAATAAGCAGTGTATGAAAATAACTGTTAACGATTTAAATATTGAGATTGAGTTAAAGAAAAGCGATACGGACAAGTTTGAGGTAAATGTAAAAAATAATACATATAAAGTTGAGGTTTTGAACATTACGCAAAATCAGATTACCCTTTCAATTAATAATAAAATCTTCACATTTGATTTCACACTCAATAGCGATTCAATCATTTTAACTAATTCAATTCATAGCTACCACTGCAAGATTATTGGGAAATATCAAAATCTTATAGATACCTACCGAAGCACCTTGCCTGGGGAGTCAAAAAGGGAAAAAATTTTAAAATCACCGATGCCCGGGTTGATAACTAAAATTTTTGTTAAACCCGGGGCGAAAATTAAGGTTGGCGATAAGCTTTTAATTCTTGAGGCGATGAAGATGGAAAATGAAATAAGAAGCGATATTGACGGCACAATTGATGAAGTTCTTGTAAAAGAAGGGATAGCGGTTGAAAAAGGGACAGCCCTTTTAAAAATTTCCACAAACTAAACAAAATAAGGAGGACATATGCGATTTATTTTATCCAGCCTTATGTTAGTTTTAGCCTTCTCAATTTCTTTATTTGCTGGTGGCTTCCAGATCAATGAACACGGTGCAAGAGCTACTGGAATGGCGGGGGCATTTGTAACATCATATGCCCCGATCAGCATTTTCTATAATCCTGCTGGGTTAACTTATTTGAAAGGGACAAATTTCTCAATCGGGACAACGCTTATATTTCCATCGGCGAGATTTCGCGGTCCTTATCAATTTAACACGACTCAAGAGACAAAGATGGTAAAGCAGGTTTTTTACCCAAGTAATCTATATTTAACCCATACTTTTGAAAATGGGTTAGCGGTTGGGTTTGGTGTTTTTAACCCATATGGACTTGGTTCAAAATGGCCTGAAGATTGGGTTGGGCGTGCGATAACCGTTGAATCAGACTTGAAAACATTTTATTTCAACCCAACAATTGCTTATAAGTTTTCAGATGAGCTTTCAATTGGTGCTGGATTTGATTATGTTTATAGCTCAGTAACCCTGTCAAGGAAAATCACATCATTTACACCTGAAGTCAGCGTTAAATTATCTGGCGATGGAACTGGTGTTGGATTTAATGTGGGATGGTTATTAAAACTTGAACCCGTTTCAATTGGATTTTCTTATCGTTCGCAGGTTAAGGTTAATTTCTCTGGAACTGCTGATTTTCAAAAACCAGCGGCGCTTAATCAACTTCTCCCAGGTGGAAATATCAAAACAAGCGTGAAAATGCCCGATGTTGTAATGGCTGGAATTGGTTTTTCAGGTGAAAATGTGACATTTGAGCTTGGTTACCAGTTTACAAGGTGGTCCTCTTATGATGTCCTTGAGATTGATTTTGAAACTGAAACGCCAGCTCAAACAGATCAAAAACTTGAAAGATATTACAAGGATGTTTCAATTTATAAGGCGGGGTTAGAATACCGCCTTGGAAACCTTGCATTAAGAGGTGGAATTGCCTATGACCAAAATCCAATTAGTGATAAATATCTTGAGCCATCCCTTCCTGATTCAGATAGGTGGGAATTTACATTTGGAGCTGGATATACAGTAGGGAATTTGACAATTGACCTTGGATATATGTTTGTAAGATTTAAGCAAAGAGAGGTTGTTGGGACAGTTGTTGGTTTTGATGGAGTTTATAACTCAAGTGCGCATCTGCTTGGTATAAACTTTTCTTATAAACTTTTTTAAACTTTTAAATTGAAAATTAAAAATGGGTTTTGCACTATGATTAAAAAGTTCAAACTCTCTGGAATTTGGGCGGTTTTCTTCGTTTTTATCTCTGCCTTCATATTTTATGCTTGTGAAGAATTTTCAGAAGTCGGAACCCCACCAACATTTGGAACACAGGTTAAATTTGATAGAGTTGTTGCGATCGGTAATTCAATAACTGCTGGATATCAAGATGGAGCTTTATTTGAAGGCGCACAACAGTACTCATACCCAAACTTAATTGTCCAGCAAATTAATAAAGCTTTTGGCGCAAATATCTCTTTTGTTCAACCTTTGATAAGTGAACCCGGAATTGGAACAAGATTGCGTTTAACTTCACTCACACCGCTTAGCCTTCAACAGCAATTAGTCACAGGAGCCCCTAAAAATTCAACTCATCCAGCTCCATTTAACAATCTTGCGGTTCCGGGAGCAATTCTTTATGATGTTTTTGATACAACTGATTATGCGACCAAAGCGATACA
>Ga0105162_1001093_pt1 | contig 16179 bp, 22 predicted proteins | sample JNZ201metaG_FD_81532 | JGI IMG/M metagenome (GOLD analysis project Ga0105162, IMG submission 81532) | Hot spring microbial communities from Jinze hot spring, China to study Microbial Dark Matter (Phase II) - JNZ 20120812A | ecosystem: Environmental > Aquatic > Thermal springs > Hot (42-90C) >...
ATTGTTTGCCAAGATCTGAACTAATTGTCTTATCTCAAACCTTGGTCTCCACTTGAAAACTTCATTACTCGAAAGCTTTATAGTTCCTTTATCTCCGTTTATCGTAACTTGGTATCGATTGTTCTCATTTAAGAACTTTATTCTTGGCCTGAAAGATATAACTCTCAAATTTTCCGGATGTTTCTTTAAATATTCCAGATATTTTTCATTCTTCTCCAAGCGTTCTGCCTTAAGAATTTCATAAACTAAGCCATCAACATGCTTGAACATAGCTTGTTTAAGCTCCGTTGCGTGATTTAAATAAATTTCTTGAAGTTGCTTTGAACTAAGAGTTATTGGTTTGAATTTAACATTTAATAAGCTTTCAAGAAAAGAAACTATTTCTTGAGTTTTTTGATCAGGACCTCTGTAAACTTCTAAAGTTTTGAACAAAAGGTTTATGAAGCAGTATGTCCTTTTTAAAACTTTTTGCTTCCCATTATTTTTTAAAAAAGAAACTATTTCATAAACATCTTCTTCTCCCATTGCTTGCTTTAAAGCTGTTTCCACATCTTCATAGTACCAATACTGCAAGAAAACTTCTCCCTTATTGTATTTGCTTTCTTTTGCTGTGAGCCAGCTACTTCCCTTCTTCTTTTTGTCTAGAATTTTAACTATTTTCCTAATGCTTGGTAATTTTTCAAAAGTGAAAACTGTTATTATTGGCATCTTTTAGAAGTTAAAAGAAGAGCTTTAATGTAGATTTTGAACTTACTAAGCAAGTAAAAATTAGCCTTTCCAAACGATTATTCTTGCCAAAACCGTTTTTATTTCACCATTCAAGTCTTGAATCAGCATAGGTAACTCGTAAACAACTCTTGTCATTGAGCCTATTGGTGTTTTACCATAATGAGGAGAGACTACCAAAGAGGTGGAATTCTGGAATTGATGGTTTGTGGCATTGGTAATAATAACCGTAACAAAAAAAGAGCCGATTTTCATAGGAGCATTGAATGTACAGTTCCAACTGCCATCAGCATCTGTAGGTGGGCAAGAATAGTTAGCACCATCAACAACTAAATTAACAGTACCGCTTATTCCCGTTCCGTTCGAATATTTAGCAATTCCACTTGCTTTCACACTATCATTCCACCAAACTTTTGTTGCATTTAGTGTAATCGTTACAGTGTCTGAATTTGAAGCTATTGAAAGGGCAAACAATAAAAAAATGAAAAGCAATGAAAGGATTAGCAATTTTACCTTCATATTATTTATTAAGTTAATGTTTCAAATTAATTGTGATGGTATGAATGAAGAAAAAGAATTGCAAGAGAAGATAATAATTCATAGACTAATAGAAGCTAGAATAGAAAGCTTACTAAAGCAAAGAGAAGTTTTAATCAAGAGTTTAATGGAAATTGAAGGAAGCATAAAAGGGATAGAAGAATTGAAAGATAAAGATGATGAAGTTCTTTTCTCGCTTGGTTCACAAACTTACATTCCATGTAAAATAGTTGAAAAGGATAGGATTATAGTTGAAGTTGGGGCAGATGTTGCAATTGAAAAAAGTTTAGAAGAGGGAAAACAAATTTTGCAAAAAAGGAAAGAGGAAGTTGAGAAATCTATAGCAAACATAGAAGCTGTTATAAACCAGTTTTCTTCTGGACTGAAAGAATTGAGAGAAGAAATAAGGAAAATGATGGAAGAAAGAAAGGCTGGTTGAATGTTTGAAATTTTGAAGAATAAACTGAAAAAAGCCATAAAGTCTATTTCTGAAAAAATTGAAAAAAAGGAAGAAAAACCGAAAGAAGTTGAAGAAAAAAAGCCTGAAAAAATTTTCAAAAAGATTAAAGAAAAAGTTGTTAAAGCCATTGCAGAAAAACAGTTGAGTGAAGAGGATGTTGAGCCTATTTTGAATGAACTTGCAACAGATTTGATAGAAGCTGATGTTGCTTATGAAGTTGCTGAGAAAATAAAAGAAGATTTGAAGAAAAGTCTTGTCGGAAAGCCTATAAAAAGAGGAAAAGAAAAAGAAGTTGTTGTTGAAGCTTTGAAGCAAAGCTTGCTTGAAATTCTCTCTGTACCAGAAATTGACCTAAAGAAAATGGTTGAAAACAAAAAGCCTTTTGTGATTTTATTTTTGGGTTTTAATGGCAGTGGAAAAACAAGCTCACTAGCAAAGCTTGGTAAATGGCTTGTTGATGGTGGCTATACTTGTGTGTTCGCAGCTTCTGACACTTTCAGAGCTGCTTCTATTGAGCAACTTGAAGAACATGCTAAGAAGCTTGGAATAAGGGTAATTAAGCATAAGTATGGGGCAGATCCTGCTGCTGTTGCATTTGATGCAATTGCTCATGCTAAAGCCAATGGTATAGATTTTGTTTTGATTGATACAGCAGGAAGAGCTCACACAAACAAAAATTTAATGGAGCAGATGAACAAAATTGTAAAAGTTGCAAAGCCTGATTTGAAAGTTTTGGTTGTGGATTCTTTGACAGGAAATGATGCTGTTATTCAAGCAAGACTTTTCAATGAAGTTGGAATTGATGCTGTGATTTTCACAAAAGTTGATGTGAATGAAAAGGGAGGAGCAATTTTATCTGTTACTCATGAACTTAAAAAACCGATATTGTTCTTGAGCCACGGACAAGAATATCAAGAAATTGAAAAATATGATGCTAACAAATTTGTGAATGTTCTTTTTTCGTAAAGAATAAATAGTTTAATTCTCTTTTTAAAAATGAATGAATATAGAAATAGATGTCGAAGATCTGGGAATAAATCCCGATGAACTAGAATTCTTAATTTCAGTATATTCAAGGTTACTCTTTACCGTAAATGAAGGAAAACTAATTTGCATTAATAAGCTCGATAAAGAATTTGAAGCGCTTAAATTTTATCATATTTCAACTTTAAATATTGGTGATTTTCAAATTGATGTTTTTAAAGATGATGAAAATCATGGCCTACTTGTAAAATATCAACCTGTACAAATGGTTTTTGATAGTGAAAAAAGTTACTTATTTACCGTTTACCAAATTGAGACAATAGAAGTTTATTATGAACACTCTGGAGAAGTAGAAAATATTGATTTAAAAGAAATTCTGGCGAAAAATCCGATTATAAATTTTGAACTTGTTAAGAGAGGCCTTATTAATTCTTGGGAAGAGAAAAAACTTGAAGAAGAAACAAAAAATGTTTCTGTAAGATATAGGATTTAAATTATATAAACCTATTTTAAGTTATGTTTGATGAACTTGGAAAAAAATTGTCTAAGCTTATAAACAAGCTTGTGAGTGGAACTACAATTGATAAGAATGTTGTAGAGGAAATTCTAAAAGACATGAAAATAACTTTATTGCAAGCCGATGTTAGCATTGAGCTCACTGAAGAGCTTGTTAAAAACATAAGGAAAAAATGCTTGGAAGAAAAAATTCCTGCTGGCTTGACTTTGCGTGAGCATGTTTTGAAAACAATTTACGATGAGCTTGTTAAGCTGCTTGGTGAAAAACCTGCTAGCTTGATTGGTAAGAAGAAAATAATGTTTGTGGGGCTCTTCGGTTCAGGTAAAACTACAAGTGTTGCTAAGCTTGCACGCTACTTCCAGAAACAAGGTTTAAGAGTAGCTTTAGTTGCTCTAGATTATCATAGGCCAGCAGCACCTGAGCAATTGAAACAGCTTGGTGATCAAATAAAAGTTCCTGTTTATATTCATCCTAATAAAAATCCTTATGAAGCTGCTTTAGAAGGGATGAAGAAATTTGAAAAATATGATGTTATAATTTTCGACACTGCTGGAAGAAATGCTTTGGATAAAGAGCTTGCTGATGAGCTTAAGAGGTTAGGAGAAATTATAAAACCAGATGAAGTTTTGTTAACAATACCAGCTGACTTGGGCAAAGTTGCAAAAAAACAATCAGAAGAATTTCACAAGCTTATTGGGATAACAGGAATTTTCATAACCAAGATGGATGGAACAGCAAAAGCAGGTGGTGCTCTAGCAGCTTGCTCGGCAACAAAAGCAAAAGTTAAGTTTCTAGGTACAGGTGAACATATAGAAGATTTTGAAGTTTACGATCCTCAGAGATTTGTTTCAAGACTACTTGGTTTAGGTGATTTACAGACTTTAATTGAAAAGGCCAAAGAAGTTGAAATAAAACCTGAAAAAGTAGAAAAAATTATTGAAGGTAAATTTACTTTACAAGATTTTATGGAACAAATAGAAGCTATGAGTAAAATGGGGCCCTTTGGTAAAATTGTTGGAATGATACCTGGTTTGGGAATGAAAATCCCTGAAGATGTGTTGGAAAAACAAGAAGAAAAGATGAAGCACTACAAGTATATAATTCAGTCAATGACAAAAGAGGAAAGGGAAAATCCTGAAATAATAAATGCCTCAAGGATAAGGAGAATTGCAAGAGGAAGCGGAAGACCTGAAAGTGAAGTTAGAGAGCTTTTGCAACAATATGAACAAATGAAAAAACTCATGAAAATGCTTGGTGGTAAGGCTGGTCTTGAAAGAGGAGCTTTGAGCAAGCTCATGAAACAATTTGGGTTCAAGGTATGAGAGAGTTCATTCTCAAGGCCTCTAAAGCATTTACAAGACCATTTAACCTTAACGATTTAGCAGGTTCTGGAAGAATTGATTTAGTTTGTCGCTGTATATCCAACGCTTTTTTCATTTCTGAAGCCATAAGAAAAGATGTTCGTTTTCATGCTGTCTTGGAAGGTCCTCCAAAACCTCCAAAACTCATAAGCTTTTTTGGAGAAAATCTTAAACGCATTACTCCGGATGAAAGAAATATAGGAGCATGGATAAACAAAGCCGTAAATTTGGGGTTAGATTTAGAAAAAAATGAAGAAAGAATAGTTGGTGATGGGATAAAAGTGAGTAAAAAAAGTTTTGAAGAATTGGTAAAAGAAAAAGCTAAAGAAACTCAGCTCATTTATCTTAATCCAAAAGGAATAGACATAAGAGAATTTGAATTTGAAAAAAATGTTTGTTTTGTGTTAGGGGATCACAAAGGCTTGCCAAAAAATACAGAAAGGCTTCTGGATAGGATTGGTGCTAAAAGGATTTCTGTTGGAAAACTAACTTACCTTGCATCTCATGTTATAGTAATTTGCCACAATGAGCTAGATAGAAAATGTTTATAATCTTAATTCTTAAAAAAATCAATAATAGTTAGTGATAAAAATGAAGACTAAACCTTGGATTTTAGTTCCAACTGCCTTAATCGTGGTGATTGCTGTTATTAGTTATGTATTTTTTATTCCAAGGGATGCTTATAGGAATGATTGTGGTAAAAGCTTGGAAGGATACAGTATGCTTTTTGTTTATTCTCCTACATGCCCGCATTGCAAGTCGGAACTTTCAAAAATCAAAGCCCTAAATCTTACTGGAGAATTTTATATGGTTGATGGTAGCAGTGTTGCTTGTAGCGACATCATAAACCAATATTCTGACTATCTCATTTACCATAAAGACTCTAATATTCGAAATAAACCAGGCCTTCTTGTGCCGGCGAAGCTTTGTTTAAGAGACAACAAGACTTATATAGGTGAAATGAATGAAGAAGAGCTGAAAGAATTTTATGAGAATTGTACTGGGGTGAAAGTATGAAATTCAAACTACTCTTCTTCACAATTATTTTTTTATCAATAGTTTTTTCTGAAGCAACGGCAACTTGCCCCGTTTGTGTTATAGCTGTTGCTGGAGGTCTTGAGTTTTCAAGATTGCTAGGTATAGATGACACTATAACAGGAATCTGGATAGGTGGTTTATTGCTTTCAACTTCTCTTTGGCTCGCAAATTGGCTAGAAAAGAACTTCAAGCTCAAATTTACAAAACTTTTGATAACCTTGATTGTTTATTCTACTTCATTTCTATCTCTTTATTGGATGAAAGCAATAGGCCATCCTTCTTGCAGCAAGCTCTTTGGAATAGACAAGCTTTTGATCGGAATTATTGCAGGTACTATTGCATTCCAGTTTAGCCTGATCGTAAATGAAAAAATAAAGAAAATGAATAAAGGCAAAGTTTTATTCCCATTCCAAAAAGTTATAATACCTTTGGTTTTTTTGTTGGTAGCAAGCTTAATTTTTTATTTGATAACAAGGTGTTGATATGGAAGAGAAAATAAAAAAATTGCTGGAAAAAGTTAAAAAAGTAACTCAAGAAGGAAAGATTGACTTATCTTCAGATGAAGATTTGAGTGTAGCTGTGATGAATCTTTTGAGTTTGGAAGAACATTTCTTCTTCACTGGTGCAAAAACCAAAAAAACAAAATATTTTGACTTGTTGAATGAAATAAGAGAGATGAGAAAAGAGTTGATGAAAAGACTAGTGAAGAAAACTGAAGGTGAAAGCTGGTGCATCTTAAAGCATCTTTTGGCTGCCTCCATGAGATTGATTGAAGTGGGAACAAAAGAGCTGAACAAAGGAAACAAAAAAGAGGCAGAAGATCTTTTTTCAAAAGCTTATCAGCTCTATTCACTTTTCTGGGGAATTAACTTGAATATAGTGAAGATTGGAGAAATAAAGGAAATTGAAGATAAAAAGTTGAATGTCCATGATAAAGAAGGTAATGTATTCTCCAAGCTTGGTGCCATTGTTCAAAAAATCGTGGATTGTTGTAAGGAATAAATATGATTAAAAAATTGAAAAATTTTTTAAAGAGAAAAACTGAGTGTTGTTGGGAGTAGAAGTTTATTAATTAAAAATCTCAATTCTGGAAAAAGAGGATGAACATGAAGCTTGTAGAGAAGATAGCAGAAACACTTAAAGAAGGATACATTTGCGATTCTTGCTTGGGTAGAATTTGCTCAGAATTGCTCAGTGGTTTCTCCAATAAAGAAAGAGGGAAAATCTTGAGGATTTTTCTTGCTTTCTTGATTGACTCTGGAGAAAAAATTGAAGTCGATACAAGCAATTTTCATGGAATAAAATTCAGAAATGTTAAACTCGAGATAAAAGAACCTGAAAAATGTAAAATTTGCAAGAATTTTTTTCTTGAAGAAATAGATGAAATTGCCAAGAGAATTGTGAAAGAGATTAAAGGAATAGAGTTCAAGACATTCTTAATTGGCTCTATACCGACTGATGAAATGATGAATGAAGAGGAAAAGTTGTATGAAAAGATTGGAATAGATTTCGTAGAGCCAATTAAATCAGAAATAAATAGAGAATTAGGTAAAAGAGTTGAAAAACTTACTGGCAAAATTTTTTCGACTGAGAATCCTGATCTAACAATAATAGTAAATTTAAAAACTGGTAAGATTAAAAAAGAGATAAGAAGCTTGTTCGTTTATGGAAAATATAAGAAGCTTGTTCGAGGCATACCTCAATCGAAATGGTCTTGCCCAAAGTGTAAAGGTAAAGGCTGTGTGGATTGTAAAGGTACCGGAAAGCTTTATCCCACTTCTATTCAAGAGATAATTGAAAAACCTTTCCTCAAAGCTACAAAAGCAAAAAAATCTGCTTTTCATGCTTCTGGTCGTGAAGATATAGATGCAAGATGTCTTGATGGTAGGCCTTTTGTGATTGAAATTGTGAAACCACTTAAAAGAAAAATTGATTTGAAAAAAATTGAAAAAGAGATAAACAAGTCTAAAAAAGTCAAAGTTTCTGGTTTAAAGTTTGTTGATAGAAGTGTTGTAGTCAAGCTTAAAAGTGAAAAATCCGATAAAACTTACCTTGTTGAAGTTGAATTTGAAAAAGAAATTGATAAAGAAAAATTGAAAGAATTGAAGAAGCTTGAGGGACAAACAATTTTACAAAAAACTCCTTTGAGAGTAATTCATAGGAGAGCTGACAAAACCAGAAAGAGAATTGTAAAAAAAATCTCTTGGAAGATTTTGAGCAAAAAAAAGTGCCTATTCAAGATAAGGGCACAATCTGGTTTATATATTAAAGAGCTTATATCTGGTGATGAGGGGAGAACAACTCCAAACATATCAGAATTAATATCTAATAAACCAAAAAAGATAAAGTTAGATGTTATAAAAATTCATAAGTGAGAATATGAAAAAGTCTCGTGGACCAAGAACAAAAACAAGGCAAACTTTAAGACAAGAGCCTGGCTATAGGCCTACTATAACAAAGTTTTTACAAGAGTTTAATATAGGCCAGAAAGTTGTTATAGACCAAGAGCCTTCTTCCCAAAAGGGTATGCCCCATTCTAGGTATAAAGGTAGGGTAGGTAAGATTATAGGCAAAAGGGGAAAAAGTTATATTGTTGAGATAACAGATGGAAATAAGGTGAAAAAGCTTATTTCGAGACCAGAACATTTGAAGGTGATGAAATGAATGTTATATCTGAGAAAGAGATTCCAGATGTGGAAGCAAAAGAGATTTTAGAAAATAGAGAGAAAGAAGGGGAACTCAAATATGAGCAAAAAATAACTTTAGCTTTGCTCAGAAAGTTTGTTAAAGTTGAGCCTGAAAAGATAAGAAAACTTATTGAAGAACTGAGGTCGATTGAAAGATTGAGGGAAAAACAGATTGTGACTATTGCTAATTTTTTACCCGAAGATAAGGATGATCTTAGAGCTATTCTTCATAAAGAATATTCTGCATTTACACAAGAAGAGATTGAAAAAATCCTTGAAATTGTGAAGAAATTTGTTTGATTTCTTGGGGCGATAAAAATGATGAAAGATGATTTTGCGATAATACTGGATTTCTTCCCGCATGGAAAAGCTGGAGATAGAAAGGCTGAACCAGTAGCTCAAGCTATTGGCGATAAGTTTTTTACATTGCTAGAGATTGTGATAAAAGAGGGAAAAACTGTTAAACCTGGAGATAAAGTTTACATTGGTGAAGGAAAATGGGATGTTGTTAAATACATAAGAGGAAGAATAAAGTATTCTGATTTAACTAATTTTGCAAAGAATGAACTCGAGAATGTGATAAACAATTTGGTTGCAATCAATGAAGCAAGATTTGTCAATTTTTTCAATAAAGCTATGCCTCTAAGCACTCGCTCTCACATGCTAGAGCTCTTACCAGGAATTGGCAAAAAACATTTGTGGGAGATTTTGACAAAAAGAAAAGAAGAGCCTTTCAAGAGCTTTCAAGATTTGCAAGAAAGGGTTGAAATGTTGCCTGACCCTAAGAAAATGATTGTCAAAAGAATAATAAGTGAGCTTGAAGAAAAAGATAGGCACAAGCTTTTTGTTGGTGGTCTTTTCTAAGCGCAACCACCAGAAGAGCTTGCACCACTTCCTGAACCTATTGCTCCAATTCCTGGAGATTCTGTTGTTGTGCTTAGTTTTTGGGAGCATTCAGTTGGTGGAGTCTTGAAAGCCGAGCATATTGTCTGCTTGATTGATTCTGCAGCTCTGTTGACGCTTACCGTCACGCCATTCACGACGAAAGTTGGTGAACCCCTCACATTGTATTTATCGTTCAATTCTGAATCAATCGGATAAGGCGGATAAGTTGCCCCACTCTCTTTGAACAATTTTGTAAGGTTGAATTGTTTGTCTGTAGCTTCCATACAAGCATCAAGCTTAGCTTTATCTACTTTGGCTTCTGAGATGCATTTTTCAGCATCTCCGCTTTGCACAAAACACCTCAAATAGCTCGTGAACTTATCTCTTTGTTCTTTTTGTATGCAATACATTCTCGTGTTTTCTATCATCTCTTTTTCTCCATGCATGATGTAATCCACAAAATTGACATATAAGTCAGCTTTATTGCCTAAGAGCTCCATAACTGGGATGTAAGCTTTCAAGAATTGTAAACCGAAGGGACAGTAGCTCATCACAAAAACTCTTGCTTCTGGTCTATCTGTTTTTGGAATTTCTTGAGGCTGCTCTTCTTGAGCTTCTTGTCTCGGAAGCTGTTGGTTCATGTTGAAAGCTTGCAAGAAAAGATAGTTTCCATCTTTTGAAGCATAAACTGTAATCCTATTTCCTTGATAGCTTGTTACAATTTCATAAAAACTTCCTTTATCGTTAACAGAAACTAAGCTTGCGCTTGTTCCTGGTTGGACTAAATTTTGGTTTATGTAGTTTATGACTTTTTTTCCAACTTCTTGACCTGAAAGAGAAGGTAAAGCAACTAGACCTGTTAAATTGAAAAAACCAAACAACTGAGCCAAAATTATAGCAGCAAAAACAATTGTCAAGACTCTCCAGATGTCAACTTTCGGCATTTTTGGAATTTTTATCCTTATTTCTGCCATTATATTGGTTATAGACAGAAAAGTATTAAAAGCTTATTCTTCAAATTGCCTCAAAGCTACTGCTATTGCTATCCACAGCAAGCTTGCTAACAGGAAGAAAATTAGAGCTAGGAAAAAAGCAATCCAAAGAGCTATTTCATTCGTTCCATAGCTTACTTGGAGCTCACCAGCTATCATCGAGCCAAAGAGCAAGAAAAGAGAAGACAAAACCCAGAGTAAAGCTATCTTCCACCTTTTCCTCTTGTAAATCTTAGGAATCATTCTAACCATACTAAAATCTATTTGTGAAAGAGAATAAAAATCTATTATAAGCTTCTTGTTATTCCTGTAATTTCAACTTCCCCAACTTCTTCTATTGCTTTCAGCTTTCTCTCAAGCTCGTCTATTTGACCTTCGGCATCAGACACAAGCTTGACAGCTTGAATAGCAACCAAACCAAAAGCTATAGGCTCTCTTTGCATCCTTTCGGGAGAAATTGCTTCCCTTATCTTTTTCTCCAGCTTGTCCAAATCAACTTCAACTGTTTTTGGCAAAATCTTTAAGCCAACTATCACTTCTGCCATATTCAAGGCCCCACAAAACCGCAATTTTCACAAACATATTTATTGCTCAAAGCCTTGCAAGTTTTGCAGCGAACTATTTCAGTTCTTCCACAGGCAGGACAACTAAACCTAACAAAATTTTCTTTTGCCAAGATGTTGACCTTGCAAGTTGAGCATTTGAACATGTTATCAGATTAAATTAATTGGTGAGAAATATTTTTATAGATTGCCCCCATCGTCTAACCTGGATAGGACGGGAGCTTGCGGTTTTCAGTGAAAAGCTCTTGGTCTGGGTTCAAATCCCAGTGGGGGCACCTCGCTGACAATTAAAATGGGAATAAACTAATTCTAATGTGACCATGCAAAAGGAGAGTAAAAGAAACTTAATGGAACTTCAAAGTATACAAAATTGTAAAGCTTGTCGTTTAGGTTCTCTTTTAAAATGCTGCACATCTGATAATATTTTGGATGTAAAAAGGGATATTGATGTCATTGAGATGTGTAAAAATCGTTTTTTATTAAAAGAATTAGAACTCATTAAACCAAAAATTGTGATTGGTATGGGGGAAACGTTCAAGAAAGCTTTTTCTTTAAAACATTTTGGAGAAATAAATAAGTTAAAATTACCCAATGGTTATGAAACGTTAATTTCTGTTATTCATCATCCAGGTTACTTTTTACGTAAAGGTATTTTGGGTAAGAACAAAAAGAAATTGTTAAGAGAATATATTCGGGAAGTTGCCCCCTTAGTAAGTGGTTGGGGGTTAAAGGAATAATCGATAGTTAAGAATCTAATAGTTGCTTCAGTTCTCCAGACTGTAGAGACATTTTTACTGCAAAAATTCTACATTCTCTAAATCTTTAAAATGAATATCTCCTGTCAATATCTTGATTCCAGCAAATACAGCTGTTGCTAAAATTATAGAATCAACCATGCCCCAGTTTTTATTTTTCTTCTTCCTTTCATTATTAATCTTTCCTGCTAACAACGCAATTTCTTTGTTGACTTCCAGGATTACCGATACCTTTTCTATCCCATTTAAATATTCTTCTATTTTGTCTTCTAAATTGTTTTTTAAACACCATTCAACCAACTCACCCAAAGAAATAACAGAAGTAAAACATTTTTCTTTGAGCAGTGTTTCTGCGACTTTTTTTCCAGATTTGCTTCCTCTAAAAAATTCGACCCAAGCAAAAGTATCGAATAGCATTAAAATTCCCTATTCTTATGATCCCTTTCAAATTTTGAAGAACTTTTTGCTGTACCAAAAAGCTTCATAACTTCTTTCAAATTTGGCTTCACTATACTAACTTGAATGATTTCACCTTCCCTAACTTTTTCCCTCTCTGCTATTTCTTTTGGTATCAAAATCCCAAGGGATGTCCCAACACTTCTCACTTTTGCTTTAAATGTCTCTACCATTTCACCATTATAATTTATTATAATGGACATATTTAAGCCTTTATTATAGTATGAATTGAATGTATTTCAAAATTTCTCACTTACTGAGAGAGTTAAGAAATTTTGAAATATCTCAAGTCAAGAGGCTTTGCCATCTTCCACAAATTCTTCATGTAGCTATCCATAACCGCAACAAAAGAAGGTTCATTAGACCAAATTGTCTTGAACTTGAATTTCTTGGCCACTGGATTACTGTCAAGCCTTATAGCAACTTCTTTCCCATCAACCACAAGAATGCGAGGATGAACTTTTGTTTCAAAAACCCTGATTGGAATTTTCTGCTCAAGGTACCACTTAGCTCCATAAAAATTCTCTTTTGTTATTCCCATAGCTATCATCATCACCTTAACTTTCCTTCTCAAGCAAGATCTTATGGCTTCTCTGAGTGTTGGTGAAAAGGAAAAATCGCGTGTGATGCTGATCGTGTATTTGTTTGCTCTTTCAAACATTTCAGCGAGCTTGTTCAATGCTTCTGTAGCTTTTTCTCCATTTTGTTCCCAAATTCCTTCTACAATCTCTTCCCTTCTCTCAAAGGTTTTCAATTGAGCAATTAGGCTGTTTGCTTTTTCCTTTATTGCTTTGAGTTGTTGCTCTTTTTCATCTATTAGGCTCTTGATTGCGACTCTTGAATCAATAGCTCTGAAGAGCTTTGGCTTCTCTTCAAAAACTTCAACCATTTGCTTGGACATCAAGCTTTCGAGAACTTCATAAATTTTCGATTTTGGTATTTCAGTAACTTTGCTCAGCTCGTTTGCAGAAGAAGGTCCAAGTAGAACGAGCTCTGTGTAAGCTCTTGCTTCATATTCTCCCAAACCAAGCTGCTTCAAAAAACTGAATATCTCAGCTTTCTCCATTTTTTCTCTTTAAGAATTTTTGCAAATTAACCTAAAATTCTTTACTCAAAAATTTTGAGAATTTCGTCCCTCTCAGAATATTTCAAATCTTCTATTTTTCCATTTTCCTCAATTTTCATCCCATAACTTTTTTCCATGATTTTACCTATCACTTCAGCTTTAATTCCGTTGGCTGCATAAACTTTAAGCAATTTTTCCGCTTCTTTTTCTGGTAAAGTTATGAGAAGAGCACCTGAAGCTAAAGCTCCAAGTGGATTCAAACCATATTCTTCACAAAGAATTCTACATTCTTCAAAAATTGGTATTTTTTCTTTGTAAATGAGTAAGCCTTTTCCAGAAGCTTCTGCAATTTCATACAAGCCTGTAGCTAAACCACCTTCTGTTGGATCGTGCATGCTGTTGATTTTTGCAACTGAATTGGCAAGCAAAGCTTCTTTCACAACAGAAATTCCTGGGTCAAACAAAAAACCCTTACATTTCTCCAGAAAACTCCTTGAATATTTTTTGCTCAGTTCTTCTTCTTTCTCTCTTGCTATTAGGCTTGTTGCTTCAGCTGCAATTCCCTTTGCCAAAACTATAACATCACCAACTTTTGCTCCACTTGTTGTCACTAGTTTTTCTTTTTCCACTTCTCCCAACATAGAACCAACAACAATCGGTCTATCAAGATTGTAAGTTACTTCTGTGTGTCCTCCAACCAAAGCTATGTCCAATTCTCTACAAGCATGAGAAATTTGGGAAAAAATTTCTTTCACAAGATTTTCATCCGTTTTATTTTCAGGAAGCAAGATGGTAGCTTGAAACCATTTTGGTTTTGCCCCTCTCGTCGCTATGTCGTTAGCATTAATGTTAACGACATACCAACCTATTGCATCTGTAGCAGCTGTTATCGGGTCCGTCTTAAAAACAAGATACTTATCACCAAAGTCTATAACAGCAGCATCTTCCCCTATTTTTGGTCCAACCACAAGCCTAGGATCTTCTTTGGGTTTGTATTTTTCAAGCAAGCTTTTCAAAAGATCCGAAGGTATCTTCCCAGTTTTCAGCATTTTTTTCTCACCTTAAGCTTCAAGTAATTCTTCAAGAAGTTCATCAGGGCTTCTACTTCCTTCTCTTCCAACCCACACTCTTCAAGAGCTTCCTTGAGTTTCTTCAGAGCTTTTTCCGAATTTTTCATGCTTAAAAGATGCCACCATAGCCTAATGAAATTAATCCACCACTCAGAGTGGTGAAAATCGAACTTACAACCACTCATTTGGTAAGAAAGAAAATTTATACCAAATAGAAAAAGAGAAAATTGTGGAGAAGGAGGAAATTATAAAGACTTTGCAAAAGTTTGGTTTGACTGAATATGAATCGAAAGCTTACGTGACGCTAAGCTTGCTTGGCCCATCTAAAGCAAGTGAAATAAGTAAGCAAGCTTGCATACCCCAATCAAAAATTTATGTGACGCTTGAAAGCTTGATGGAAAAACAGCTTGTGGAAATTTCTGAAGAAAGACCTAAGCTTTTCAAAGCAGTAACTCCACAATTCGTCATCAAGAGTTTGCTTGAAGCTAGAGAACAAGAATTCAAAGAATTGAAGCAGAAAGCTTTTTTGATAAGCAGGTTGCTTAGACCAATAGAAGTGGATGAAGAATTTGCCGAAGGAGTTTGGGTTCAAAAGACTGAAAAGTACATGGAAATTCTTGACAAGCTTGTGCAGATGTTCAAAAAAGCTAGGAGATATGTTTACGATTTCACTAAAAGCTTGCCTTATTCTTCAAGCTACAGGGAAGCTTTGCTCGATTGTAAAGAAAGGGGAATTAAAGTTCATCTCATGGTAACAAATGGTTTTGAAAACATGGAAAAAGTAAAGTGGTACTTGAAGAGTGGGATTAAACTGAGGGTTGTTGAACTTGGCTTACATCCAAGAATAGTTGTTGTTGATGGAAAAGAGGCTATGGTTAGATTGGAAAATGGTGAGAAGCTGAACTTCCATTCAATTTGGTCAAAAGATCCTTCTTTTGTTAACATGCTAGACAGCTATATGAGAAGCTTGTGGGAAAAAGCAAAAGAAGTGAAATTAAGATAAAAAATAGTTTTGTTCTTTCGTAAGCCTTTGTGGAAGTGGGTGATTGATCTTGAATAAAATCGAAATTCACCACTCCTTGAGTTCTAAATATATATTTAGGCTTTTTTTCTTCAAAACAATTGATGAAAATGTTGGAGTATTTGAAAAGGGAATTAAAGAGCTATAGGGAAGTTTATTGCTTGCTTGACCAATTTCACAAACTTCAGAAAAATGAAATCTCAGAAGAAGAATTTTTGCAGTGGCTGATGAAAAGATACTGCCATGTAGACTGGGAGTTGTGCGAAAAAATAGCCGAAATCTTGACATCAGAAGAAATATGGAAAGATGGGAGAAATCATTACAGAGCTTTAATTCCTTTACAGAATAGAGAGCCTGTGAGTGTTGAAATTTACAAGGATGCGAAATTTTTGGTTGTGGGTGATGGGAAAAAGCGTGTGAGATTTGGAGTTGACTATTTGGTCAAAGTTGAAGAAAATGAGCTCGATTTATCTATAAGCTTGCGAGTGAATCCTGATAAATAAGTGAAAAGGTTAAATCTTTAACTTCCCGCCTTTGTGGAAGTGGTTTTTGGAAGAAAAGTGAAAGTGTAACCTATTCTTAGCATAACAAGCTTTTGGTTATCACATTTTTTATTTCCCTGTAGGAAACAAAAAATATATATTTTTGTTTTCTATATTTCTTTTATGTTAAGAGAGGTTTTGTTGGAGTGGAAAGAGAGAGAACTGCCAGAAAACATAGTTAAAAGGGATTTAAAAGTTTGGATGAACAATCATATAGTTTCAATAATAGGACCAAGAAGAGCGGGGAAAACTTACTTCATGTTTCAACTCATAAAGGAGCTTTTTGAGAAGAAACTCAGCAAAGAGAATGTTGTTTACGTGGATTTCACTGATCCGAGAACAAAAAAAGTTGGGATTTCTGAATTTTTGAAAGAAGTGAATTCTTTATTTGAAGGCAAGATCTTTCTTTTCTTAGACGAAATTCAAGAACTTGAGAATTGGTCTTCTTTTCTCAGAACTCTACACAATTTTCAAAAATATAAAATAATAATTTCTGGCTCTTCTTCAAAACTCTTACGC
>Ga0105162_1001097_pt1 | contig 16131 bp, 12 predicted proteins | sample JNZ201metaG_FD_81532 | JGI IMG/M metagenome (GOLD analysis project Ga0105162, IMG submission 81532) | Hot spring microbial communities from Jinze hot spring, China to study Microbial Dark Matter (Phase II) - JNZ 20120812A | ecosystem: Environmental > Aquatic > Thermal springs > Hot (42-90C) >...
AGCTTTCAATTCTTTTTTAATCAAGATTTTGGTCATGTGTTCCATAATTGTTTTGAATTTTTCCTGTTTTTATGGCTTTCTATGTTAGGGCTGCGACGTAGGATCGCTCGTGAAGCTGCTCGCTCCGGAGAGCCTTTTAAATAGGGCTCATGGTCTGAGAGGCTTGGTATATATAAATCTATCGCTGCTTGATGCTGGAGGCCCATCTTGATGGAATACATAAATTCGCGTATAAATTTAAATGATTGATGTAAAAATGCTAAGGTTGGTTATATTTAAATTTTCATGCGAATCCATTCTTTCCCTTTGGGGCTTTATCGCTTGGAGTCATCGTTTTGGCCTAATGGTTTTTAGGTCCGAACGCTTCTTGTCTAAGAACTTACTTCATGGTCATCGGTTCACGATCCTTGCTTAACGAGCCTTCGAAGTGTTCCTGTGCTTCGAATGGACCATCTTGGTTAAGCTGTCGTCGTGGGGATCTTATTGTCAATGCTTCGAAACTACTAGGCGAGATGATCGAGGCCCTCCTTCACACTATGGCGCTTAACTTCGTGAACTCAAGAACTTGAGGGCGGGTTCGTCAACCCCTCTTCGTATCCCTACTTAGCTCCTCTAGGAATCGCTCCTTGCTACTTATATTGAAGAAGTCTTTTAATTCGAATTTCACGCATGGGAAGTCCACTCCACTCATGTCCCTCATCAACTCCATCGTCTCTTGAGGAGCTATGAGTAGTGGCACGAAGGTCTTCCACCAAAATTCTTCAGTGAGCAGCTTGCATGCCTCTCGAATCTTCTCCGTCTTCTCCTCTAAATCCTCAACAGTGCTCCTAGTCGTAGCTTCAACTAATAAGATTGGCTCATCCTCTAACTCTTCAACCAAAACTATAGAATCAAACTCTGTAACAAGCTCTTCATAGCGTCTATTCCCTTGAAGACTTAGCTTCACTATTTTGCACCTTGGAATGACTGGGAAGGCGAGCTTGACGAACTTCGTGAAGGCGAGGATTTCGAATAACATGTTCTGACATAAGACTTGTCTCACCACCAACTCTGCATGTTTACTATAAGATGTTCCGTAAGGGGGTTGACTGATGTTGTAGATGAGCTCCTGAAATCTCTCCTTTAAGACATTTGCTGGCTCGTTAAACCTTATGAGGGTCTTATTTGCGAGGGTGTTCACAAAATCTTCAATCTTTCTCTTCGCCTCCTCCCTCAGCTTGACGGCTCTTCTTCCATCCTCGCTCTTTTCAGCACTCTCAATGCAGTTAAAGATGTCACTTAGTCTTAATGTTAAATCTGATAGTAGTATTTCATCAGCCCTGCTAAAATCAAGATCCATCTTATACAAAATCGCTAAGTCGCCTTCATTAACCCCTCTTCTCATTAAGTTGTTAGAGATCGCTAAGAACTCTTTCATGATTTCCTCCTCTTCAAGCTTTATCTCTACACCTCCACCCTCTAGTGATGGGAACAGCACCCCTTCTTCGAACATTTTCCTTACGGCTAACATCACTGCGAAATTTCCTTGATGATTCCTCTTTATTTCAGAGACTCTATTGATGTACTCTTCAATGATATCGTCGTGATCTTCGATCACACACCTGATTACTCCTTCACGAAGTCTCCTAATGGACCCTTCGAACTGACTACTTACTTCTTGAGCAAGTTTATCGCCGAGGAAATACCGCTCGAATTCGTCCTTCATCCTCTCTTTAATGGATGATGTGAAGACTTGGCACAGCTCCTTTAACCTTGTAGCCACTTCACGAAGTCCTCCAGACTCTTTCTCTCAGCGTGCTTGAATGGATTGCCCATCATGACTCCACCTTTATCATTCTTTAAGTTGACCACGTACCAGTATGATGCTTCGCTATTCAGCTTTAGCTTACCCATTCCAGCACTCTTCCTAGCGCCTAAGCTTAAGCCGAGCTCCATGATCGCTTCCACGGTTGAAGCTAAGAGCTTAGAGTCCTCTTCGCCAGGCGCTAAGTTATCGGCTATAATTCTCAGTTTTAATCCATCGCCTATGATGCTTTCTAGGAAGAAGAGGTTCTTCTCTTTAGCTCTCCCAGTGCACCTGTCAATCGCGATTCCGGGCCTCTCGTGGAGGATGATTCCGTCACGCCCGGGCCTCAGGATTGTGTCGAGGAACCTTAGCTTACCTGCTATGACGTGATTCCCATAGAGCTTTCCTATTGGGCAGTGGATTGCCAGTATGGACTCGGCGAGCTTATAGAGCAGGTTTTCGCGCGCGGCGAAGCCTCTCTTCTTGATTTCAGCTAGCTCCTCAGCTGTGAAGCCGACTTCACCGGCTAGCTCGATTAAGCTTTTCATGTCGTACGGCAATATGCTCGAAGTCCCCCCTTGAAGCACATTGAGGACCTCCTTGCAGAACTGCTCATCGACCTCGTAGCCAACCCTCGGCTCCTCTCTAAACGACTTGACCGCTAGCTTTGCAAGCTCGTCCCTTAACTCCATACTCCTAGCTAGCTTCTCACTAATTGACCTAAAGGCGCCCTTCCACGTGGATGATGATATGAGGAAGCCGCTGTCTCCGGGTATCCTCACTAAGGTCCTCCGAGCTTCGATCACCCCAGCGCCTATATGCAATGGGGTCTCTATCTTAAACTCTAAGAGACCAATTGCCTTGTATTCAAGAGGGTTTAGGTGGCGGATCAAGCCCATTGCTCACTCCCCCAACTTGAATATTGGATGTGTTCTAGCAGGGTGGAGCATGTTGACCCCGGTTATGACTGTGCTTCCTAAGCGCTCTATCGTGCCTAAGAGGGAGAGGGCTACTAGAGCTAGGGGGCTGCCGGAGTACTTCGCTACAACTATGGCTCCAGGCCTGGTCGCGTGTTCGACAGGTGCCTTCTCAACGTTCTCGTACATGTCCCAACCACCTATGCGGAAGTCGGCTCTCCCGTAGACAGCCTTAACTTCAAGCTTGCCACCTTCACTCATCGCTAACTTTGCTGTGAGACTTGACAGGTCTACCTCTAGGGGGTAGGGCTCATAGGAGTCTTGGTGGCAAGAGACGAGCGGAGACGATGCGTAGAAGACGATGTACTTCCCTTGCACTATGACTTCCTCGATTTTTGCAGCTAACCCCCTCAATCCGATTACGCTCGACTTAATTATCCTAGACCTCCCAAAGCCCCTAGAAATCCCCCTACCAATACGTACCTCCAATCCATCTACGTGTTCCTCGAGCTCGTCGGGGATCGCCATCGTTGCCCAGAACTTCCTACCGGGCGCTATTGCTTCGTACTCATACAGCATTCCGATCTCCGACGTTCCCCTCTCCTTGCTAACCCCAGTGCACAGGAACCTGCTAGTTGGAACCCTGTTCTTCCCCTCCTTGGGGTAGGGCTTCGAGTAAAGACTCTCGAGAGCTACGTGTCCACTTTCGCATGTGAGGTGAGCTAGCTTTGATAGATGACCATGGCTTTCGAGATCTTCGATCACCTCACTCAAGTAGTTTTTGACCACTTTGCATATCTTGCACTCGTACATGAATGGATGAGCTGGATACGTCTTCCTACCGTCGACTACTGGGTAGGCGTACGAGGTTATAACTGATGGCCTTGCTCTCTCGCTTTCTAAGAAGCTCTCCTTGACTATCCCTCTCCTATAAAGCTCTGAGAGTATTGCCCCCCTAAGCGTCGAGGCTGGAATGTAGTCTAGAGCCTTTAAGAAGCCCCTCAGAGACCTCCTCTCGGTAACTATTGTTGGTGAAAGTATCTCAAGCTCTACTTCAAGGAACTTCATGCCAAAGCCACTCCTCAAGCTCGTGAAAGAGGGCCAACCATTCAGTACCTCTAAGAACCTGCTTCAAGTCGTCAGCTCTCTCAATCTTCAAGTCGAGAGGGCCCCCGCGGCCAATTCTACCAAGCCTGAGCTCGGCCATTGAGAGAAGGAGGAGGGCTATCTTATCCTTTGGGACGTTCATAAGCTCTATGGTTCCAGCGAACTCGCACCCTGGCGGCACGTACTCCATCGAGAACAAGGCTCCCTCGGCGGCTCTCATGGACTTATCGTCTATCCTAATCCTCGTCAAGGACGTGGTCTCTATAGGACCAGTTGGTAACAGGTCCGAGAACATCAACGGGCTTGCTGATGCACTCCACGGATGACCGAAGATCTCGCAGACGTCGCACGTCCTCCCCATCTTCGTGTGCTTCTCTCGAATGTGCTCCGGTCTTACTCCTCCACACGACTTGAAGCCGTAGCTCTCTGCGATCCTGCTCGCTGAGGACCTTAAGGCTCCCTTGAAGCTCGATGCTGGAATGTAGACCTGAGAGCTGCCGTCGTAGTTAACCCTTCTAACGAACTGAATGTCGGGACCCGTCACTGCTGGGTGGCTCCACCCAACACAAAATAAGCCGACGGTCTTTAACTTGATGTCGAGTCTCATATGATCCCGCCTCCTATAATCTTAATGAGCCTATCTACATCTGACAAGCTCGATGAAGAGTCTAGGTCGTCGGGTATGAGGGATCCAACGAACTCGTAGAGACCCCTCTCGGGCTTAAGCCTAGCAGCTTGCCGATAGGCATAGATGTAAGCTATCGAGAAAATGTACTTCGAGTATTGATGGACCCCTCCAGCTCTAGAGATCATGGACCTCGCTGCTTGCAGCACCTCGCCAATGGCACTCCTGACCTTCTTAAGCACTTCCTGAATCCTCCTCGCTTCCTTGACTAACTCAGGTTTTGATGAGGCTTTGAATAAAGCGAGATTCCTTGAGGCTAAGTAACTCAAGCGCACGATATCGGCGTACGAGAACTTGCCCTCACCGCTTCCTCGCCCTTGGGCCAGCAACTTGCTTAGAATCTCCTCGAACTCACTAACGCTGAAGGGCTGACTCGTGAGCCTCTCATGTCTCAAAGTCTCGAACCTTTCATTGATCGTGCTGCTTGATAGGTCTCCGGTCTCGATAACGTCAAAGCATACGGCGCTATCCACAAGCCCTTCCCCGATCTTCTCCCTAATCTTCTTCTTAGCCTTATTCATTAACTCCGAGGAGGCGTCTATGAGGGCCCACACGTTGGCTTTGGAGCTCGCAACAGCCACGCCTATCGATAGTCCACGTACGCGTCCGAGATTGTATAGGAACTCCTTGCCCAGTACTAGAGCGATTAGTGGAGAGACCCATGATGGGGCAAGCATCAGGGCGTCGTCGCCACCAGCATACAACAGCCCAATCTTGATTGATAATGCAGCTCTAGTTGCTTCCTTATCGCTAAAGTCCTTCGAGATCCCATTGTAGACCTCGCTTACTGCGACCTCGATTGCCTTCTTCAGAGCTAGGTCTATCCTAGCGCTCCTTTCATACGCATCAGATATTGAAAGAGACGTGGTCATCAGTGAACCTATGGAAGAGCCGTCAACTTTTATCAGCGCAACGTTCCTAATCCTAGCCAATCTACCTAGCTCCTGTAGCTCCTCGCGATCGTGTCCAGCTATTAGCTCCATGATCCTCTCGAGAGCTCTAACACGAGCCCCCTCTTCGCTCCATGGCACTTCAAAGATGTCACCCGGAATATAGGTCCTAGTCCCCTGACCAACTCTTATACTTATCTTAGACTCGTACTTCTCCTTGAAGTGAATTGTCAGTCCTATTTCGTTGAGCTCCTCGCATAATTCACAAGCCTCTAACTCTCCTTCAGGGACTGAAACCTTCCCTGTCGGGGGCTTCGTGAAGCACAATTGGCAAATGCTCCTAGCACCCTTTTGAGCCTCCTTAGGAGTGCTAGTTGAATATGATTGGTGCGCAACGCATACCTTCTTTATCGACATCGCCGCCATTAGCTCCTCTATGGTCTTAGCGTAATCCTCGTAGAGGTTGGCGTTTGCAATATGCAAGCGCAATGAAGTTTTACACTTCATCGCCGGGGACTCGTTTAGTCTCGAGACCTCGCCCTCAATATCTGCCAAGAGGGTTGCTGGCACGAGCAGCTCGACGTTCCCCCCGGCAGTGTACAGGAAGGACTCGTAGGGAAGCCAGCACCTCTTACTTAAAGCCCATTGAAGGTATGAAGGTATGAAGGCCATGACTAATGAGTCTATCACTAGGCTTGCAGCCGCGACTAACCTCAAGCTATGCGACCTGTATATGAAGCTCTGGATTCCTCCAACATCTATCAATACGATCTTAAGGTTCCTGCATTCTTCTTTTGCCTCTTCCTCCTTTGCCTTATCGTCCTTGGGAAGCAGCACCGTGAAGTTCTTCGTCAGCTTGCGAACCTTCTCAACGAACCTCTCAGACAGGTCCCTTAAGAGCTCCTTATCGTACTCCTCGTGAGCTCTTCGCCAGAAGTCCCAGTCATCGAATGCTTTGTTGAGACTATCGTAGTTGAGGGCCTTGGCTGCTTCCTCAAGTCGATCCTTTATGTCTCTAAAGTTTTCAGTGTCCAAAAGCCTTCTGAGCCTATCTATCGCTGAAGCTAAGTGATCAGCTTTATTAACTATCTCGCTCAACTCGCTCCTACGAGTCTCTGAATGATGTTCTTCGATGAGCTTGATGATTAATGCGACGTCTTCGTCGGGTATGAGCCCCCTCAAAAGCTCCTTGGCGACCTCAACGGAGGTTTCTACGTGTTTTCTGTACTTAAATGGCTTGCCGATATCGTGGAGCAGGGCTGCAAGCCTTAAAAGGGCTAATGTCCTCCTATCCTTAATCCCCTCATTGATTGCCGTGGACCAAGCTATCGCAGACGTTAGTAGTAAGTGCGATATGAGGCTTGCCGTATTGAGGACCGGCCTAGTATCGGCTGGTATTAGGAGCCAGCATGATTCTAACAGGTCGGCGACCTCGATTGTCTCGAGCTCGTTTAATAGTTCGGCGAGCTCAGAGTACCACTTACTTTCCGAGGGCTCCTTTAAGCACTTGCTATAGAAGATGTAGAACGTTTTGGTGAACTTTAGAAGATCGAACTCTAGTCTCTTCTTCTCGTCGAAGAGCTCTCCAAAGCCCGTGAGCCTCATGAACGCATAGGCCTTAAGGGGGCTTGGCGCTACGCCTGAAAGCACCTCCCTGTTAAGGGGGGCTCTTAGGAAGAGGGATATCAAGTCCCCCACGAGCTCTAGCCTCTCGTAGTCCTCAAGCTTCCTACCACCCCTGAACGATGACTCCACAGCTTTTGAGAGAAAGCTCTTTAGTTTCTGAAGCATCTTCCTCCACAGCTCCACCTCTTGAGCACCAACCTCGACCACGTTGCATGGTTCCTCACCTCGCCTTAGAGGTACTATAAAGGCTCTGTATACTGGGTACCCGGGCGGCTCGAATCTTATCTCACTGAAGTCGCTCAATGATCGCCACCTCATCTACATCAACTATCTCGCCCTTGAACTCCTCACTCGCAAGGGACTTGAGCCTCTCAACGAGCTCTTTGAGGCTTGTGCCCTCAAATTCGTCACCGCCTTTAACCCTTAGTCCGTAGAACTCGAAGTCTTGACTCTCCCTCAAGAACTTTATTTTCTCGACCTCGTACCTCGCTTTACCGAAAACCCTCCCCGAGACCTTGTGCCTATACTTAAGCCTGCCAAGAAGCACGCTCTTGCCAATCTTCATGCCAATGAATAAGAGACCGAGCTCGCTTGGAGTTAAGTTTTGGAATGTTATCGTACCGCTGAATCTGGTACCCGGCTTGACTGCCATGAGCCTCATCCCATACTCTAAGCTGAGATCTTCTAGGACCTCCTCTGCAGAGCCCTTGCAGACGAAGTCGCTGAAGTCTAGCAGACTCTTCAAGCCAGCTGTCCCGAATAGGTCGCATACCAAACATACCTTGTCGGTCCTCGTCAGATCGCATGGAGGTCCTCTATTCTCAAAAAGAACTTCGCCCCATATCTTAAAGTGTCTCCAGCCACTCGTGCCCTTGAGGGGCTCGCGTGCTAGAGGGGCTCTTGCTCTTATGAAACACGACTTCACGTAGCCATCCTTCGGTATAAAGCTCAGTTCAAGTCTCGACCTAATGTTGCCTTTGATTGACGATCCCGGTATGATTGGCCGGCCACCGATGATGTTGAACTGCATCACCTCCATGAACTTGGCTGCCTGAAGTAAGCTCTTGATGTCCCTCCTACCGCTCTTAAATAGCTTAGTCAGCAACTCTTCGTTTACAGTGAATATCATTGAAGAAGAGCCGACGTGTAAGTGCGATTCAGAGACTACGGCTGCGTGAATGACTCCGCAAAGGCCTGTAAGCTTGCCCCTATCTCTAGGCTCTCTCCTTAAGATGTTAACTCTTCTTTGCCGACTTGACAAACCTATCCCACGTCCCTATCAACTTATCCAAGACTTTCCAAGCTCTATCTCCTTTAGCTACTATCCATCCATCCTTGATCTCAGCGAGATCGCTAAGATCGACTTCGAAGTCGCTCTCTGGCTCTAGGGCGACCATCACTAAGCTCTGCTCCTTCACGAAGTCCCTGCTTCTAAACCTCAAGCCCTCGACCTTGACTGCCCCAAAGCCTCTAGACTTAAAGCCCCCAACCTTTACTAACCCTTCATTCATCCTTCTTAGTACGAGGGAAAGCATTCCGAGAGCATAGTTCGGTAAGTTCTTGCAATGTATACTAAACTTGAACCTAGCTCCAGGCTCGACGAACTCAACCTTATAGAGAGCGCCTGGCTGTACTGCCCCAGTCCTCCTATCTATGGCTATTCCAGTCCTAACGCCGGTCTTGACGTCGATGACGCCCCCATTCTCATCGATTGGGTAGGCATCGCTAAAGGAGACCTTGCTCATGTAGTGTGCGCTTCCAAAGATCTTGCACATTAAGCAAGCTTTTTCGTAGAAGGTTTTCAAAGCATCCTTGCCCCTCCCACTCCTCATCAAGTAATCTATGTAATCGTTTAACTTCTTATTACCATCAACTTTCTCGACATCGCCACACGCCTCCTTTGAAAGGCCTGTGCAAGCCTTCAAGCCGCTGTGTCTCACAAGCAACGTCGCGTAGCTCCTAAATACTCCCTTAAGGCTCGATCCGGGTATGTATGGCAGGTCTACGTCACCGTACCTAATTCTTAGGACGGCGAGATCCGCTAGAGCCTCTAGGGGCGGCTCTCTACCAGCTCCTACCCTAAGCGGCTCGACGTTAACTATATACCCATCGATCATCGTCTCTCTCAGCATTATCGAGTGGGAAAGCCAATCCCACTTATTCATACAAAGCCCCTTCGCATGATAGCTTTAGCCTACCATTCTCTAGACGGTAGGTCCTCCACTTGGCCTCCTTAAGCTTAATCAAGCCTGCACCTACGCTCTTCCTAGCTCCGACTTGAAGGCCAGGTTCACGCATCATTTTTAAAAGCTCTTTTATAATTGAGGCACGCAAGTCACCTTCCTTAGGCTCCGGGAGGACCTCTATGTTCAATATGTCCATCCTAAAGTGCCACTTGACTCCAGGCTCTACAAACTCCTCAACGAATGGCCCCAACCCGCTCCTCACGCTTCCAAAGTCCCTATCGATCGCTATCCCATACTTGTAGAACGTCTTGGCCTCTCTTGGGTCCTTCGGAGTTGAGTCGTAAATTCTAACGTGGCTTGAGAGCCTAGTGTTCCCAAAGATCCCACATATCGCGCAGAAATCCCCTCCTTCCTCCTCTTTCTTAGCGGCATCATCATCCCATGGATCATGAACTGCAATGCCCTTAGACTTGGCCAAAGACTCGGCGAGGGACCTAAGCGCCCCTTTGAGACTCGAACCTGGTATGCAGGGGCTACCGTTAACCCTGTACATAACCATGTCTACTGAAGAGCCGAGGGGTGGCTCTCCTCCAACGCCAATCCTAAGGGGGCTCTCGTTGACCAGCGTACCTTCGATTATGGTTAGCACATTGAGTGAGTCAAAGTCCCTGTAATCTGGCATGTCAGCCACCTCTAAGCATCTTCAAGACTCCTTGAAAGTCGAGGTTCTTGACTTCAACTTTCAGTCTCCTTTCAAGGTCCGGCCCCTCTCCAAGGATGCCAAGAGCCTCATAGATCCATTTTACGAGACCTAGAAGCCTTCTAACGTCCTCTCTCCTGCCACCTTTCTCGCTTAACTTGTTCATTGCTTCATGTATCAGGTCGGCCGTCCTTTTACCTATTCTTCTTCGATCAACTTGCCTATAAGCGTATAGCGCGACGATCTGAGGACTGTTCTTAGGGTCCAGAGCTGTCTCAACCATTGCCAAGAGGTTCTCAATCTGAGACCTCTCTACCTTATCAATCCTAGCTTGCACAGCAATCTTAGCAGCTAAGTCGAGCATTTCGCTCTCAGTTAGTAATTGAGACAAAAAGACTCCCCCTATAGAGAGATAATCCTCAGCCCCTTTTCTCACTTTCTCTGGCAACTGATGTTGGAGGGCAGCATCTGCTAGAAAGTCACTCCACACTATTTTTTGGTGGCGAGACACGACTTAAAGACAATTTGAGGTCCCAAAATGCTATAGAGTTAGCATAACCACCTTGGCTATCTTGAGGTCGTCTAGCCAAGACCTGTTTAACGAAGATGGCGCCACAGTTATCAAAGCGCTTCTACACAAAGTTTAAATATAACCAATCATAGCATTTTTGCATCAAAGATTTAAACTTTATCTTGAAAAACACGAGTCCATTAACATGGGCTACTGATGTTGTTTGCCGATAAATTTATATATAACAGCTGAATTAAAACACGAACCCCTTTTAAAAAGGTTCCCAGTACGACTTTAATCGTTGATAGCCCCACATCGCAACCCTAACATAGAAAGCCATAAAAACAGGAAAAGTTCAAGACAATTATGGAACAGATGACCAAAATCTTGATTAAAAAAGAATTGAAATGTCTCCCTTGATGTAGACGTACTTCTCAAGCCTTGGCTCTGATGACCAAAATCTTGATTAAAAAAGAATTGAAATGTGACGATCGGGAGCTTAACGATGAGTTCGGGATACCCCTTGATGACCAAAATCTTGATTAAAAAAGAATTGAAATTTACTTCTTGGACTGTATTTCGTTAAAATCACTGCTTTCTCATGATGACCAAAATCTTGATTAAAAAAGAATTGAAATCCTCATCAATTCTATCAGCCCTCTCTGGTGACACTAGTATGATGACCAAAATCTTGATTAAAAAAGAATTGAAATAACTCCCTAGTTCGTTGACACTCATTAGGTAGCACTCTAGATGACCAAAATCTTGATTAAAAAAGAATTGAAATGGTCTCTGCTTATCCACGCATTCCATCTCAACTCCGATGGGATGACCAAAATCTTGATTAAAAAAGAATTGAAATGAGCGCCGAGAGCCTTAACCTTGGCGAAGTACTTCTTAAGATGACCAAAATCTTGATTAAAAAAGAATTGAAATTCAATGTTCCTCAGCCATCCACCAAACTGTTGATTGCACTCTCGATGACCAAAATCTTGATTAAAAAAGAATTGAAATCCAGCATACACTTCATACTCAATGTCGTAAACTGATAGATAGGATGACCAAAATCTTGATTAAAAAAGAATTGAAATTTCAGTTGTCAGCTTAATCTTCCTTATTAAAGGAGTGTTCAAAGTGATGACCAAAATCTTGATTAAAAAAGAATTGAAATTTTATGTCTTCGATATGTAGCTCTGGAACCCTTTCACTGATGACCAAAATCTTGATTAAAAAAGAATTGAAATTCATCATAAAATGAGCAGTCATCATAAAAACACCCATGAGATGACCAAAATCTTGATTAAAAAAGAATTGAAATTTTGGAGCCGACGAATTTTTGGTTCAGTTGCTCTAATTTCTCCCGATGACCAAAATCTTGATTAAAAAAGAATTGAAATGCCGTATATCGCCAAGGCCTCCTGCTTCGCCTCCTTGGCGCACGATGACCAAAATCTTGATTAAAAAAGAATTGAAATTTCCTGTAACGCTACTCAGTACAGCTTCTTTTAGCTCGATGACCAAAATCTTGATTAAAAAAGAATTGAAATCTAATCTCTCACGATCTCCTACATACACTTCATAAACGATCTCTAATCTGATGACCAAAATCTTGATTAAAAAAGAATTGAAATGGATTTCACTGAGAACTTCTTCAAGGTTCCACGGTGTCTCTGAAGGGAACACATGTGTCGTGTGATGACCAAAATCTTGATTAAAAAAGAATTGAAATGGATTTCACTGAGAACTTCTTCAAGAGGCATACCCGTCTGATGACCAAAATCTTGATTAAAAAAGAATTGAAATCCTGCATCCTCGGGTAGCGATAGGGACTCTTTCATACATGATGACCAAAATCTTGATTAAAAAAGAATTGAAATCCCTGCGGCGAGCACCGGCCCTATCCCCTTTATCTTGATGACCAAAATCTTGATTAAAAAAGAATTGAAATCTGTCAGCTCTGAAACAGTAGTAGTACTCCTTTTCGTTCTCAAGGATGACCAAAATCTTGATTAAAAAAGAATTGAAATATTGTATATCCTCGTGCATCAAAGTAGCCCGATTCTCTGGATGACCAAAATCTTGATTAAAAAAGAATTGAAATTGTATATTTTGTTAGCATCGGGTACTTTGCTTTTATACGGATGACCAAAATCTTGATTAAAAAAGAATTGAAATTCGTCCAGGTACTCAAACGGTAGAACGCTTGTAAGCTCGGGATGACCAAAATCTTGATTAAAAAAGAATTGAAATTTGGATTCGAAGAAAAGCAGTATCTTCGCAACTAGTTTCTGATGACCAAAATCTTGATTAAAAAAGAATTGAAATGCGCGGGCTTCATCCTCAACCCCTCTTGAACTTCTTGGAGATGACCAAAATCTTGATTAAAAAAGAATTGAAATTCTATTGAATTGATAGTTAGTACTGTATGCGTATTCTAGATGACCAAAATCTTGATTAAAAAAGAATTGAAATTGTTCACTGCATCTTCTGGAAGTGACAACACTTCTTTCATGATGACCAAAATCTTGATTAAAAAAGAATTGAAATTTAACCGCAGTAGTGCCTGCCGCTGTTGCTAATGATCTTCCAGATGACCAAAATCTTGATTAAAAAAGAATTGAAATTCGGCTAGGTCTGCCGGATCGTACAGGCCGAAGACCTGAGATGACCAAAATCTTGATTAAAAAAGAATTGAAATGTTATTCTCACTTCTTCGAGCGATTCAGCGACTTCTTGATGACCAAAATCTTGATTAAAAAAGAATTGAAATGTGTAGTAAATCATCCTCGAGAAGCAGCGGGGACATCGAATGTCTAGATGACCAAAATCTTGATTAAAAAAGAATTGAAAGTTCCCTGAAGTGTTTCTGACGAATTTGCCTTGTTTATGATGACCAAAATCTTGATTAAAAAAGAATTGAAAGACGGGTAAATATGCACCGCATCTTCCGGAAGTGACAACGGATGACCAAAATCTTGATTAAAAAAGAATTGAAAGAACCGTTCCACGGTGTCTCCGAAGGGTAGACACTCACTGGATGACCAAAATCTTGATTAAAAAAGAATTGAAAGATTATTATTGACTTCAGGAAACTTGACATCCCCCTAAGATGACCAAAATCTTGATTAAAAAAGAATTGAAAGAGCCTCGAGGCGGTCCAAGAGGGGCATCATATCCATGGATGACCAAAATCTTGATTAAAAAAGAATTGAAAGCTACGGCCCTCTTCACCAGCGGCCTCATCGTGACCACTAGCTCGATGACCAAAATCTTGATTAAAAAAGAATTGAAAGAAAGCGACGTCAAGGCGGTCTCAACCGTCCCGCCGCGGCTAGCTTGATGACCAAAATCTTGATTAAAAAAGAATTGAAAGTCTAGGTACAGCTTTGCGACGTCCCGCTCGCTCAGGTAGGATGACCAAAATCTTGATTAAAAAAGAATTGAAAGTCGATCTCGCTGACGATTGACGTCTGAGCGACAGCGGAAGCTGATGACCAAAATCTTGATTAAAAAAGAATTGAAAGAATGATATCATTGAGTTACACCCTCTAGTAGCGATACTAGAGATGACCAAAATCTTGATTAAAAAAGAATTGAAAGTTCAATGTTTATACCGTATCTTTCTGCCATTTTCTTAGATGACCAAAATCTTGATTAAAAAAGAATTGAAAGACTGTGCTAGTTGTTCTCTAAGCGCTTGCAACTCTGCTTGATGACCAAAATCTTGATTAAAAAAGAATTGAAAGAACCTCGCACTCTTGCCCATGCCTTCAAGTGCTTCATCGGATGACCAAAATCTTGATTAAAAAAGAATTGAAAGATATAGATCGGATAGTCACTTTTGTCTGTGTCAGTCAGGAGATGACCAAAATCTTGATTAAAAAAGAATTGAAAGCCGGCTCCGGTAGCTGGCGCCACTTCGTAGCGCACTCCTTGAGATGACCAAAATCTTGATTAAAAAAGAATTGAAAGTCATCATCTCGAGCCTCTTCTCGACTTGCTCTTGTATTGATGACCAAAATCTTGATTAAAAAAGAATTGAAAGAACGATAGTATATCATCCTCGAGAAGCAGCGTGGGCACCTAAGATGACCAAAATCTTGATTAAAAAAGAATTGAAAGGATGGTGTGTGCCGATGGTTTCTGGAAGTGATGTTTTGCGTGGAGTGATGACCAAAATCTTGATTAAAAAAGAATTGAAAGTCTTCAATAGATAGCCCGGTCTCCAATCTACAACGCCAGATGACCAAAATCTTGATTAAAAAAGAATTGAAAGTCTGGTATAAGAATTTCCTTTTCTTCTCCGCAGTACGGTGGTTCAGATGACCAAAATCTTGATTAAAAAAGAATTGAAAGATTTCACTGCAAACCTCCGAAAGGGAGATCCTTGTCTCCGATGACCAAAATCTTGATTAAAAAAGAATTGAAAGTCTTCAGCATTAAAGAAGAGTCCGGAAGGATGTCAACTTGATGACCAAAATCTTGATTAAAAAAGAATTGAAAGAGTCCGATTCTTAGTTCTTTGAACGTTGTCGGTCCATTCCAGATGACCAAAATCTTGATTAAAAAAGAATTGAAAGTCAGCTGGGATCCACTTCCTGTAAATGATTGGGACACTGATGACCAAAATCTTGATTAAAAAAGAATTGAAAGGTAGGTGTTGCAGCATCTCCAACCATAATCCTACTCTGAATGATGACCAAAATCTTGATTAAAAAAGAATTGAAAGTTAAGGCTATCTGCTTCAGCGCACACCTCCTGCTGTCCTCGATGACCAAAATCTTGATTAAAAAAGAATTGAAAGTTGAGGCTGAGGCCAAGCTGAAGCCGAACGAGAAAGTGTTCGATGACCAAAATCTTGATTAAAAAAGAATTGAAAGGCTGAAAACAGTGTCTCCCTTCCAATCCCTGATTATCCATGCATTCCATGGGATGACCAAAATCTTGATTAAAAAAGAATTGAAAGGTGCGATGACAACGGGTTCACCGTCTCTCAGTGCACGCAAGATGACCAAAATCTTGATTAAAAAAGAATTGAAAGTCTCCTCTTAGTATCGCTGAAACGAAGTATGGTAATTCTGGATGACCAAAATCTTGATTAAAAAAGAATTGAAAGTCCCCGTTCCACTCTTCAATCCTGTAACCATCAGAAGAAAGATGACCAAAATCTTGATTAAAAAAGAATTGAAAGTGCATCTGTTGTTGTCGTAGCACGGAGCCCTGAGCGCAAGATGACCAAAATCTTGATTAAAAAAGAATTGAAAGCCTCGCCGCCAAGTCGGCCACCCTTATGAAGACGTCCAAGTGATGACCAAAATCTTGATTAAAAAAGAATTGAAAGCAGCCTGTCCTCGAGCTTCCTCTGTATCTCGTCCCACTTGCTCGATGACCAAAATCTTGATTAAAAAAGAATTGAAAGGCAAACGAAATACTTGCCAGGTAATAGGAACCAAATATGATGACCAAAATCTTGATTAAAAAAGAATTGAAAGCGGAGATGAAGTCGCAGAGTCCGAGCCTGTCCATCACTTCACCGATGACCAAAATCTTGATTAAAAAAGAATTGAAAGAAGTAGTAAGCCTGCCCGCTAACGTAGAACGGTCTCCTTGAAAGTATGATGACCAAAATCTTGATTAAAAAAGAATTGAAAGTGTTACGAAATTTAATTGGTTTGGAAGAATTTTGAAGAGCGTTTTCGTTGCCTTTCATTGATGGTTAATGG
>Ga0105162_1001098_pt1 | contig 16130 bp, 19 predicted proteins | sample JNZ201metaG_FD_81532 | JGI IMG/M metagenome (GOLD analysis project Ga0105162, IMG submission 81532) | Hot spring microbial communities from Jinze hot spring, China to study Microbial Dark Matter (Phase II) - JNZ 20120812A | ecosystem: Environmental > Aquatic > Thermal springs > Hot (42-90C) >...
AATTATGTATAATATAAGTGGAGTTCGTAAGGAAAAATATAAAACAACGAGCAGGGGGAGAGAGTATGTTAGCAAGAAGAAGCGACTTATTTGAACCATTCATGGAATTGCAGAGAGAAGTTGACAGACTATTCTCGGAATTTATGAGACCATTCAGAACAGATGTAGAATTTCTTCCAAAAGTCGATGCCTATGAAACAGAAGATAAAGTAGTTCTCGAACTCGAAATTCCTGGAGTTAAAAAAGACGAACTAAAAATCGCTGTAGAAGACGGAATCCTAAGAATATCGGGTGAAAAGAAAGCTGAAAGAGACGAAAAAGGTAGGAACTACAGAATAGTTGAAAGAAGCTTTGGTAAATTCGAAAGAGCGTTTTTACTGCCAGACTACGTGGACATCCAAAACATCAAGGCAAAATACAACGATGGAGTTTTGACAATAGAATTACCAAAGAAGAAGGAAGAAAAACCCGCTCTTGAGATAAAAGTTGAATAAGCAGGATAACTAGTGCGTCAACAAGAAGGGCTCTCGTGAAAGCGAGAGCCCTTTGATTTTTTAGCTATCTTTTGCATTTCCTGAAAGTCTGCAAGAAATTGCAAAATGAAAGAACTTGGCTTTTTTACTAAGGTTTTGCTCTTTCGTGTTCGTAGGCAAAGTCAAATTTTGAACGTTTCGTTAAAGCAAGAGTCTAAAGTTATATTAGCGTACTAAGAACGGTAGTTACCCAACTATGGATTGTTTAAATTACAACTTCTGACTTCTAAGAATTTGAAACTGTCAGTCTTATTAAAAAGTGAAGGGTGAAAAGGTTATTAGTATATGCTGTGTCAAAGAAGGGAGGTTGAAAGAAACATTTTGAAAAAGTTTGGACGATTTACGATTTTCCGTGAAGTAACGACCTGTTCAATCTATTAAAGTGAAAAACAAAAGAAAAGAAGGTGATGGGTATGAGAAGAGTTTTGATTATTGTTTTTCTTATCGTAGCATTAATCTCCGCATTTGGCTTTGAAATATCTGCGTTCGGTGGTATGGAACTTGGTGGGAAAAACAGACCGTATTTCGGTGCACGTATAGGAACGCTTTCTGGAGGAATTTCTCTAATGTTAGAAGGTTATTACCCTGTTTCGTCTTTCGAACAGTTGGAGGAAATAAACATCGAGGAGATTCAGTTTATAGAAATTGACCCATACATCTACGTAGGAATACCGTTGATGGGAACTTTGATTTACGCAGGAGCTGCACCAATCATCATTTTGGATATCAAAAATACACAATTTGCGATGTATCAGGATATATTCCATGTTAAAGCAGGTGTAAGGTTTGGAACCGGAATAATATTCTTCGCTGAAGGAATGGTAACAATGAACACGTCATTCCAAATTTTCGATACCTACGCAGTCTCTGTCGGCGTAGGTATTGGGTTCTGAGGGAGTGATGATTATGAGAAGAATGCTTGTAAGCATCTTAAGTTTTTTCTTTGTTCTAGTTTTTTTGTTCAGCTGTTCTGAGATACCACAGGCTCCGAAAGTTATACCACTTGACCCTACTGGAACAACGAAACCATTTGTATCGGATTATACAGCAGCGAACATTTATGGAAGTGTAGATAAGCAACCGACACTGGTGCCCATCGCCGTTCCAGACCCAGTGCGTGTAAGAATAAGTCTGCCAGGGGTCGAAAATTTACTGTCAAGCGAATTAAGAGTTTTCGAAGATAACAGAGAGCAAGGATTCGTGCTTTACAAAGAATCGTCAGTGAAAAACAAATTAGATATTGCTATTATTCTCGACGTAACTGGAAGTATGGGTTATGCTATTGATGGCGCTAAAAACAGCATAATCTCTTTTGCTAACTCACTTGAAAGTAGTGGATTAGATGCTAAGATTGGTGTCATACCATTCGACGATTATGTGAATCCTCCCAGCGATATCGAAGTTGAGCCTGGATTTCTAAATCTAACATCTCCTGCTTCTGCTCAAGAATACGTTTCATCGCTTTATGCCGGCTACGGCGGGGATTGGCCAGAGAACCCTTACGATGCGATAATGTTTGCCGCAACCGCACTTGAATGGAGACCCGGCGCACAAAGGATAATGATTGTTATTACCGATGCACCAGCACATTATAAGGGTGACGGAACACCATTTGTCCACTTTATAAAGAATGAAATGCTACCAGCACTCGTTGGATATTTTGTCATACACGGTGCTTTTGTTCCAGGCTATTACAGTGAATCCACAACTGACTTTTCTGACCCTGGGGATGTAAGAGAGCTCTGCCAGAAAACAGGTGGTGTAATAAAATATACTGATACATCTGGAAATGTTGATCTTACGGGACTCGGAATAGTGGAGTACATAACTTCATCTTGGATTGTCACATTTGAGAGTGATTCACCGGCATCAATACACACGATAGAAATTTTCTATGCAAAAGGTTCAGATAAAAGATACCTCAAACTTCAGGACGTCACATATTAACTCTCAGGAGGTTAAACAACAAAGCGATGCCCACAGGGCATCGCTTTTTTTCCGGTAACTTATCATTCTTATTCAAAAACCTTTTTTACCTCGTCTTTTGTAAGCTCTCTCCAAGCTCCAGGTTTTAGAATCTGGTCAAGTATTAGTCCACCAATTCGAACTCTTTTTATCTTTCCCCACTCTATTCCTAGCTTTTTACACATCTTTTTTATTTGGTGGTACTTTCCTTCAATGATAGTTATGGAAACCGTTCTCTCATCGATTTGCCTAATCCTGCCTGGAAGAAACTTTTCCCCATCAACCTCTAATCCTCTTTCAACCACTACTTCCATTTCTTGAGTGATGGTCACAGGCTTTTTTGAGTATATGTAATATTCTTTTTCCACTTTCTTTTTTGGTGATATCAATCTATGTGTAAACTCACCATCGTTAGTTAGAATCAAAAGACCTTCTACATCCTTGTCGAGTCTACCAGCTATGTGGAGCTCACTAACGTATGGATGCTCAATAAGATTGAGCACACTTAGTTCGTTTTCGGACGTTGTAGATACAAAACCAGCAGGTTTATTTAGCATTATATAAACAAAACGATGAGCCTCCACAGTTACATCATCTATTGTGATAACATCTTCTTCCGTCACATAGAATGCAGGGTTATAAACTGTTTCTCCGTTAACTTTGACGCGTCCGTCTTTAATATACATCTTAACTTCTGTTCGAGAGCCAACATGTGCGTTCGACAAAAATCTGTCCAAACGAATCTTTTTTATTCGATTCTCTTTTTCCTTTTCGTGTTCTTTCATTCTCATCTTACCTTCTTCCTTTATTAACCGTTAAAATTCTTAATCGCTTCCAAGACTTTAACAACCTCTATATTCTCTTTCACGTCATGAACTCTCACAAAATCGACGTTGTGCAGAACGCAAAAAGCAGTCAAAGCAAGTGTACCGTTCAGCCTTTCTTCTGGTGGTAGATTTAATATCATGCCTATCATCGATTTTCTACTTGCACCAATCAGGACCGGGTATCCAAGCTCTTTGAATTTTTCTATGTGCTTAAATATCGCTAAATTGTGTTCAAGCTTTTTTCCAAAACCGATGCCAGGGTCGATTATCAATTGCTCAATTCCGTGACTTTTGGCAAATTCGATTCTTTCCTTGAAGAACTCAATGATTTCTCCAACAACATCTGTATATTCCGGATTTTCCTGCATTGTCTTCGGTGTGGCTTTCATGTGCATTATGATTACCGGACATTTGTAATGCGCAGCTACATCAACCATCTTTTCGTCAAACCTTAAAGCACTTATGTCGTTAATTATATCCGCTCCTTCTTCTAAAGAAAGTCTTGCAACTTCCGATTTGTAGGTATCAACGGAAATAGGGATATCGAAATTTCTCCTTATGAGTTTCACTGCTGTTACAGTTCTTCTTATTTCCTCTTCAAGAGGAACCGGTTCTGCACCCGGTCTGGTACTTTCTCCACCAATATCTATAATATCGACACCGTTTTTTATCATGTCTTCTACTTTTTCTAATAGCTCAGTTTCACTAACACGGCTACCAGAATAGAAAGAATCTGGCGTTACGTTTATTATGCCCATGACTTTTGTTCTTTTGGAATTCATGAGTTCATCAATCAAACGAACATTTCTATCCACTCTATCCACGTCACTCACTCCCTATCTATTGTTCCTTTGTGACAATTATACTTAGGATTTGAACATTTGGAGGATTGAGAGGAATTAGAGTTTTCTCATAGCAGTCAGTCTGTATGATAAGATATTTTTTATCTTTCGATAGATAAAGTTTATATAATCCTTCAAGTGTGTATACTCGTCTATTTATCAATTTATAGCCACTGCCAAAAGGCTCATAGACGTCTCTGTATATAATCGTTCTACCGTCAAAAGCCTTCATGGCTTTGTAAAGCACTCTTTTAACTTGTCCGTCTATCTCTTCATCGAATGCGAATGTCGTATAGTTTTCAGTTTGACTGACTTTAACATTCGGATTTGCAACGCTGTGTCTGTGAAAGTCAAATCTCAGGTAGTTTATCATATGAAAAGTTCTCAAAGTTTTTCGGTTCGTATCTAAAATATAAGCCATGTGTTGCAACACATGGCTGTATCCATCGAACGCACATGTCAGAATCAAACTCGCAACGACCAAAAATATAATAAATTCTACGTAACTCACAAAATGAGAACCCCCACTTTCCCCCTTGAGATACGTTTAAGCAACAATAAACAGAAACGATAAGAAAGAAAAAGAAATTAAGCTCAGCAAACGAAAAGCTTTTACAAATCAAACTTTTCCTTTGGTGCTTCTGTCTTTGCTATCTTGTCTAACACACCATTAACAAACTTCCCACTTTCCTCGGACCCGTATTTTTTGGCAATTTCCACCATTTCGTCCAAAGTAACTTCTATCGGTACGTCCATTTCATAAAGTAGCTCGTAAGCTCCTAACCTTAAGATACTACGGTCAATATACGACACTCTTCCAAAATCCCAGTTCAAAAGATATTTTGAAATTACTTCATCTATTCTCTCTCTGTTCTCATGTATTCTTTTCAAATACCTTTCAACGTCTTTTTTTACTTCATGTATTCTCTCATCGCTCAATGTGTCGCGTAATATATCCTCGAATTCATCAGGCCTGAAGTCCAGTTGGAAAAGCGCTTTCACTACAGCTTCTCTAAGCTTCCGTCTCTTTGATACCAAATCATTCAACCCCTTGAAATAACTTATCTAGAAATTTATGAATTTTTGTTAAATTCCCTCTCTGAGACACCTATGACTACAACATTTACCGCCTCGACGACCTTTTCCGTCATCTGGGAAACATTCTCGGTTATGGTTTTCATGATGTTTTTGGAGAATTCTAGTATATTTTCTCCGTATGGAGCCTCAAGCTTAACGTTGATTATAACATTATCTTCGGGAGTTCTTTCAACGGATATGTTTTTTCTCAGCTTTTTAAAATCTTTGTCATCTGGTTCGACACCGTAGACCGAACAGATAGACCTATAGGCAATCTCAGAAATAACGTTATCTGATACTGTTATGTTTCCCATAAATCTTCCCCCTTTCAAGGGTTGCAAGTTTTTAACGCACGCTAAGAGATTACGCTCTTTCTATATATTCTCCAGTCCTTGTGTCAACCTTAATCTTGTCACCAACGTTTATAAAGAAAGGAACGCTTATCTTTAAACCTGTCTGCAAAACCGCAGGTTTTCCTCCACCGGAGACAGTGTCACCTTTAAAGTTTGGTTCCGTTTCAACAACCTCTAAAACAACAGTTGTTGGAAGCTGTATACCGATTGGTTTTTCGTCATGCATTACGAGATCTACTTGTGTGTTTTCAACAAGATAGTATTTCGCCTCATCCACTTCCGACTCAGGAATTGCATATTGTTCGTATGTTTGTAAATCCATGAAATAGTAGTTTTCTCCATCGTTGTACAAGTATTCCGCTTTTCTGAATGAAAGCTCCGCTTCTTCAACCTTTTCACCACTTGCAAAGTTAACATCTCTAATGAGACCCGTTGACAAGCTCTTAAGTTTTGTTCTGATGAGTCCAGAACCTCTTCCTCTGAAGTGCTTGTTAACATCAATGATTCTGTATATATCACCTTCGTACTTTATGTACATGCCTTTTTCAAGGTCACCAACTTCAATCATGCAAATCCCTCCAACTCTTTTTTGTTTATTTAGAATCCATTTTAGCCAATCTATTCGTATTTTACAACTAGCACCGTAGTGTCATCGTGCTGAACTGTTCCATGAGAGAACTCAAAGACCGCGTTCATTATTTTATCAACTATGTCTGACGCTTTCAAGTATCTGTTCCTTATTATCAGCTCTTGTAACCTCTCAAATCCGAACTCTTCACCTGCTATATTTCGAGCTTCAACAACACCATCAGTGTAAGCTACTATAAGGTCATTCTTTTGAAGCTTGAATCTCTCGACATCGTACCAACCTTCGCCAAGTATTCCAAAAGGTGTACCCGTAGATTCAAGCTTTATTATTTTGTTTTCCCTAAGTATATACAGAGGGTCGTGACCTGCGTTAACGTACTCCAACTCACCATCAGGGGTGATTTTAAAGATAATCGATGTAATAAACCTTCCTGTTTCAAAATCCTGATGTATCATCCTATCAAATTGTTCAGCCAGTATTTTTAAATCATCAGAGATTTTGGTTGAAAGTCTAAACATACTTCTAAAAGAAGACATTATAAGTGCCGCTGGCAAACCTTTTCCGGAGACATCTGCTATGCAGCATATTATTGTTCCATCATCTCTTGCAAAGACATCGTAATAATCACCACCAACTTGAATTGCTGGTGCACTTTGTGCACATATATCAAACCTTTCGTTGGTGGGAAATTCCTTTGGCAACAACCCCATCTGGATACTTCTTGCAATCTGAATCTGCTCTTCGAGTCGCTTTTTCTCTATCTCTCTTTGGAGCATCACATATCTGTTAACAGCTGTAAGAATTTGTTGTGCAACCGCTTCGGCAATTTTTTTGTCTCCTGCCGTGAATATCTTCTTGGAACCATAAGCGGAAAGAACCATTATTCCATAGTCCCCTATCTCTGATTTAAGAGGAATCGCAATGTGTCCTCCAACATCATTATCAACGTCAACAAAAATTGTATTTTCTTCTTGTTGATATCTTTGAATTAATTCATTAATGATATTTTCAGTGCTTTTATCACCGTAGTATTCTAAATATTGCTTATCATTAATCCTAAGTAAAACAGCACCTGTGGAAAAGTTAACAGCATTTTTTAAGAGCTTCAGGACACTGCTCAGAATCATCCAAGGTTCTTCAACAGAAGAGATTATCTTATTTATTTCAAACAAAGCAGATAGCCCCTCGTATGTTGCAGTTAATTCCTCTAGCTGAGCATCAATAAGTTGTTGTAATGCTTCGTTGTTAGACTTCTGGTCTAAAACCCATCTTTGTATATACTCATAGAGCTCTTTAGTTGCAACAAACAAATCTTCCAGACTATTCACTGGTTTAAAATCCCTTTCGAATAGCCTGGATATTTTCTCCAAGAATTCCACAAGAGGTTTCAATGTTTCCATAATCTGTGTCTCATTCCCTCTATCAACCATTTACTAAACTTTTTACCTCCTCAACAAGCTGTGTGGGGCTGAACGGCTTTGTCATTACTTTTTTTGCACCAAGCGAGAGTGCTATTTGCTCATCATCTTGACCGCCCTTTGCGGTCAAAACAATCACCGGGATATCTCTTATCGTTTCGTCTTTCTTCATCTCTTTCAAGACGGTAAATCCATCCATTCGAGGCATCATGATATCAAGAATAACCACATCCGGATGCCATGAACGCATTTTTTCCAGTCCATCTACCCCATTCACAGCTTCTTCGACTTCCATTCCCAATTTTTTCAAATTGAACACTGTAATCTTTCTCAGCACATCCGAGTCATCAACAACAAGAACTTTCATGAAGGTTTCCCCCCGTTTTTATTTAACAAATCGCGTAGTTCGGTTTCTTTCGAAAATGCTTTCGTTCTGATAGCTAAGAAAACACCATCTATCAAGTAAGGGTTAAATATCTTCTGTCGGTCTACAGTGTATTTTACCATATAAAGTCCTTTTTTCAAAGTGACCTCACAGTGTTCCATTACTTCACTAGGCACAAATGATTTACCTGAGTGCTTATAAACTACCTGTTCAAGAGCTGGAACCTTTCGCGAAAATAAGACATACTCATAAGAAGAGACGATTTCGTTTAGATTGATTTCTATTGGAAATATCTCATCCAACTCCAAGCCATTGACAGAAACATCTTTTATACTTCGTTTTAACTTTTCAATGTCAAGGTTGTCAACAGTCTCTTCGAGTTTCACATTTACATAAAGTGCCAAATCAATTACACCTGTGGCGACCGTGTCCAAAAAGGAAACCTTCGGTTTTGGGTGAAATCCTTCGGAATACTGGATTTTTAAACCTGCTCTTAGCAAAGTCCTAATGACTGCATTTGAAGTTTCAATAGCTGACAAGAATCTCAAAAGTCCTTTCTTTTTGAACAATAAAATCATTGCGCCCTCCAGAAGTAATTCATTGATTTATTCTTCACCAAGGTAGACAGTTTTGACCATTTCGTTTGCCAAAACTTCCTCGGGCTTTCCTTCCGCCAAAACTTCTCCTTTGTGTATCACGTACAATCTATCAACAATAGGTTTCAACGCTTCTACGGAATGGTCAGTAATGATTACACCCATCCCTCTTTCTTTCAAACTTAATACGACTTTTTGTATTTCTTTTACAGTTTTTGGATCTATACCGATAAACGGTTCATCAAGAAGGACGAATCTTGGTTTTAGTGACATCATCCTTGCCAGCTCTAATCTCCTTTTCTCACCGCCAGAAAGGGAGAAAGCATACTGCCTTTTCAACGATTCTATTCCAAACTCGGTAAGTGTGTTATTGATAATGAGTTCTATTTCTTTTTTCTTCAGTTTTTGAAACTCCAACACAAGTCTGATATTATCCTCCACCCTTAAATCCCTAAAAACCGACGTTTCTTGCTGGAGATACGTTATCCCAAGCCTAGCCCTTTTATGAATAGGCATGTTTGTGATATTTTTACCGTTGAAATAGACTTTTCCTTTCGTTGGAACAACTACACCTAGTATGATATTAAATAAAGTAGTCTTGCCTGATCCGTTTGGACCAAGCAAGCCTACCACCTCTCCGGTGTTTACATACATATTAACGCCCTTAAGAACTTCTTTTCTGCCAAATCTTTTGTATATCCCTTCGCAGGAAATCTGGTCGAAATCCTTTCCCGTTTCTACTATCTTGTGACGCATATTCCAAGTAGTTTTCCGTGTTCGTAGTTGTTGTCTAATTCATTACTTCTTAGACGTTTTTAGATACTTGATGAATGCATCCGTTATATTATAAGCCTGACTGCCGTAAGCCATTGTCGTGCTGTTGAAAATAAAATCATACCCCATTACTTCCGCATATTCTTTGACCTTTGCCAAAATTTCGGCTTCTATCTGTTGTTGAGTTTGCGCTATCTTGTTATTAATCAATTGCTGGTATTCTAAATACTTTTGCTGTTTCTGATTTTGGTCTTTTATTTTGTCGAGTTCTGCTTGGTATTTTGCTATTTCGTCCTGCATCTGCTTTTGGAAATTAACCCACTTATCGTAGTTTTGTAAGACCTTGTTTGGATCGATATACCCCAGCTTTGGACCTGTTTTGGAATCTGCTGCCGTTCCAATAATAACAGCGAGAACTACAAACGTTGCAACTAAAACGTAGAAAAAGTACTTGCTCATGCTAAAGACACCTCCAAATGTGATGATTTAAAATTGCCCAACTTATTGTTGGTTCATCTTTCTTTGCAATACGATAGAAGCTGCTCCAAGTATGCCTGCATCTTCAACCAATGGACTTTGAACAATCTCATAGGTTCCTTTAAAAGAAGGCATAACAAGATGTTTAACTTTTTCTCTTAATGGTGTGAAAAGAATATCACCGGCACGTGAAACTCCACCGCCGACAACAACTATACTTGGATTAAATATGTGGATGAAGTTAGCCACACCTATAGCTAATGCATTAACAACTCTGTTCACTATAGTTTGACCAAGCAAATCTCCGTTTCTTGCAGCGTCGAAAACAATTTTTGCACTAATTTCTTCAGCTTTGAATATTTCAGATTCCGGGAATTTTTTCTGTCCCTCTATAGCCATTCGCTTTATTGCTGTAGCTGAAGCTATCGCTTCGAGGCAACCATAATTTCCACACCCACACAAAGGTCCATTCGGCTCTACTATAACATGCCCTAATTCAGTTCCTATTCCATCTTTTCCCGTTATTAGAACACCGTGAGAAATAACCCCTCCACCTACACCTGTCCCAAGTGTTAGTGCAACTATATGCTCGTGCCCTTTACCTGCCCCAAACCACTTTTCACCAAGCACAAATGCATTCGCATCGTTCTCAACAAAGACAGGTTTGTTAAGCAAAGAAGAAAGCTCTCCACCAAGTTCAAAATCCACCCAATCAGGGAAATTTGGTGAGAAGCGTACAATTCCCCTATCGTGGTCTATAGACCCCGGTGAACCTACTCCAACACCAGTGTATTCGAAACCTTCTGTTATTTCCAAGACAGCCTGTGCCATTCGCTCAACTACTTTAACTCTCCCCTCATGTACTTTTGTTTCTCTCTCAATCTTTTTTATAATCTTTCCATCCTTTGCATCAACCAAACCTACTTTGAAAAAGGTTCCACCTAAATCTATACCTACTATGTACACTCGCTTTTCCTCCCTTAGCAAGTTACTGGTATCTGCCACCGAGTTGAATACAAAAATCCTAAATCATTATAACACAACCTCACGTAATGGTGTATAATATTTAATGGAAGTTTTGACTACAAGTTTGAAACATCGACTTGCTAAAAGTAATTGTACCACATCAAGCCTTGGAAAACCCTTAGAATTTTGAGGAAATCGCTATGAATCGCTTTACAAGATGAGAATTTTTCAAAAGGCATATCTTTTAAATTCAAAATAATGCTTTCCAAGGATGTGATTGTATGCCTGAAGTCATTGAACATGAGCTGATTGAGAAGATAAAACTTCTATCTCCGGGTACAAAACTTAGAAAAGCCCTCGATGATATCATTCATGCTCAGTTGGGGGCATTGATAGTCTTTATCGATGAAGAGGAATTCCCAAAATATTCCAGCATACTGCAAGCAGGCTTCAAATTAGACTGTCCATTCTCACCTGAACGATTGTACGAACTTTCAAAAATGGATGGAGCCATAGTTATGGACAAGAACGCATCAAAAATCTTGGCTGCGAATGTTCACATAGTGCCGGACCCTAGCATTTCTACAACGGAAACTGGGACTCGTCACAGAACAGCGGAAAGATTGGCTAAACAGTTGGGGGTTATGGTTGTAGCTGTTTCAAAGAGAAGAAACGTTGTGACACTGTATTATAAAGACAAAAAATATGTTTTTGGTGACATAAACCTTGTCTTAACAAAGGTTGGTCAGACGATTAATGCTCTTGAAAGATTCAGAGAATCTTTTGACAAAAGTTTAGAAGTGCTTGACAAACTTGAGATTGAAGGAAGCGTTTCATTAGGTTCTGTTTGCGAGATACTCATCAGAGGAATAGAAATCAAATCAATATCATCCAGTATCGAAACGAGTATCATTGAATTAGGTGTTGAGGGCCGGTTGTCTCAACTTAGGTTGCGAGAAGTTCTTAAAGACCTAGATGAGATACTGATTTTGATAATCATGGATTACTCAAAAAAAGATATTACCGAAGACGAGGCAAAACAGATTCTCGAAACTATGCTTAAAATCGACCATCGACTTGTTCCATTTGCTAAAGTATTAGGATACGATGTTGTGAATTCACAGCAAGTTTCAGACACAATTGTAAGACCAAGAGGTTACAGAATCCTGAAAAATGAAGTTCATATACCAATGAACATATCGCAAAATGTTATCAAGTCTTTTAGGTCCATAGACCAACTTGTTAAAACAAATCCAAATGTACTGCAGAAAGTAGAGGGCATTGGTGATAAACGGGCTAGAGCAATTTTGCGAAGATTACGTGAAATAAAGAAAAGGCGCCAATAAGGCGCCTTTTCTATTACTCTAACAACGCATTACTTAAATCAGATGAACCACAATACCACTTTTCAATTTTGGTTCGAACCATGTGGACTTTGGTGGCATAATTTTACCTTCATCGGAAACTCTCAAAAGGTCATCTATAGAAGTAGGATACATAGCAAACGCTACTTTGAATGCCCCACTATCAACAAGTCTTATCAACTCTTCAATTCCAAGAATTCCTCCAACAAAGTCTATTCTTTTGTCGGTTCTTGGGTTTTCGATTCCAAGTATCGGAGCAAGAAGGTTATTTTGCAGTATCGACACATCAAGTGAGGCAATAACGTCGTTTTCGTCGTATGTTCCACTCTTCGGTTCCAACCTATACCACTTGCCCGACAAATACATACCTATTGTGTGTTTTCTTTCCGGTTTGTAAACACCTTCCACAGGTGTAACTTCGAACTTTTCTGACACCTTTCTCAAAAATTCATCCTCACTCATGCCATTCAAATCCTTAACTACCCTATTGTAATCAAGTATCTTTAATTGATTGTGCGGAAAGAGTGCCGCCAAGAAGAAGTTAAATTCTTCCTCTCCAGTGTAGTTCGGATTTTCGCTTCTAAAATCAATTGCAGCCCTTACTGCTGCTGCAGCTCTGTGGTGACCATCAGCAATATAGAACGCTTCAACATCCTTAAACGCATCAACAATCTTTTTGATTTCTTCTTCATCTCTCAAGACCCAAACTATATGTCTTACTCCCGTTTCATCAGTAAAATCGTATTCCGGGGTTCCTGTTGCATGCTTGAAAATCAAATTATCGATTTCTGGTTTAGATTTGTACATCAAAAATACTGGTCCAGTGTGGGCTTTGACTACTTTGACATGTAGTGCCCTTTCGTCTTCCTTATCTTTTCTTGTAAGTTCATGCTTCTTTATCTTGTTTTCGATGTATTCGTCCACCGAAAATGTGGCGAAGAAACCCGTCTGGACATGGTCTTTCCAGTGTTGTTGATATATGTAAACGCAAGGCTTATCTTCAACGAACATATAACCATTTTCAATAAGCCATTCCAGATGCTTTCTTCCAGTTTCTAGGACCTTTGTGTCATGCGTGTCTACAGGATATTCAAAGTTTATTTCGGGCCTAGAAACCTTGTAGAATGTGTATGGATTATTCTTTGCTACCTCTCTAGCCTGCTCTTCCGTTACAACGTCGTATGGTTTGGCAGCGATTTTAGAAACCATTTCCGTTGTTGGTCTCAAAGCTTTGAACGGTCTGACAACCATCGTCACACCTCCTAATTTACCTTATCTCAAGATAACTTTATTTTTCCTTCATACAATGGGAATTGCTTGCACAATTCGATTACTTGTGAGGAAACCTCTTTGGCAACACTTTCGTCGATGTTACCTTCCTCATCTTTTATGTTCCTCAAAACTTTAACGATTAGGTCGGCAATAATTTCCATTTCTTTTTCTTTCATGCCACGTGTAGTTAGAGCAGGAGTTCCAAGCCTTATGCCACTGGCAACGAATGGTGACCTTGTTTCGTTTGGTATTGTGTTCTTGTTAACCGTGATATGACAATATCCGAGCGCTGTTTCAGCAGCTTTACCTGTTACATTGAGAGGATTCAAATCAACGAGCATCAAATGAGTATCTGTTCCTCCAGATACAATCCTAAGTCCTCTTTCTTCCAATGCTTTTGCCAACGCTTTCGCATTGGCAACTACTTGTTTCTGGTATTCTTTGAACTCTTCAGTAAGAGCCTCTTTAAAGCACACTGCCTTGGCGGCTATCACATGCATTAATGGACCACCCTGAATACCGGGGAATATGGCTTTGTTAATTGCTTTGTAAAGTTCCTCATCGTTTGTCAAAATCAAACCACCGCGTGGCCCACGCAACGTTTTATGTGTTGTACTCGTGACAACGTGTGCATATTCAAGTGGGTTCGGGTAAAGTCCGGCAGCAACAAGACCTGCAAAGTGCGCCATATCAACAACGAGGTAAGCGCCAACTTCGTCCGCAATTTCCCTGAATTTTTTGAAATCTATAATCCTTGAATAAGCACTACCACCTGCAACGATTATCTTTGGTCTGTGTTCCAACGCAAGCCTTCTAACTTCATCATAATCAATTACTTCAGTCTGCGGATTAACACCGTATTGGACTACCTTGTAGATTTGACCTGAGAAGTTTACACTTGCACCATGTGTGAGATGTCCACCATGGCTCAGAGACATACCCATAAGTACAGAACCGGGTTCTGCAAGTGCGAAGTATGCTCCCATATTTGCCTGAGAACCTGAGTGTGGTTGAACGTTGGCGTACTTCGCATTGAAAAGTTTTTTTGCACGTTCTCTTGCAAGCGTTTCGGCAACGTCTACCCACTCACAACCTCCATAGTATCTTTTCTTTGGATACCCTTCTGCGTACTTGTTCGTTAAAACACTACCCATCGCTTCCATCACAGCCAAAGAAACAAAGTTTTCGGATGCTATAAGCTCAAGTCCGTACTCTTGCCTTTCCCATTCTTTTAAAAGCACCTCGTAAATCTCTGGGTCAGTAACCTTAACGTGTTCCCACATACCCGCACCTCCTAACATTACCATGCATTAGTCCGTTATCCATTATACATTCTCAATAAAAAAACGTGGAGTCCAAAAAACTCCACGCATCTTTGAAAAATTACTTTATTCATGTATTTTTACCATTTAGATATCAAAAACATAGCTATCGAATCTTATTCTTCATATATGCTTAGTATACGCTTCCTAAGTTGTTTCAATTATTTGTGCGCGTATGTTGTTAAATAACTTTCAAGGAAAGCTTTTATCGTTCCTGTCATAACGACTATTATCTCTTTGGTTACTTTGTAAAGCCCGTCAAGTTTACCTTCCGCTTCCAATTTTTTGTAGTCATCGATTGTTGGAATCCGTTCTATCAAAATATCTCCCATCGCAGCTTTTATGTGTTTGTGAACCTCAGGGAATCTTGAATAACCGTACATCATAACTTCGTTTATAACTGCCTCATAGTTGGAAGGTATCCTTCTTTTCGGAGTGTTTATTATCAGGTTGCGAACTTCTTCGCTGTGTTTTGAGTAATGAATCAAGTAAGCTAAATAATTATCGTAAGTGTAATGCGCGTTGTTCAAAAGGTTCTTTGTTTTCTTATCCATCAAACTTCTCACAACTTCCCAGAAAGTGCCAGGAGTTTCATGGTAGGGCTGGAAAAGGTCTTCCATGTAATGGAGAGCGTAAGAGAGAAATCTATATCCCCAATATTCATCTCCTTTAGCAAACGCCTCTTTTGACATATCAACAAAATACAAGAACGACTTGTCACCTTCAAATGCTTCAATCAATCCGAGCTTGTACCTCATGTGCCTAACCCCTTGACTGTTACCTATAAGTGACTGGAGAGGAGAAAGATTCAACTCTTCATCCATGCCAAAATCTGGGAACTGTGCGTAAATAGTTAATATTTGCCATGCAGGAAGCTTCCCATCAACTGGAGCTGGGTCTGGTGGAAACTTTCCATCGTTCATTGGGTCAAAAAATTTTCTTTGACCAGCAAAGTCATCGGTGTAGTAATACTTCGTGTTGTAAATTCGGGTTTCTTTATACGTATAAGGTCTTATCTCGACTAACTTATCGAGATTCATGCTCAGTGATTTCACAACCAGATAAGTATAAGACTCATGCCCACTCCAAGAGAACAAGAAACTTGAAAGTGTTAAAAAAATTGACAATAGGAAAAACAAAAAATGGTTCTTTTCCAACATACTCTCACCTCAAATTATGCTTTTCCGTTTTATTTACCAAAGAAATACAACAAAGCCTCTGGTAATCTTCTTGCCCATGCACTTTCCGAATGTGGTGCTCCCCTATCTTCTACGTACATAACATCAAGATTTTCCTTGGTTATCAATACCTTATAAAGTTCACGAGCATCATTTAAATGGGCTTCCGGATTAGAGCCTTCTGCTGTCCCC
>Ga0105162_1001099_pt1 | contig 16129 bp, 13 predicted proteins | sample JNZ201metaG_FD_81532 | JGI IMG/M metagenome (GOLD analysis project Ga0105162, IMG submission 81532) | Hot spring microbial communities from Jinze hot spring, China to study Microbial Dark Matter (Phase II) - JNZ 20120812A | ecosystem: Environmental > Aquatic > Thermal springs > Hot (42-90C) >...
AAAGAATTTAGCTAACGAGCTTGCAAACGTCTACAATGAAATGCTACAAAAGTTCTCAAAAAACGAATACACAGCTCGTCGTATGTTTATCGAAAGCCAAATACCGAAAGTGGAACAAGAGTTAAAACAGGTGGAAGATGAGCTCAAAAGGTTCAAAGAAAAGAACAAAATATACGTCCTTGATGTCGAAGCTCAAAACCTGCTTAACACTGTTTACCAACTTGACACACAAATCAACAATTACAAAATCCAGATAGAAGAAACAAAAGCAAGAATAGCTGCAATTACCGAACAACTTAAACGGACCAACCAAAAAGTCGTTTCTTCAGAAACAATTTCGATAAACCCAGTAGTTGCACAACTCAGAGCAAAGCTTGCGGATTTACAAATCCAACTTGCAGGATTGCTTAATACATACTCTGAAAATGACGAACGTGTAAAAACAGTGCGCAACCAGATAGATGAGACAGAAAGAATGTTGAAAAGTCAAATTGAAAAAGTGATAACTTCTCAAGTAGAAACAATTAATCCAAATTACTCAGAACTCTACAATCAACTTATCCAAGCAAACACTACTCTCCAGATGCTCAATTCATCAATAGCAGCTGTAGAAAGAATGAGGGACAGTTATTCATCAAAAATTGCACAGCTTCCAGCTGTTGAACAACAGCTTTTGCAACTTGAAAGAGACAGAAAAGTAAAAGAGACGCTCTATAGTGTCCTACTCGAAAAGCTTGAAGAAACAAAGATATCCGAAGCTGGAGTTATCGGACGTGCTACAATAATTGATCCAGCTATTACACCCACGGTGCCTGTGAAGCCAAACAAGAAACTTACCCTCGCTGTTGGTGGAGTGCTTGGCATATTCCTCGGTATCCTTATGGTCTTCCTAAGAGAAGCATTTGATAAGACCATTTCGGATGAAGAATATGTGAAACAGGTGCTAAAGGATGCACCTGTTCTTGGTCGTATACCCGAAGTAGAGTTCCCAGAAAGTAGTGAACGTCCTGAGCTCGTGGTTATAAACTTGCCAACTTCACCACAAGCGGAAGCTTTAAAATTAACGGCAACAAACATCGAATATTCAACTACACCGGCTCCAAAAATCATCGCTATCACCAGCTCAGGTCCAGGAGAAGGTAAGACATTTATCGCAGCCAACATTGCACTCTCATATGCACAAAACGGTGTAAAAACGCTTTTACTTGACTTTGATATGCGAAAACCAAGGATTGAGAAAGTACTTGGAATAGAAAGAATAAACGTTGGTGTAAGTAACCACATTTTGAAAGATGTTCCACTCGATAGGATAATAACCAAATATCAGGAAAATCTTGACATAATCCCCGTCGGACCAATACCACCGAACCCAACAGCACTGCTCGCATCAAAGAAACTAGAAGAACTTGTAGCAACACTAAGAACTATGTACGACAGAATAGTCATAGACTTGCCCCCGATACTTGCAGCGGCAGATGCGTTGATAGTATCAAAACTTGTTGATGGTCTGGTCCTTGTTATTCGAGCCGGTAAAACACAAAAATCATCACTCAAAGTAGCGTTTGAAAATATTGTTACATCTTCTTCAAAGCTCCTTGGCTCCGTAATAAATGCCATAAACGCAAACCAAAGGGGTTACTACTACTATTATTATTACTATTACACCGAAGAAGGAAAGAAAATGAAACGGAAAAAAAGACACAAAAAGTGACCAACCCCCTGCAAATGCAGGGGTTTTAACTATTTCAAAGTTTCGGTCAAATTGTTATGAATTTCGTGATTAAAATAGTAACACTTTAGATAAATATATGTAACATAAGCTGCAAATTTCCTGAAAATGTGATAAACTATATAGTGCAATAAATACAAACAGGACAGTCTTCGACACTACAAATGTGATATCATCATTGGGGGTATAGCTTTGTACGATATTCATAACCACATACTTTTTGGGGTAGACGACGGTATCGAGACCTTAGAAGAATCAGTTGAGGTTTTAAAAGAATATAAAAGTCAAGGTGTTGAGCTTGTAGTTTTCACTCCACACATAAACCACCCAAACGTAAAAACGGATTTGTTTCGGATAAAGGAACATTACGAAATTTTAAAATCAGGGTGCGAGAGAATTGGTATCCGTTGCGAACTGGGGAGCGAACTATATCTCAAACCAAAATTCCCGGAGTTTTTTCCTATACTAAACCGATTCGTCCTGATAGAACTTGACACAATGATATACCCACTCTATCTCTTTGACCAGATATTCGAACTCCAGCTTTCTGGATACGATGTTATTTTGGCTCACGTTGAAAGATACCAATGGCTTTCTGAAAACAGGTACGTTATAGATAAACTGAAAGACATGAACGTGTATTTCCAAATGAACATCAACACGTTAGATTCAAAAAATTACTACATAAAGAACGGGTATATCGACTTCATCGCAACAGACTACCACGGGAAAAAGCGAAGCGAAATAGACTGGGAAAAGTGGAAAAAATTCGATGAAATTACGAAAAATGGCATGAAAATACTAAAAATATAACGATAATTCTAAATACTTCTTTGAACGAAATATAACTTTATGTTGTCTAACTTATAGAGAGGTCCTTTTGCTGATAACCTTTCTCGTAGGGGGGACCTGATGAATTTATTAATCCTTCTGAATTACATCCTGATAGTATTTAGCAGTGTACTACTAACGGAGCGGATACTTCAATCGTTTGTTTACTCTGTGGTAATTATTTGTGCACTTTATGCATTTCGATTTTACGAATACATTGATGATTTAAGAGAATCAATAATACGAAGCATAGTTGGTATTCTTTCTGGTTCACTATTTATCTTGTTAGTATGCAAGCTCTTCAAAGATTCGTACTGTAGCTGGAAACTTGCTCTTTTAATGGTTGCGTTGGCTGTTGTATTCCCTGTTGTGAATTACATTTTTGCCAAGACTCTACAAAAAAATCGAAACACAATCAAATACCTTGTTGTTGGAAATCGTGAGGAGTTGTTCACATTACTCAAAGAAATCGAAGAAAAATCCAAAGGACGATACCGATTTGTTGACTACATCAACCCTTCGCCTGTCGTATTCAAAGAAAAAGTAAAGCACTTTGACAACATAATCATTGCAGCCCCAAAGTTGGAGGGAAAAATACAAGAAGAACTTGAACAGATAAAACAAACCCACAAAATTGAATACTTACCCAACTTAGTAGAAAAAGTACTCAAAAGAATACCATTAGAAGTTATGCAAAAATTTGAAGAATACTACAAAGTTTACTTCGACAACATCGAAGAATCCCCAGCCAAAAGGGTAATGGACATATTCTTTTCGCTCATTGGGCTGGTTGTGTATTCGCCAGTGATATTGATATCGGCGATATGGATATTCCTCGAAGATGGAAAACCAATTTTATTCAAGCAACAAAGGGTTGGCAAGAACGAGAAAATATTCGAAATAGTCAAACTTCGTTCATTAAGAAATACTAAGATAGATGTAAGCAATCCAAATAAGGATATTGACCAGAGAGCTCTAAAAATAGGTAAGTTCATAAGAAAAACAAGAATAGACGAATCAATACAGTTCTGGCTTATTCTAAAAGGTGACATGAGTCTTGTGGGGCCAAGACCAGAAATGGTTGAATATCACGAAATGATGAAACCACACATACCGTATTATACATATCGTCTCTTGGTAAAGCCGGGTCTAACTGGCTGGGCACAGATTAATTACAAGCATTCGTCGACATTGGAAGAATACAAAATAAAGACGGAGTATGATTTGTACTACGTCAAGAATCGAAGTATCTTTCTGGATTTGAGAATAATTCTGCAAACTTTGGAAAGATTGGTGTTCAAAGATGGAGCTAGATAACAGACTAAGGTTTATTTTACCCTACATAGCTTGGTGAGGTGGCTTTGTTTTGGCAAAGCACATACTTATAATTGCTCAAGTTTTCTACCCAGAGCAGTACAGAGTTAATGACTTAGTGGCTGAGTGGACAAAAAGGGGTTACAAAGTTTCAGTTCTTACCGGCATCCCAAATTATCCAGAAGGCAAGTTCTATAAAGGATACGGTTTTTTTAAAAGGCGCCATGAATATTACAAAGGAGCAGAGATTTACAGAATTCCAATAATCCCCAGGGGAAGAAATTTTTTTACATTATCGCTTAATTACCTTTCTTTTGCATTATCTGGAATTATTTGGTCTCTGTTTGCAAGATTAAGAGCAGATATAGTTTTCGTGTATGCTGGTTCACCGATAACTCAAGCCTTGCCAGGAATAGTATATGCCAAAAGGCGGAAGATTCCGTGTTTTTTATATGTTTTGGATCTATGGCCCGAAAACGTAGTCGCTGTCACAGGTGTCAAAAATCGGGTTTTTGTCGGAGTGATTAAGAAGCTGGTGAGTTACATATACAAAAACTGCACAAAAATCTTTGTCCCATCAAAGGCTTTTATTGAAAGCATATTAGAAAACGGTGGAACAAAGGAAAAATTAGTTTATTGGCCACAATATGCAGAGGATTTCTATAGACCGCTAAGTGAATGTAGTTACGGCTCTTACATACCTCAAGACCGTTTCAATATTGTATACGCTGGCAACATTGGATACGCCCAAGGATTGGATATTTTAGTAGAAGCCGCAAAAAATCTGAAAAGAATAGGTGCACCGGTTAGATTTAACATGGTTGGAGATGGAAGTTATAAGGAAGAGCTCATAAGGAAAATTCAGGAAGAACAAGTCGAGGATTTTTTCAACTTTCTTGGAAAGCAACCAGCCGAAAAAGTCCCGGAAATGATAGCATGTTGTGATGCGACATTGTTAGTTTTACGTGACAACCCAGTTTATGAAAAATACATTCCGGCTAAACTCCAAACATATTTGGCATGTGGAAAGCCAGTAATCGTATCAGCAAATGGTGAAGCGATGAACATAGTGCGAGACGCACAGGCTGGAGTTGTCTGTCCCGCCGGAGATGTGGAATGCTTGACGCAGGCAATACTATACTTGGCAAGTACTCAAAAAGAGACTTTGGAAAAAATGGGGGAAAACGCCCTTAGATATTCCAAAAAACACTTTGACAAAAATAAGTTGCTGTATTTAATGGATGAATATATCAAGGATGCGACTGCGGAGGTGAGGAAATGAGTATCTTTACTGGGAAGACCCTTCTCATCACAGGGGGAACTGGAACTTTTGGAAATGCTGTACTTAGAAGATTTCTCAATACTGATATAGGAGAGATAAGAATATTCTCACGCGATGAAAAGAAACAGGATGATATGCGAAAGCTTTATAAAAATGACAAGATCAAGTTTTACATAGGGGACGTTCGAGATTTACAGAGTGTTCGTAATGTAATGCCTGGGGTAGATTTTGTGTTCCATGCAGCAGCTTTAAAACAGGTACCCAGCTGTGAGTTCTTTCCACTTGAAGCAGTAAAAACAAATGTAATTGGCACGGATAACGTTCTCACCGCTGCAATAGAATTTGGTGTGAAGAAGGTTGTATGTCTTTCGACTGATAAAGCACCTTATCCTGTCAATGCGATGGGCATGACAAAGGCTCTTATGGAAAAAGTGGTACAAGCAAAATCGAGAACGGTGCCTCCCGATAAAACCACGATGTGTATTACACGTTATGGAAACGTTATGGCCTCAAGAGGGTCTGTTATTCCTTTGTTTGTTCACCAAATTAAAACAGGTCAACCCTTAACAGTAACACACCCTGAGATGACAAGATTTCTCATGAGCATAGACGAAGCGGTAGACCTTGTTTTGTACGCAATGGAGAATGGAAAAAGTGGAGATATCTTAGTCCAAAAGGCTCCAGCTGCACGCGTAGGAGATTTAGCTCAGGCTATAAAAGAATTGTTTGAAGCAGACAACGAAATCAAAATAATTGGCATTCGGCATGGGGAAAGAATGCATGAAATTCTTCTCACCAAGGAAGAACGCACAATTGCAGAGGACCTTGGCAATTTCTTCAGAGTACCAGCTGATACAAGAGACCTAAACTATGACAAATACTTCGTTGAAGGCGATCTTAGGGTAGAAAATGTTCAACCTTATGCTTCAAACAACACAACAATCTTAAACATAGAGCAAATCAAAGAAAAGCTCTTGTCTCTTGAATACATACAAGAAGAACTGGCTGAGTACAAGAAAGAAAAAATAAGAATTTTTCAAATAGAAAAATTCGTATAGTGAGGGTTGATTGGAATGAAAATCCTCGTGACCGGTGCCAAGGGATTTGTTGGGAAAAATCTTGTTGCACAACTTAAAAACCTTGGTTATAACGAAATTTATGAGTATGACAGGGAAGCTGAAGAAAAACTTCTATATGACTATACTAAAGAATGTGATTTCGTTTATCATTTAGCAGGTGTGAACAGACCTCAATCTGAGGAAGAATACATGGAGGGGAATTACGGATTTACAAGAAAACTCATAGAAGCTCTTATACAAAATGAGAACAGAGCTCCTATTCTCTATGCATCTTCCATTCAGGCAGAGCTCGATAATCCATATGGAAGAAGTAAGAAAGCTGCTGAAGACCTACTTTTTGAATTCGAAAAGAATCACGGCAATAAAGTCCTAGTGTATAGACTGCCAAATTTGTTTGGAAAATGGAGCAGGCCCAACTACAACAGTGTTGTTGCAACGTTTTGCTACAACATAGCCAATGATTTACCAATAGAAATAAGAGATCCCAACGTAGTTTTGAGGCTCGTATATATAGACGATGTGGTAGACGAATTTATCAGAGCAATGAACGGTCAAGAGACAAGAAAAGGTCAATTTTGTGAAATACCGAGGGCATATACAATAAGGCTCGGTGACTTGGCAGAGATGATTTACAGTTTTAAACAAGCTCGCGAAGACCTATCGGTTCCCAAATTATCTGATGAGTTCGTTAAAAAGCTCCATGCTACGTATTTATCGTACTTACCAAAGGATAAATTTGGATACAAGTTAAAAATGAACGTCGACCATAGAGGCTCCTTCACAGAGTTCCTAAAAACACCAGATAGGGGACAAATTTCTATAAATATCATAAAGCCTGGTATCGTAAAAGGTAACCACTGGCATAATACAAAAAACGAAAAATTTCTCGTAGTTAGTGGTAAAGGTGTTATTAGACTAAGAAGAGTAGATTCAAGCGAAGTTATCGAATACCATGTGTCAGGTGAGGAACTTCAGGTTGTTGACATACCACCAGGTTACACTCACAACATTGAGAACACGGGCGATGCAGATATGGTAGTTATAATCTGGGCAAATGAACCTTTTGATCCAAATAAGCCGGACACATACTACTTGGAGGTTTGAGCGATAATGAAAAAACTTAAAGTTATGACTGTTGTTGGAACTCGACCAGAAATAATTAGACTTTCCGAGGTGATTAAGAAACTTGACAGTTGCGAAGCTATAGAGCACATCTTTGTGCACACTGGTCAGAACTACGACTATGAACTAAACCAAATATTCTTTGAAGACTTGGGTCTAAGGAAGCCTGATTACTTCCTTGATGCCGCAACCGGTTCCCCGATTGAGACTATAGGGAACATACTTATCAAAATAGATCCCATTCTCAATGAAGTTAAGCCCGATGCTTTCCTTGTTTTAGGAGATACTAACAGCTGTCTTGCGGCAATAGCTGCTAAAAGAAGACGGATACCGATATTTCACATGGAAGCTGGAAATAGGTGTTTCGATCAAAGAGTCCCTGAGGAAACGAACAGAAGGATAGTTGATCATATCGCTGACATAAACCTTACATACAGTACCATTGCTCGGGAATACTTAATTAGAGAAGGCTTTCCACCAGACAGGGTAATAAAAACTGGCAGTCCGATGTACGAGGTAATACATGCCAACATGCAGAAGATACAAAATTCTGATATACTTGAACGCCTCGGACTTGAAAAAGATAAATACTTTGTAGTATCATCACATAGAGAAGAAAATGTTAACGATGAAAAAAACTTTTTTGATTTGGTAGAGAGCTTGAATGCGATCGCAGAGATTTATGGATTGCCGATTATAATGAGCACACATCCCAGAACAAGGAAAATGCTAGAAGCAAAGGGTATAACCTTTCATCCATTGATTAGAACACTTAAGCCTCTGAGTTTTAGTGATTACGTAAAGCTCCAGATGAATGCAAAAGCAGTCCTTAGCGATAGTGGTACGATAAGTGAAGAAGCGTCTATACTTGGACTAAAGGCTCTTAACATAAGACAAGCACACGAAAGACCTGAGGCAATGGAAGAAGCAGCAGTAATGATGGTTGGACTAAAAAAAGATAGAATACTCCAAGGACTCAAGGTTCTTGAAATGCAAGAAAACCGTCGAATGAGGATAGTAGATGATTACAACGTTCCAAATGTTTCCGATAAAATTGTTAGAATAATCCTTTCATATACCGACTACGTAAGGAGAGTCGTTTGGGGAGAGTACTGATGAGAGTCTTACAAATTAACTCGGTTTGTGGTGTTGGAAGCACTGGGAGAATAATGTTGCAGGTTCATAACACTTTGAAAGAAAAAGGTCACGAAAGTTACCTCGCATACGGACGTAATCCAGCGAGAAATTGTGAGGAAGCTATAAGAATAGGCAGTGACCTTGACGTGTACTCTCATGTTTTACTCACTCGAATGTTTGATTTGCACGGATTTGGTTCAAAGAAAGCGACAAAAGAATTTGTAAAAACTGTGGATAAAATTAACCCAGACATAATACATCTGCATAACATACACGGGTACTACTTGCACATAGAGGTACTCTTTGACTTTCTAAAACGATATGATAAGCCCGTTGTTTGGACCTTGCATGACTGCTGGGCTTTCACAGGTCACTGTGCTCATTTTCTGTATGCAAGGTGTGATAAATGGAAGACAGGCTGTTACTCATGTCCAGAAAAGAAGGCATATCCCAAAAGTGTTTTTTTGGACAATTCTAAATCAAATTATCAAGGAAAAAGAAAAATCTTTACTGGTGTTAGAAACATGACGTTGGTAACACCATCTCAGTGGTTAGCGGGACTGGTCAAGGAATCATTTTTGGCAGAGTACCCAGTAAAAGTAATTCCAAATGGTGTTGACATAGCTATCTTCAAACCAACTCCGAGTGATTTCAGAAAGAGGTTTGGGTTGGTCAATAAATTTGTGATACTCGGAGTTGCTAATGTATGGGATAGGAGAAAGGGTTTCAACTATTTCTTAGAATTGTCTAAATATCTATCCGATGACGAAGTTATCGTACTTGTTGGGGTATCAGATAAACAAATTAAAATGCTACCAAGAAACATAATAGGCATAAAGAGAACCAGCTCAGCAAAAGAGCTTGCGGAAATTTATACAGCAGCAGATGTGTTTTTTAATCCCACGTTAGAAGACAATTATCCAACCGTAAATCTTGAAGCACAGGCGTGTGGAACATATGTAATAACCTTTGACTCTGGCGGTTCTAGTGAAACTATTATTTCACAGGAATCAGGGATGGCTATAAAACCTTGCAGCGCCAAATACATCTTGGATTTGGTAAGAACCCTGAAGTCAACTGGTACAAAAGGTGTAATTATAGAGAGCCCGATGAGAAGTGTTATTTCTCACCAGTTTATGGTAAACTCATATATTGGCTTGTACGAAGAGTTATATTGTGAAGGGAATGAAAAAGTTGTTGGCGTCTAATTCTAGATGTACAAGAAGCGCACAGATTTATGACTCTAAAGTGTTATTTATAATTATTGCAATAATCGTTTCTTATACCGCTTACCTAACATTATTAACTCCCAAGCTCAATCCTGGGCTACACTGGGTAGCTATTCTTACCTTTTTGCTCAACGGCTCATTCTTTTTAATACAGTTAGCAACTATATCCCCGCTCGGATTTAGTCTCAAAGAGATATATTATTTGTTTATGGTAATTTTCATGTTCGTAGCACCGCTTATCCAATACATTTCTGGACAGTTTCCTTGGTGGGATACATACTTGTTAACAAATGAAAGAATTATTTATGCTAACATTCTCATTTTGCTCTTCACGGTGCTATTTGAGCTAACATATATAAAAACGAATGAACGTGCCAAAACATTTCTGGGAAAGATTTTTCAGAAGGAAATTAAACACCACAGGCTTTACATCTCTTGGTTGTTGATTGTCTCAGCTTTTTACTTTGCTTACCTGCTTCGGGAAGCTTCAACTATTGTTCTTTTGTTTTCCAGAGGTACCTATGGGGAAGTCTTCACAGATGTATCTCAGCCTGTTATGCTGATTTTGAACATTACCTTTGGCGGAATTTCGGTACATCTCTTAGCTTATGTTATTGCTACGGCAAGAAAGCGTGCGTCTATTAATCGCATACTTCTGGCTTTGGCGTCGTTACTGGTTATACTGGAAAATTTTCCAACAGGAAGAGCAAGATTTTGGACGGGGGCAGTTTACTTGGGAATTTTTATAGTTTGGAAAAGAACCTTTAAAAAGAAAAATTTGTTTAAAGTAATTTTTATAGTAAGTTTCATAATACTATTTCCACTTTTGAACCTTTTTAGAGCACAAGCCATTAACGAAGCACTTGGTTCGAACACCAAACCACCAACCATTCTTGAAACTATAACTACCGGTGATTTCGACGCCTATTCAATGTTTGTAAGAACCATAGCGGTAGTTCACGAGGAAGGACCAACAAATGGGAGACAACTCCTCGGCAATCTGCTTTTTTTCGTTCCCAGGTCTGTATGGCAGAATAAACCTGTGGGAAGTGGTCATGAAATAGCTCAAAGACTTGGGTGGAGCTTTACAAATGTGTCATGTCCGCTCGTGGGAGAGGCATACATTAACTTCGGGATTTTGGGAATACCATTGTTTGCGATTGCACTTGGCTATGTGACGAAAAAGTTAGATTCCTTATATTATGGCTCTATAGTTCGTTTTAGTAATAATGTGCTGGTGATAGAATTACTTTACCCTTTTTACATAGGATTCCTGTTTTTCATCCTTAGAGGGGATTTGCTCAGCTCATTAAGTTATACTATAGGTTTTTCGATACCAGTCTTTATTGAGGTTTTGTTGGAGCACATGCTATTCAAGTCCGTCTTGTAGAAGGAGGGAGAAAACGTGAGAATCGTACACGTGTGCCTTACAGGTCCGTACACCGATGGGCTCGGGTACCAAGAAAATCTTTTGACAAAATACCACAAGAAACTCGGACACGAAGTCATTATAATAGCCAATGATTGCAGGTGGTCAAAATCGGGAAAAATCGAATGTTCTAGTCTTGAAGAGACTTACATAAACGAGAATGGAATCCCAGTCTACAGATTGACGCCAGTGTTCGGAGCTTTTGGAAGGAGATTAGGACTCTATCATGGCTTTCTTAAGCTTCTTAGAGAGCTTGATCCCGATGTGGTATTTTTTCACGGTCCTCAGTCTCTCGCCCTGTTAAAGGTCGTAAAGTACAAGAAGAGACACAAATCAGAAGTGGTTCTTCTGGTTGATAGCCATGCGGACTTCTGGACCAGTGCTAGGAATTTCATTTCTAAAAACATCCTGCACAAAGGTCTGTGGCGAATAGTTGTCAAAACAGTGGAACCTTATGTCGAAAAGTTCTATTGTGTCGCTCCACAATGTTGCGATTTCTTAAGACAGGTGTATAGGATAGCCGACTCAAGGATCGAACTTTTGGTAATGGGCGCAGACGACGAAAAAATAATCTTGGACCAGGATAAGCGCGGAAAAATCAGAAAGCAAATTCGTGAAAAACTTAAAATTAAGGAATCTGAGTTTCTGATAATTACTGGTGGCAAGATCGACAAGCAAAAACGCCAAACGCTTTCACTAATGAAAGTGGTAAGAAACTTTCGAGAAGCCCCCCTGAAAATGGTAATCTTTGGTACTATTGCTGAAGAGCTAAGTGAAGAATTCATGAGCCTTCTTGATGCCGACAAGATTATATATCTTGGCTGGCTGAGCCAGGAGCAAATCTATGAGTACTTAATTGCATCGGATCTTGCAGTCTACCCAGGAAGGTTTTCTGTGTTATGGCAACATACGGTCGCCTTAGGCATTCCTTCAGTCTTTAAATACTTCCCTGGTCAAGAGTACCTCGATTTGGGAGGTAACTGCTTATTTCTATACGATGACTCTGAGGAAGAGATGTATAAAGTTCTCAAAAGGGTAGTAACGGATGAAACACTCTACGGAAGAATGAAGGAAGTTGCTCTTAAAGAGGGACACAAGGTCTTCACGTACGGCGAGATTGCTAAAAAGTCCTTGGAACCAGTCAAGGCAACCTCTGTGATTCACAGTGCTAAACAATGGTAAGTAAGAAAGCAGAAAGCGGAATAGAATCATACACGACAGTGCTGAGGGCAGTGTTGACTTGTAGTGATGAAAGAGTGTAATTGCGAGATGGTGCGATTGATATTACCGTTGTTGGTTTGCCAAAGATTCTTCACTACACAAAGACCTTAGACTTACTACAAGAAGGACATATGGGATAAGGGAAAGGGAAGTTTTTGGGTTTGTGAGAATGGGAAAGTTTGAAAGAATGATGGCAGAGTTTGCAAAGGAATTGTTGGTTACCGTATTTATCATGACCGTTTTTGTACAAGCTGGTGGAACCGCATTTGGGACAGGAGAGTGTTGAGTTGTTCATATCGGGATACCTCCTTTGTCGAGAGTTGGTTGGGGGGTGTCCCCTCTTTATAAGGATAATGCGGTTTTTGGAAAGTTTCAATACTCTTAGTCAGCGTCATCACTGAAAACTGAAAGGAGGCAAATGAAAGAAAAAGAAAGATGATAATTATATTGATAATGGAACGCAATGCTTTCTACGTGACGAGATCGTCAAGTTGAACTAACCAACTTAGCACAACGTAATGTTGAAAGCTTTGGCTGATGAAGCCAAATTGAGTGTATTGGCTTTCTTATGCCACTTTCGTGGTATTTTCAAGTTGAGGCTCTTCTGTTGCCTTGAAAAAAATAAAATAGTTATGATATGATATTTATTATCTGAAGTTATATTACCACAAGTGACAAGCGAGTTGAATGTCTTTGCAAGGTTCAAGGAAACATCAAAATTGCAAGGGGTGAGGGTTGCAGTTTCTGACACGTCTTCAACTGAAATGGCAAACGATAAATGGGTGATTCCGGGTACAGCTAACGCTTGTGGTGTTCTGATTCCGCACAGTAAATTAACATCTTCCGAAGATGAATTTGTTAAAGCAGTTTTGGAGTTAGGTTATCCGAAAAGCAAGGTCGTTGTAAAGCCACGTGTGTCAAATGGCGGCAGGGGGATGAGGATTCTTTCCTCGGAAAGCTGTGACGTAGAGAGATTCCTTAAGGAAAAACCTGATGGGACTGAAATAAACCTTGAGGGGCTTCTTAAAATATTGAGGAACGGAAAGTGGCCTGATTTGATAGTTCAAGAATACTTGCCAGGTGAGGAATACACGGTCGATGTGTTCAGAGGCAACCGTGAGACATTGGCGATTCCTAGGTTGAGAGAGGAAATACGTGGTGGTATCACATTCAAGGCAAAGGTGGAACTACGCAAGGATTTGATGAGCTTCGCAGCAAAGCTATCAGAAGCACTCGATTTAAAGTATGCATTCGGTTTTCAATTCAAAACCTCGAGTGGAGGTACACCAAAGTTACTTGAATGTAATCCACGTATTCAAGGCACTATGATTGTCTCGACTTTGGCCGGTTACAATATGATTTGGTGGACCATTAAAGAGCTCTTAGAGGAAAATTTTGAGGCTCCGCTAATTGAGAAAAACTCTGAAAAGATGCGTTTTGTGCGTTATTGTGGGGGAGTAGGATTTTTTGAAGATGGAACGAAAATTGGACCGATTTGCTGAACTTATTAAAGGTGGAAAGTATTTCTTTCATTTCCATACAAACTTTACGGATGGTAAAAGTTCTTTTGAAGAATACTGCAATTTTGCTGAGAAAGAAGGATTTCGTGTTCTTATTGTTTTAGAACACGTAAGAAAGACATTGAGTTATGATTTTAATCAGTTCATCAGCGCAATTGAAGAACAAAGAAGAGAGAGAAACCTGGAGCTTTTAGTTGGTGTTGAAGCAAAGGTTCTACCAGACGGTTGTCTAGATGTTGGAGAAGACGTTCTGAGACTGGTTGATGTTGTGGGTATAGCTGAACACGGCTTTTTAGGTGGCGCAAGTGCGCTTTCAAAAGCCTTGATAAAAGCATTTAATACATATAAGAGTGAGAGGTATGTCATTGTCTGGGTACGTCCTGGAACGAAGTTGTTGAAACTGGAAAATTCAAGCATGAAACTGTACACGGAAACAATACAAATAGCTAAAAATTTGGGAATATTTATAGAGCATAATCTGCGATACCAGTTGCCGCCAGATGATGTTTTAAGTAAAATCGCAAAGAACTCCGAGGTTATTGGTTTTGACGCACATTCTATAGCCGATGCAGAGAATTTACTGAAACGTGCTCGTGAGAGTGCTATCTTTACAAATGACGATGTGTCCTTTTGAGCAAAACAAATAAGGCTTAGGTTCAACGACGGAGGGTTGTTTATGGGCAACGATATAGAGACAGTATTAGTGTTATCACCTCATACCGACGATGGTGAGTTCGGCTGTGGTGGAACAATTGCAAAGATGATTGAACAAGGTAAAAAAGTGTATTATGTAGCATTCTCTACCGCCGATGAATCAATTCCGAAAGGTTTTCCAAAGAACATCCTCGAGATAGAAGTAAGAAAAGCAACAAAAATACTTGGAATCCCTGAGGAAAATCTCATTGTTTACAAGTATCCGGTCAGGAAGCTGGAATACATAAGACAGGAAATTTTAGAAGAACTCGTACGTATTAAAAAAAATATAAACCCGCAGTTGGTCCTTATCCCGTCTCCTAACGATCTACATCAGGACCATCAAACTGTTGCAATAGAAGCGATGCGTGCATTCAAGCAAATAGGGATTCTGGGTTATGAACTTCCCTGGAATAACATTGTTTTTAGAACCGAATGTTTTGTTCCCTTGGAAGAGAGGCATATTGACAAAAAGGTGGAGGCTGTAAAAGCTTATGAATCGCAAATGCATAGGTACTACGTAAACGAAGACTTCATCAGAGGTTTGGCGATAACAAGGGGCACTCAAATCGGTGTTAAGCTCGCGGAAGCGTTTGAGATTATAAGGTGGATACTTTAATGAGCCCCTGCAATAGTCTAGCAAAAGAGTGTTTTTTATCCACATCGCAATTTTGTAATTTTTTTTCTTTAAGCTTTAAGTTTTCAAATTCACCAAGGATTAAAATTGAAGGACTAAAATTGTCATCTACATGCCATATTTGAGGAGAAGGCTTAAACAAACTGTGAATTTCTGTTCCAAGCTTCTCGCACCAGGAATGCACACATGAATATGGATTAATGCAGAAGGTAACAGGAACTAGATAAATCATGGGCAAGCAGACATATATAAATATTAAGCCTTTACGTAAGATAAAATTGATATTTCCAAGCATCGATCTATAATTATACCTTCTTATCTGGTGGTACATTTTGTATACTCTATTTTGACTGACAAAATTAGTATAAGCTGTTGAACGAAGACAGATTTTTCAGATGTCCAGGCTTATGCTGAAGTTCCTAATTCAGTAGATGCATCGTTTTTAAATCGTAAGCAACAGGAAGCACTGGGAAATATCCTTGCATTACTTCATCTCAAGAAGAAAGTTTACATTCGTAGTGAGACAACTCATTGGAAAACTCTTAAAGATTTGGGCGTTACCTTGTTTGATACGAATTTGATACCTCAAGGAAAACCTGATTTGTTAGCCACTTTAGAAGAAGTGTATGCAGAGAGAAATAGAGAAGTAATCAGGCGAGAGTTTTCAGAAGAAAACTGTGCAAGATTATGGGCGAATTTATTTGATACTGTTAACTTGTAGTGATGAAAGAGTGTAAGTGTGAAAGAATGAGATTGATATTACCATTGTGCGTTTTCCAAAGATTCTTCACTACACAAAAACCTTAGATTTACCACAAGAAGGGCATTTGGGATAAGGGAAAGAGAAGTTTTTGCGTTTGTGAGAATGGGAAAGTTTGAAAGAATGATGGCAGAGTTTGCAAAGGA
>Ga0105162_1001101_pt1 | contig 16109 bp, 16 predicted proteins | sample JNZ201metaG_FD_81532 | JGI IMG/M metagenome (GOLD analysis project Ga0105162, IMG submission 81532) | Hot spring microbial communities from Jinze hot spring, China to study Microbial Dark Matter (Phase II) - JNZ 20120812A | ecosystem: Environmental > Aquatic > Thermal springs > Hot (42-90C) >...
GCCTTATCGCTACAACCCTCTTCGCTTTGGGAGTGATAGGGGCTCTTTTAATGTATCAGAGTACAAAGTATGCTTGCCTAGGGTTTGAAGCATACTTTGTACTCTGATACATTAAAAGAGCCCCTATCACTCCCAAAGCGAAGAGGGTTGTAGCGATAAGGCTGTCCCAAACAAACTGGTCTGAAAGGTATGGGTTGACAAACATGAAGCCAATGCTTGGACTGTAATATGATGGCAGCGGTCTAGACACTAAATTGTATAACCCTCCCCCAAAAAGGAATATGGCTATGGCTAGGGCTGCAGCCGCCAAAACTATGCTGGATGGTTTAAGGGTGGTAAGCCTTCTGTAAAACTTGTTAAGCGAATATGGCATTGACGAAAACAGCCTTTTCGCCCTACGTGCCATCCTGTTCCCCCGAAGTTTTTATTAGGTGCTCCACCACCTCTTTCGCCCATTGGCCGGTGAACGGATTCTTAGCAATCTCCTTTAAATAATCTTTCCATGAAATATTCAAGGCTTTCTTCCAAACTTCATACTTTTCCACAACGTTTTTGTAAGCTTTCGCATGCAACTCGCAATAACTGTCTTGCACCGCTTCTCTGCTACATATTTTGCATTTCAAGGTTTCTTCTTTCCTCCTTCGTGGGGCAGTTTGGGTTGAAACAGAGGTTCCATGGGCGCTTACCTTTAATCCTAATTTGGATAGTTGACCAACCGCATCTCTGACATTTCTTACCGAGAGGTCGAGCGAGTCCTTTTTGTGGAAGCGGAAAAGCAGCGTTACATTGTTTTTTGAAGTAGTTCGTGCATCCGACGAAGCGTTTTCCAGTTTTTCTTGAGTAAAGGACCATAAGTGTTCCTGTTCCGCAGATCGGACATGGTCCAATAATGCGTTCTTCAATTCTTGCTTTCCTTATGGCTTGGCTTAACTGTTCACCGATAATCTTTTCTTTGCTCTTTAACTCTTCCACGACGGGCTTTAAAATTTGGATGACGTCTAGGAGGACGTTTTCCCGCTTTTCCATGTTTGCTTGAATCTTGTCCATGCGCTCTTCAAGGTTTCTTGTAAGCTTTATCGAAACAATGGATGGACAATATTTCTTTAAAACTTCAAGAACTTCAAATCCTAAGTCTGTTACAACCATTCTTTCGTCGCGGACGTATTTCCTATCATAAAGGGTCTGAATTATGTCGGCTCTCGTGGCTTTTGTTCCTATGCCGGCTTCCTCCATCCTTTTTAAGAGACTACCCGGGTTGTATCTGGGCGGAGGCTTTGTAAACTTGTCTTCTGATACAACCCTAACAACTTGGAGTTTTTGTCCCTTCTCTATCCGGGGTAGGAGAACTTCTTCAGCTCTTACGTATGGCTCGTAGAAGCGAAGCCAGCCTTCCTTAAGCGTCTGTCTTCCCCTCAAAAGGAACCTGTGCCCGTTAACGTTAACACAAACTTTAACGCTTTGTCTTATGGCTGGCTCGCCGAAAACCGCCATAAACCTTCTAACAACTAAATCCCATATGCGTCTTTCAGGTTCTTCTAAAACTCTTTCCGGAAGGTTTCCAGTTGGATAAATAGCCGGATGCGCCGGGTCTTCCTTTTTGCCCTCGTTGGGTCTCAGTTCCTTTTTTGCTAGGAGTTCCGCGGCAAGCTTGCTGTACTCCGGAACAGCGCTTATGCTTTTGAGGATTCCCCAATAATTTATTGCTGGTGGTAGTTTTTGGCTGCTTGTTCGCGGATAAGAAATTAAAGCGTCTAAGTATAGGCGTTGAGCAATATCCAAGGTTCGCCTTGGAGTATAACCGAAAAGGCTGTAAGCTTCGCTTTGGAGTGCACCAATATCAAAGGGAGTTGGTGGCATCTGCTGGAAACGTTTTTCTTCTATACTTTCAACAATCCCATCTTTGCCCCTACAAGCGCCTAGAATTGCTTCAACTTCTTGTTTTGTTTCAATGACGTCTCTTTCATATTCAGCCTCGAAAATTTTCCCGTCTATTTCAATTTCAGCCTTGATCTCCCAGTAGGGCGTGGGCACAAAACTTCTTATGGCTTTTTCCCTAGCCACCAGAAAACGGAGGGTTGGTCCCTGCACTCTTCCAGTGCTCAGAGTTGCGTATTTTCCACTCCAATCCTTAGCGGCTAAAGTTAACGCTCTCGTGAGGTTGACTCCGTACAACCAGTCAACTTCATGTCTGGTTCTGCCAGCCTCTATCAGAGCGAAGTCAAGTTTTGGCAGCAACGTTTCATATGCTTTTTCTAACTCCTCCTTCGTTAAGGTAGAATACTTCATTCTTTTTGCCACGTTCTCTTTGCCACCGCAGGCATATTTCAGTATGCAGTACCCGATGATGCTTCCCTCAATGTCGTAGTCGCACGCATCAATGTATGTGTCCGCGCCCTGTGCGAGCTTAGAGATTGTTTCAAGCCAAACTCGTATGTGTTTCACACCTCTCTCGGCAATATATCGAGGAACCCATCGAAAACTGAAAACTGGATAGTAATCTCTCCCAATTTTTTCTTCAGCCACCGTGTAGAGGTGTCCAATGGCTGGAACAACTATTATTGGTTTATCTCTTTCCGCCACATAGTAGGGAACTCCGTTGTCCTCAACTTTTTTGGCTTTACCGTTCAAGTCTAGGGCTGATGCAATTCTGTAGGCAGCATCGGGTTTCTCCGTGATGATAAGCGTGTATCTCTCCATGCAAGCACAGACCGTTGACATGAATTAGGGGTTCTCAAAGATAAGCTATATGTCAAAATTAAAAGTTTCTGTGCATACTCCAGCAACCAATAAATACATGCCCTTCTTATTTGTTCTGTTAAGAGGTTGTTGATATGCCTCAAAAGGTTGTTTGCCACCAGTGTGGCCACGTTTTATATGAGGGGAATGAACTGAAACCCCCAGACGAGATAATTCACAGATACAATGGTAAATGTCCCAACTGCGGGAGGAAACTGGCATTCATTCCAATAAACGTTGAAGTTAAACCATTCAAATAACTTTTAGGTACATAAATGGCGAAGCGAAAAACTAAGACAAGCCACCAGAATATCTGGTCACGGTGAGCGCAACCGTCCCGTCTTAGGGATACCGTAAGGGAAATAAACACCTCAGATAAATTTATCAAAAGAGTTGGGTTCCAATGAATATTAAAAAGGGCTTCGCTAAAGAAACAATTCTTAACGCTTTTAAAAGCGTTGGAAAAATTCGCCCGAGAACGGATCATGTATCAATCCTAAAATTAGCCGCGTTAACGATAATCCTCCTCGTAGCTTTTGCCATTAGACTTTTTCCGATGCGATGGGAAATAGACCCAACAACTGGAAAAACAAACCTTTTACTTTCCGAGTTCGACCCGTACTTTCAATATCATTTTACCAAGTACGTGGTAGACAACGGTTTCCTGTCATGGCTATGGTGGAATGATACTCAACGCTGGTACCCAAATGGATTTGAGGTAGCGAAAAGGGCTTATCCAGGTTTACCCCTTACAGCAGCTTTCCTTTACAAGCTGTTTTCTACTTTAGGTGTTGACATAGACCTCATGAGTTTCTGTTCGCTTTTCCCGGTCATAATGGGGATGCTCGCCTGCCTCGCCATATACTTCCTAGGAAAAGACATAGGCGGTGTACCAGTAGGTCTTTTTGCAGCTCTCTTTCTTGCTTTGCACCCATCATACATTCAAAGAACATCGCTAGGCTTTTTCGACGACGAAACTGTTGGGATATTAGCACTCATAGTCTTTGCTTTCCTATTCTTGAGGGCGATTGAAGGGGATCGTCCAATAAATTCTACAGTGAAGTATGCCCTTGCATCGGGAGCCTTCTTGGGATACTTCTGTGCGAGTTGGGGAGCAGCCTTCTACCCCATAGGGCTTACTGCACTTTTTGCGTTCGTTTTGTTGATTGCGAAGCGGTACACAAGACGGCTCCTCGTAACTTACAGTATAACTTTTGGCTTAGGATTATTTATCGCCATAAACGTTCCGTACCTCTCGCCTAGATACCTTACTTCAATGGCTGTGGCTGCTGTTGCTGGAGTTTTCAGTCTGTTAATTCTAGCCGAAATTTTAAATGCGATACAGACACAGCGATGGAAAACCATAACCGTAATAGTTTTTCTAGCTTTAGTCGTCGGTGCTTTCGCGGTTTTGTGGCAAATGGGACACGTACAAGGGTTAACAGGGAAGTTTCTGTCCGTTGTAAATCCGTTCATTAGGGCTGAGTCTCCGCTTTACGAATCGGTGGCTGAGCATCGAATATCAACGTGGGGCACCATTTACTACGACCTTGGCTTCGGAGTAATATTCTTTATAGCAGGGCTCTTTTTTGTCTGTGGAAATCTTAATAACAAAAATTTGTTCGCGTTAATTTTTGGCTTAACCTCACTTTATTTTGCTTGTTCGATGGTAAGGTTGCTGGTACTTATGGCGCCAGCCTACAGCCTTTTGACCGGTGTCGGCATTAATGGACTATTAAAACCTTTTGTCACTTTGATAAGGGAGCCGCCAAAAATAAGCGTGAAAAAGAAGTTTGGGCTGGGACATGTCGGAAAGGAGTTTAGCGGCGCCGCCATATTCCTGATATTTCTAATTTTGATGACAAACGTGGCTTTTCCAATGCCAAGAGTTTACAGACAAATCTATACACCCACCACAATATCGTCTGGAAGTCTCTCCTTAGTGCCAGACAGGCCGGTGCAAGAGTGGATAGACATGCTCTATTGGACTAGAACTAGGTTGAATTCAACCACCGTTGTCTGTAGCTGGTGGGACTATGGATACTGGTTGACAGTGCTGGGCAACGTTACAACGCTGGCAGATAACGCCACAGCAAATAGGACTCAAATAGAAAACATTGGTTTTATCTTCATGGCCAACGAGACTCAGGCTATTAAAATGCTTAAACGTTACAACGCCGAATACATACTCGTATATGTGACAATACGTACTGATGGAAGCTGGGCTGGCGCCGGCGGCGACGAAGGGAAATGGGTTTGGATGGCCGCCATATCTGGAAAAAGCCGTGAACGTTTCATAGAGCAAGGTCTAATTTCCGAGAAGGATATGTGGACAAGTGACCTTGAAGAAGTCAGGCAGAGGTTCGGAAATTATACCTTAGGCTGGAACTTCTTGGGCGATAAAAATCAGAACAACAAAGTTGACAGTGATGAGCTTCAACCTACCCAAGGGATAAACTCCACGATTTACAAGTTAATGCGTTACGCCATAGAACGATGGCTACAAGAACGAGGACAACTTACGACCCCCTCAATACAGCTTCAGTACTTTAGCGAAGCCTACATTACAGGCTTAGATAACGCCTCCGGTTATTACGGATATGTTCCACTGGTCTGTCTTTACAAGATTAATTATCCACTAGAACCTTAGAGAGGGCGGCGAAAGTTTGTTTCCAAAAGTTCCGGACTATCATAAGCCGGGCAAGCCGCTTGTTCCAACGGGTTTAGGCGTTTTTTACGTTGTGGCAAGCGCCATCTACCTTTTCATTCTACACTTGTTTTTTGAAGGAGACGCGATTGGCAATGTAAATAAAGCTTTGATTTTGGCTGTCTGCATTCTTTTTGGCGGTTTCATGGGCTTGCTTGACGACTGGATGGACCTGCGTTGGCGCTACAAAGCCTTTTTCCCGTTAATAGCGGCTATCCCCCTAATAGCTTTAGCGTACAGGATGCATGTCCGCACAACCATAACTTTTCCGTTGATTGGTCCGATAGACCTTGGGGTGTACAACATCTACTATGCTGTGGTGATTCCTTTAATTGTAACTGTAACCACAAACACCGTTAACCAGCTGGGTGGACTAAATGGGTTGGAAACAGTCTGTCCCGCTATAGTTTTGATAGGGCTAATGGTTTTGTCAGGGGAGAACGCCATTCTACTGATAACTCCTTTGGCCGTTTGGTTGACCCTTGCCTTCTTTAACTTTCAAGGTAAGATTTTTGTTGGCAACACTGGCTCTTTTGCCATTGGGATAACCTTGGCTGCTTTTGCAATAATTTCTGACCTCAAATGGTGTTTGCTAATTTCGATTTTGCCCTATATTTTCAATTCTTCGCTAATTTTGTTGAACTACTTCCTTTTCAAAGCGAAAGCAAAAGTCTCCTTCGATGGTGTGAAGCTTGTTTCTAATCATCGGCGAAGTTTGATAACGCTCATAACTTATAACCGTCCAATGACTGAGCGGCAAGTAGTGGTTACCATTTCCATTCTGGTGGCGATTTCAACTTTCATTGCAGTGTTGGTTCAATGGTTTGAGCTTTAGTCATTGCAAGCTGTGTGTAGCAAAATACTACACACAAAAGTCAAAAATTTGTGGGGGATGGAGGCTATTCACAGAGCTGTAGACCCCTTTAGCATGTGTTAATGTGAGGAATCAGCTATTTGCCCAACGCTTTACATTCCAAATGTTTCGGTTAAAGTTGAAACCACCAGCATTGTAGGGGTTAAACTGGACTCGAAAGGTGGAACTGGTGCTGGTGCCGTGAATTTTGAGGTTAAAGCGAAACTTGAAGAAAAAGAGCGGAAAAGCCAAATGGTTGTTGTAGGTTTCGTTCTTCAATTGAGCACTAAGCCGGGTATAGTTAAGTTTGAGGTTGAGGGCACCGCCACTTTAACAGGCAAAGATTCTGAAATAAACAAAATGCTAGAGATAGACCCAGAAACAAAACTGCCCTATGTTTTCCAAAAAGTTTACCAGCACACTTTTGCAGCAATGTACTTACTCTCAACGATTCTCAACACGCCTCCGCCGCCAATAGACCTAATACTTTTTGGAAGAGGCATGTCGGCAGGGGGCATGGAGTTAACTTCGGAATCAACGGAAGAAACTGTGGAGACTACCGAACGGGCAGGATCTGAAGTTTAGCTCGGTTTCGCCGGTTTCGCTCGGAAGAGTTTTATAGTTTTTGGATGTCTTCTTGTTGCTTAATGGCGGGTGAGTGGGGCCTCCCACCCGTTCCGCCATAAAAACCCCGGTGTTGGGAGGTGAGAGTAATTGAAATTTGAAAGTGAAGATATAGCCTTAACAGTGGTTTTCACCACGCTCTATGCTGCTGGAGTGGTTTTCCTGGCGCCTCTAAGTTTCGGAGTTTTCCAAGTGAGGGTGGCTGATGCATTGTTGCCTTTGGCTGTTCTCTTTGGCTTGCCTGTTGCCTTGGGGACGGGATTTGGCTGTTTTATCGCAAACTTTTACGGTGGTCTGGGCGTGATTGACGTTATAGGTGGAACCTTTGCAAACTTTGTTGCGTGTATTTTGGCGTGGCGTATTGGTGGAAAAACAATACTACGGAGGTTCATATCTTGCTTAGCGGAAACAGCTATTATAACGCTTGTCGTTGGGAGCTACTTGTCCATGCTTCTCAACGTGCCAATAGAAGCTAGTTTGATCGGCGTTTTCTTGGGCTCTTTGGTGGCGGTGAACATTCTTGGCTTCAGCCTTTTAGAAGCGTTGCATCGAAGCGAGGTAGCCAAAAGGTTTCTAAAAGCTAAAATTTTCGCTACATGAAACGTTCCAGCTTTGTCAGTCCAATTATTTCTTCGAAGTCTAAGCCTAGCGCGTCTAAGACTTGGTCGAACGTTGAGTGGAGGTAAGCTATATACTTGTCAACGTCTATCTCGTTTTTTGTTGCTAGCTCCACGGGCTTTACATGGGGTTCGTTGACAACCTTCACGAAGCTTATTAGGTCGCCGGCTTTGAGTTCTATTCCGCTTTCTTTTAGAATTTTTGCTGCTTTGACGTGCTGGGGAGTTGTTTTTGTGTATCGTTCCAGTTCCTCACCTAAAACCACGTTGAATGCAAGCTCTTCTAGGCTTTCCCATTCTCGCCTTTTTAAGCGAATATAGCAGTCTCGGATTATTTGGATAATGTCGTTTTTCGCCTTTTCAAAGTCGGCTGGAGTTTTTACCATGGCTAGGTGTTCCTTCATTTTTTCAAAGGCTTTTTTGATGAATATGGGAATGTGACGTTTCTTACCAGTTAAGCCTTTCACGTCGACGCTTCCATCTTCCAAAACGCCCAGATAATTCTTCTTGCGGGAGCTGAAAACCGCGTAGCGGTAAACCTTGTCCACGTCTAACCCCATTTTAAGAGTTTTTTCAGCCCACTCCTCAAGGGCTTGTATTTGTTCTTTCGTCGGGTTTTTCAGGAATACGCTATCTGTGTCGCCGTAAAGCACTTGAATGCCTAATTCTTCAGCTTTCTTGATAATCTGGGTTATCGAGTGCCTCCCGATGGCGGCTGTGGCTTCAGCCACGGGTGGACAGTAGAGGTCGAAGGTTTCGGCGCCGAAAACCCCATAGCTGGCGTTCAAAATAACTTTTAAAGCGCCTTGTATAATGTTGTACCAGCTTCTAAGCTCCTGTGTCATTGTTTTGTCTTTTGATTTAGGCTTGTACCAGTAAACCCGCAGGTCTCGCAATGCACCTATTAGGAGGCTTTCTAGGGCGCGTTTTTTGCGGCAAACCCAGTGAGGCGTGTCTGGAACAAGGTTTGATTGACATTCCGTATGCCCGCATAGAATTGACTGGTAGCCTAGGTTCCAAACTTTTATTATTGATGGATATAGGCTTGGAAAGTCCATTACTGCGACATTGAAGTGGACGCCTGGCACGGGTTCGACGACTATGGCGCCCTTGTATTTTTTGCCCTTAATTATGGCTTTTGTGGCTGTTTTGCCCTTTAAGGCGAGAATATCCTCGGCGTTCGGAATAAGCATGCCCTTTCGGCGGTGTTCGCGGTGCATGAAGTTTCTTATCCATCTGGAAACGCCTTGGCGGCTCACGTCCTCCATGGGCATGCTGCTTATCCTAGCCAATACGAGAATAAGTTTCAAGACAAGTTCGTCGTCGAAGCTTGCAAGTTTGTAGGCGATTTCCGCGTCCCTAAAACAGTATTTGGCGAGTTCTGTGTAGGTTAATTCGCCTATGCTTTTCTCTAAGGGTATCTTGTCCAAGCCTATTAGGGCTTTTCCAACGTCGCCCAAGGTGACGTCGCGGTAGCGGTTGTTGAAGGCGTAGATTTGAATGGAACGGTTAAAGAAAAACTTGTAGAGGTCTATGTGCACGCCATACTTTAGCAAACAGACGCGTTTTCCAAGCTCTATTGGGATTTCATCCCTCTTGAAGCCGAATTTTTCCGCCCGGTGCGCCAAATATCGCAAGTCAAAGTCGTCGCCGTTAAAAGTGATGATGAATGGGTAATCCCATAAAACTTCAAAGACAGCCCGTATCAACGTTTCTTCAGAATCATAAAACTCTATTTTCACGTCGGCTGGCAAGCGTTCTGTGCCTTCACGCACGCCTATGCGCCTTAAAAGAAGCACACGTTTCTGTCCGTCTGAACCGTAAACGGAAACGCAGACAATTGGATATTCTGCAACGCGGGGGTCTGGCATGCGTGTGGGAACCGGCGACTGCACCTCAATGTCTATGGCGGCGTAGCGAAATTTTGGCGCTGGGTACTCCAAAAGCCTAGCCCACTGCTCGATGTATTCAAGCTCTTCGGCTGTTGCGTCCTTAAATGTGCTAACAATTTGCTTGACCATTTTTTCCGCTTCGTCTAAAAATGTTTGAACGAGGTTGCCGTTCTTAACTTCGTAAACCATGCCGGGTAGAAGCCTACGATCATAAATGTAGGACTGGTAATACTTTATCTTGGCTTCCCAAACCTTGACGGATTCAGCTGGCACCGGCTCAATTTTCGGGAAATCTTCTGGTATAATGTCCCTAATGCATCCTTTTGGGCGACCGCCAATCGCTAAAGGATCCTTAGCCACAACTTTTGTGAGGGTAACCATTCTGTCTGAAAGAGGATTGTATTTTTCTTCAATCTCGAAATGATCAAAGCCTGGATGTTTAATCAAGCGGTCAATTTTTTCCAGCTCAAAGGGTGAAAGGTTCGTGTAGCAGTAGGGCTTATGCCCGGTGTTATCGTACCAGAAGTAGATTCGCCCGGAAGCAGGCTCATACAGTTTTATCACGGCTTTGCCGACTTTTCCATCGTAGGTGGCTGAAACAAAATACGAGGGTGGAAGATTCTCTGGAGCCTCAAAACTCCGCTTCCGCCGCTCCTCTTCCACGGCTTTTGTGAATGGGAGAGCTTCTGCTTCCTCTTTTTTAGGCGTTGTAACTTCATGCCACGAAAACTCATCGAGGCGTTTCTGCGTCAACCTCATTCTTTAACCTAACTTTTAATACGTGCCGGAGGGACTAAAATCTTACTAACCCAAGAACGGGCTGGTGGAACTTGCTTAAGGAAGCTTGGACTCTGGCAATTGAAGCCTTAAGTTGGATGGAAAAGGAGCGTATAAGCGAGCGTCTAGCCTTGGCTCGGACAGCCAAACAGTTGGCGATAGACAACGTGGACGCTTTACGTTTAGCCCACGGGCTTGTATGCGAAACGGTGCGGTGCCGCAACCTAATAGACCGTTTCATAAATGAGGTTTTGAAGCCCAGAGCCTTGAGCGACTTCCCTTTCGGCGTCCAGTCCTTTTTGAGGCTCTACGTTTACCAGACTCGCGTGGCGAAAAATTGGGATAAACTTGACTTGGAGGGAGCAAAAAGCATTGTAAAGGTTGCCCGCTCAATCCTGGGATGGAAAACCCTCCAGCCCGTCGAACACTATCTTGGATTACTGTTGACGGAAAGCCCAAGGGCTCTATTGAATAACGTAAATGATGAGGAACGTGTCGGCCTTTTAACATACCATCCTACATGGTTTGTGCGGTATTGTTTTCGGCTTTTTGGTAGAAAAGAAGCCCTAGCCTTTTTGGAGGCAAACGCCAAAACACCGCCGACATACATAAGGCTTAACACGCTTAGGGGAAGCGAAGAAGAGATTCTGAAACGGCTTGAGGGGGAAAAGGTTAAGGTGGAAAAGGTTGAGGGGTTACGCTACGCTTACAAGGTTTTAGCCGTCAAGCAACCTCTAACGAGAACCAGAAGTTTCCGTGAAGGCTTGTTCTACATTCAAGACAAGGCAAGCTGTTACGCTGCTGAGGTAGCGGATCCCAAACCAGGCATGGTGCTTTTGGATGTCTGTGCGGCACCGGGCGCTAAAACCACCTATTTGGCTCAGCTTATGCAGAACCGCGGTATAATCTACTCCATTGACTATTCGAGGCGTAGAATGGGCACTTGGAAAAGCGAAGTTGCACGGATGGGCGTAGAGATCGCTGAGCCATTGATTGCAGACGCATGTAACCATCTACCGGTCGCCGTGGAAGCCGACATGGTGGTTTTAGATCCGCCCTGCACAAGCACGGGGGCTTTTGCAAAGATTCCGTCCGCCAAGTGGAGGCTTACTGCCCGTTCAGCTGAGAAGATGGCTGAAATCCAGTGGCAAATGCTGGAAAACAGCACTGAAAAACTGAAGCCCGGCGGCGTGCTAATCTACTCCACGTGCAGCATAACAGTTGAAGAAAATGAGATGCTGATTGAACGCTTCTTAAAGTGGCATCCAGAATTCCAGCTAGCCGAGATAAACCCGAAAATTGGGTTGCCGGGGCTGCGGGGCTTAACACGATGCCAGAGGCTTTACCCGCACATCCACGAGTGCAACGGCTTCTTCATCGCAAAACTATTAAAAAGCAAAACATAACAAAACACGAGGGGCTGTCTTTGGAAGAATATAGACTAATCGGGAGAATCGTAAAGGTTGAAGGTGAATGCTGGGCTGGACACCGCGTCGGAGAGGAATTCGATTTAACGCTTTATTCTGGAAGAGAGAAAAAGACCTTTAGAGTCCCAAATATTTGCGGCTTCTTTTATGACGTCATTTTTCCATACTTGCTGGCGTTACAGTCCGGCGGAGTCTTCCCATGGGTGGAAAACAAAGACCTCTGCACCGTAAGCTGCCCGGACAACCGAAAAGTCATAATGGAAATCAAAAGGGTCAAAGCGAAAAATGATTTGTAATACTTATAAGCATTACTTTTGGTATATACTAATGGTATATAAAATGATTGAGAAAAGTGTAATCACCGTGAAGATTCCGTCAGACCTTAAGGAGAAGATGAAGCAGGTGAAAATAAACTGGAGCGAGTACATCAGAAATGCTGTCCAGAAAAAGTTAGAGGAGGAGCGAAAGAAAACGGCTTCAAAAAAACTTGACGAAATAAGGGCTAGAAGCAAACCCGTAGCAACAAGCGAACTGGTGGCTTGGATAAGGGAATACAGGGAGCGATAGCATGCCTCGCTATGTTGTCGACGCCAGCATCATCGCCAAGTGGATTCTTCCCGGTGAACCACACCAGGAAAACGCCATAAAACTAAAAGAAGATTTTGCAACTGGACAAGTGGAGTTATGTGCGCCAGCTCTGGTTGTCCATGAAGTCGCAAATATCCTCTGGAAAGCAATAAAACTTGGAAAAATCTCTGGAAACGACGCTAAAGAAGCGCTGGAAGCGCTGGGCGACATGAAAATTGAACTCCATGAACCAAAATGGACGAAAGCTTGCCAAGAATTAAGCATAGCCTGCAAACTAGACTTAACAGTTTATGATGCGGCATATCTCTTTCTTGCTGAAAAAATAAGAGCCGCCCTCATAACAGCAGACGAAAAACTCTACGAAAGGGCGAAGACGCATTTCAAAGCAATCCACATCAAAGATTACCTATAACTCACCGCTGTCGCAGATTTTCGATGATTGATAGCAATTCAAAGATTATCTTTGCCGCTTGGACTGCTGTGACTCCAAAATCATAGTTTGGAGCAACCTCTACAACATCAAAACCCATCACACGTTTGTCGCATACACCGCAGAGAATATCTAAAAGCGTGGCTATATCCAAGCCGTCTGGTTCTGGGTTTTGCACTGCCGGAGCATAAGCCGGGTCGAGAACATCCATGTCTATGGACAAGTAAACATTTTTGCATTTTTCTAGTTTCTTCAAAAGCTGATTTGCTGTTTTCTCGCCGCTCATCCGCCTTATTTGGTGTGCTGTGAAGAATTCTATTCCCGCTTTTTTCGCGTAGTCTAGTTCTTCCTTGCAGACGGCTCTTGTTCCAACCTCTAGGATGGCGGCTGGTTTTAGTTCCTCGTTTATTCTCCGCATGAATGTTGTGTGGGAAAGCCTGAAGCCCATAAACTCGTCGCGGAGGTCGAGGTGAGCGTCGAAGCTAACTATGGCTGTTCGTGAAAGATCGCTTAAACCCTTTAAAACGCCCATGGTTATGGTGTGCTCGCCCCCAATCACGACGGGCATTTTGCCAAGCTCCCAAATTTCCTTAGCAACTTTTGCAAGCCTTTCCAGCGTTTGCTCAGTGTCAGTGGAAACATGCAAGTCACCTAAATCGTGCAGTCGCAAGTCTTCCACGTCTACGCCGCTGCGGAAGCTGTAGGTTTCAATGTTCAGGGAAGCCATTCTGATGGCGTTTGGTCCAAAACGCGCCCCAGTCCTAAAGGTGCTTGTGACGTCGAAAGGCACGCCCAAAACAATGTAATCAGCCTCTTCAAACGCCTTTTGAAAACCGCTGAAAACGTTTGGCTGAGAAACAAAAAGTTCTCTGTAAGCCATTCGTGATGCCCCTTTTACGTTTTTGCTGTAAACATTCACCCTTTAAACTCTAAACTCTTTCGCTTCGCAAACATCTACATGCTTGAAACCAAAAAAGTTGAAGGGGGTGCGCGTTTCCGTTTTCTCAAATAGTAGGCTATGGATGCTGAAACCGCGAATATAGCCAGCACTGCCAGCACAAGCCAATGCAGCGGAATACCCATGAAACCCCCAGCCGTAGCTGCCTCAACCAAATAATAGTTCTCCGTCGACCTTGCAGTGTTTCCAGCCTTGTCAACGCACTCAACAAAGAAAATCACCGTGACGCTTTCCTCAAATCCCGGAATTGTTGCTGTCCAGTTTCCATCTTCTAAAGTCATGGGCTTTTTCTGCCAGTCCCCGCCTAAGCGCTTAAACCATAAGAGGACGTTTTCTATGCCGCTGCCTTCGTCGGTTATCTGGGCGGAAACTATCACTGTTTCGTTTGCTGTGGGCGTTTTAGGCGTCCACGTCACGTTGTTTATAATGGGCACTGTGTTGTCCACGAAAACCGTTATCTGTTTTTCAGCCATGTTCCCAGCTTTGTCCACGGCTGTCAACACGATTCTGTGTATGCCGTCGCTGGACTCCTTGGTGTTCCAAACGTAAACTTGGGTTTTTGCCTCCCAAACGTGTGTGTCATCGTCTATTTTCAGTTCTATGTGTTCAAAGTTTGTGTCTTCGGCGTAGACTTCAACAAGCACCAACCCACTGACCAAGCTTCTGTCAAGGGGCTGAAGGATTTCAATTGTGGGTGGCGTGTTGTCGACGATTACGGAAATAATGTTTTCCACCCTGTTTCCAGCTTTGTCTAGCGCTTCCAACATTAGCGTGTGGGTGCCATCGCTGAGCGTAACCGTGTCAATGATGTGCGTATGTGTGCCCGTCTGGTTCCATGAGGCTAAGGCCGTGCCGTCAAGCATTAGTTTGGCTTCACAGAAATTGCCATCGTGGATGTAAAGCGTAACATTCAGGGTTTTCGACACTAAACTTCCATTTTTTGGCTCTAGAAGAACAGCGACTGGCATGTGTTGGTCTTCAACGGTGTAAGAGTAAACGTCTAAAGTAGCAGTGTTTCCAGCGTTATCAACTGCGGACACCTTGTATTGAACTGTTGTGCCATAGGGGAGTTCCGGAATCGTTGCAGTATAAAGCGTTCCGTTTAGCTTCATCACAACGACTGTCCAGTTAAAGCCATCCCAGTAGGTTAGGCAAAGCTCTTTAATACCGCTGGCGTTTTGGGGCTCAGTGGCGTTTGCAACTACTGTAACCGTTTCGTTGTAGTTGGGCTTGGCTGGAACTTGCTGGATAAAGGTTATTACTGGAGGGTGGAAGTCGCCCACCACATAGGCGTGTTCGCTAGAACATGCTTTGTTTCCAGCCTTGTCACTTGCGCAAACCACGTAAACTACTGTTGAATTATAGGGCTGGGCTGGAATCTCAGCGAAAAACACGCTGCCATTTCGAGCCATGCTCATCTCAAATGTTTGCCCGTTAATTGTGCAGCGTAAAGTTGCGTTTGCAACACCGCTTCCCAAATCCGTGATATAGGCTAAAACCAAAACGCTATCCTCATATTCCGGTGTTTTTGGATACCTCATTACACAATGAATCTTCGGTGGTTTACGGTCTCGGTAACCGCATCCACCGGCAAGTGGAGCATGAACAGAAACGACAATCAACACTATCAAAAGGGCAGCGGGCAGCGCCGGGCATTTAATCTTGAACATGGCTTCTCCTTTCTCAAGAGCCAAAGCGGACGCTTACCTATAAAAGGGGTATTTCAGTCCTGAAATATCGCCGAGTGTGCGGAACACTGCTGGAGAAGGCATATGATTTATTAACCAAATGATGTCTCAATTAATGCGTTAGCCCTGGAAGGCTGACTGCATGAGCTTAAAGTCGAAGTTGAAAATTGAAGACGCAGGAATCTTCGCTGCCTACATTTTCTACGCGGTAATGGGTATCCTATTTTTTATAGTCCTCGCCACCGTTGACCTTAGGCTTGTTCACATGGGACTTTTAGGCGTAATCAGTTTAGCCACAGCTTATGGATTGTATCGGCGGAGGCTTTGGGCTCTCTGGAGCATTTTCGCCCTCGCTTTTATGGCAACGGTTCTAGCGTTTTCTATGCTTTACTACACTATGGGAAGCGACATTCTAATCGACACAGCTATGATCGTATACCTAGTCTTAACGTGGTTTTTCACAGTTTACGTAGCCTCAAAAAGGAGAAAACTTGAACTTTAGGCTGCTGCCATTCACGCTTTCTTAAAGAGGTGGACCGTGACCTCCTCATTTTCCTCTACAAACTGCTGGTTTTCTGGAATCTCTATGAAACCGTCAGCCTTCAACATGGTTGTTATGGCGCCTGAAAGCCCCGTGGCAACGGGCTCCGCCACCAGACGCCCAGCTTCCCGTCTAAGTTTCACGGTAACGAAAGTTTTTCTACCTCTTGCTGGAAACATTCGCGTGGAAGCCAAAGCCTTAACTGTGAAGTATTCTGCGGGTATTCTTCCAGTCATGCGCTCAATTACTGGGCGCACAAGCAGATGGAAAA
>Ga0105162_1001102_pt1 | contig 16101 bp, 14 predicted proteins | sample JNZ201metaG_FD_81532 | JGI IMG/M metagenome (GOLD analysis project Ga0105162, IMG submission 81532) | Hot spring microbial communities from Jinze hot spring, China to study Microbial Dark Matter (Phase II) - JNZ 20120812A | ecosystem: Environmental > Aquatic > Thermal springs > Hot (42-90C) >...
CATATGTTCCAGCTTAGCCTTAAGCGAGTGTCCTCCTGTGTGCTTACCTATAACTATCGCTTCTTCAACTACGCTTGTTCTCTTGCGTCCTATAAGCTCAGGGGTTAATGGCTCGTACGTGAGTGGGTTCTCAAGCACGGCATGTGCATGGATTCCACTTTCGTGCTTGAATGCGTTGGCTCCTATTATGGGCTTGTTGGGTTGAAGCCTGACCCCTGTCAATCGTTCAACAAGCTTCGACGTCTCGTAGATGTACGTTGTTTTGATGTTCGTCATTACATGATAGAGAGCGAAAAGAGACATTACCACTTCTTCCAGTGAAGCGTTACCAGCTCTTTCTCCGATGCCGTTTACCGTAACATGAACCTGTTGTGCTCCCTTCTCGACAGCCGCCAGGGCGTTTGCCGTCGCCAATCCAAAGTCGTTATGTGTATGCACTGATATTATAACTCCGGGTTTAACGGCTTTCTTAATTTCTTCAACTATGTGCGCGTACGCGCTGGGGATGGTCGCTCCGACCGTGTCAGGAATGTTTATCACGTCGGCTCCAGCATCGACAACGCTACTATATACTTTTTTCAAGAATTCCAGATCGCTCCTGGTAGCATCTTCCGCTGAAAACTCAACTTTCACGCCGTGGCTCTTAGTATACTCTACCGCCTCAACCGCTTTTCTCAGAACCTCGTCGGGGGTCATTTTAAGCTTATATTTCATGTGCAACTCGGATGTAGCTATGAAAATGTGCACTCTATCTACGTCGCAGTCAAGTGCAACATCTATGTCCTCACGGCTAGTACGAGCTAGAGCACATATCTCGGGTCCAAGCCTCATACCTGCTATATCCTTAATGGCCTTCTTCTCTCCCTCAGAAACAACAGGCATCCCTGCCTCTATTACGTCGACGCCCAGCTTGGCCAGCTGCTCAGCCACCTTCTTCTTATCTTCAAAAGTTAGAGCGACGCCGGGCATCTGTTCGCCATCACGTAAAGTCGTATCGAAGATATAAACTCGCTCAGGCAAGTTGGCTTGTTTTAACGCGTATCTTATATACGGACTAACGAAGAACTCCATCCCTCTGCAAATTTGTAACCTCCACTCGTTTTTAGAAAAACCTCTTTAGAGAATTTTGAGACACCGGCTTTTTAAACATTAGGGATTCCCTTCCAAAATAAAAGAAGTAAAAACGAGGAGTGCGTCATCGACTTAGGGAGCTTCATTCACGCTTTTATTTATGTACTCTGTTAGTTTCCAGCAGTGGTTTGGCGATATGGGTTGCCCCGCGCCGCAACGGGAGATTTGTGTACAAGTAAAACAAGGGCATCCTCCTAGCGTATCCCATTTTACTTCGACTTTTTCCTTTGCGTTGGCAAAAAGCCTGTAGGTCCATCTTCCCTTATATAACTCTTTCATTCTCCGCACAACCCCTCTTTTCTCAAGTTTCATAGCTATTCTTGAACCTTCCCTGCTATTTACCCCCAATTTTCTCCACAAATCGCTCTGAAGGAGTCCTCTTTCGCCTGCCTCTAATATAATCTGATAGGCTTTCTCTTCCATTTGGGACCCCTCGAGTCAACATGGACTCGCTTCCCCTAAAAAACTTTTAGGGATTAAAAACAAACTCGTCGCCGTCACTTTCTTCTCGTAGCATTACCGATTCAGCGTCTCTATGTGTGCTTTAGCTAGTTGACAAGTGTCTTCAAACATCATTCTTGCCTTCCGAATTAAAGGGTAGCTAGCATAAGGATGTCGTTTACATTAGTGCCTGTTGGTCCAGTAATTATGAGCCCATCATTTATCTTCTCAAAGAAACTTGTGGCGTCATGTCTTCGCAAGTAATCTTCAGCTCTGATTCCATGCTTTTCTCCTTTCTCTACAGTTTTTCCATCTACAAGGGCTCCTGCAGCGTAAGAGACACCATCCAAGCCGTCAGTGCCAAAGCTAACCACAAAAACGTTTTTTAATCCTGATATTTTTAGGGCTGCACTTAAAGCAAGCTCCTGATTTCTCCCACCAATCCCAGCATTCTCACTTATGGTTACCGTCGTTTCGCCACCCATCACGATTAAAGCAGGTCTTTGAAGCGGCTCTTGATTTAACGCGACGCTTTTAATTATCCCCGCCGCCAAGCAGCCGACTTCCCTCGCCTCGCCTTCCATGTGTGTAGTTAGGATAAGTGAGTGCACCCCTCTTTTGTTAGCTTCATTGGCCACTGCAGTGCACGCCCCCCTATTCGTCGCCACAAGAATATTCTGAACCCTTTTGAAAACTGGGTCGCCAGGCTTCAATGTCTCCTCAACTCCTCCTTCCGCCCCCCTGATAAGCCTCTCTCTAACTCGGCTTCCACATTTATCCCATACTCCATATGTCTTCAGAACATTTATGGCATCCGAAAAGGTTGTTGGGTCCGGCGCTGTTGGCCCTGAAGCCACGTCCTCTAGCCTGTCACCTACAACATCGGACACTATTAGACTTATGACACGTGCAGGATAAGCCATTTTTGCTAGCAGTCCACCTTTAACCTTTGAAAGATGTCTTCTAACAACGTTGATCTTTCCTATGTCCGCTCCGCTCTTGAGGAGGGCGGCTGTAACTTCTTGAATGTCTTGAAGTTCTACACCATCGGCTGGGAGAGTTAGCATAGCTGAGCCGCCACCCGAAATCAAACATATAACGAGGTCATCTTTTCCTGCTTCCTCCAGCAGTCCAACAACCGCTTCTGCTCCCCTAATGTTCTCTTCACTTGGGACAGGATGTGCAGCCTCAAAAAGTCGAATAAATCTCGTGCTGAACATGTTTGAAGTACCCTTTTGTATGCAGACAGCGCCATCAACTATTAATTCTCCTAAGATCTCCTCTAAGGCTTCTGCCATAGCGCCACTCGCCTTACCGGCTCCTACAACATAAATGTTCTCGACGTTTCGCAGAGGTATGCGCTCACTAAATACAGTTAAGCATTCATCATTAAGCTTCACAGACTTCCTAATGGCGTCTCTCGGGTCGGAAACGCTTATGGCAAGCTCCACTAGGTCCAGGAGCAAGCTTCGCTTATCCCCCTCCTCATCTTCCAAGAGCTTTTCACGATTCTTCACGATAATTCTTACCGCCATTTATTCTCCCTCTAAAATATTAGTGAGACCTCCTCAAGCGCCCTCAGAACCCGCCTTCCCCTCTGTGTCAATTTGAAGTACTTTCTCCTTCCCCTATAATATTCCTCGATGAGTCCCCTCTCCTGAAGCTCTCCTAGATGCTGGTAAACTGCCTGAATCGAGAGACGCTTGCCGATAGACTTCCAAATTTCGTAACCGTACGACTCGCCGATCTCTAAAAATCTCAGTATTTCGAACTTTGTCTTAAAACCCCCCCTAGACTTCACCCCCCTTCTTCCACCATCTGCCAGCGCGTCTATAATGTACGGGTCCTTCAAGCCGCTTGCCGTGATGAGACAGACCGCAACTTCTGAATGGTCAATAAATCCTTCATCCTTCATCTTTCTGAGACAGGCAACCGATGCGGCGCTTGCCGGCTCCGAGAATATCCCCTCAGCTTTAGCTAGGAGCTTTTCAGCCTCTATTATCTCCATGTCGGTAACCGTGACTATAAAACCGCCACTCTCCTCAACTGCTCGGGCCGCTAGCAAACCGTAGGCGGGCATCAGAGAAACGAGAGGGGACGCTGCTGTTGCAGGCTTCTCAACTCTTCTAACCCTAACTTTTCCCCCCTCATTGATTAAAGTGGCACATCCATCCGGCTGAACCAGAACCATCCGGGGAATATGATCCACCACGCCGAGAGTTAAGCACTCCTTGACGCCCTTCCAAATAGAGTAAGCCGTATTACCTGTTCCTGTAGGGACTATTATCACGTCAACATTCCTGCAAGCCTCTAAAACTTCATGAGAAATGGTCTTCTGAGCTTCAACAGATAGGGGGTTAAGCTCCGGCGTGGCTTGGTAGTATCCGTCAGCGGCCCTTTCCGCCTCAGCTATCGCGTCATCTATAACGTCTCCACTTCTCACTATATGGCCGCCGTAAATGTACATTTGAGCCAGCTTACTCACGTTAACGTTTCTTGGAGTTATGATCGTGCATTTAATTTTTGCTTTAGCACAGTAAGCAGCAGCTGAGGCACCAAAGTTCCCGTACGAGGCACAAATCAACTTTTTTGCGCCAACGTCAAGGGCGTTAGAGACAATCAGGGAGGCCGCTCTGTCTCTGTAAGAGTTTGTCGGGTTAGCTGTCTCGTCTTTAAGTAAAACCTTTCCTCCCCCCATCGCCTCGGCAAGCTCCTTTGCCTCCCTAAGCGGTGTGCCTCCCTCCCCCATGCTCACAATGTTCTCCTCGCTAATCGGAGGAAGGATTGGACGATACCTCCACATGCCACGCCTGTCGCTGTAAGGTAATTTGATCTCCAAGTAATCATAAACATAGTCAAGTATACCCCCACACTTGTCGCATCTCGCCACAGGCGGAAACGGTTTCTTCTCGCTTCCGCACAACGTGCACCGTAGGTCAACGTTCAACTTAATCCCCCTCGCACACAACTTTATTAGGAGTTCGAGTTAACATAAAGGTTGCTTTAGCGCAGGTGATCCGTGTGAAAGCCACTTTAGCAAGGCAAGTTTCACGCTTACTATTTCAACTGGAAGAGCAGGACATTCAACTTATCATACTGAAGTCCACGCCAAGGCTTGATCTAGGGGGGGATGAAGCCATAGGTCCCTTTAATGAGGGCGAAGTGGTCACGCTTCCAGCTTGGCAGGCGCTTCATTTGGTTAAAGCTGGACTAGCTAAATTCCGGAACGATGAACCTATCAACCTAGCTGAGCTTTACGATTGCCTTTGGAAAGAAGAGCGCCAAGCAGCACTACAACCTCTCCCGAAAAACTTCCTCCTCCGCCTAAGGTTCTTCATCGAAGCTTCTCCTGACGATGAAAAGAAGAAAATATCTTCAGTATTTAGGGATCTCATGTGTCGAAGACTAGAGAAAGTAGTTAAAGCAGCACTCAGGGCGAGGCAAAACATGAAAGCAACTGAAAACATGCTCCCCGAGGAAAAAGTGCTTTACTCTGAGCTCGCATCAAACATAAACGAGTGGCTAAGCGTGTTGCATAAGTTTTTAAACATAGAGTGACCTTCTTCAATCAAGGAAAGGTGCTCGTCATGCAGTTAAACCCCCAAGCTAGGTTCGAAGCTTTTTTAAGAGAGTACCGTTCAGCTCTGGGAACCCCCACATATATAGAAAAGATAAAGCAGTTAACCGTGAGCGGCTCCAGAAGCCTTATAGTCGACTTCAATAACCTAGTCGCATTCGACCCGGAGCTAGCCCGGATGACCCTGGAAAACCCTGACCGCTGCCTTCCAGCTGCAAATCGAGCACTCAAAGAGATTCTGGAAGAAATGGATTCGGAATACTTGGACAAAGTCGAGAGAGTGTACGTTAGATTTTCAAACTTCCCTGAAAAGTACTACGTTCCTCTAAGAAAACTTAGGGCAGAACATATAGGGAAACTAATAGTGGTTAATGGAATTCTCGTGAGAGCAACCGAAGTAAAACCCCGCCTCACCGAAGCCATCTTTAGGTGCCGCAGGTGCGGGGAGCTGATGTCCATCCCCCAAGAGGAAAGAGTGCTCGTTACGCCCGTAGAATGCACGAACCTTAACTGCAGGCGTAAGGGGCCATTCGACCTTGTAGTAGAAGAGTCAACTTTTATTGACTGGCAGAAAATAAGGATGCAGGAGAAGCCGGAGGATCTCCCGCCAGGCCAGCTACCGAGGGGTATAGACGCCATACTCACAGATGACATAGTCGATGTTGCCCGGCCCGGGGACAGAGTTACTCTAATTGGGATTCTCAGACCTGTCCCTGAAAGCCTCGTGGGGAAGCGGGCGAAGCTCGTAACCTTCAACACCATACTAGAAATTAACAACATAGAGGTTGTAGGAACAGAAGCAGAAAAGCTTGAGATAAGTGAAGAAGACGAGCAAAAAATAAAGCAACTATCCCAGGACCCATACGTGACGCAGAAAATTATTCGTTCTATAGCCCCAAGCATCTATGGTTACGAGCAGATCAAGGAGGCTATAGCTCTCCTTCTCTTCGGAGGAGTACCCAAAGAGATGCCCGACAAGCACAGGATCCGCGGAGACATAAACGTGCTACTTCTCGGAGATCCAGGAGTAGGAAAATCACAGATACTGCAGTACGTGGCTAGGATAGCTCCCAGAGGGCTCTACACTTCAGGGAGAGGCGCCACAGCAGCAGGTTTAACTGCTGCAGTAATGAAAGACCCTGACAGCGGAACAATGCTTCTCGAAGCCGGGGCTCTTGTCTTAGCAGACCAGGGTGTTGCGTGTATCGACGAGATGGACAAGATGCGCGAGCAGGACCGCGTCGCCCTGCATGAAGCCATGGAGAGCGGCATGCTATCAATAGCTAAAGGTGGGATAGTGGCGACGCTTAACGCTAGAACATCCATTCTAGCTGCGGCAAACCCGGCTTTGGGACGTTACAACCCATACAGGCCTCCCTCAGAGAATTTCAGTCTACCGCCAACCATACTTTCAAGGTTTGACCTTATCTTCGTGATGATAGACAAACCTGCTAGAGAGCATGACGAGAAAATGGCTGACCACATACTTCACCTTCACCGTGAATACTCTAGCGAGGAGCCGCCACCAATACCTCCCGATTTACTGAGAAAGTACATTGCTTATGCTAGAAAAAACATTAGGCCGCGTCTTTTGCCTGATGCTGTGGAAAAGCTACGCGCCTTCTACCTCGAAATGAGAAGCAAGGGGGAGCAACCCGATGCCCCAGTTCCTATCACGGCGAGGCAGCTTGAAGCACTGGTAAGGCTGGCGGAGGCTAGGGCGAAAATGGCTCTGAGAAATGAAGTCACAGCTGAAGACGCTGAGGCAGTCATCAGATTGATGAAAGCATCTTTACAACAAATCGGACGTGACATAGAATCAGGCCTCTTCGATATAGATACAATATACCTCGGTAGCCCGAAAAGCCAACGTGACAAGATGCAGGTTATCCTCGACATAATTAGCGGCTTAGAAGCGGAACTAGGTGGACCAGTGCCTGTTGAACGAATAATAAGTGAGGCGGCAGCGGAGAACATAGACAGGAAGTTCGTTGAGAAAGCATTAAACAGGTTCATAAGCGATGGCCTACTCTTTGAGCCAAAGCAAGGATACGTGAAACATGCGTAACACGAAAAAGCGCGAGAAATCATGCACTAAAAACTCAAGGAAACCTCCCCATCCCTTTTATCTTTAAGGAAATTGTAAAAAGAAAACGTTAATTAACGTCTCATCTTCTACTCCTTTCTTTTAGAGGTGGTTTCGTTGAGTTCGCCTGTTAGCATTAACTTCGAGGCTAGACTTAGAAAAATTAGAGGAAAGATGGAAGAAGAAGGCATCGATGTGATCGTTGGCACACGTCTTCGGACATTAGGCTACGTTACTGGCGCCTTCATTCCCTGGAGAAGTGCGGTGATAATACCCTTACACGGTGAGCCTGAAATCTTCACGATACTCTTAGATGTTGAGAGGGTGAAGGATGACAGCTGGATCAAAAATGTTAAGGCATGGGGTCCGGCTGAGGGAATGTACTTAGAGCCGTTGATTGCTGACTCGATCAAGCGTCTCGGGTATGATAAAGGTAGGATAGGCGTGGAATACGGACAGGAATGGATTCTTGCTTCAGGACATATTCTCGCCTCCGAATATGACAATTTGAGAAAACTGTTGCCTGACGCTGAGTTTAAGAACGCTACGCCATTAATTGACAAACTAACCCTCTACAAGGAGCCAGAAGAGATCAAGCTTCTCAGGAGGGCGTCAGAGATAACTGACGTTGGTCAACAAGCAGTTAAAGACTCCTTAGAGGTTGGAATGACTGAGACCGAAGTCGCCGGGATAGCGGAGTACGCTATGCGAAGAGCAGGTAGCGACTGGGCTTGGACGTTAACCGGAGGACAGGAGATAGCATCAGGGTACAGGACGGCCTACGCTTGGGGAGGATGCACCCCTGCATCTGATAAGATAATTCAGCCAGGAGACAACGTGCTCGTCGACCTTCATGCCATGTACCGCCTTTACTATGGAGACCTTTCCCACAACTATATTATGGGACGCCCATCAGAAGAACAAAAAAAGCTTTCTGATGTCTTTGTTGAAATATCATACACCGTAATAGACGAAATGCAGCCAGGAGCGAAAATAGGGGAAATTGCGAAGAAAGCCCTTAAAGTCGCAGAGAAGCATGGATATGGCAGCAACGTCCTCTTTGGCTTCGGCCACGGAATAGGCGGCGTAGGTAACGAGTCATACCCCCTCATACTAGACATGCCACCTTGGAGCGACATGGAACTCGAGCCCAGCATGGTTGAAATAGCAGCAGTTGTTCTGAACAAGCCCAATGTTGGAGGAATGAGACTAGAAGCACCAGTATGGATAAAGGAGAATGGCAACGAAGTTCTCCCGAAAACACCAATAGAGCCGGACTTTATTGAAATATAACAATGATATTGTTCCGTTGATTTGCAAAAAGAACATGTTTTACCAAGTATCTAACTTTTATCGTTCTTTTTTCTTTTGGAAATTGTCTCACCTTTTGCGCTACGCCATTAATTTTGTATTGAGACTCAATTTAACGTTAAAGTTTCAACAAAGAACCTGGAAAACTAAATTGTCCATTAAATTTCTTCCAGAAAAAATAAAATGGAAGTGCTGATTTTTTTCTTTAGGGCTCTGATGAAGAAGACTCGGACTCTGAACTGCATGATGGGCTCACGCAGGGCTCGAAGAGCCCTAATTTACACTACTAAGGCGCTTCCGTCTCTCTGTTAATTCAGGATGGCTGCGATTAGTAGTCTAGCTCCTTGATCTTCTTAAGAACTCGTGGTTTAACTTTTGCTTTGCTCAGGGGAGTTTCCTCTTCAAATAAGACTTCTTCCTCTTCCTCGGGAGCTTCTTTCTGCTCCCTTTTGAGGGATAACCCGCATGTCGAGTCCTTCTGTAGCTGTCCCTTGACGCATATGGCATATTTGCATGATGGCCCCTGACATGGGTCCTCAGCCCACTGACACCATATGAGCTTTCTGTTCCCTGAGTGTACTATCCTCATACTTTTGTTGGCGCACCTGAAAAGCTTGCAGAAGGGCGTACACCGCTTCGTGCTTGACAAACTCATTAGCCCCAAAACAGAGCTTTCAAAGAACTCAGAAAACTAATTAATAAATAAAATTTACGATCAATCACCCGTCTCTCTCGCCTTCCCACCTTTTATAGAGGTTGTGTGGCACTTTTAAGACATCGAATATTTTTCCAACAATAAAATCCACTAGGTCTTTCACAGTTTTCGGTGAGTGGTAGAACGCCGGCATAGCGGGCAATATCACTGCCCCCGCAATCTTAGCCCGCATCATGTTCTCTATGTGAACAAGATTTAGAGGGGTCTCCCGGAGAACAAGTATTAGGGGCCTGCCCTCCGAGAGGGCGCAGTCCGCCGCTCTTCTTATCAACGTGTCCGCTTGTCCTGTAGCTATCGCTGCCAAGGTTGCCATGGAGCATGGAACAATAACTACAGCGTCTACCGGGTACGATCCACTAGCTATTGGTGCTGCCAAGTTATTGTTTTCGAACACTTGCGTAGCTAACTCGTAAAGCTTCTCTATATCAACTTCGAGCTCGAACCTGATCACTTTCTTGGCGGCATCCGAGATAACCAGAATAACTTCATCCCCTCTTTTCCTTAACTCTTCCAGAAGTCTGTATGCATATATGGCTCCGCTCGCCCCAGTAATCCCAACAACAACTTTCACGGCGTCTCCTCCCTGAAGTCATCAATTTCCCAGATCGGCCTGAAAAGCCTCACGGTAACTTCCTCGCCTTGCTCTATGAAGCTTCGGTTTGCTTTTATTTCTATGTAGCCGTGGCTTGATGAAAGAGTTGTTATTGCCTCAGACCCAGTAGGAGTAGGATAAACCTTTAAGTCATCTTCCTTCCTAAGTATTACAGGCTTAAACTCAAGCCTTCCCTCCTCGGAGAATATTCTAACGCCCGCTCTTGCCTTGACTTTCATACCTTCACGCGGGGGGAGACGTGACCACTTCCTTATGTAAGGGTCAACTATAACGTAGTAGGTCAAAAGAGCTGAAGTAGGATATCCGGGAAGCATGAAGACGGGTTTACCTCTATATGATGCTACTACTGTAGGCTTACCAGGCTTCATGGCTAATCCATGAACCATAAAATCGAGTGGCCCCAACTCTCGCAGAGCAGATGGAACAGCATCTCCAGGTCCCTTAGATGTTCCACCTGAAAACACTACTACGTCACAAGTCGCAAGCGCCTCTCTTAAAGCTCTCACCAGCATCTCCTTGTTATCCCTTAAAACCCCAATGTAGACTGGCTCTCCTCCTGAAGCTCTAATAGCATTAACCAAAGTGACAGAGTTCACGTCATATATCTTCCCAAGTCTCAGCTCGTCTCCGAGTTTGATGAGTTCATCGCCTGTGCTCGCGACAGCAACTCTCAGTTTCCCATAAACTCGTACTTTGCCTACACCTGTAGCTGCTATTGCACCAACATCTTGCGGTGACAGCACCCTTCCTCCTCTAATGAGGACCTCCCCCTTTCTTATATCCCTCCCCGCCTCCACGATATTTTCTCCAGGCGTTACGGCCTTGTACACGTTTACGTACCCTTCTCTTTCAACGGTATACTCCACCATGACAACAGCATCCGCCCCCTCAGGTATCAGGGCGCCAGTAGCCACTCTAACACACGTCTTATCTCTCACCTCTGGAGTTTGCTCGTCGCCTGCTTTAACCTCACCCACCACTTTCAAACTCACAGGATTTACCTCTCCTGCACTAAACGTGTCTTTTGCGACGACTGCATATCCATCCCTAGCCGCCCTCCTAAAATGAGGAACATCAACTGGGGACTTGAAGTCCTCCACCAAAACCCTCCCCAACGCGTCCCAAATGCCGACCTCCACTACGGGAGGCGTCACGTCAATTTTATCCAGCTTTGAGAAAAGCTCCTCTAGAGAAGTTACCGAGTAAAACAGCTCCCTCACGAAATACCCCCTAGAAAAAATATTGGAAAAGCTTAACCTTTACTTTCTCTCCCTCGTCAAACCCCTCAATATCTTCGGGGATTTCAACTACTCCGTCAGCCCTCGTCATGCTGCTCAGTATGCCTGAACCAGCAGCCATCAACGGAATTGCCACAAGGCCTTTTTCGCTTTCCTCAAGCTTAACTCTAAGAAAGTCCCGTCTACCAAGTGTAGAGGGGACACGTCTAGTTAAAACGGCCTCAACAACCGGTCTTGGGTCAAGCTTCCTTGCTCCAAGCATTTTCCTTATAGAGGGAGCCACAATGCTTTCAAAGGCAATCATGGCTGCTACGGGAAATCCTGGAAGGCAAAAGACGGGTTTCTGGCTTACAAAGAACACCGCTGTCGGTCCCCCCGGCCTTATGGTTAAGCCATGTGCTACTTTTTTCCCTCCAAACTCCTCCACGATGTCGGACATGTAGTCGTATTTTCCCACTGAGGTTCCTCCCGAGAAAACTGCCATGTCAAACGTTAAAGCCTTCTCTACCGCAATCCTTAATGCGTTGCGTTCGTCAGGGAAAATACCTAGGTAAACTGGCCTACCACCATAAATCCTAGTTAGGGTTGCCAGCACGTGCTCGTTTGACGCGACAACCTGTCCCACTCCCGGCTCTTCGTTTACATCAACAAGTTCGCTTCCAGTCGAGGCTATGGCGACCTTTGGCTTTACCGCAACGCTTATCTCTCTAATTCCGCACTGAAGCAGCAAGCCTATTTCCTGAGGGCGGATGACGTCGCCGTCAGCAACTACAACATCTCCCGCCTTAACATCCTCGCCTTTGCGTGAAACATTTTGAAATGGAGCCACCGGCCTGTAAACGTAAAGATCTCCCTCACTTATTGAAGTGTACTCCACCATTACGACAGCATTCGCTCCTTTAGGCATGGGTGCCCCAGTGGATATCTGAGCAGCTTCTCCTTTTCTAACTTCAACATCCGGCGTTTTTCCAACAACGCATTCCCCCACTAGCTTCAGCTTTGCAGGTTTTTCCTGACTACACTTGAACGTATCCTCAGCAACTACGGCGTATCCATCCATCGCGGCCCTGTCAAAATGAGGGACGTCGCGCTCCGCTTTTATGTCGCCGTAGGCGATGCGTCCTAAAGCTGAAACAGTCGGAACCCTTTCAGGCGGCATCCTGGGAAGAGCTGGAAGAACTTCTTCTAGAACTTCTTTAAGAGTCCTCCTTTCGCTGAAACCTTTCATTCTTACTGAGCTCATTACTTGTTCCCCCCTCTTTGATGTGAAATGCCAAATGCCCGGCTTCCGGGAGGATTAGCTTGGTTAGCGCGGTATAAACCGCATTTGGTGAGCCAGGAAGGCAAAAGATAGGCGTTCCTTTATACACCCCCGCATCAGCCCGCGTGAGCATAGCTGCAGAACCTATCTCGTTGTAGCTTTCAAACCTCAGAAGCTCACCAAATCCCGGAATTCTTTTCTCGAAAAGCTGACTCAACGCTTCTAAGGTTACGTCTCTTCTCGAAAACCCTGTTCCTCCAGAAGTTACAATCACATCTGCCCCGCTATTCGCAGCACGTTTAACCGCCTCAATTATCATTTCAGCTTCATCGGGAACAACATCCCGTAAAATAAGCTTGTGGCCAGCCTCTTCAACCAGCCTCCTGAAGACCGGCGTTGTTTCATCACTACTTTCTTTTCCCTCTTTCCACTCTCTATAGCGCGTGTCACTTATTATTATGAGAGCAAAATTCAATGATCCTGCATTTTTTCTGTGCTTATGATGCGTTGGTTCAGGCTTCACCCTTTCTCCTCCTTCAGCTTATTGACGACTCGCACCTCCTCTATTACTGTTTCAGGATACTGCCCGTACTCGTCTTTTTCGTACTGCTTACACATATCCCAAACTACGAGCAAGGCTATGGAGACAGCTGTTAACGCCTCCATTTCGACCCCTGTTTTCCCCACAGACCTAACTGTCGCTTTAACCTCAACAAACGAGTCGCCAGCCTCCACATCTATATCCACGCCAGTTATCGGTATCGGGTGGCAGAGCGGTATAAGCTCCGGCGTCTTCTTAGCTGCCAAAATCCCTGCTATCTGAGCTGCTGCCACCACGTCTCCCTTATCGATCCTTCCTTCCTTTATCCTCCTCACGGTATCTGTTTTAAGCCTTATTCTTCCTCTTGCCTCAGCAACTCTTAAAACATCATGTTTCTCCCCTACGTCCACCATTTTTACCTTCAAGTATAGACACCTCAGCTAATTAACGTAAGAAATCAGATTTAAACCATTTTCATGTATTATAGCCTAAGACTACTCTGGCGGGTGCTACTATTGTTCGTTTTTCAATTTGTGGGTTTAGGCAGGCATGTAGGCAAGACGTCAATCATAGTGCAGCTAGTGAAGCTTTTCAGTGAGAAAGGGTTAAGAGTTGGGGTGATTAAACACGGCCACAGCTATGACCCAGCATTCGACTTAAAAAGTGGGGAAGATGCTAAAGACACTGTAAGGTTCACTGAAGCAGGATCCGTGGTCACGATAGTGATGACGAACAAGTCGACTGTGACCATCACAGCCGTCGGGAGCCTTGAAAGAGTAATAGAGAATCTCTTAAGCCAAGTGGACGTAGTATTTCTGGAAGGTTTTAAGGAAGAAGAATGTTACCCCCGGATCATAGTGGCGGAGGCTGTTAGTGATGTTTCCCAACTGCTAACCAGTAACACTATAGCGGTTACAGGAAACGCGGCGGTAGCATGCTACGAGGAACTTAAGCATCATCATCCTTCACTCAGCATTGCTAAGAGTGCTGAAGAGCTAGCTGAGGTCCTCTACTCTTTCATTATTGAAAAAGTCGTGGAGAAAGTTGGAGGTAAAAGTTGCGGCGTCTGCGGTCATCCCAATTGTGAAGCGTTCATTGAATCATTAAGAACAGGGAAAGCTAAGCCAACAGCCTGCCCCCAAGTTTCCCCTAGAGTCTCACTGTATCTAGATGGAAAACCTTTACCTTTAAATCCGTTCGTTCAGTCAATGATTGAAAACACCTTACGTGGAATGCTGAGATCCCTTAAGGGTGTTGGAAGACATAAGAGAGTGGAAGTCTTCATATCCTCTCCTCCTTGAATAACAAGAAACCTAGAATCTGCATCGAGAAGCAACATTTCCCTCCTTAGCTAGTTAGGGAAGGTTGCCTACTGGAGGGAGTGATTTGCGTTACGCTGTCAAGCTTGCATATATTGGCTCAAACTACTTTGGATTTCAGCGTCAGCCGTCAAAGATTACTGTGGAAGCCGTCCTCCTCGAAGCGATGCGCAGAGCCGGACTGTTCTCCGACCCTAAGGAAGCTAGATATTCTTCTGCTGGGAGGACTGATAGAGGAGTTCACGCTTTAAGTCAGGTTGTTGCATTCAATTCAAATGCACCACTCTCCCTCCCAAGAATTAACGCTTTTCTGCCGATGGATGTGCGATGCTGGGCTTACGCCTTTGTTCCTGATGATTTTAATCCAAGAAGGGATGCAATACTGAGAACTTACAAATACTATGTTGCTTGGAGGGGGGAAGATCTAGACTGCATGAAGGAAGCTGCATCACTACTTTTAGGGACGCATGACTTCAGAAACTTCTGTAAGCCTCGCAAAGGCGAGTCAACCATTAGGACACTAAACCAGGTTAGCGTCGAGGCACAGGGAAAATTACTGTGCTTCACCCTTTCAGCCAAGAGCTTCCTTTGGAGCATGGTGAGAAAGATAGTTTCCGTCTTACTCATGGTCGGGGCGGGATTAAAGAACGTCGACTTCGTCTCTTCACTCCTTAATCCTGACCTTAATCCAAGAGAAGGAATAAAGCCAGCTGACCCAGAGGGGCTAATACTCTACGACATAGAGTATCCTTTCAGGTTTAAGGTATGTGAAAAAAGTAGAAAACTTCTCATAGACTATTTGAATAAGAAGCTTCACACTACTATTGCTCTTTCATCAGTCTACCATGCATTGATAGAAGGTATAACTACTAACTCAAGATTTTCTTGACCTTTTCAGCGGCTTCCTTAGAGACTAAAAACTCAATAGCCTCTGGCTCGATGCCAAGCCATTTAACCAACTTTGCCCCAACCTCCGGGTTAGCCTCGATGATGAATTTAATGTAGGGGAGGTATGACAGAAAAGCCTCCTTAGAGGAAACATGACACTTCTCACCTACCTTACTGGCTATGCCTCCCAGGGCGTTCCTTCTAGCTCTAGCAGCACTCATATCCTTCACCCAGCTTGGAAACTGGTATTTTGGCGCACCTCCTCCACTCGTCTCCCTTGAAAGAGAAACTCCTGCTGACATCAATGCGAAAACATACGATAGTAACCCCCAATGTTGCCTATTCCTTATTCTTCCAAGAAACACATCTGCCCTAGAAAGAGCATTGTAGGCGTCTGCTAGCTCTTTGGGGTGCTGCATGTGCTGCCACGCGTTTTCGCACATCCACTGCATGAGTAACTCGTAGTCCACATCAGACGAGGATGCCGCCATGATCATGCCCTGTGCACTCTTACCATAAAATATCGCTTTAAGCGTATCAAATACGCTTTTCTCTTGATCTCTCAATGAGAGAACACCCAAATCATCCATAGTTATGCTTCTCCTCCCCTCAGCCACCATTTGAAGGTCGTTGATAGCAGCCCTCAAATCACCCTTAGCGTTTTCAGCTATTTTCTTTAGAACTAGCGGGTCAGCCTCCACTCCTTCTCTTTCACATATCTTAGCCAAAACACTGGCCACCACGTTAGACCTAATCCTATTGTACCTTATAAGTTCACAGAAATCCCTTATGGGAGCAAGCTTGGGGTCCCACGCATCATTGGCAACTAAGATAACCGGATAAACTGTCTTCTTCAGGATCTCTACAAGCCCACTTATGCCGCCCTTATCCTCGCTCCCGCTTATCCCGTCAACCTCGTCAACCAGAATAACTCTTTTTCCTCCCTTAACCAGAGAAGAGAGAGAGGATGCTGCACCCAC
>Ga0105162_1001106_pt1 | contig 16077 bp, 18 predicted proteins | sample JNZ201metaG_FD_81532 | JGI IMG/M metagenome (GOLD analysis project Ga0105162, IMG submission 81532) | Hot spring microbial communities from Jinze hot spring, China to study Microbial Dark Matter (Phase II) - JNZ 20120812A | ecosystem: Environmental > Aquatic > Thermal springs > Hot (42-90C) >...
AGTAGAGTAGGGCTCGCAACTGTTTTGATGCGTTAGGTTTAAAGGTTTTCGTAATTTTTCGTGATGATGGGGAGAGGTACTTTGAGACACCTAGAGGTAGAGCTAGGTGTGGGCCCCGTGCTGTTGGGCTCGAGCGGTGCCCATGACTCCTGTGTAAAGTAGCTAGTAGCCTCAGTAAACCGTAGGGCTGAGGCGCGACCCACCCTAGGAAAACCTACAAAACCTAGAGCGAGAAACGGTGGGAACAAGTGCTTTAACTGATAGTTAGATGACTAACTGCAGAGTAATATTGTGCGAGTGGCTAATTCGGGTTATTACTTAAAAGTACTTGATTTCTTAGGTCTTCAGCGGTGCCAGTACTGGTAAGTAGGAGTAGGCTGACGAGGATTTTGTACGATATGAAGATGTTGAGGCGTAGGCTAGAGCTACTAGAAGTAAGGCTAGAGAGAAGCTTGGAAAGCAAGAAGAGTAAAGAAGCTGAAAACAGTATAATTAGGTCGTATAGTAACGCCATAAGACAAATTAGGTTTGTTGTATACTCCTTAGAAGTCCTCGAGGTTAAATTAGAGAGTATTCTCGCATTAAACGCTATGACTCAGGACCTAGTGGTTGTCAGAGAGGCTCTCAAAGAGTTAAGTAGGAGAGTTAGAAGCTTACCGGAGGTGTCAGCCATCTTAGATGACATAGGTGATAGTATTGGAGATGTCATGGCTGAAATACCGGTAGACGTAGATCAGCAGGTAATAGCAGTACGTAGAGAAGCCGCTAAGAAGATCCTCGAGGAGGCAGAAAGATTGGTTGAGACAGATAATAGTAAAGCTTCCCAAATCGCTAGCTAGCTCCTTCTCACGTAACAAGCACTGTCAACATATGAAGAACTTTATGTCTTGATCTACGGCATATAGAGTCGTGTGGGAATCACTCTTGATCAACTCTATGTTAGGAGTCAAAAGAGATTTATAAAAGTATTATCCTTGAGAATAGTCACTTAGACTCCTTTTTCTACGTCATCTTAATGACAAACACGTCGTTCTTTTTCTCCAGAATTCCTAACTCTACGAGTGTGTTTAGCGCTAACTTGAAGTAAGCATCACCTACGAATATACCGTAGCTTTCCTCGAACTCTGTCTTGATCTCGTTATAGGACCACTCCCTCTTTATCTCTTTTTTCTCTAGTAAAATTCTCTTAATGAACTGTGTGGTGTCTTCATGTCTAGTCCACGGGTATTGGAACCAGATCCACTCCTTTACTTCAATATAGTAAAAGTCTGGCTTAATTTTAGCTACTGGAGATATCCACTGAAGAGCCGCTATCTTCAGGTCCTTAGGGTTCCACTCTGAAGCTATAAAGTCTTTTGCAAGTATTAGAGTATCTCCTGTATCAACTATGTCGTCAACCAGAAGAGCTCTCAGGCCACTGAGGTCTACTTTGTAAGGAAACTTTATTAGAGCTTTTTCAGCTACTTTAGCTGCTTCAGTCCAGTGCTGGCTCTGCAGCGAGATCAGGTTATCTACTAACAGAAAGTCGCAAATCAAGCGGGCAGGAACGTAACCCCCTCTAGATACGGCAATGACTATATCGGGCTTAAACCCTCTTCTCTTTATGGTTTCCGCAAGCCCCATACTCCACTCGACTATCTCGTCCCAGGTAACCAGCTTCGTTGGTACTCTTACCACAGATAACCACCAAAATAGTGAATAGAGTCGTAAACATATTTAAGGATAGCTACTACTGTGATTAAACTCTAAGTGAGTTATGAAAGCCGCTAATGCGCGTATAAGTGGTTCTTCGTAGCAGTATATCTTTTTTGGTAAGATATAGAGTTTGGGGATGAGTTATCAGTGGAAGTGAAGTAGAGTTGCGAGTAGAGAGCGTGGGACCTCGCGACGTAGGCAGAAAGATTGCTAGAGTCCCCAGAAAGCATATGGAGGTTTTGGGAGTCGGCTATGGGGACTTCATTGAAGTAGAGGGTCCTAGGTCTTCAGTAATACTTCAAGTAAGACCAGCGTATCCAGAAGACGAAGGATCGAATGTCATTAGGATAGATGGTTATACTCGAGAGGCTATAGGTGTATCTATAGGAGACTATGTCACTGTCAGGAAAATTAGAGTAGTCAAAGGGCAGAGAGTCGTTATAGCTCCAATAGACTTTAGGTTAGAAGCTCCGGAGCAGTTTGCTAGCTTCATTAAAGAGAGACTTCTAAACAAAGCAGTTAAAAAAGGTGAGATAATATTCGTAAGTCTTCCGTACTATGCTGAACCCTTCAGGTTCGTTGTTAAGTCATGTGACCCAGCTCAAGTAGTGTTTATAGACTACGATACAAGGCTGGATGTAAGTCCAGAACCAGTAACGATCGAGGCCCTCGAGAGGCTGAGAGGTGTTCCAAGAGTAACCTGGGAGGATATCGGAGACTTAGAGGAAGTAAAAGAAAGAATTCGTGAGATGGTAGAGCTTCCACTAAAACACCCGGAGTTCTTTAAGCACTTAGGTATCGAGCCCCCCAAAGGTGTGCTATTATACGGTCCCCCTGGTGTAGGAAAGACACTCCTAGCTAAAGCTTTGGCCAATGAAATAGGTGCTTACTTTATAGCGATAAACGGTCCTGAGATTATGAGTAAATACTACGGTGAGTCTGAGGCGAGACTCAGAGAGATATTTGAAGAAGCTCAAAAGAACGCGCCAGCGATAATATTTATAGACGAAATCGACGCTATAGCACCTAAGCGTGAGGAAGTTGTAGGTGAAGTAGAAAAAAGAGTTGTATCACAATTACTCACATTAATGGACGGACTTAAAGAGAGAGGTAAGGTTATCGTTATTGGAGCTACGAATAGAGTTGATGCTATCGATCCGGCACTAAGAAGACCCGGCAGATTTGATAGAGAGATAGAAATTCCCCCACCTGATAAGCATGCCCGAAGATCGATTCTCGAGGTACACACGAGGAATATACCTCTAGCAGAGGACGTCAACCTTGACGGACTAGCTAACATAACACACGGTTTTACTGGGGCAGACTTAGCGGCTTTAGTTAAGGAGGCAGCTATGAATGCCCTCAGAAGATTTCTCAGAAACGAGAGGGTGGACCTAAGCAAACCGGTACCCCCGGAGTTGTTAGAGAAGTTGAAGGTAACTCAGCAGGACTTCATGGAAGCACTGAAGGTAGTGCACCCAACACTAATGCGTGAGGTACTAGTTGAAGTACCAGAGGTCCACTGGGATGATATTGGAGGTCTAGACTCCGTTAAGCAGGCTTTAAAAGAGGCCGTAGAGTGGCCTTTAAAGCATCCAGAAGTCTTCGAGAAAATGGGTATAAGACCTCCAAGAGGGATTCTTCTCTACGGACCTCCAGGTTGTGGTAAGACCCTTCTAGCTAAAGCTGTAGCAACAGAGGCTAACGCAAACTTTATTGCCATAAAGGGTCCAGAGATCCTCAGCAAGTGGGTGGGTGAGTCTGAGAAAGCTATAAGAGAGATCTTTAGGAGAGCTAGGCAGGTAGCGCCAACAGTAGTATTCTTTGACGAAATAGATGCCATAGTGCCAGTTAGAGGGATGAGGCACGATACTGAAGTAACAGACAGAATAGTCAACCAGCTTCTAGCTGAGCTAGACGGTATTCAGAATTTAAAGAATGTCGTAGTACTCGGTGCGACAAACAGAGTCGATCTCATAGACCCTGCCCTGCTCAGGCCTGGAAGATTTGATAGAGTGATCTATGTACCACCACCAGACAAAAAGGCCAGGTATGAAATACTAAAGATCCATACGAGAAACGTGCCACTAGGTACGGATGTAGATCTTGAAAAAATAGCTGAGTTAACCGAGGGATATAGCGGGGCAGACCTCGAGGCGCTAGTAAGAGAGGCGGTGATGATGGCGCTTAGAGAGAGTTTCTCAGTGAGACCAGTTGAGAATAGGTACTTCATTGAGGCTATGAAGGTCGTGAAGCCATCTCTAACTAGTGAAATAGTTAACAAGTACGAAAGGCTCTACAGCGATTTAAAGAAGTTCATAATATGATTGCCGAAATACGTGGTGCGGTCGTTGGACGTTAAAACCCTCTATCGAAACCTGGAGACCAACGTTCTCAGGAGAGATACTATAAGTAAGAAGTTAAAGAAGAGTTGTGGTAAGTCGCTCAAAGATGAAGACATAGTTAAAATCTTAGATCAAGTTAAACTCCTTAGGACGTCGAGAAAATCTCTTGCTAGAATCTTGAGTAAGCTTAGGGAGTATGAGAGTTTCGAAGGTTTCGAAGAACCTTTGACTACGATTATAGAGTACATGTACGCTGTCGGAGTTCATGTGGAGAAAGAGATATTGCTTAGTGTAGCAGAGCTACTTGGAAAACATCAAAGCACCAAGAGCTACGCAGATGAGATCTTAAACATAGACATCGTGGAGATAGAAAAGCTTTCGGAGGACTTGAGGACAACTTACACAGTAATTAGGGCAAGGCTAAAAACATGAGTATCTGCCCATGGTATAAGGACGGGTATTGTACTTCTCCATTGCTGGACGGACCTTCAGCAGACGTAGTCAACAAAGTCCAGTGTCTTGGTGGTCGCGAGCTTTATATTCAGTGCAGGTACTATCGCGAAACCCAAGAGGTTTCAGAAGGAAGTTACGACGTATTTGGTAAACCATTCCTCATGGTGCACGGAATCGATAAACCACCAGACGTGTCATGCGAGTTTGCTAAAGTTTTCAAGCACGAGCAAGGGAAGTATCTCGTTGGGTGCCTCGTTCTTAAAAGATTTCTCGGAGTCCATGAAGTAAGTCAGTGTAGTAGCTATTGGAAGAGCTGTCCTTACAGGAGAATAGGTCTTAAACTAGGCGTAACGCTTTAGCTTAAGTGTTAAAGCTACAGAGTAAGTTAATACGTATAGCCGAGGAAGTTATCCCAGCCTCCTCTAAGCTCGCGGCCCTCGAAGTAAATCCTACCTTCACCCTTAACAGTTCGCCCTATTTTAGTCGTAGGTAGGTCGACGTCTTCCGCTGCCGATACAACGGTGTATTCCTCTCCCATAAGGCTCAGTAATCGGCTTAACTCGACTCTCTCCTCTCTCGAGAACTCTATAACTTCTGGGCACATGGCTTCATATGTTAAAACAAGGTCAGAACCACTTTTTTCGAGTACTCTACGTATTGAGTTAAGTCCATCGCTTATATCAGTTGACGCTTCTACGAGGTCAGAGTACTCGAAGAACTTTAGTGGGGGCTCTGGTTTAGCAGTGGCTTTAAGCACGTCCTTCCAGGTATGATAGTCTCTTCTGAGGTAATAAAGTGCCGCCGGTATGGAAGATAAACCCAAACACTTTACTGAATGAACCGTAAGGTCTGCTCTAAATGGTGTACTTGGCTTAGGGTTGCGGCTAATCCCAATAGACGCTACATCTACCACCACATCACTATAGCTAAGTCTATTTATGTCTCCTCCAATATATAGCGACCCAGACGCCTCGGCGAGTTCCTGCATACCTGTTACTACGTCTAGGACTATCTCTAGCTGTAATTCACCACTTATCGATATGGAGGAGGCGAGCAGTAGTGGTTTAGAGTTTTTAGCTACTAAGTCTGTAATTGCTGAGAGAGCCACTCTGTAGCCAAACTCACTGAACGTAAGCCATGGGTACATAGATGAGCTGGCCGACGTTCCATCGATTTTCAGAAATAGCCATAGACCATCCACGAGGATAGCTTGCGCATCGTCATCGACCCCGAAGATTTCGAGCTTCTTATCTTTAAGGCGGTCTCTCACTAACTTCGAGATGTGTTCTACTACCTTAAGCTCACCAAGTTCTAGCAGACTCTTTTTCATTCTCTAGAATACCTCGAGCGCTTTTCGATAAACCACATCGTCCCATTCTTAGTGTCCGCTAATCTTATTCCTAGCTTCCCTAGTTCTGACCTGATCCAGTCTGACTCCTCGAACATTCTTTTCGCTCTAAGCCTAGACCTGACTTCAACCACTAGCTTAATTAACTCCTCTAACTCGTCCGACGTCCGAACTACCTCCTCTCTGGGGGGTAGAACACCTATCACTTTGTCCATGTATTCCAAGGTCGTTAAAGCCTTGAAGGCCAGGGAGTTGCTATCCGAAGTTACCACCTCCGAATTAGCTATACTGAGGAGTTTGTGAAGAGCGGCTAGAGCCCTAGGAGTATTGATGTCATTATCTAGGGACTCTACGAACTCTCCCCATGTGCGCGATATAGAAGTCCACGTCTTGAGCTCTTTCTCACTTAGTTTGTATTCTATAGGTCTTTCTTTCACCATCTTCATGAGTACATAATGAGTGTTTAGGATCTTCTTGAAGACGGTGCGGGCTTGCTCTAACGCTTCTTCTTTATAATCTAGAGGTTTTCTATAGTGTGCTGAGAAGATCCAGAGCCTCAATACTTCGGGACCCCAAGTCTTTACCGCATCAACAAGTCTGATAATATTTCCAAGACTTTTGCTCATTTTTTCACCTACTATAGTTAGAGGTCCTACATGGATCCAGTATCTAACCCATGGAGACTTACCAAAGTATGACTCGCTCTGCGCTCTCTCGTTTTCGTGGTGTGGAAATATTAGGTCCTGCCCTCCACCGTGAATGTCTAGTGTGTCTCCTAAGTACTTTGAGCTCATAACACTGCACTCTATATGCCAACCCGGTCTTCCCGGACCCCAGGGTGAGTGCCAAAATGGTTCTCCGGGTTTCACCGCTTTCCAAAGAGCGAAATCAAACGGGTTTCTCTTCTCCAGCAAGAACTCTTCTTCCTGCCTCCATTCTTCCGCTCTCATTCTTCCGCTCAGCTTTCCGTAATCTCCATATGAAGTTATATCGAAATATACTGACCCACTGGGAGCTACGTAAGCGTGACCTTTATCTATCAGTACTTTAATGAACTCTACTATATCTGCTATATGCTCTGTAACTCTCGGATGGATATCTACCTCAATTCTCAATTCCTTTAATAGACCGAGGTATTCATCTATATATCTATTAGCGAGTTCGTGCCACTCGATTCCAAGCTCTTTAGCTCTCCTGATTATCTTATCATCTATGTCGGTAATGTTCTGTACATAGAAGACGTTATGTCCACTTAATATCAAGTACCTTCTAATAAAGTCGAACGAGACGAAAGCTCTAGCGTGCCCTAAGTGGAGGTGGTCATATGGTGTTGGACCACAGAAATAGGCTTTAACTACTCCTACTTCACTTGGCTTAAACTCCTCGAGCTCCTTTGTGAGCGTATTGTAAATTCTTAACACAAATTTCGACCACCAAACACTCTAGGTGAGCAGAGTAAAAAGCTTCACACCATATCCCGCCGGGGGGATTCGAACCCCCGACCACCCGGTATCGGCCCCCACACTACAGCCGGGCGCTCTGCCGCTGAGCTACGGCGGGTCCAAGTCAGAATTTCTGTTTTAACTTATAAAGATTTGCATGCGTTAGCTCGCGCAACTGTTTGGGCTTCATATCTTTTCGTACTGGTTTATGTAGATGGAAATACTTGTAAGTGAAATACTTGTAAGTACTCTGTACACAGTGTTACGTTGGAGCAGTCTCGAACGTGGAGTCGAAAGCCCTGTAGGTAGGCTCCCCGAGATACTAGAGATTTGGGGTGCCCGAACCCGATAGAGTTCCGAGAGAAATCAACTGATATAAACCTATACAAGAGCTAAACCTCCACTTATGGATGACAGCATTGAGTTACTAATACTTAGTCTACACATAGTAAAGTTCGTGTCTTGAGCTCTGTATTAAGCTAACTTCCTTTACTGGGTAGTGAGCGGTAGACTATAATAACCGCGGTAGCTCTCTAAAGGCTCAGCGAAAAGCTTTTTAGTAGGTAAGCTAGTACTCAATAAGCTTTCGCATGCGAATTTAAAATGATTGATGCTAGGACTTATAAGCTATAATGAACTTAAAAATCTTCAGAGCATATAATATATGGGGTGGTGTAAGTGGTCAAGAATTCCTCAGTTGTTTATGAGGACAGTGACATCATCGTTGTCCGAGCGCCAAGTGATGAGGAGCTCGAAAAGATAGTGAAAGATATCGTCTTTAGGCGTGGGAGACCGGTATCGTGGAGGGAGTTGAGGAGGGAGTTGAGTGGTGTTGTTGGTGAAGATAGGTTAAGGAAGGTCCTAATACGACTGATAGAGCGAGATGAAATTGTAGAGATGATCGATGGCACCTTCGGTCTTAAGGGTATGGAGGAGACATATATACCCGTTAAGACGAAGAAGAGAGTCAGACCTCTAGTTCCTTCGAAGTTTAGGAGAAGGTGGGGTCACTTAGTGGAAGCTACTGGGAGCATCTCGGCAGCTATACAGTACCTAATAGATATGAAGCTAAAAGAGAGGAAGGCTAAACCGAGATAGACCATGTGTGAGAAAGCTACAATAAAGATCAAGGAGAAAGTAGCTCTTATCACAACCGAGAGGAACTCGCAAGCTATAATTCCGCTGGATAAGCTATGTAAGTTTATTGAGAGACTGCGGATATGCATAGACGATCCAAAGATTAAATGCTGACATCACTTTGCGAGTCGTAGCACACTATCTCTTAAGGTATTCGTGGAGAGCTCTTAAAAAGCTCAAATTATTTTCTCTAGATGAAATACTCACTCTTATATAGTTTCTTATAATTTCGTCTTCATAGGATCTCACTTTAATGCCTCTCTCGGCTAAGTACTTGGCCACAGACCTCCCACTAGTAGGTAGCTTGATAAACAGAAAGTTGGTTCTTGAGTCTAGAGTACTAAGACCGATTTCTTCTAAACTTTTCCTCAGCTCTTCTCGTAACTCGATAGTTTTACTAACTACTTCCTCCATGTATTTTAAGTCTTCGAGGGCCCCCAAAGCTGCGGCGAGGGAGGTTATCGAGGTGGAAAATAGAGCAGTACACCTTTTAAGCTCTTCCAGTAGCTCTGGGTTAGCTACAGCATACCCTACTCTAGCTCCCGCTAACGAAAATGCTTTAGAGAAGGTCCTAACCACTATGAGGTTATCGTAGTTCTTAACTTTATCTGCGACGGTGAACCTCGAGAACTCAAAGTATGCTTCATCTACTATCACGAGTCCAAATCTATTAATAAGAAACTCTAGGGTCTCAAGGTCTTGAAACAGCATGTTCGAGGTCGGATTATTAGGATTAGATAGGTAGAGAGCTTTACTTGAGCTACCTTCTCTAGCAATTTTAGCTAAGTCTAGCTCGAAGAACTCGGGGATTAAGTTAATCAGATCGACACTAGTACCCTCCATTTGAGCGAACTCTATGAACCCATGAAAGCTTGGCCAAACAGACGATAGTCTAAGCCCTCTCGACTTACATAACCTAATTATCGATGTAAGAGCCTCTGAGGAACTAGGAAATACACCTACGTATTCTTCAGGTAGCTTAACGTAGTTTGAGAGCTTCTTTAAGAACTCCCTTTCTAACTCATCTACGTGATACAAGTTTAACGCACTAACGTACTTAGAGACATATGTACTAACTAACTTACTAGGTTCGAAAGGTGACTCGTTTAAGTGCATCCTAGCTGTCCGCACGACTTAACCCCAAACTGGTAGTCATTGATATATTAAACACTTGCTTGGGTCCGGGCTTAATGTACTCACTATTCGTCCATCTCTCATCACGTATATGCCTTGACTACAGTGGGCTACCTCGGGGTTGTGTGTTATAACTACTATAGTCTGTCCATGCTTATTTAACTCTAGGAACGTTTTAACTACAACTTTAGCTGATGAGGTGTCTAGGTTTCCTGTAGGTTCATCGGCGAGTAGTATCGTTGGAGAGCCTACTATGGCCCTAGCTATTGCTACACGCTGTTGCTGTCCTCCTGAGAGCTGATTCGGTCGCTTGTTTACCCAAGATAGGTCACCACCAGCCTTCATTAGTGCTTCAATAGCCATCTTCCTCCTCTCTTCTTTAGCGACTCCTCTAGCTACCAAGGGGAGCTCTATGTTCTCTATAACACTAAGCCTATTTATGAGGTTGAAGGCTTGAAAAACAAACCCTATCTTCTTATTTCTGAATTCTGCTAGTTCTTGGTCCTTAAGTCTAGAGGTATCAACACCATCAATATATATCTTCCCCTTAGTAGGTCTGTCAAGAAGACCTATAAGATTCAGGAGAGTAGTCTTGCCCGACCCAGAAGGACCCATAATAGTGATAAATGAACCCCTCTTTACATTTAGATTGACTCCTAGAAGAGCCCAAGTTACCATACTACCAGTTGAATAGACCTTGTGTACATCCTCAACCCTTATTACGTAACTTTCTTCAGGCATCCTAGTTTACTAACAAAGTTCAAAATAATTAAACAATTAAACAATAACTAAACCTCGTAGTAGCTAAATGCGAAGTAGCCGTAAATCAGTTCGTCAGCACGCTCAAGCTTCGTGGCTAGGTATAGATGCAGAAAATACTTCATTAGTCGAGGTTTCCTTAACCGTTTCCCACCCTAGGTTTCTGTATGTCTTCCTGGAGCGGGTCACCACGGTTTCCCTGAGTCCCCTCCCCACGGTCTGCCGTAGGTCTCGGAAGCCCGGGGTCACCAAAGCATCTATGCGTACTCATCGGTTTACAAACCCTGCTTGACTTAATCGCACCAAGAGCTCTAAGCACCCTAGAGAAACCTACAAAAACTAAAGAAAAGAAACAGCCACCGAACTCTATGAGCGAGTCCTTAAGCCGTACGTTATTAGGCTATGTAAACACTTTAAGCATGAAAACAGGATTGTGGTGATAGTATTGGTGAAAGCAAGACAAACGAAGGTGTGGTACTTTGGAAGACGACTTGCTGACCGAAGTCATTAAGGTAATCTGCGGAAATAAAGCAGTGGACCCAGAGATAATAAAGTACAAAGTCAAGGTGGATGACTCTACGGTTAACAGAATTATCGGTGCACTGCTAAGCTCTGGATATATAGTTGAAGTTAAGCTAGGCAAGCCGCTCTGCGGTTCCTGCCCGTTTAGAGTTGAGTGTGAGAGCTCCTCGTACAAGGGCTATACTAAGGTCTACGCCCTGAGTGAAAAACTTAAGGAGCTCTGCAAATACATCGAGAAATAGAGTCCTTTCACGATAGCGAGCTCTGAGTAGGGTTTTACGGGTGTATTACTTGATCGCAGTCCGAGGTTTGCCGGAGGTACCGGTGGTGTACTCGGTTTGCCGTAATATAGAAGTTAAGATAACACAAGTCGATGTCTTCATCGAGACGAGGGGGATAGTTATGAGCGTGAGGAAGTCTACAGACTCTCTAGCTCTAGCTAGGGATCCTATAATCTCAAGGTATAGACCTTTCGCGAAAAAGTATGGAAAGAAACCCACTATTAGAGTTTACCCAGAAGTCCTCATTAAAAGGATCTTAACAGCTGGAACAATCCCGCACTACAACTCTATATTAGACATCGTAAACGCTGTCTCAGCGTTGACGAAGGTGCCTATCAGTTCTATCGATATCGATAGAGTAGAGTTTCCACTTAAGTTAGTCTACTTAACAAAAGATACTACAGTCAGAGACTTTAGAGGAAGAAGTGTTTACGTTGCACGTGGCACTATTGTTCTAGAAGAAGGTTCTGGGAGAATCGTTTACGTATTCCCATATACAACTACCGATATAGCTACTATCAATACCAGTACTAAAAACGCTATATTCATAGGCTACGGAGCACCTGGTGTACCGATAACTTTAGTAACATCGAGTATTAAGATGGTAACAACACGAATCGAAAACTTCATGCGGGGTTCTACATGCTCTCAACCGGAGATCAACGCGGGTTAGTTAGCGTGACTAAGAAGTTACTAATGCCGAAGAATGTTTGTGAAAAGCTTAACATTAGCTACCTTACTCTCCGTAGGTAGATTGAAGCAGTTACAGAATAGGGAAGCACGAGTACTAAGGTAAGTACACTACTTCTACCAAATGTATCTACCTTACTCGCCCTTCTGCTATTTCCGTATAGGTAACCAGATTCGTAAATTGATGTTAAAACGGATGAGAGGGCTCTGTTCTTACAATTGCCGTTCTGCTGTTACGTTAATACACATAATTTAGTAGTATAAATTTCAGGTAACAGTGTAAAACCGGGAAACACTATGAGCGGAGATCTTCGAAGAGAACTGGAGAGATTTGCTGATAAACTTAGGTCGGAAATAGATACTCTAATAAGTAAAGTAGAGGAATTGAGAAGTAAGGGTGAGTTCAGTAAAGCGTACAGACTTTTAGCTGAAGGAGCTATCGACATACTTAAAAAAATTAAAGACTCTCTCGAGGAGATAGAGTCATACACTAAAAAAGTCGAGCTGTCTGAATCAGAAATAAAGGAGCTTATAGAGTATCTCAGGAAGGAGATCAAGGACGCTCTTTCTAAGATCGAAGAAGAGGCTTTTAAACTGAGGGACTATGGGGGACGAGCATTCGTTCTCTATCTTCCAGCACCAGAAAAAATAGTTAAAAGTATAACCACGAGTGTAAGTGAGTCTATAGGTGATGTAGTAGAGAGCGTAAGTAGGCTTATTGAATCCCTGCAGGACAGTTTAGACCATTCCTTAAGGAAGGTAACGCAAGTCGTTTCACTAAGAATGAAAGAGAAAGACTTGGAGGTGATAGATCAGCTCGTTGAAGCTAGAATATTTAAGAGTAGGAGCGAGGCTATAGCCTACTTTGCGAGAAAGGGGATAGAGTCCAGTAGGGAATGGATAAATAAGGCCCTAGAGCAAGCTAAGAAAATAAGGGAGCTTCAGGAGTCGATTAGGCGAGAGCTAGAGGAAGAGCATGGGGAAGACTACTCTAGGCAATCATAACTTACCTTTTTAAGAACTTAATCAACTTACCTAGTTCTTCTCTACCAGCGCGGGTTTTTGGATATGTAACCGTGACTATCGGTTCTGGAGGCGGGTTTCTGTTTAGGTATTCTCTAGTTATCTCAGGCCACTTCTCGGGGTCGAATCCTTTTTGAGCTAGAAAGGCTATTAACCATCTCTGAGACCCGAATCCGGAGCAACCTGTCCATAGAGTCTCTCCTCTGTTGTGCTTGATTCTAAACGGTTCAGTGAACTTAGTTCCATGTATAGATATGTTGCCGACTTCAAGCCATGCCTTATGTTCCTCTCGTGGACCCTTATACGGTAGCCACAGCTCGAAGTCTATAGTTCCCGGCCTATTTATATCGAACTCCTCTACTTTTTCAGTAGTACCACTCTGCTCATAGTACCACGGGGTCACCCACGCAGTCCTCCACTCAAGCTCTAAAACTTCATCCATGAACCTCTCGTATGCTTTAAGTAGGTCATTTCTGATCTCGATAACTTGGTCGGGCTTTCCAAGCCAAACTATCTCAACTCTATGGAACTCGATAACCCGCTCTAGTCCGTAAATACCTCCAGATTCCCACCTAAACGACGGACCGCTTCTGTCGAACCACTTAATCGGTAGAGATGAGTCATCTAAAAGCTCGCTCCCGAAGAACCAGTAGAAAGGTTCGCACTGAGCAAAGCAGAGGAAGTACTCTGGGTGTCTTAAGTATTTTGCTACTTCCTCAGGTGGTACCTCGTTTGTGACGTATATGTAGTCAGTAAGTTCTTCAAATTCCTCGATGTTGTAAGTCTTAGGCAAAGAAGCGAAAACCATGGAGTTTATTGTACCTCTTAGATGCCCTGTTTTAAGCCCTATCTCTAGTGGATACATCTTAGGGAATATAGCTTCTACGAAGCCAAGTGGGAGCACAACCTCTTGCAGAAAGACATCTTTTAACATGTTCAATAGGTAAGTAGCTAGAGGGGTGTAGAGCCACTGACCAATAGAGAACCTCTTTACTAACCCAGTTTCCTCTAGGACCTTGTTGGGGTCTTCGGTATAGAGTAGGACGTCGAGCTTGGCTCTCGACTTCTTGATGAGTTGCCAATGTTCGGCCTTACCTCCCCATTTCGCTCTAGTTTCTTTCTCGTTCAGTAGCCTGAGTAACCTCAGGAGAATGGGTTTCTTAAGATCTCTCTCGTCTAGGGCCTCTAAGTATATAGTAGTACTTCCATTCGATGCCTCGATATTTCTTACGAACGGTAGCCTTACGTTGATCCTAATTTCACCGTCTATTTCAATTAAAGCGTTTTCTAACCTAATGTTACGTATTCCGATTTTTCTCCTGCTTCCAAGAGACGTCTCTAAAGAATTCTTTATCCTCATAGCTGCTTCATCTATTCTCAACTTCCGACTCTCGATTTCGAAATGAAGAACCCTCTCGGTGTAACCCCAGCTGACTACTTTACCTCCTTCTCCTGGATCCTTAAAACCTTTAGTTAGTGACCGATTTACTTCCTCTAAAGCTTTCTTCACATCTTCTAAATCGTCTGGAGTTAGGTCCCTACTTAGCTCAACCCTCACCGTACCTCTGTATCTCACGGTATTCCTCCTATCGATTTATGGGATCAAACTATTTATAGTGTAGTATTGCCACAAAGTTCTAACCTTGTTAAAATATGCGGACTGCTAGTCCACTAACATTACTTAGAATCCGTAAACAAGCTATAGTGCGAGAGTAAGACCCTGCGCTAGTGAAGGGTTGCTAACGGAAGGCCTCAGTGCTTTAAAAAATTCTAAGCCCTGCTTAGTGGTGGGTGCGTCTTAAGCTGAGCGAGTGTCAGGTTAATAGCAGAGTGCTTAACGCAGTCTCGGAGTTAGTTAAGCTTCTTATGCCACCAGATCCTGTCCACGGGATTGAGCATGTAGAGAGAGTTGTTAGAATGGCGTGCCGCATCGCCAGTAACTACGAAACTGTAGACCGCGAAGTCTTGCTGCTCTCAGCATATCTACACGACATAGGTAGATTATCTAGTCCCGATAATCACGCAGTTCGCTCTGCGAGTATAGTCAGGCACATTTTGGAAATGCTGGGGTATCCAAAGGACAAAATAGAGAAAGTCGTTGATACAGTACTTTCTCACTCGTACTCATTAGGCTACGCAGCTATGAGTACTGAAGCTAAGATACTTAGTGATGCCGATAAGCTAGACGCTTTAGGCGCTATAGGGTTAGTGAGGGTGTTGATGTATTCTGGAGAGCTTGGAAGAGACCTTCACGAAGTAATAGAACACATAAAAGCTAAGCTACTGAAGTTGCCAGAGACGATGCACACTAGCGAGGGAAAAGTTGAAGCAGAGAGAAGAGTAAAGATCATAAGGGAGTTTTTAGAGAACCTCTTTCGGGAGTTAGACTATTCACACCAGTAATAACTACACTTCACTACTCCTTCAAGTGTGCGCACCAGACCTCTCGACAAAGATCTTTGAGGCTATCCCCTTACTCAGCGATATGATGGCGCCCCTAACTTTAATTAAGACATGTCCGTGGTTATTGGTCACTACTTCAATTAAGGAGCCAGGAAAAAGCCCTAATTGTTCTAACCTAAGCTTTAAGCCCTTCCCGGCGGATACCTCTACTACCTTAACTAACGCTCCTGGGTTTACTTCACTTAGTGGTACCATTCCAGGTTTTAGACTCGTCTAAACTTTTAAGCTTATGAACATCGTCTTCCCGTCCTAGATTTCTGTGGTTTTGCTAGGGTGAGTTGTGCCTCCTACCCTGCGGTTCACTGTGGCTACTAGCTACTCCACGCGGAAGTCGTAGGCACCATTCGAGCCCGACGATACGGAGCTCCTATCTAGCTCGATCCCTGGGCGGCTTGAGGGATCGCCCCTATCCCGCCTAGACTCACCTCAAACACCTACACAAACACAAAACTCCACAAAAACCTAACGCATCAAACAACCGCCAACCCCACGTTCTCCTCAAATATTTGTAGCTTTAGTTCCCTCTAACCCGAATAGGCGTACAATGCGAAGGTAGTGGATATTGACGAGTTGACCTCTGGAGAAAAGTCTCTTAAAGAGCTCGGCGGATTCTCTACGTCGCTACTCACGAAAGGAGCGTGTTGAAAAAACTGAGTAGATAAGTAAAATAGGGTGGTGTAGTTGCCTCTTTTCCCTATAGGTCTCCGTGGGTCTCTCTATGGTGCTTGATGCTCTTGGTGTAAACGGTGTACACCAACGTTTTAGTGTCTATAAACTGTTGTTAG
>Ga0105162_1001110_pt1 | contig 16013 bp, 17 predicted proteins | sample JNZ201metaG_FD_81532 | JGI IMG/M metagenome (GOLD analysis project Ga0105162, IMG submission 81532) | Hot spring microbial communities from Jinze hot spring, China to study Microbial Dark Matter (Phase II) - JNZ 20120812A | ecosystem: Environmental > Aquatic > Thermal springs > Hot (42-90C) >...
ATTACACCTACAACGGTTTCTACAAAGTTTACTGTATGAGCATATAATGAAAAATAATAAATTTTTGCTCCTACCTACTTAGTGAATGGTCATCGTTATTAACCAGTTGCATGTTGATCTAGGTTTTCAGAAGATATATGAGAAAAGTTTTCTCCAATCTTCTTCTATCACATTTCTTAGGGGAGGGTTTCTGAGACCTGCAGCTGGATGATACATAAAAGTTATCCTTAGTTCTTTAATAATTGTAGAGATCTTAAATGTGGATCCATGCGCCCTCTCCATAGATGAAAAAGGGATCTTAAATTTTCTAGAAACATATTCTGCAGCAGTATTCCCTAAAGCTATTATGTGATCTGGATCGATTATCTCTATCTGCTTATCTAGGTACGGCGTACATGCTTCAAACTCTTCCTCAGTTACCTTATTCTCTGGAAGATAACATTTAACGACGTTCGTTATGTATACTTCTTCTCTTTTCAAGCCCGACGACTCGAGTAGCTTGTTGAGGAATTTTCCAGCAGCTCCTACGAATGGTCTCCCCTCACGGTCTTCATTATATCCTGGTCCTAGGCCTATCAGCATTATCTTTGCATCAGGTGGGCCTTCACCGAATACAGGCTTATTTCTATTCCTCCATAATGGACATTTTCTACATTCTTCAACCATCTTCCGTAAGTGCTCTAACTCTACACTCAAGTGTCAAACCCTTACAACATTATCTCCTCATTTTAGAATAAGGTTTCCTTCTTCAAAGGTAGTATTAATTCTTTATTTTTACCTTCTTATCTTCGTTTTGTGTTGGTTTGTCAAGATATATAAGGTGGACCGACCAGTCGGTATATGGTATGATACGTTCATCCACCACTAGGGAAGCTATAATAAAGGCAGCGATAGAATTATTCTCTGAACAATCTTACTCTAAATCATCGATAGAAGATATAGCGTTGAGGGCAGGAGTTTCTAAAGGTGCTATCTTTCATTACTTTAATTCAAAGATTGATCTGGCAGAAGCAGTAATGAAGAATATCCTAGCAACAATTGAGCAGAAAGTGGACCAGATTCTATCATCATCTGACGAAGATAAAGAGAAGATTCGGCAGCTAGTTGACCTTACGATACAGTACGCTCAGATGAATACGGATAAGCCGAGCTCCTTAGAATTCGTCTCGGAGATTTGTAGAGCCCTCGCAGAAAACAATAGATACGATTTTATTAAAGAATCATATGAGAAAATTAGAAATAAGATTGCGAGTATACTCAGGCATGCGGGCATAGCTAGAAGTGAGATTAGAGCGACGCTCTTCATGATAACGCTGAATGGGCTAATACATTATACATTCTTTTATCCGAGGCCTTTAGAGAAAAAGTTTGCAGATGAATTAAAAGAAGAAGCCGTACAGGTGATGTTCTCATGAGTGGTGAGATGCCTGTAATAGAATTGATAGATTTAAAGAAGACCTATTACGCAAACGGTATACCTACATCTGCACTGAGAGGGGTAAATCTAAAAGTAATGAACGGAGAATTCTTAGCGATAGTGGGGCCTTCGGGTAGTGGGAAATCAACGCTACTTAATATGATCGGTGCACTTGATAGGCCGACAAGCGGCAGGGTCTTAATAGATGGAATAGACATTACCAGGCTGTCCGATGATGGTTTAGCAGAACTTCGAAACAAGAAGATAGGATTCATATTCCAAACTTACAATCTTCTAGCTAGAATACCTGTATTGAGGAATGTAGAGCTTCCATTAATTGTTAGAGGTGTGTCGCCGCAGGAGAGGAGGATAAAGGCATTGAAGGCTCTTGAAGAAGTTGGGCTAAAAGATAAAGCGTTCAAGAAACCTACACAATTGAGTGGGGGAGAGCAGCAACGTGTAGCTATTGCTAGAGCGTTAGTAAGCGACCCGAAGATAATTCTTGCGGATGAGCCTACTGGAAACCTTGACTCTGCGAATTCGAAGATCATTGCAGAGTTATTCCGCGACTTAAACTCTAAGGGTAGAACCATAGTCATGGTTACACATAATATGGAGATGGCCAGCTATGCTAGAAGAATAATCTATTTGAGGGACGGGTTAATAGAAAAAGAGGTGATAAACACATGAAGTTGAAGAGTAGGCATCTCTTAATGATACTGCTCATCGCTTCTATGATAGTTATGCAATCCCCAGCCCTCGATACGGTGAGAGCTAGTAAAGGAATAGAGATCCTCGACTACTATTGGGGGAGGGCAGGAGAGGAATGGGCGGTGATACCTGGCGACGATAACGCTAAGCTCACGCTAATCATAAAGAATAACGATGATACAACAATATGCGGTCTAAAAGCAACGATATTTGAGAAGGATAAAAACATCCCATATCCATTTAGAGATAAAGATGGGAGAACAACAATCCTGGGCTACCATGAAGGATACATACGTGTAGGAGAAGTAAGAAGCATAGAATTCGATGTATCTGTGATTCCAGAAGCTAAGCCTGGATACTACGATGTGAACGTGTACTTCACTTACATGGATTGCGAGGATCCCGATTATCCAGAGCTTTCAACTAGGGCCAGCATAAAGCTAAAAGTTTGGGATTACCCCGAGATAAAAGTAATTGATTCAAACTGGGTCACACAAGATGGTTTACCAACATATGCTGGACCAGGGGATTATGCTAAATTCCTCACATTAACATTATACCTCCCAAGATATTATTCCGCCTCGAACATTAAAGGAATACTATACCTATCAAGATCCTTTACAAATCTAACTGGTGGAAGGATAGCTGAATCATTCTATACCGGACAAGTGCTAGGAGGTCAAGTCTTCTCGCTAAAATTCGGTCTAAACATTGCTGAAGATGCTTTAATTGGAGTACATACGCTAAGCCTTTCTCTAAGATATTATAACCGATGGCTTAAAGAAGTAAGCCAGGAGATCCAGGTACCAGTAAAAGTGAGTGGATCTGGAGACCTCGACGTAAACTTACAGGGAATGCTTATCTCTGCAGGCTCTCTAGAAAACGCCGAGATAGTTATCAAGAACAAGGGTAGCGCACCTATATATTCTGTAAAGTCTCGAGTCACCGCAGAAGGGGGATTGATAATCTTATCAGAGATCACAAAGGAGGTAAACATCCTCACCCCGGGTCAATCAGTGACTTTTAAACCATTGATATTCGCTCCACCGACCTTGCCTGAAGGCTCCTACGCATTAACTCTTACAATAAATTATCTAGATTCTTCTGGGATTCAGAAATCCGAGGTAAGAGGTATAGGTGTGTACGTACGTCGTACACCAGAAGTAGGATTAACATCGTTTGTTGAAGGTGAACCTCTAATAACTTCCAGGTCTTCGAAGATAAATATAGTCTTGAAGAATCTTTATGATGGTCCAGTAACTGAAGTAAAGACTCTCATCTCTCTGAAAGGCTTACCGGCGGTAATCATTGCTGGAGAACAGAATGCTTACATCCATGAGATGAAGCCTGGCGAAGAAGTAAGAATTCCTCTAGAGCTACTTGTATCACCCAAAGCTGATGAGACAGTATATGAAGGTAGCATAACGATCTCATATAGGGATCCATATGGTCAGCCGAGGACAGATAGCTTATCACTGCCTCTCATAGTTAAGGGATTGATTAAACTATCTTTTAGGCAACTTCAACTAGGTGTATCAAAGACGTATCCTGGAGGGTTAGTAGATATTTTAGGAGAAGTTTTGAACAGTGGGACGACAACAGCAAGGCTAACAAACGTTAAGCTTATTCTCGAAGAACCATTAACACCGACTCAATACTCAACATACTATATAGGCGACGTATCCCCATACTCTACATCTTCCTTCACCTTATCACTCCGAGTATCAGATAATGCCAAGCCTGGGACCTACAACGTGAAAGTAGTCGTCGAAGCGGAAAATTCCTACGGCGACAAGATCGAAGCTTCCGGGTACCTTGATATCAATGTTGGGGAGAAGCCTCCAGAAAGCACATCATCGCCAAAACCCAGCGAGCAATCATTTGCTCTAGCTAACCAGCAAGTATTGCTAGTGGTGCTCGCAATGGTCGCCTTAGGAGTCATAACCTACGTGGCCCTAAGAAGGAGGAAGAAGAAGGTTGAGATTACTTGACGTTGTCCTGTTAGCCTTCTCAGCTTTAAAAGATAGAAAACTTAGAACCGTACTTACAATACTCGGAATGGTAGTTGGCCCCGCGGCCTATGTCGCCGTAATAGCCTCTACGGAAGGTATAAGCGAATCCATAATCGATAGCTTGAGGAATCTCGGAGCAGAGAAGATCTTTGTATGGAGAAGTGCCAGAAGCAACATAGATATAACCGATAAAATGGTTGAAGACATCTCTAGGATTCAAGGTGTGAAGTACGCTATACCTTTCTATGCTATGAGTACGGGGCAAGCAAAAGCAAAGGGGATGACGGTTGAGCTTAACCCTGCGGAGACATACTCAGTCCTTGCATTAGATTTTAGAGATATCGATAAGATATTTCCTGGAGCTAAGCTGAAAGAAGGATTAATGCCTCTAGGTGGGGATAACGTTGCACTGATAGGGTCGAAAGTAGCTGTACCGGATAGCAAAGACCTACCCAGAATATATGTCGGAGATGCTATAACAATCATAAGGCATAATCCTGCAGGTGAATCGAAATCTCACTCAGTGGTTGTTCAAGGTATATTAGATTACTATGGGCAATCATTCTTCTACAACCCGGATCTATTAATATTTGTATCAAGAGAAGCTGGGAAGAAGCTTATTGGAGGAAGAAGCTATACAGGAATATTCGTTATAGCTGAGGACTCATCGTTGATAGATTACATTGAAACCAGGTTAAGCGAAAGATATGGCGGAGAAGTAATAGTCATCTCAACTAAAGCTGTCCTTCAGACGGTTCAAACAATCTCGGGGACTCTTACCATCTTTTTAGCATCTATGGCCTCTATGTCTTTGATTGTCGCGTTCCTAGCGATAATGGCGACGATGTTTACAGCGGTAACAGAGAGGATAAGAGAGATAGGCTTACTTAAAGCGTTAGGGTTCAAGACAAGAGACGTCCTATTATCGTTCTTGATGGAAGCGGCATTAATAGGTTTAATAGGGGGGATAATAGGTGCAGTAGTGGGAGTAGCTGGAGCATACATACTTGCACAACCATCATCACCAGAGCAGGAAGCTCAAGGAGGAATATCCAATATTAGAGGTCAGATGGGTTTCTCAGCATTAAACATAGCATATACGCCTAGAATAACCCCCGAGCTACTACTTACAGCCATAGGCTTAGCTTTCATAGTGGGAATACTTGCAGGATTGATCCCAGCATGGAGGGCGGCTAAATACACTCCCGTGGAAGCATTAAGAAGAGAATAACGATCTTCACGTTATATCTTTAAGATTAATCGCCTACTTGATATGTTCTCAATCTTCATACATCAGTCAAGCCCGCTATCCTCATCCCCAAAAGGTCAGATACGGCCACATCCATCACATATCAAACCAAGATAAATCACCCAAATAAACATTAAACGAATTTACTTAAATGCTGCAACCTAAATTAAAGAGTTGGAGAATGATGTTCAAGATAGTATTCCTCGGAACAGCGGGATGCGGAAAAACAAGTCTAACATACGCTTTCGGAGAATGGTTGAAGGAAGAACTAGATGCAAGCATCTCGTACATTAATATGGACCCCGGCGTCTATACCACGCCCTACAAACCCTCATACGATGTAAGAGAGATAGTAACGGTTGAGAAATTAATGGAGGAAGGGTTGGGGCCGAATGGAGGCATGATTAGAGCGGCTGAGATAATTGAGGAAAACTTAGGCGTAATTTGCAATGAGATAAACTCGCTAAGCAGTGATTTCATCTTGATAGATACGCCTGGTCAATTGGAGCTCTTCCTATTCAGGTCTATGGGTCCGAGATTAATAGAAGATGTTTCGAGGTATTCTCCAACAGTCTCAGTCTACATAATGGATCCTGCCATAGCTTCAAGCTCAAGTGGGTTAGCGATCTCTCTAACACTCCCATTGATAACAAGATTACGATTAAAAGTGCCTACAGTATCTGTAATCAATAAGTCCGATATGCCCGAAATCTATAAAGTAGAAAAATTCCTCGAAGATGTATTGACGCTAGGGCAGGAGATAGCTAGAGAAGAATCTGGACTCATTGGAGACCTTGCATCAAGATACATTCAGCTTCTAAAAGAATTCTCTAAGAGTATTAGAATTGTGAAGACCTCTGCGAAGACGGGAGAAGGGATGAGCGACCTCTATACCATAGTACATGAAGCATTATGTGAATGCGGCGACCTAATGTAGTTATAAAGCATACTCTTAGATTCTCCCCTTAGTAAACACTTAGCAAAATAATCGAACACTTATCCAACAGGATATTTCTCATCTTCATTCTTAGTTAATATGTTCTAGAGCTCTGGGATGGGCCGAAATGACCTATACTCGTCTGTACAATCACCGTTCTTAAACCTCTATCTTCGAGCTTCTTCTTAACATTGAGCATTTCTTCTACGCTAGGTCTTCTAATAGATCTTCTTCTAAATGATGGGAAGTAGTCTAAGGCGATCACTTGGAGGTCTCTATCTATCGATGCGACTCTCTCCCCAATCTCTTCTACTTCATCTATGGTCATCCATTCTCTACTGTATGCAAATCCCACCCCTAGGTAGATCTTACCACCATAATTTTCTAGAACGTATCTTATTATGTTCCATGAATTCTCGAGATAGTTCTTTGCAAGTTCTCTATCCGTAATCCCCGTAATCTTCATGTAGGTATCTACTCTAGATACTTTAGGCTCTGTGCCGATATTGTTGCATCCAGCCTCGAAAAGCTCATCTACATATTCTCTCGTAATGATAGTCCCATTACTATCAAGATGCAGTCTTTTCCCTGGGCTCAGCCTTCTAGCCTCCTTAAAGAATTCTATAAGCCATCTTCTGTTAAGTGTTGGCTCTCCTCCACTAATAGCTATACCTTTGGTATCATATCTTCTAGAACACCATGTAGTCATCCTCGCCGCTTCTTTGGGAGTTACTGGGTCTGTAGCATTATCATATGTTACGTAATAATTCTGGCATTGCGGGCATCTGAGATTACATCCAGCAACCCATATAGCTGCCTCGACGTAGCCTGTACCAACTTCCCACCATGGAGTTCCCTTTCCACCAACCACTTCAACTATGGGTCTAAGCTTTTCAAAGCCCAGTTGTCTATCAGCATGTAAGGTGGAATGCTCCGCATACCTTTACGCCTTTATCGATAAACTCATTATACTTCTTCCAAGCAACCCTAGAATCAGCTACGACTAGCTTTACACCTTTTTCCTCTAACTCTCTTTTTACCTCCTCAGATACTTCAACTCTCCCAAAATATCCGGTGCCTATTACTATATATTCTAAATCTATTCCTAGAACTTCTTTCAGGTCTTCAAGTTCTATCCTGTGTCCTTCCTTCCTCCACCAGTTCGGTATAACCTTTCCGGGAAGTATTATCAAGTCTCTACCATATCTTACCCCATCTACCACCATGTAGCCGAATCCGTAATCATTGATTCTTGGAGCCATCTCCTAGAGAATGTTGAGAAACGGAAATATATGTCTTATAGCAGCTTAAATGCTTCATATGCATCTCTTCTATAACCATAATAATTCTTTATCATTCTTGTGATTGAGTATCCTTTCTTTAGATATAGGTTGACTGCGGGAGAATTCGTCACTTCAACCTGCAAGACTATCTTCTTCATATTCAATTCCAAGGCTTTCTTCTCAAGAGCTTCTAGAAGGATTGAGCCTATGCCCATCCTCCTAAAATCTTTTTTAACGTTGAGCGTATATAGTAAGCATTCGTCTCTATGGCATAATCCAGCTATGAAGCCTACTAGAATGTTGTCTATCGTTGCTTTCAAGAAGATAGACCTAGGGTTTCTCAGCAAGTAGTTGAAAACAAGCTTCGGGTAAGCATCTCTCCCAAAACATTCTAACTCAATTTGATATACTTCTTCTAAGTCGCCTTCAGAAACAGGCGAGACCCTGACTATTACTTTGGTGTTCTTGTCTTCTAAATCTTCTAGATTCTTTGCCATGGCCCCAATGAAATGTTATTCAACTAGTTCGCCTAATAAGTTATCGGTGTCTTGGGGTTGGGTCTAGTAGAGATTAAGCCTCGTTCATTCGTCTATCTTCTACAACCTAAGCCTGTGGCAATAATCGTTTCTGTTGATTCTTTTGGAAAGCCTAACGGTATGTCTGCTGCATGGCTTACACCTACCTCTAGGGATCCTCCCCTGCTTGCTGTTGCGATCTCTCCTAAACGATACACATATGAACTGATTAAGCAGACACGGGATTTCACCGTGAATATCCTCGACTTCAGCATGATCCATGAATCCGAATTCTTCGGAGGCTATTCTGGAAGAGCGGTCGATAAATTTGAGAAATCTAAGCTGACTTTAGTTAAATCAAGAATAGTGAAGTCTCCACATATCGCTGAGGCTGTAACGGCTCTAGAATGCAGCCTATACGATGAGTATCCTGCAGGAGACCATGCACTAGTATTGGGGAAAGTAGAAAAAGCGTATGTTAGGGAGGAAGCTATAGAAGATGATACCTACAATCTATCTAAAGTAAAGATACTATTATACTTGGGCGGGGGAAAATATACTACGACGTTAGACCACTCGATTACGTGAAGATGATTAATTAGAATGTTCTTAAATAATTATTTACCAAATTCTGTAAGATGATTCCTGAAATATTAACAACTATTGCTGGTGGAAATCTCGTTTTAATAGGCTTGATCGGGGGAACCGTAGGGGCGGTGCTAAATCTTCTAGGAGCTATACCCGTATTGTTTTTTAGGTCTCCACCAAAGACGTTGATCGATATTGGGCTCGGTTTCGCCGCTGGAGTTATGTTGGCTGCAAGCTTCACGAGCTTGATTCTTCCAGGCATAGAGTATGGAGGCATATTCGCAGTTGTAGTTGGAATAGTAATTGGAGCGGTTACCATCTCATTGATAGATTACATGATGCCTCATCTGCATTTCGTTAAAGGTAGAGAAGGCCGCGTCTTAAGCAGGCTTAGAGCAATATGGTTATTCGTGATTGCTGTAACCATCCACAACCTACCTGAAGGCTTAGCTGTAGGTGTAGGCTTCGGGTCAGGCGACCTGGTAGCCGGAGCATCTCTAATGCTTGCAATAGGCTTCCAGAATATTCCTGAAGGATTATCAGTAGGTTTTTCACTACTAGCTACAGAAAATTATAGTAGGAGAAAAGCTTACACTATATCGGTTGCATCAGGATTTGTTGAACCTCCCTTAGCCCTGCTGGGAGCTTACTTGACATCTATATTCACGAGCATAATACCCTACGCGATGGGGTTTGCGGCAGGAGCAATGATATACGTTGTAAGCGACGAGATAGTTCCGGAAATCCATAGATCAGGTGGGGAGAGAACATCAACATATAGCTTAATAGCTGGGTTGATAGTTATGCTCATACTAGATGTAATTCTATCCTAGCTTCCAATACCTATCTCTACGAATAGATAAAGCTCTTAAGAGGTGATTCCAGATTGGCGTATTATCTCGACCATCTTATTCCTCACCTGGACATTAACTCTTACTAGCACGGCTCCTTTCTTCGGCTGCCCGTAGACAATCACGGAATTTTCCGGAGAAGATAGTATAGCTGCTAGAGCTAATAGATCTTCTTCACCTTTAACCTTCAAGACGATAGGCCATGATTCAGGAGAATGTATCAATTGATGTAGTTTCTCAGCGGAGCTAGGTGATATTGTCCCAGCCTCATTAACAGACTCCACCACATTTTCTAGAGTGGTTAAATGTATTGGTTTTTCGATCCTCTCGATCCTCCCGTCTACTACGTATATGTCGACTTTGATGTTGTGTTGATATAATTTGTTAGAGACGTAGTCTCCGACAGCGATGACTACCGGGGGCTTAATGTCTTCGATTAATTGTTTTAATCTCCTAGTTACTTCATCAGGGTCTCTGCCGGTAACGAGTTCTCCGATGGGCTCTCTCAATCTATTCTTCATCTCCTCTGTGAAGATTATCTTGTGGCGGGGTGGCCAGATAACACCCTCCACGAGTCATCTACCCCCGTTTGTCGGATTGAGGTTTCAGCCATCTCTAGCCCGCAAGAAAGTAAGTGATACCTTTAATTTACGTTTTAGTAGCATAAGCTCCCGGCTTCTTTAATCCAAGTTCTCTCGCTATTTCGGATTTCTCAGGGTCAATTATTATTATTAGGCCAGAATAGTTTGTCGTCAAGTTTGTTGAACCGCAGTTATCGCATTCGCTTCCAGTCGTTATCTTCTTACAGTTCATGCATGCCCTCTCCCTAGACCCTGCCATCTCAGTGCTTCTCCTCCGCTACAGTTTTTTCTTTCACTTCCTCGATGCTTTCCTTAATCCACCCTATCTTCCCAAGATATGGCTGACGGGTCGTAACACTGATTTTCCCAGCTGTACCCGGAGATATAGAAACGGCCACTACCCTGAATCTAACTTCATCTCCTACCTCTAATTTCTTTCCCGTCTTCTTACCAAGTAGTATAGAGTGTTTTTCATCATATGATAGGTAGTCATCCATGATCTGGGATATGTGTAGTAAAGCATCCATCGGTCCAACCCTGATGAATGCGCCGAAGTCCGTGATCTCGACTATCTCTCCCTCACTTACCTCTTGTATCCTAGGTGTGAAGAGAAGTAGTCTCGCTATAGCTTTATGGTAGATTGAGCCGTCTCGAGGGAGTAGGAAACCTACAGGGTCTACTTCTGCATCGAGAACCATTACAACATATCCAAGACCTTCTATCACGGTCCCCTCGTAGAGATTCTTAAGCCTCTCGACGGCCGCCTCTTTGAGAGGCTTACTAAAGTCTCGAGGTGGTATACCTATAATCTCTTCTAACTCGACGAGTGTGAACATCTCCCTACACTCAAGATCCTCCAATACAACCTTCTAACAGAATATATCTTTTTCCTTCTTTTCGAACGAACCTGGTTAAAGCTATTATTTAGCTGTATCTTCTAACTTATTGATTGGATGTATAATGTAAGCTCAAATCTTAGACGTTCCAAGTATATTAGGGGGTTTAGTATCCATGGTTAAGGTCTCTAAGCTAGGAAACTTGCTTACATCTGAAGAATATAATCTTGTCTTGAATGTATTGGGGGAGGCTGGGTTCGGTCTAGATCAAGATTTGAAGAATATGGATGGAAGAATTCTAGAAGCATTTGTAAGAATACTAGTAGAGAAAGAGCAATCGAAAGAGAAGAGAAAGAAAATAATCACACTTCTAAAACAATTACTTGAAGAATCTGGAAATCCTCTAGCCCACAAATTTGATCCCAGAACTCCTATGAGTGTTTTACCGTTACCCATCAGAAAGAGTAGTTTCGAAGAAGTTAGAAAAGGCTATACCCTAGAAGAAGGGGTTAAAGAAGCTAGTAGATGCTTAACATGTAGGAACCCTAGATGTGTTGATGCATGCCCAATACATTTCGGTATTCCAGCAGTATTCAAGCTAATTGCTCAGGGAAACATAGATACAGCCTATAAGCTGTCTCTCTCTTATTACCCTTGTATTGGAACGACAGGTAGAATATGTGTAAGATTCTGTGAAAATGCGTGTATAATGAATGAGATAGGAATGGAGCCGCTAGCTATAAGGTACTCTCATAGATTCGTCTCAGACTACGCTGACAAGAGTAGTGTTCGTCTTACACCTAAGTCGTCAACAGGTAAGAAGATAGCTGTAGTAGGCTCTGGACCCGCAGGGATAAATGCTGCATACCACTTAGCTTTAATGGGTTACTCTGTAACGATATATGAGGCCGCTGAGAGGACTGGAGGAATGCTTAGACTCTCTATACCGGAATTCAGGCTTCCATCGAGGATCGTGGAAGATGAAACGAGCATCCTAGAGAAGTTAAGTGTAAGGTTCGAGCTCATGAAGAGGGTTGGTAGGGACATATCTATATCGGAGCTTGTTAAACAATATGATGCAGTATTCATAGGCGTAGGAGCACATAAACCAAAGAAGATGAATATCCCAGGAGAGGACCTTCAGGGAGTTATACAAGCGTTACCATTCCTTTATAAAGTGAAGATTGGAGAGATAAAGAGTGTCTCTGGGAGAGTCTGGGTAATCGGAGGAGGAGATGTAGCGATGGATGCAGCTAGAACATCATTGAGACTAGGCGCATCAGAAGTGAAGATCATGTATAGGAGGAGTAGAGCAGAGATGCCTGCTGACCCTGAACAAGTACTTGACGCAGAAGAAGAAGGAATCGAGATAGTGATCCTTGCTACACCAATCGAGTTCATAGGAGAAAACGGGGCAATAAAGAAGATGAAATGTATAAGGATGAGGTTGGGTGAGCCTGGACCGGATGGCAGGAGGAGGCCAGAACCTATACCAGGCTCAGAGTTCATAGAAGAAGCGGACTACGTAATACTGGCCATCGGTCAAGATCCTCAGTTAGACTTTATCAAACCTGAAGACAATATAGAGTTAACGAGGTGGGGTACTATTAAGGTAAATGAAGATTTGTCTACTACGAGGCCCGGAGTATTCGCCGGAGGAGATAGCGTTAGGGGGCCTGCGACAGCTATAGAGGCATTCGCAGACGGTAAGAGAGCTGCTGAATCAATACACAGATACCTACAGTCGAAGTAAGCTTCAGGAGACCTTGTCAATATATCTTTTTCTAGTATTCTGCTACCACTAGTACGTGATCTTTCTCGTATGGTTCGAGATTAACAACCTCCAGTATCTTGAAGGAGTTTTCCTCGAGGATCCTAATCTCTCTCTTGTAGACTACTTCAGGATCTTCTACACTATCTATGCTTCTAGCTTTTACAGCTATCATCCCGTGGCCTCCACTCTTTAAAGTTAGCAATGCATTATCAACGAGAATCTTTGCCTGCTCAGGCTGAGCCACATCGCAGTATATCAAGTCTACTTTTCCTACTATGTGTGCGTATTCTCTAGGTTTACGGGCATCCGCAAAGATTGGGATAATGTTTCTTCTATGCTGTGCGACGTTCTGCTTAAATTGTATCATAACTCTCGGGGCAAAATCCACACCGTATAGCACCCCCTCATTACCTATTATATCGGAGACATGGCTTGCAGTCGTCCCGGTAGCTGTACCCAAATAGAGCACTTTACTTCCACTTGCAAGATATATTTCATTAATCTTGTTCCAGATAGCCGCTGAAAGCTTACTACGATAAGGGTTCCAAGCCCTATATTCATCACCTTTAACTTTGAATAATCTTTCACCATATACCTGGATGCCTGGAGCGAGATTCTTGGTTGCAAGAATCTTCTCTCCCTCGTCTGATGCAACCCAGTATACTCCGTTAAATTTTTCGTGAGACTTAACCGTCACCATTTCTACCACTACCGATCTAGTCGGGTTCAAGATAAATAGTTTGTATCAACCCTGCTCATGGCTTCTCTCATCGTTTACGTTTATGTCTCTTTTTTTCTCTTGCTTTTACTTCTACTCTAGGCGTAGGCTTAACCTTCTTAGCTGGTGGTTGTGCATACTTCTTCTTAATCTCCGCTAGTCTTTCCTCTAGAACCTTCCTTAATTCACTGCTTCTATCTTCTCTTGAGAAATAATCGATCCTAGCGGCGATAGCAATCTTGGTAGCTAGCAGTCTAGCTATCTTACCTCTCTGCCATTTGGGAGAACCATGTATGTAAGGATGCTGGAATATAACCCCATGCTTAGGCGCACCTCTACCCGTCTTGAAGAATCTGAAGAGGGCTTTCTCTGCTCCTAGGACCTGGATTGTGCTTGCTGGGAGTTTAGCTAGTTTCTCTAATCCTCCTGCAAGTGATATGAGTTTGGCCCCCAGTATTGCTCCGGCTACCGCGGACAAGTTAGGTGCTTCTGAATTCATTAATTCTCTAATATATGCTTCTTGCTGATTTTTCATCTCAATGAGTCTGAGACCTTCTCTAGCAATACGTTTCAAATGCTCCTCATCTTCTAAGCTTAAGTCTGCTCCAATAGACCCTGAAGCCTTCTCTATTATCTGGCGAGCTTTCTTCTCACCTACTAGTCCGGATAAACTTTCTATCGTTATTTTGCTCCTAGACCCTAGCTCAGCAACTATCTTCAGGTATTCTTCTGGTTCTTCAACTATTTCTGCGAGTTCTGGGAAATGGAGGCTATACCATTCTCTACATCTAGTATAGAACATGTTTATCTGTTTATCTAGGTCTTCTAAGACGTGGACGGCGTGCACAATCATCATATCTCTTCTAGCTACAGCTTCTCTTAGTTGGATTGCTAGAACTGCGTCTGTTATCTTCTTTAGTTGATCTCTATACTCTTCAATGCTTCCGACTAAACCATTATTGACAAATAGGCTTTCAAGATCTATTGAAAGAGAATATTCAGAGAACTTGTACTCGGGGTAGCTTGATGAGAGATTACCAATTATGTGTGGAGGCTCTACTTTGAATTCTCTGAAACCTTTTGAAGAGAGCTCATTAATTATTTCTCTGAGATCTTCTATGACTTCACCTTTGATAGTGCTGGAATATTTTGAAGCAGCATCATCTACTTCTCTAAACATCTTGTATGCGATGATTTTTCCATCATCCGCTAGAGAGATAACGCCGATAGGTGTTACGATTAAGCTGGCAGACGCCATATTCTCAACATAATATCTGTGAAGAGCAATTTATAAGGTTGGTCAATTGCATGTTTCATGAATAGAAATAACAATCTTTACAGAATCTATGAAGCGTCCTAGGGTCGAGAAATAAGTTAATCTATATTCTTCACATAGAGAGAAGGGTAATCCTTATATTGCCAGACACATTCATTAAGTTTGAGATGCCGAGTCACGGTTCAATAACAAAAGCTGGAAAGGTTAGGTCTCAGACACCTAAGATAGAAGCTAAACCTAAAAAAGGGGTTATTCCGAGGATCAGGAACAGGTACAACTTTACAAAAAGGATACTACAGGCCACGTCTACGCAGAGCTCTGAAAAAATCTAGAATGAACCCCCAGTCCTTCATGATGACGGTATCTCTTCGAAAGCCTCTAGAGTAGGAGATATAGTAAGGCTTTACTTGTGTGAAGTCTGTTTTCAGCCTGTTCCCATACTAGTGAGCGTTCAGAATCTATTACATCATCTGTAACTTCTTCACCTCTATGTGCTGGGAGAGGATGCATGAAAACTACATCTGCTCTCGCTCTAGCCATCAACTCCATATTAACTTGGTATTTCGGATAAAATATCGCCATTCTTCTTTCTTTTTCTTCTTCTTGACCCATACTAACGAAAACATCAGTCATTATGACGTCAGCATCTCTTACTGCCTCGGAGGGATCCGTAAAAAGGTTGATGTTTGAGCCGGACTGGCTAGCATTAGCCTTAGACCACTCGAGATATCTTTGGTGAGGCTCGTAGCCAGGCGGGGTTGCAACATTAACATTTAAACCGAGTTTAGATGCGCCGATCAATATAGAATTACATACGTTGTTTCCATCCCCTACCCATGCGATAGTTAATCCTCTCAGCTTCTTGAATCTCTCCCAAAGAGTGTAAAGGTCTGCGAGGATCTGGAGTGGGTGATTTATATCGGATAGACCATTGACGACCGGTACGGTGGCGTAGCTTGCTAGTTCTTCAAGTGTTTCGTATTTGTAGACTCTAGCCATTATTAGATGAACGTAGCGTGAGAGTACTCGAGCGGTGTCAGCTATTGTTTCGCCTCGACCGAGCTGTAGCTCATTCCTGCTTAGGTAGAGGGCCTTTCCACCTAATTCCTCGACGGCTACTTCGAACGATACTCTGGTTCTCGTAGAAGGCTTCTCGAAGATCATGGCCACACTCTTCCCTCTAAGCTTATTGATCTTCTTACCTCTATACTTCTTGAGAGTACGTGTAGTCCTTAGGATCTTCCATATCTCTTCAGCTGAAAAAT
>Ga0105162_1001111_pt1 | contig 16010 bp, 15 predicted proteins | sample JNZ201metaG_FD_81532 | JGI IMG/M metagenome (GOLD analysis project Ga0105162, IMG submission 81532) | Hot spring microbial communities from Jinze hot spring, China to study Microbial Dark Matter (Phase II) - JNZ 20120812A | ecosystem: Environmental > Aquatic > Thermal springs > Hot (42-90C) >...
CCAGTTAACTTATACATCATAAGCAGAAATTCGCCAACTTCCCAAACCGCAATGTTAAGCCACCAACCAGGACTTGGTCTATCCCTATCGGGACAAGCCCACTTGTATCCACCACGTTCTGGAACCGCCTTCATAATAATCCATTGAGCCGCACCCTTCGCATAATCAAGATAAATTGATTTCCCCGTAGCCTGATATAGAGAAGCAAAAAATATTCCTATTTTCGCTACTTCTGATGGTCTCTCCCAAGAACCATACGTATCGTAAATTAACCATTTAAATCTTCCATCTTCAGCCACAGCGTTATTAATAACATATGCGGCAGCTTTTTCTGCGGTATAGATAGTTTTCTCATTTATGTTTGTACTGGTCAAAACATTTAGAAAAGAAAAAGATGGCGAATCAATCAACATTAAATCGCATAAAAGAAGTAAGATTATAAAGGCCCGAGAAAATCTATTCTTCATTCCTCTCTCACTTAGAGAGATCTAAAATTATATTTTGTCAGCATTATTTAAAATTTGTGCGTTTTAGTTACAGAACTTTTTCTCCGTATTGTAGTCTATTATGCCATCGATATTTAAGTCGATCTCAACTTTTATCCAGTCTTGTTGACATCAAGGCATAACATGATGTGAGAATGGCTAAATCTCTGTAATCAATAACCCTATCAAAGTTTATGTCTCCTGGCAAAATGATCACGGTAATCGTACAAATTACCTCAACATTTCCAGCATTATCCGTACTATTGTACGCAATAAAATATTTCTCCTTAAGAGATGAAAGATTGAAAGAGGCGGTATAAATAAGCCAGCCACTATCATATGTCACATTATAGATTCTATTAAGTAGTTAAAGCGATACTAGACCCACCAATATTATCTTTAGCGGTTAACGTAAAAGGTGTGCTTTGAATAACATGTATGTTTCCTTATCCACATAGTGTGGTTTACCTATTTTAAGGGTTGTAATAGGCGGGATATTGTCAATAAGTAGATGGTAACTTTTATTTTAGAGTATTATTATAAATAATTTTTATGGAGCAGGTTTTTTATTTAGAGTTTATATGTCCATCTCGAATTAGGGTGCCAATTAACACTTATGCTATTATTCGAAAGGAAGGTTTTAGTGTGATTGTGGAATCCGATTTCGGCCCTTATGTTGTAGGTGCTGATGTAACCGTTAGTAGAAGGACGCAGTCTAGAGAAGGGCATGCAAAAATATTCGTCAAACAAGATGGCCTATACATTCAGGATCTTGGGAGTAAGAATGGCACAGTGATTGACGGGAATATTATTAAGGGCTGGCAGAGAGGAAAACCAAGCGACATCGTAAAAGTTGAGCCTGGTCAAAACATATTGATCGGGGTCTCAACCTGCTTTAAAATCGCGGTGGGGCCGCCCCCAATAATAGAGCCTAAAGAGGAAAAAATGGAAGAGATTCTTGAGGGTGTATTGAGTGAAGTTAGGGTTAAATTATTAAGTATACCATGCCCGGAGTGTGGGGCTCCTCAATATAAACCTGTCCTTCCCGGGGAGAGGGTTCTATGTGAATATTGTAGGTCTATTTATTCTATCGAGGAAGGATTAAGCGCGCTATCTGAGGAGAGACTGAAAAGAAGAATTATTTTAAACGCCATAGAAGACGCCATTAAAAAATATGACGCTCGTTTAAACGCATTAATTAATGATCTATGCGATTATGCTGAAAGAGTTTTGAGCGAAACATTATTATTCTATGAAACGCAACGGAGATTACCCACAAAAGAAGAGTTGGATAGAAAAGTTGAGGAGGAAACCAAAAAATTCTTAAGAGCGTAATATCCATGATGGGTTTAAAGGATCGTGAAGAAAATTTTAGGATCGGATAAAGAACCATGTTTAGCTTAAGCTTTGCTTTTTCATATGGTGCATATATTTAGCTTCCTTTAGCCACGCCAACCAAATGAACGGAAGAAACTTCAATTCCATAACCTTTCAATTCCTCAGCTAGGCTAGATGTGAGCATATCATCCAACTTGCTTCTATTGATACTTAGTAGGTCCTCAAGCTTAAGTTTTCCAATGACATCTTGGATGGCTGAGTTAAGCGCGCCTTGACGCAGCAAGTAATCAGCAATCTGCTCACAATTGAGAGACTTTCTGCCCGCAACAACTTTTAAGAAGAAAAGCCTAACGCTCCCCTCATCTTTTCTTACATTCAAAGTTATTGTACCGCTTATGCCTATCACTTTACCGTCAGCTGTGCGAAGATTGGTACTACTTTTGCTCACGCCGAATTTGAGTGTTTTTGGAGAGACATCTATCCAAACAATCTCTGTAACATCTTTTGATATTTTGTAGCTGCCGGGAAATAAAACCTTCTTAATAATTCCGGAGGAAATTAGTATCGCCATTTCATACTCTTTAACTATAATTTCCTTGACATTATCAATCTTTGGAATTTTTTCGTTAGGAATACGCCATATCAAATCTGTAATTTCATAAGACTCACGTTTCCACTCAACCTTCATTACTTACATCGCCCTCCACTTCTCATATACTTACTTTACTAACCAGCAGTATTAACTCTTCTTTCCCATATAAAAATGTGGAAAAGTTCTAAGCATTCTCATTCTTAAATTATAGTCCTGGGAAAAACCACCTACTTGTTCCATCAGAATCTATGGCTTTTCTAGCAACGCCTCTCTCCTCAAGATAATTTAGCACACAACTTGCATAGTCTTCGGACCACCCTGTTTTATTCATTAATTCTCCAAGGGTCAATCCCTTTTCTTGTATATGTTTATCTTTAGCCAGCTCTAGCACTCTATCTTTATCTATCTTTGTCCAAACTCTTCTAGGAGGTTCATTAGAATACATAATCCATCCTGCCTTCGCAAGGATGTTCAACGCTTTATCCATATCCTTCGGTGAAACTTCAATATCCGGATTGAGTTTTTTGAATTCATCATAAAGTTGATTTGCCCTGATTTCCGGGCCTATTCTGGCTTCTAGAGTTTCAATAGCACCTAAAACTCTACCAGCAAGTGATTCGCACCTTTTCTCTCTTTTGAAGAGAGAGAGAAATCCTTTTTTCTCCTCGCTACTTGAATAAGCTATTATAGCCATGTCCCTTATACTCTCATAAACGTCGTTATACTCCCCCTTAAGAAATACGAGAAACCGCTTCTCCGTGATACTTAACGCGATATGTCTAACATGAAGAACTCTATTAATTTTTCTAGCATTATCTCTAATTGTCCCCAAAATAGATTGCGCTTCATCAACTTCGTTAAACCGCATTCCGTCTAAGAGAGATTGCGTCTGCTCATTTAATGCGAAGCATCCAGTAAGTAAAAATAGATCTAGATATATTAAACCCTTAGCCGAAGCCCCTTTCTCAATATCTTCTTTTAATAAACACAGATAATTAAGTAATTTCTCATCATTCGAGAATCCAGCAGATTTAATTCCACGTAAAACATTATCTCTACATTTATTGATTTCCTCTAAAGCATAACGTCTAATTTTTCGATCGTAATCAAATAATTCTTTGTCGGTCTTTGGGATTCCTTTAATGCAGGAGTAAAGCCGTTTAGCCGCCCTCTCTGAGAGCATGAAGCCAAGTCTAAAGCTAACAAATCTAATGAAATCAGCAAGCAGAGCTGACGAAGAAAACATTTTGACCCACTAATAATAATTTAGACTTTAAAGATTTATTTTTTATGATTTAGGGTTCAAACCTAATATTCTCCTTCTCCATAAAGGATTTGATAAGAAATTCATTTAGATGTTATTGTTTTAGCTATTCTCGCATAGTTCTCCAGATTTTCTTCAATAAATACTTTGGTGAGCCTGAGGGTTTCGTGTGTATTTTCACCCCAAATGAAGTCTATAAGTCATCAGTTAATTCAAAGCGCTATTCCCCCAACTTTCTGGGCTAATTTGAGCAATAAGTAATTTTTTATATCTCTTATGTTTAAAAGATAAATGAGTTAACGATGCGATTAAAGAAGGGCTATGCAGGGGGGATAAAAATGTACGAGTTTATAAAGGATGAACAATTCATAAAAGATATTCTACAAGAAGCTAACAACTTCAAAGATTACCTTGAAAACGGATTACCCAATATGCTTAGGGCCAAAGGCTTTAAAGAACTCAAGAAGAAAGAAAATTTTTGCAAAAATTAAGGAAAGAAGTTTTTATTATATAAAAGAAGAAGGGTGGATAGAAATTTATTTTCCATGGGGTAAAAAAGATCCAGAAGAATATGAGGGGGAAATGTATGATCTAAAAATGATCATTGGAAAACAGGTAGCTCATTACCTCGAGAGAATACTTTTTATTTTAAAAGAACTTTTAAAAGAACGTTTTAAATTTTTGCTTAAATTTTTGCCAAATCTCCAGGTATCCTCTATTTGCAATGACATTTTGGAGATGTGTATCCATACAGGATACACGATACTATGGATCTCTATCGAGACATTAAACTCATATCTTTATTTTCTTGATCTTCTTGATAGTCAAAAGTGCAGTGAATTTTTTGAGGAATTGCTAAAGCCAGTTGCAGTATTAATTGCTCAAGAATTTAGCGGACGTGTTCCAGACAACTCGAGATTATTAAAATATGATCCGTGTATTCTGGATGAAGCCCTATATATATAGTAAACAAGGCAGGCTGGACCGATGCGACCAAAAACCACCTATTATAATGATAACATGTCCAATTTGTAAGGAAAAAGTGTATGCAAACGAGGAAAGATCTTCCTACTTTAGATATTAAAGACCCAGTTTATTATAGTAAGCATTATACTAATTTTATTAGTAATTTGAGAAAGTTCAAAGAGGATTTCCGAATAATAGCTTTATACTCGTCTGATATTAATGAAATCAAAAGTTTGATTAAAAAATTAAGGAACGTGCGGTCGCTTTTCTTAATAAAGAATATGAACGGCAGTCAGAAATGGTCAAAGAACTGTTCAAATCAGTACATATGTCAGCACATATGATTACTCCAAGGGAAGAATTTATAGATGAAGCTCTAAAGCTTATATACAAAGACCTTCAGCCTAATTTTGACGAACACCCTATATTAAATGTATGCCCACTCTGCAAGATGGAGATGCCTAAAAAAGTCAACTATTGCGGCTTCTGTGGCTACAAATTTATCTAAGTAGCCCCTATCTGATGCCCCCGCGGATTGTAAATATCTTTTTCGCTCTTATCTATGACAATTAACTGAAGAAGAATTCCGCTCTATCAAGAGTGAATTTATTGCAATTTAAGTTCAAATGTTAAGCCCCATCCGAGCCTGATCCTTGCTTCCCCATCTATCTCGTGGGGAGTATTTGGCGGGATCCTCTTCTCGTTTATAAATGTTCCATTTTTACTTTCAAGATCCACCAATATAATTTTTCCATTAACCAGTGAAACCTTAAGGTGACTCCTACTTACAGTAGGGTCAAATATTCTCAGACGCCTAACATTTCCATCCAACGATCTAATTTCGATCTCGTGGGTTTCCTCATTTCTACCAATAATGGCATCCTTAATTTTAATTTTATTAAGGTTTCCATCACCGTCTCTATAAGCGATGAAGACTCCATCATAGGTCACTGGCTTATACTTTCTCATTTCCTCCAGCAGTTTACTAAGTTCGCTTATTGAAACTTGGAGATCATCTATTTTTCCAGTCACATCATTAATTTGAACCAGTATATGAGATTTAAAAGTCTCCAACATAGACTTTATACCCTCAAGAATTTTCTGAGTTTCCTCATCAATCTTTTCATCCAGCTCTACTTTTGTGGGTAACCTCCGCTGTAATTCATAAAACAACCGTATCTCGCCAAAAACTTTCTTAGCGTACTCCTGCAAATAGTTAGTTAACTCGCCTAAACGAGAATCAACCGTTAAGCCATACCTCTCAATAATCTCTTTCACAGAATCTGAAACAATCCTTCTAAGAGTATCTTCAGATGCCGCATTTAATCCTTTCTCGATGGTGTATGCGGATCCACAAAATTCACATCGGATTTCTTCCCCGGGAAAAGCGGGCTTATTTAGGTACGCTCCGCATTCTGGACATGGTATATTTAATACTCGGATTCTAATTTCATTTAATATATTCTCAATCTTTACATAAGCATGGGTTTCAGAAGACAAGAAAACACCTCACCATTTATATACTTATGTTATCTTGGGTTCTCTTCAACAGATAGAAGTCTTTTAAGGTCTTTTATAACTACCGCCATATCTTCATAACGATCCTCTTTTCTCTTTGCTAGAAGCTTTTGGAAGATCCCATCAATCTCTTTCGGAAGTTTTTTATTAATCTTTGTGGCGGGTTTAGGCTCCTCGTTGATTATCATTTCTATGCATTTATTTGCATCGTCTGAATAGAATGGAGGTTGGCCTGTTACCATCCAATAAAGTGTAACGCCAAATCCATATATATCTGTGCGCCAATCTACTTCACCAAACCGTCTAGGATCAAGCTGCTCTGGAGCAGCACATAATAGTGTGCCTTTAAACCCTTCAGAATCTTGTTTTTCCATCAAAAGTATCTTTGCTGTCCCAAAATCAGATAACTTCGGTATACCATGCTTGTCAAACAGAATATTTTCTGGCTTCACGTCCTGATGCACTAACCCTAAGTGATGTATATAATAGAGCGCGTTAGCAATCTGTATGGCTATCTCAAGAGCTTCCCTTAAAGGGAGAGGACCGTTTCTAAGTTTATCGCTTAACGATCCACCCTCCATAAATTCCATGGAAATCCATGGAAGACGAATGTGACTCTCGCTACCCTGACTCCCAAACTCATACACTCTAATAATGTTTTTATGGTTAATGCTCTTGAGTCTTTCTAAGCATTTTTCCCAGACTTTTATTTCTTCCTCAAGAGGTTTATATAACGTCTCATCCGTTGTTTCTCTCCCTTTAATTTTTGGAAGCTTTAATGCCACAATTCGACTCTGCGGATCTCTAGCTTTAAAAATTTCACAGTGCATCTTAGATGATATTTTTTGTATTATGGTGTATCCTTTTGGAACTAGAGGAAGCTCCTTATCCCTTATAATTTCTATTTCTTCCCCTCTTCTGATATCTTCTCCAGCCTCTATTATAGGGGTTGGCTCCCCTTTCTTTTTCTCTTCTTCCCTTTTTGCACCACAATAAATGCAGAATTTATAGGATTGTATATATATTGTCTTGCCGCATTTTGAGCATATCCAACCCGAAGCGCCTGGCCGCTTCATACCACAATTAGTACAGAAAGAATAAAACCCTGCATTAATATTCCCACATTTAGTACAAATCCACTCTGCAGCCTCATTTTGACTTAACAAAAATACATCACTCTCCTAACGGATTACATTAATTTAGTTAAATCATATTATAAAATTTATTGCGATTCTATGAAGTTGATGATTGAACTTTTGTTTGATGTTAACGGTGAGATAGGAACTATGTCTATCAGTTTAACCATAAATTAAATAAGTAAAAAATAATATAAAAATTTAATAATAGGTAATAGTTTGGGCTGGGATTTAATGTCCATAAAGGAGAGAATAAGGGAGAAAATAAGGGGCCCCTCGCTTGAGGATCTTATAGTGGATCTTACCGTGTATAATAGAGAGATGGCTCGCACCAGAGATAACTATAAGAAAAGAGGAGAAATGCTGTATGAGCGAGCGAAAGAATATCTAATAAAGGGCGACGAGTACAGAGCGAAAATATATGGACAACAATACTTAAACGCCGATAGAACAGCGTTTGCGTTAGACATGTTCGTCATAAACATGGAGAATCTTATATTTGATCTTCGAAATGCGGTGCAAGTAGAGGAGATAGGAATAAGTCTTGGAAAGATAAGTAAATGCTTAGATAGATTAAAACTTGTTAAAGCGGCGGGTATCTCACAGATTCTTAAGAAAGTCAATGCGCAAATGGAGAGAATGGGCGTGAAGTTTTCAGTTATAATGGATCAATTAAAGGATTATAATCCATTCAACGTTGAGCCAGTTTCAGATAAAGATTTAGATAAACTTATGGATAAAATGATAAGTGAAATTATTGCTGAAGGGACTTTACCTGAGACAAGGCTATCAGAGTTGCAGAGAAGGCGTGAAGCCTTAAGAGGTTATGGCTCTCAAGAAACTAAATAGTTAGGTGATGCCTCTGTTTAGGCAGAAAATAAGCAAAGAAAAACTTATCGATTCTCTAGACCTAGAGATAGAGGAGCACTCTAAAAGGAGCAGAATGCTCAGAGATGTAGGGGACAAATATAGGCGGAAGGCGGCTGAACTCGCCAGCGAAGGAATGGATGAGGCGGCTAAAAAATGGCTTACCTTATCTCTCTTATGCAAACAAATGAGAAGTAATATCGAGTCAACAATGGCTGATTTGGAAAATGCCAAGATGCAATTGCTGACGCAGCCAGACCGTCCAACATCGACGGTTATAGAGAAGGTTAATCAAATATTGCGCAGATCAGTAGCTGAAAGAGAAAGATCTCTCCAGGCGTTTAATAGGATGTCTGCTATGATCCAATCGAATATAGAGCAAACAATAGGCGAATTAGAGACGTATGGAATTAAAGAGGAAGCAATAAATGAAGAATTTCAAAAACTTAAAGGTGAACTAGGATTAGCGGAGCGGATGGAAGGTAAGTTAGAGGTTGAAAAACCCATTCTTCCAGAGATACCTAAAAGAAAAGAGGAAGAGCTCAAGAAAGAAGAGAGAATAGAAAAGGCTGAACAGGTTGGAGAATGAACCGTGCTCAAAGTGGTTAAATAAACCTTGGATGTACTCTAAACCTAAAAACGTAGAAACATTAGCCGGGTGGAGAAAAACTTGGTTAAATTTTATTATTGAGTATGCAAAACGGCAAAACATTCATCTGATAAATATTAACGATTTGAAACAGATGCATCCATTTAATATGATGGATCAAGAGGCTTTTGATGATATTATTAATTCACTAGTACAGCAAAGGTATGGAGAATGGTGGGATAAGAATAAAAAAATGCTCAGAATTTATTGGTTAAGTTTGGAAAAGTGGGCGGAATATGTAGCTCAGACTGCAAGAAATAAAGAGAAATCAGTAATATATGGCATAAAGGATATTGTTGAATTAGAGCCAAGGTTAACAGCAATGCCTGAAAAGGATATAAAGACTATAATTAGGTTAATGGTCGAGCTTAACCTTGCACGCTGGATAGACAAGAGAAAAATGGTCATAAAGATTAAATAACCGTAATATCCGGCTCTGAGAAGAATCGCCTAAAAATATATAGAGGTGTAATTATGGAATGTGAGGAAAAGATAATTCAGCTAATCATTAAGAAAAAACCTTACCTGATAGACTTTCTTAAGGATAAGAAACTTGTCAAGTATAAACATGCGATAAATGATAAATTTATAGATTTTATCTTCGAGGATGAGATGTACCGATACCTAATAGATCTTAAGTTCAGAAACATACAAGTTTCTATGTTCGATGAGATGGATAAAAAAGCATCCGAATACATTCAGCAACAAAATCTTACCGAAGAGATTATTAAGAAAATAATCATGGTTGATGAGAGAAGTTATAGTGAGAAGAAATTAGAGTTAGATGAGGAAGCTTCAAAACATAATACAGACATTTTAACTTATAATGTCGCCAACATTTTAGCGGACTCGATGTTTAAGGGTTATGTACCAGATATTAAAGCACCCTTGTCTCTTCTGAAAAATGCTGAAGGAAAGGCTGTAATATTGGGAAGGACGCCTATCGAACAAGAAAAATATGGTGATAGAGGAACACTTTATATAGGACGCATATGCGAGAGAGTAAATGAGTATTTTGGGCTTAGAGTATTAGTCGATGCCATGCATCCACATAAAATTTTTATATGTGGCAAGACAGGTTCAGGGAAATCATATACTTTAGGGGTCATAGCCGAAGAATTGGCAAGTCTCGATATTAACGTAGGGGTTGTCATAATAGATCCTATGGGAATTTTTTGGAGTATGAAATTTCCATGTAGCGAAAGAGAAGCCGAGCAATTGCAGATTTGGGGGCTTCAGCCAAGGGGCTTTACAAATGTTAAAGTGTTTGTTCCTATAGGTTACTATGATAGAGCTCCTGAGGGGACAAAGGACGAAATATTTGCAATACCGCCTAATGAGCTTACTGTTGAAGACTGGTGCAATACATTTGGCATAGATATCTACGAAAGCCCTCAAGCAGCCCTATTAACTGACGTTATTGAAAAGGTTAAGAAGGGATACTATGCGGAAATTGATGGCTCTCAAAAATTCATCACTTCAAAAGATAACTACACAATTGATGATATGATAAAGTGTATCCAGCAATGTCCAGAGTTTACTAAGAAATACCGGACGGATACTATCCGTGCGTTAACTACACATCTTGAGGCGGCAAAGAATTGGGGAATTTTCTCTACAAATGGAACCCCCATTCAGAGACTTGTTGTTCCTAACCAGGTCTCAATAATTGACGTTAGCTTTTTGCCAGATTTCCTTCGGGCGCTTATTGTCGGGGTTATTGCTAGAAAAATCTTAGAGGAGCGAACAAAATATGTAAGATACGTAGCTGCTGCGGGCATTCAGAAGAGAGAGGAAAAGAAGGATAAGGATTTAGAAATTAGGGGAATCCCGGCAACATGGTTAATTATTGATGAAGCCCATGTTTTAGCCCCAGCGAGGGGAAAAACTGCTGCTAGCGATCCATTAGTTGAGTATGCTAAAAGAGGACGAATGCCAGGTTGCGCTTTGGTTTTAGCAACTCAGCAACCCTCAGCTACAGACGATAGGATATTATCTCAGGTTGATATTCTCATAACTCATAACCTAAGTTTTACGGATGATATATCAGCCTATAGAGCAAGGGCCCCATCACTTCTTCCTATGGAGATCTGCGATCAAGGGTTTATAAGAAGATTGCCTGTAGGAGCGGCCGTAATCGCTGACCAGTCGATAACTACGGAAAGAGCTTTTGTGTTTTATGTTCGTCCTAGGGTTAGTGAGCATGCTGGTCGGGTGATTCTTCCGGAGACATTTAAGGTGGAGACTGAAAAAGAGACAAAAGCCATTAGTTTAGAAGAGGAGAAAGCTCGCGCAGGGATTGAGGAAAAAGAGGTTCCCATAAATGCACCATCTGCCCCCACATTATTTGTGCCAACAAAAATAGCGATCGACTACCTTTCACGTGTAATTCAATATAGATTCTTTGATTACCTCCAACCATTAGATGAAAAAAGGTTTTTAAAGAATATTATTTTTACATGGTCGAATACTAAAAGAAATATTATCGGTATGTTGCTTGGATATCTATCAAGATTTGCGGCGAACGTTGTTGAGACAATTAGTGTGAATAACGAGCTGCCAGTTCTATTACTGTCCAAAGGAGATATTCGTCTAGTGTTGTCCGGGTGCTTAACGGAAAATGATACTGTAGTAGCATTATATTTATCATCCAGAAACGAGCAGGAAATCATCGATTTTATGAAGCATTTGAACAGAATTAAGGAGGAAATAGCGTAAATGAGAGTTTCACTTGAAAAATATTAAAAGTTATTTATGAATTAAAATAAATAATAAATGAGGGTTAATTGTTGTCGTCACGCCTATATAATTTGGCGGTAAGCGCCGCTAATGATGCAATAAGGTATGATGCTGAGGGGAAAGTTGAGTTAGCGATATCGAAGTATTTACAGGCATTTGATATTCTTATGACGCTTATACGATATACTGAGAATAAAAAATTAAGAGATTTTTACACCGATCGAGCTGAGCAGTATTTGGCAAGAGCTTATGAACTAAAATCGATTGTAGGGAAGTCGAAGGTAAAAGCACCGGCTTTAACTGATCAGAAGAGATTAGGCGAAGATGAGGAATTACAATCTAAAATTCTTTCAACGATAATTCCGGAGAAGCCTAATGTGTCTTGGGATGATATAGCTGGCTTAGAAGATGCTAAGAAAGCTATTGAAGAGGCGATAATACTTCCTTTAATAGAGCCTGAAATCTTTGGGAACACGCTTCCATGGAAGGGGATTCTACTGTTTGGTCCTCCAGGGTGTGGTAAAACTATGCTTGCTAAGGCTGCGGCATCCAGATGTAATGTGACATTCTTTAATGTGAGTGCGGCGGATATCATGGTTAAATGGGTTGGGGAATCCGAGCAAAGGATTAAGGTTTTATTTGAGATGGCGAGGGAGACGCAGCCCTCTATAATATTTATGGATGAAATAGATGCTTTGGGGGCTGAGAGAACCGGTGTTGAATCAGTTGTCTCCACGCGTGTGTTAAGTCAGATGCTACAGATGATGGATGGAATATTAAGTAAGCCGGATGACAAGGTTATTGTTTTGGGTGCAACAAATAGACCTTGGGTTATTGATTCGGCCCTTCTGAGAAGGTTTGATAAGCGTATTTTAGTTCCATTACCCGATCTGCAAGCGAGGAAGCAGATATTTAAGGTGACGATAGCAAAGATGCCTAACTTTAAATTAGCTGAGGATGTTGATCTAGATGAATTGGCGAAGCTAACTGAAGGGTTCTCGGGAGATGATATTAAAAAACTATGTATAGCAGCTTGGTATATACCGATTCATGAATTGAAAGAGCAAAATATGCTTGGTACTGGGGCAATGCCTCGACCAGTAACGCGGAGAGACTTTCTTGAGGCGCTTCAAGCGAGAAAACCATCAGTCTCACCTGAAGAAGTAAGGCTAAATGAGGAGTGGAATAAAAAGTTTGGGGCAAAGTAAAGTTACTGAGGTTACCATAGTTCTTACATGTTTAATTATGAAAACTGAAATGCTTATTATTGAGCTTATGCTATTTGGCGCACCCCTTCACTCCTCAACGCTGATTACCTTTCATCTTGGAACACGGATGATTTTAATGAGCGGACTGAATAATCCATAAACAATGTGAATGTAAGAAGAGGGGAAGAAGGCTAAATAAAAAAATTAAGGGGATGAAGCTTAAATATGAGATATGAGCCTTCCAAAATTACTACCGCAGCAGTTCTTAGCTTTGTTGTATTTCTTAGTATCTTCTTTATTGCATATGGTATTGCCACCTTATTTTGTAAGACGTTATCTGACTTAGTTCTTACTCTCTTTTTGTCTTCCCTTCTTTGTCTTTTTGGGTCCTTTGGGTTTGGCTACATTGTTCTATGGTTTCTTAATTTAAGTCCTCCTATTCCTACCTCTTGGCTTTATGCTGCTACTCTCGGAGCGCTTTTAGAGAGTGTTGCGTTTGGTTTAACGCCCTTGAACTCTATCCACTTCTGGTTTCTTCTTCCATGGGGTATGACTTTAGCATCACCGTTCGTAATATATCCTATGAAATTAGGGGAACTCCGAGAAATGCATTCCTTTAAAGAAGGTTTGATGGATAAGGATGTTTTGGATGTTGCTAGAAAGTATGGTGGCATTATTACTCTAAGTATTATTGTTTGGGAGTTAAAGGTTTCTTTAGAGGCTGCCCAGAAAAGTCTTGAGAGGTTCGTGAAGCACGGTGAGGCAATTAGAAAAAAAGTTGATTCTCTATTAATTTATGATTTTCAGAGTGCAAGGATTCATCTGGCACGTTCAGACAACCTGGTAGTTGAAGCTTTACGAGACAATCCCTTCGGATTATCCAGAAGCGAACTAATAAGCCAGACAGGTATGGCGATAGAAGTACTGGACGAATCTATAAAAAGACTTGAAGATCTAAAAATAATCTACCAAGATATGGTCACAGACAAATATAAGCTAAGGAGTTATTCCTTACCGACCGCAACATGAATGGAGGAAAGAATTATATGAGAAAAATAGAAGGAGCCATTATCTCTTGATTAGCCATTGTGGCTATTCTGAAGTAACCATTATACTCGTCCATTGAGAATTTGAGATGCTGACTAGTAAAGAGGCTGATTGGCATTGGTATGGGTTTAATGGCGTCTACTTCTGGCTATATTTTCTTCACAATTTTCATAAGCATCGCAAGTGCTACAATTGCAGCACTTTTACTTTCGATTTTTGTAGCCTCTATAATATCTACTAAGGCATTAGCGGACTCAAAAGATTATCGGAGGAAAAATTATGTTGAAGAGCGTAGTAATAAGCTCTAAGATTAGCCTACCAATAAGCATAGCTAGTGAGATTGAGAATCTAGGGCAGATATGACATACTCCTACTGGTTGACAGGAAAAGGCATGCTCAACAGTAGGGAGAACATTTCCGTAGAGGTGAAGACCGGGTTGAACATATCGTTAGGCCAAACTGAAAAATACATATGGAATGGCACAACAGTTGTCTTAGTCAGTTCGCCACTTGATAATGCAACCGATTCAAAGACTTATATACTGTAAGAGAATAAATAAAATAGTTTATGGAAACTTCATCAAAAGCGTCAGAAGAAGTTGAGAAGGAAAAATTAGAGATTGTAAAGGCTTTTTCTGATAAGGTTTTAGAGAAATATAGAGATATTGTTAAATGTATTGCTTTGTTTGGCGAGCATGAGGTCATATCAGACGCTGGGCGAGACATCGATGTTTTCATAGTTCTTGACGACACTAAAAAGACACTTTCCGAAGAGGAATTAGCAAAAATACAAGATGATATTGACAAAATAGGCGAGGAAATTTCAAGTAAACTTAGTATACAGCCACCATACTCACTCACAGAGTTTTGGAGTGAAGTAAGAGTGTGCAGCCCAATAATCTACAATATCATTAAGACCGGTAAACCCGTTTACGATACAGGTTTTTTCTCACCTGTACAGCGTTTGCTAAACCTTGGTAAAATTCCTCTTAGCAGAGAACAAATCTTTAGTTTGATTGAAGACGCATCCATGAGGATAGCTCGAGCAAAAGAGGCTAAACTGGTATTTTTAATAGAATTCTATGATGTTATGTTAAATGCTACACAGGCAGTATTGATGTGGTTAAATGTTCCTCCACCACCGCCGAGCAAAGCTTACAATTATGCTATAGAGTACTTGGTTAAGCCCGGTATGATGGAAAGAGAGTACGCCGAATGGTTGAAAAACATAATTGAGATCCGGAATAAGATTAAATACAAGGAAATTTCAAGCGTTAGCGGACAATTTGTAGATGAGTGGTTAGAAAAAGCCGAAAAATACGTCAATAAGATGTATATATTACATTCAGCACTCGAACATCAAACAAAACGAAATATTATTAAAAATACTTATGAAGTCACACGTAAAGTATTTGAACATTCCTTAAAATTATTGAATAAGCTACCTGAGAATGAAGATAAAATTCCAGAAATTTTTAGAAATGAAATTATCGAGAAAAAGATGGTGAGCAGTCGCTACTTTGATGTTTGGAATGAACTTACCAATCTAAAGAAGCTGGTAGATGAGGAAAATATAGAAGAGATCGATCTCCTCCCCTATGAAAAAGTGTTACACCTAAGAGAAGAAGTTAGGAGAATGATAAGTGATATTGCAAAAGCATTAAGAAAAAAGGAAGAAGAGCTCGGTAAAATTGAAGAATACCCTGCACCTAAATAATCACCTCAAAAGAAGTAATATATTACACATTCTCACACTCGCGGGCCATATGGTAATACAAGGATTTTCAAAGCGTTCCTGCAAAGCATTAGGCTTAAATTTAGATGTGTCAGGAGCAGAAAAACTATGAGACACGATTATCGTTAATCATGATTCACTAGATATTTCTTCCGCTGTTTGGAGGATTGATCGGTGTAAGATATTTCTCTGATAATTTGCTTGCGATTAGTTTTCGCTAGGGTTTAATGTTTTCTCAAAATTTTATCCTTTTATGAGGAGCCTCTCTACTATTTTCAGTATTTCTGGCTCTATTCTTCTCGCTCTGAATGAGATTAGGGCCCATTCCCTTGCCAGTATTACTTGGCCTATCTTCCACAATCTTTTTTCAACCTGCTTTAGGAGTTCTCTCTGCTGCTTGTTTAGGGGCTCCAGCTCAACGTAAATATACCTATCTTCCTTAACTTTCGTCCTCCTCGCTGTTATC
>Ga0105162_1001115_pt1 | contig 15986 bp, 21 predicted proteins | sample JNZ201metaG_FD_81532 | JGI IMG/M metagenome (GOLD analysis project Ga0105162, IMG submission 81532) | Hot spring microbial communities from Jinze hot spring, China to study Microbial Dark Matter (Phase II) - JNZ 20120812A | ecosystem: Environmental > Aquatic > Thermal springs > Hot (42-90C) >...
CTAGTATATTTTTCAACCTGCCATTCCCTCACAACATTTTCAACAATTTTTACTTGAGTAAAATTCAACTTTTCTATTTCCCTAAAAACAGAAATTACTTGCTCTATGTAAGGAGAATAAACAACTAGCCAGCCACCTGGCTTTAAAGCTTTGTAAGCATGCACTATAACCTTTTCAGCATCTTTTAAATCTAGAGTTATTAGATCAACATCTTTTTCATCAATACCTTTTGTTATATCCTTTTCTTTTAGCTTAATGTTTTTTAATGCTGAAAGCTTAATGTTTTTCTTTGCAATTTTTGCAAATTTTTTATTACTCTCATAAGTAACAACTTTTCCAGGAGAAAGATAGCTTGCAAGAAATATAGCTAAAAAACCAGAACCTGTGCCTGCATCTACCACCAAACTTCCTGGTTTAATTCCTGTGTAAGCAAGAATTAAGGCAGCATCCTTTGGCATAATTATTTGTGGTAGTCTTTCAAGTTTTTCGAGCAAATCTACTATTGTTGGGTTAACTATTACAAATTCTTTATTCAAGTGAGTTTTGATTTTTTCACCAAAACTTTTTTTAAAAAGTTCTTCTAAGTTGAAGATTCCATCTTTTGTGTGAAATTTTCCTTTTTTCACTTTTACCAAGTAAGAGCCTTCTTTTGAAAGAAGTAAAACCGGCTGATTTTTCTTCATGGTTACTCACCTATTTCTTAATTTTCTCATTTTAAGTTAAACAATTAAAAAGTATAATTTTAAATATTTTTTCATTTAAAAAAGTATAAAACGGTGCGCGTATGAGAATGAAAGAAGTGAAGGCATTTATTAAATCTCTATACAAGAGAAATGACGAAGATTTTACTAGGGCAATTTTTGGTGGGCTTTCTTATTACGAAGTACTGAATAACATAACAGGTGATACTTTTAAATCATTTGATTGTGTCGAAAGACTTTTGCCCAAAATAAATTCAAGTTTAGAAAATAAGGGGTATGTAATGAAAAAAATTAGTACTAATCCGCTCACTTATGACCCTGTGGAAAGTCCTGATTTTGTAGTTAAAAGTAAGGGTTTAAGAGGGTTCTTTCAATATGTTACCGGGCTTTTAAGTATTCTTGCATATCCTGCTGAAATTAAAGTTAGAGGAGTGGATAAAAGTATATACATTCAAGAAAAGCACAAGATAATTTTGCCTGAGATGGAAATTCTTGCTAAAGAACTGGAAGAGAAAATAGGGAAAAAAGTTGAAATTTCAGTTATTTAATTCCCTACTATTCACATGCTCCTTAGAATTCTTATGCGCTCCTCTATTGGAGGATGGGTTGCATACAACTTATCCAAAGGACTTTTATTAGGATCTACGAAAAATAAGTGGCTAACTGCTTCGCTAACATCCATCTTCCCCTTATTAATTTTCATGATTTTCTCTAAAGCAGAAGCCAATCCTTCAGGATATCTTGTTAATTCTACTGAACTTGCATCTGCAAGAAATTCTCTTCTTCTTGAAATTGCAAACTGTATTAGCCTTACAACAATTGGAGAAATTAAAGCTAATAGTAAGCCGAGAAGCAAAATCAAACCTCCTCTTCTTCTTTCTTCTTTTTTTGAACCTAAAAAGAAACCTCTTAAGAAAAGATGGCTTAAAATAGCAACAAGCCCAACCATTGCTGCAACCAAAGTCATAAACCTTATGTCGTAATTTTTTATGTGAGAGATTTCGTGTCCTATAACCCCTTCTATTTCACTTCTATTTAAATTTTTGAGCAAGCCTGTTGTTACCGCTATCGAAGAATTTTCTGGATTTTTACCTGTTGCAAAGGCATTTATTTCTTCACTTTCTATAACATAAATTCTTGGCTTAGGTATACCGGCAGCAATGCTGAGTCCTTCAACTGTATTAACTAGATGCAAATACCTTGGATCACTTTCGTTTATTGGCTTAGCGTTCGTCGCTGAAAGAACTATTTTATCCCCATATTTGTAAGTTCCGTAAGTATAGAGAGAAACAAAAAATAAACCAAAAATAAGAAAAAATAAAGAAAGTTCTGGAAGAAGGATTTCTCCTATTAAATAAATTAATAGAACAAGAAAGGAAAAAACAAGAATAGCTAATAAAAAAGAATTTCTTTTATTTCTAGCTATTTGATCGTAAAAGCTAATTCTTTCCATCAGAACTCCACTTTAACTGGCTTTCTCTCTTCTTCCCCTATTTCAAAGTATTCTCTTGGCTTATCCTTTCCTATAATTTTTGCAAACCAAACTCCAGGTATTGTAGATATAGCAGTATTAAACCTTAGAACAGAATCGTTGTAAAATTGCCTTGCATATGCTATTTTATTTTCTATTCCTTCCAACTGCTCTTGTAAAAGTTTGAAATTCTCGCTTGCTTTAAGCTGAGGATAATTTTCTGCCAAAGCAAAAATTGTTTTTAATGCCTGAGTTAACTCTTTTTCAGCTGCAGCTTTTTCTTTTAAGCTAGTTGCTCCCATCATTTTTTCTCTTGCTTCAGTAACCATTTTTATAACATCTTTCTCATGCTTCATATAGCCTTTTACTGTTTCAACCAAGTTTGGAACTAGGTCAGATCTTTTTTTAAGCTGAACATCTATCTGGCTCCAGGCATTGTCTATTCTATTTGAAAGAACTATTATTTTGTTCACGTAGTATATTACAATTCCAATTATTCCAAGCAAAACTATTGCAACTATTATCCATATCATTTTATCAATAAATTAAGTAGTAAAATTGAGAATATAAATATTCCAGAAATGATAAGCAAAAGGTAAATTATAAATTTATTTGTACCGCCAAAAATTGGAAATGGCCCTATCCAAAGGATAAAACCTCCCTCAGCTTTAAACCTTTTATTTGAAGTAATGCCGAAAAATATTAAAATAAAACCTAGGAGAATGAATAAACTTCCCATTAAAATTAGCTCTTCCTTCATCTTATCTTAAATTTTTCCATTGAACTTAAATGTTTTATTATCTTAAACTTATAGAAATATTTATGAAATGCTACTTAGTCACAACTTTCATAGGAGTTTTTGCTTTGGATGAAAATAATAAAATAATTTCTTTTAAACCTTTTCCTAAGGATCCTGAAAAAATTTCTGAAAAAATCAAAAGCGAAAAAATAATAAAGGAAGAAGCTGAGCTCATAGAAGAGCTTAAGAAAAAGGGATTTGATGATTTTGTTTTTTCTGTCCAAAGGGAAGGAGTAAAGTTTGAAAAGGAAAATAAGGCAGAAAATTTTGTTAGAGAGAATTTTAGTAATTTAGCTTTACAATATAAATTTGTAGAAAGTCAAGCAGAGTTAAATCAGCTTTTAACTAAAGTTGGAATAGAGTTAGCAAAAGAAAAAATAAAAAAGGCAGTAGAAAGGGATAAGCTTGTAATTCAGGCAATAAATGCGGTAGATGAAATTAATAAGTGCTTGAATATTTTTATCGAAAGGTTAAGGGAATGGTATTCCCTTCATTTTCCAGAAATGGATAGAATTGTAAAAGATCATGAGAAATTTGCAAAGATTGTTAAGGAATTTGGCTCAAGAGATAGGATAAAGGAATTGAAAGATTTTGCTGAAAAAAGCATGGGAGCAGAGTTAAAGGAAGAAGATATAAAAATTATTCAAGAGCTTTCATCCCAAATTGTAAACCTTTATTCGTTAAAGGAAAAAATCGAAAAATACTTAGAAAAAGTTTTGAAGGAAATTGCCCCTAATCTTACAGAATTGTTAGGAGCAACACTTACTGCTAAGCTTATAGCAAAGGCTGGAGGACTTGAAAAACTGGCAAGAATGACTTCAAGCACAATTCAACTTTTGGGAGCAGAAAAAGCATTATTTAAGTACTTGCACGGAAAAGGTAAGCTTCCTAAGCATGGGCTAATTTTCATGAGTAGTTATGTTCAAAAAGTTCCTGAAAAGTATAGGGGAAAGGTTGCTAGAGCTCTGGCTTCAAAATTAAGTATGGCAGCAAAGATCGATTGCTACTCTAAGGAAAATAGAAGCGAAAAAATTAAGAAAGAGTTAGAGGAAAGAATAAAAGAAATTTTGAGCAAGAAATGAGAGCATGGAAGTAAAAGAAACTAAGTTTGAAGGTATATTCAAAATCAACGGAAAAATTGCTACGATAAACCTTACTCCTGGAGAAAAGGTTTATGGTGAAGAGCTAATTCAAATTAAAGGTATAGAATATAGAGTCTGGGATCCTTGGAGAAGCAAGCCAAGTGCTGCGATTAAGAAAGGTCTAAAAATTTTTCCTATTAAAAAAGGGATGAAAATCCTTTATCTTGGGATTGCTTCTGGCACAACATCCTCACATTTTTCTGATATTTTGGGAAAAAATGGAATTATTTATGGTGTGGAAATAAGCGAAAGGGTTTTAAGGGAATTAATACCCCATGCTGAAAAAAGGGGAAATATAATTCCAATTTTAGCAGATGCAAGAATGCCGGAAAAATATGAAAATTTAATTTTCGGAAAGGTTGATGTTGTTTATTGTGATGTTGCTGATCCACAAGAAGTTGAAATTTTTATGAGAAATTGTGAAAAGTTTTTGAAAAATAATGGGCATGGAATGATTGCTGTTAAAAGTAGAAGCATAGATGTGCTTAAAAAGCCAGAAGAAATTTATAAAGAAGTAAAAGAAAAGTTAAAAAAGAATGGATTTGAAATTTTGGATTTTGTTAAATTAGATCCTTTTGAAAAGGACCATGCATTTTTTGTAGTTCAAAAATAAAATTAGCTTAATCTATTGGCTTAATAAAACCAAAAATCTTATTCTTTCCTATCCAGTTAACTCTGTACTTAATTATGTTTCTGTCTTTAAACAAACCTATATTTATTTCCCCAATTTTCTCCATTTATACCAACCTTTAATCCAAATTGATTGAGATTTTTTTGAAATTCAAGCTTTAAGCTATTTTCTGGCGCACTAAACCAACAATCTTTACAAAAAGCTCTCTTTACACCAAATCCATCTATAAACCTCAAAATTCTTGGTGAATTGCACCTTAAGCATCTCATCTTTCCACTTATTAAAATTAGGAATAAAAAATAACTTCGCTTTCGAGACACCTCATTTCCCCTAAAAATTAAAAATAAGTAAAAATTTGATTTTATTTAAGCTAAAAAGAAAAAATTTTTAATTTATTTCGGATTTTTCTCAATTTCTTCCTTAGCAATTCTTTCCACAACATCTTTTAGCATTTCTTCATCAAAAAGAATTAATTTAACACCTTCCTCTGCTTTCTTTTTCATTTGAAATTCAATCATGGAAAGAAAAGAATCGCAATAATGTAGTATTACAGCTTCTAGGGTTCTGGGTGGCGTAGGCCCTGCTTCTCCAAAATGGGAAGCAACTATGTGTATAACTTCTTCTGGAAATTTTCTAGCATAAAGTTCTGCTACTCCAAGAAAAGTATGGTCGAGCAAAATTCCTGTATGCTCAACTCCTCCTTTTCCTTTTTTCCATTCAAATATTTTTGGTATATCATGCAATAAGCCTGCTGCTATTAAATAATCTTTTTTTACCTTTAACCCATACCTTTTTTCTAAAACTTCTGAAACTTTTAGGCAAAGATCAGTAACTGCTATTGTATGATTTAGTATTTCTCTCTCAACTGTAATTTGACCAGAAGGCGAGGAAACTGTAAAGAGGGAAACTGCCTCTTCTATTTTCATTTTTGGATATTTCCTAAAATCTTCGTGCGATAGTTTTGGATTTTTAAGAAAATTTATAACTTTTTCCCTCAAATTTTCATCTTCTATTTTCTTAGCTAATTCAATGAGTTTTTCCATAAATTTCACTAATTAGCCGAATAAGCTGCTCAAGCCAGCAACTGCTTCCTCAGCTTTCTTTTCCTCTTCCTTCTTTTCTTCCTCTTTCTTTTCTTCAACTTTAGCTGCAACTTGAACAGTTGAAGCTTCCTTTATTATTTCATCTATATTTTTGCCCTCTAAGCTTGCTACCAAAGCCTTTAGTTTTCCTTCATCTGGCTGAACACCTGCTGCTTGTAAAACTTTTGCTAGATTTTCTATTGTTATGGGTTGCTTACTTTCATTCAAAAGCAATGCAGCATAAACCTCTTGCACTTTACTCACCTCTATTTTCATTAATCAAACACACTTAAATACTTTAAGTTTTTATTAATTTTTCAAGAGTTTTTGCTATGTTAAATGCTTTGCCCAACAAAAATCCAATATTTTCTTTTGTTGGGTAACAAATTCCAATGGATAAACTTAAAGCTTTTGAAAAGCCTTCTTTAATTTTTTCTGGATAAGTATTTATGAGCTCTAAAACATCTTTCCTATAAATTGCTCCGTCAGAATAAATCGAAACTATGTTCAAACCAACTTTAATTGGCTGTATATTGAGCTTTCTTAAAATGTTTGCTAAGGGAGCAGAAATTACTTCACCTTTTTTTGCAACCAAAACATCTTTTTTAATTGCAATTTTTCCGCCTTCAACACCTGCAGGAATTTTTGCTTTTGAAAATTCGCTTATAACAGGCCCTGGTAATAAGTTTGTCGGACCTGCTCTGACCCAAATGTCTTCTGGTGCTACATCACCTTCCTTTGCAAAAACAAAAGATTTAAGCTCGCTTATTTTTTTGTAAATTGTAAAAGGATCTAAATTTGTTAAAATTAAGCCAGGTTGATTCGGTACTTCACCTTCAAATTCTTTCAAATTTTTTTTCTCAACTTTTTCCATAGCTTTTTTAAGCAAATTCTTCTTTACGATTTTAATTAGTGCTTCACTTCTAATTTTTTTCCTTATTTCTTGTAGCTGTTTTGAAGGTAATTTTGCTATATCTATCAAGCATATAGTTTTATAATTTTCCAATAAATTCTTCAATTCTTCAACAAGCCTTATTTTTTCCTCCCTAACCATCCTTACACCTCAATTTTAACAGGCTTGCTCATCGTAAGTTTTAAAAGAACTTCTGCTATATTTTTTTCTCCCTTGGGAAGCTTTCCGATTAAAAATTCAATAACTGCCTTTATATTTTCTGCAACTTTTTCGTCTTCCATTTCTTCATTCCCTACAGGACACTGAATTACAGGCGAATCCTTAATCCTAATCCTTACTGCTTTTTTATAATCCTCTATCATTTTCTTTACATCTTCAGAAATTATCTTAGGCATTTTTCCCCTTGGCGCTAAAAATTGGCCTAGTAGTTTACCTATGGTAGGCATAAGCTTCGGTTCAGCAAGGAAAAAATCAGTTCTCCTTGCAAGCTTCTTTGCCTCTCTTTTATTTTTTGCTAGAATTTCTATATCAGAACTTTTTAAAACAGGACAATTAACTTCTTCCTCTTTTATTACATCGCTGAATATAACAATTTTTGCTTCCTTTCCTCTTCCATTCGGCAAAATTAAATCTTCGACGAACTTATTCTCTGGTTTTTTTAAATCTATCTCCTTTAAATTAACGATTAAGTCAAAAGTTTGGACAAAATTTCTTTTCTTTGAGTTTTCTCTTAACTCTTTAATTGCCTTCAAAATTTTCTCGGTCATGAAGACCTCCTGCCTAAGCAGTTAAAAGTTAATTAAAAGTTTATGCTTATAAGATTATCTATACCTTCTCTTAAATCCTTTTTTGTAAACTCTTCTACCTTTTTTCCTCTTTTCTTCAGGCTCGATTTCGTCCAAATCTATTTCCATAATAAACATTTAATCTTTGCTATAGAAATTTAACAAAAAGATTTAAATGCTCGAGCAAATTTATTTAAGGAGAAAATGAAAGTTTACATGGATTATGCAGCAACTACTCCTGTGGACCCAAGAGTTTTAAAAGTCATGCTCCCTTATTTTTCTAAAAAATTTGGAAATAGTATGAGTTTATATTCTCTTGGAAGAGAAGCAAAAAAAGCATTAGAAGATTCTAGGGAAAAAATTGCAAATTTGATAAATGCTAATTCAAACGAGATAATTTTTACTGGAAGCGCAACTGAAAGCAATAACTTGGCTATAAAAGGAGTTGCTTTTGCAAATAGGGAAAAAGGAAAGCACATAATAGTTTCTTCGATAGAGGACCATTGCATTCTAAATTCTGTTGAATGGCTTAAAAAACAAGGGTTCGAAGTAACTTACTTAAAAGTAGATAAGTTTGGAATGGTTGACCTAAATGAACTTGAAAATTCTATTAGAAAAGATACAATTTTAGTTTCAGTTATGCACGCAAATAATGAAATAGGAACGATTGAGCCAATAAAAGAAATAGGAGAAATTTGCAAAGAGCATGGGGTTTATTTCCATACAGATGCTGCTCAGAGTTTTGGGAAAATTTTAGTAGATGTTGAAAAATTTAATGTTGATTTATTAACAGCAAGCTCCCATAAAATTTACGGTCCAAAGGGGGTTGGTTGTTTGTTTGTAAGAGAAGGAATAAAAATTGAACCCTTGTTGCATGGTGGAGGTCATGAATTTGGTTTACGCTCTTCAACTGTAAATGTAGCTGGGATAGTTGGCTTTGCAGAAGCAGCTGAAATTGCAAAAAAAGAAATGAAAAGAGAAGGTAAAAGACTTGAAAAGTTGAGAAGAAAGCTTGAAAAGGGAATTTTAAAAATTGAAAATTCTCATCTAAACGGGCATCCTGAAAAAAGATTGCCAAATATTTCAAATTTCTGGTTTGATTTTATAGAAGGCGAAGCTTTAGTTATGTATTTAGACCAAAAAGGTATAGCTGCTTCAACAGGCTCAGCTTGCTCTTCAGAAAGCTTAGAGCCAAGCCATGTTTTACTTGCAATAGGTTTAAAGCCGCATCAAGCTCAAGGAAGTTTAAGGTTAAGCATAGGAAGGTTTACAAAAGATAAAGAAGTAAATTATGTTTTGAAAGTTTTACCTGAAGTTGTGGAAAAACTGAGAAAAATTTCTCCTTTCAAAGGAAAGTGGAGTTAATGAAAAAAGAATTTTTCCCATATCCAGAAGAGATAATAAAGCATTTTAAAAACCCGAAAGGATTAGGCAAGCTAAAAAATGCAGATGCTGTAGGAAAAGCCGGAAATATATTGTGCGGCGATACTCTTTGGTGCTACATTAAAGTTAGTGAAAAAAAAGGAAAAGAAATAATTAAGGATATAAAAATGGAAGTTTTTGGATGCTTAGTTGCAATAGGAATTTCTTCTTTATTAACTCAAATGGTTAAAGGAAAAACTATAGATGAAGTTTTAGAAATAAAGAAGGAAGATATTCTTAAAAAAACAGGTCCTTTGCCACCAATTAAAGTTCACTGCTCAGTTTTAGCTTTGGATGCTTTACATGAAGCAATTTACAATTACTTTTTAAAGAAGGGAAAGAAAGTTCCTGATAAGCTGAATAAAATCCATGAAAGGGTGATTAAAACTTTAAAGGAGATAGAGAAAAGACATAGAGAATTTTTGAAATTGGAAGAAAAGTTAAGATGATTTTGCTTTTCTTATTCCTAAATCAAAAGCTTTTAAGTTTTCGTTTAAATATTTCTCCGGAATTACTTCTCTTATAGCTTCTTCTAAATTTTTCCTTTCTAACGGGATTAAGCCAAGTCCAAAAGCATAGCCCAAAAGTAAAATATTTGAATAAATTCCATTTCCTATTTCCTTCTTTGCTATTTCTGTAGCTTCTAAGGGATAAACCTTGTTAGAAAATTCTTTTAGAATTTTTTCTGTTTCTTCTAAGCTTGGATATTTTTCTTTAAAAACAGAAACTAAAATAGGAACTACTGAAAAAGTGTCAAAAACTATGGCTGTTCCATTTTCTTTGGAAGAATAATAGCAAGCCCTTAAAGTCTCTAATCTTTCTAAACCAATTATTAAGTTAGCTTCGCACTCCATTACCAAAGAAGAATAAATTTTTTTGCCAAATCTTACATGAGAGGAAACTGCCCCTCCTCTTTGAGCTAAGCCATGGAGCTCAGAAGTTTTCACATCATAGCCTTGCTTTAAAGCTGCTTCAGCTAGTATAAAAGCTAAAGTTAAAACTCCTTGGCCACCTATTCCTGCTATTACAATGTTAAATTCATTTAACTTTTTCATTCTCTCACCCTTATCGCCTTTACAGGGCAAATTTGAAAACAAACTGCGCAACCAGTACAAACTTCAGGATTTATCTTATATTCACCATTTTCCTCATAAATTGCTGGGCAAGCAAACTCATTCAAGCAAAAACCACATTTGTTGCATTTGCTTTGATCAACCTCAAACTTTGGTATTTTCAAACCTTCCTTTTTCTTCCTTCTTACAGCCATTAATTGGCATTCTCTTTTTGCAATTATAACACAAACTCCATCTTTCATTAAAAATTCTTTTATCGCTAAAACCATTTCATTAACGTTAAAAGGATCTATAACTTTTACATTCTCTATGCCGCATGCTTTAACCAAATCCTCTATTTTAATAGCTTTTGTTTCTTCCCCAAAACCAGTAATGCCCGTTCCTGGATGAGGTTGATGCCCAGTCATAGAAGTATACCTATTATCTAAAATTATTACTAGTGTATTCGATTTGTTAAAAACCATGTTTATTAGAGCAGGAATTCCTGCATGGAAAAAAGTAGAATCTCCTATGAAGGCTATTGCCTTTTGCTTTGTTGACTTGCTTATTCCATGAATTATTCCTTCTCCGGCTCCCATGGAAACAAGGAAATCTTCTACTTCAAGTGGAGGATAAACTCCCAGCATATAACAACCTATATCGCCACCACAAGCAACTTCAATTCCAAGCTCCTTCATAGCTCTTTTAGTTGCAAAAAAAGTTGCTCTATGAGGGCACCCAGCACACATCAAAGGAGGTCTTTTTGGAATTTCAACCTCTTTATATCTTTTTTTATAAACTTCTAGGCTTGCATGATTCAACTTAAACTTTATTCCAGCAATTTTTTCTATTGCAGAAATTACAATTTCTTCGTTAATTTCGCCAACTCTTGGAACAACATCTTTTCCATAAATTTTAATTCTTGGATTGCAATCCTTTGCTATAGCTTTAACCCTTTCTTCCAATATAGGCTCAAGCTCTTCCAAAATTAGCAACTTCTTCAAACCTTTTATAAAAATTTTAATTTTATTTTCTGGCAAAGGGTTTGTTATACCTAATTTTAAAACTGGGAATTTAATTTTTAAATCGCTCATAGCTTCCATCAAGTAATTGAAAGAAACTCCGCTTGCAATAATTCCAAAATCACCTTTACCTTTTAAAACAAAGTTTGCTTTAGATTTTTCAGAAAATTCCTTAATTTTTTCCATTTTTTCCAAAACTTTTTCATGCATTTTTAAGATGTTTGGCAAGAGATTAAAAAACTTTTGCTTGTCCTTTTTAAAAACTCCTTTTTTTATTCCTTCAATTATTTTTCCCAATTTTACTAAACCTCTTGTATGGCTTACTCTTGTTGTTAACCTAAGCAAAACCGGAATTTCAAACTTTTCAGATATTTCAAATGCCAATTTTGTTAAATCTTTGCATTCCTGCGGATCGCTTGGTTCAAGCATAGGAATGTTTGCAATGTAAGAGTAAAGCCTTGAATCCTGCTCGCTTTGAGCAGAGCTCCAGCAATTAACATCGTCTGAAACAACAATTACCAAATTTTTAACTCCTAAGTATGGCAAAGGAAAAAGACTATCTGAAGCAACATTCAACCCAAAATTTTTAAAAGCAACTAAAGCTTTTAGGCCTGAAAGGGCAGCACCAGCAGCAGCTTCCAAAGCAACTTTCTCGTTTGTGGAATATTCAAAATAAATCCCAAAATTTTTTGAAATTTGGAAAAAAGTATCGCCAATTTCGCTTGCAGGAGTTCCAGGATAAGTTGAAACAAAGGTTACGCCGCTTTCTAATGCCCCTCTTACAACAGCTTCATTTCCAAGCAAAATAACTTTTTTACCTTCCTTTTCAAGAACTTTCATAAAAAGTATTTTAAAAATTTAGAATAAAAATTATTCCTTTAAAATTGAATCCCATTTTCCTTCATCAATTTCTCTTATAACTTCCTTTGCTCTTTTTCCTTCAACTGTAATCGGCATGCTAACTATAGAGCCAAGCACAACTTTAACTGCATCCTTTAAAGTTTTTGCAAGCAGGCTATTCCTTTTAATTTTAGCTATCTTAATTACTTGCTCCATTTTCAAGTCGCCAACAGAAGTTTTGCCCTTAGCTTTTTCTTCCTCGCTAATTTTTGCCTTTTCTATTCCTAATTCTTTTTTGATTAAAGAAGAAATAGGAGGAGGAATAACTTCTACTTCAAAACTTTTCTTTTCCTTATCTATTATTAGCTTTACTGAAACTTCTATTCCTTCAAATTCCCTAGTTTTCTCGTTTATTTTCTCTATAACTTCGTTAACATTCAATTTGTAAGGTGCAATTTTGGATGCAATAGCTCCAGAAGCCTTTCCTCCCTCAACTAAAAATTGAATTTCCTCCTTCACTTGAATCACTTTGCTTTTTCTACAACTTTTACAAATTCAACTGAAACTGTAACAGGAATTGGAACAGCAACTTCAAGAAGTTCTACAACCACTTCCCTCTTTATACTTTCATACCTAACTACCTTTCCCCTTTCTCCCTTAAATGGCCCACCAATTATTTCAACTATATCTCCTTTATTTAGCTCTATTTCTGCCTTTTTTGGCTCTAAGAATCTTTGTATTTCCCTAATTTCTATCGGCCTTTTAATTATTCCTCTTACATGAGGGATTGCTTTAACCACACTTTCAATATCCCTAATTTCGCCCTCAACAAAAATATAACCTTTTATTTCTTCTGGATGTACTAATGCCCTTATATCCAAATTTTCTGATTTTGCTTTTGCAGCTATAGCATTTAAAACAACTTCCTCCCTTCCCACAACAGTTTTAACCGTGAATATCATATTACCACTAAATAAGTTCTTTTATGTTTGCAATTAAAAAAATTAAAAATCCTATTAAGCCTACTATAAGCAAACCGATTGCGCAAATTCTTGAAACTGAATAAAATTCTTTGAAGTCCGGCTTTTTTGTCATTGCAATTATTCTTTTACAATTCTCTATTTTTTCTCTTATTCTCAAGAAGATCTACCTTACAAACTCTACTCCAAGTATTTTTTCTATTTCCCTTCTATCTATCTTAGGCTTTTCCAAAAGCTTTTCATAAAAACCTTCTGTCTCTATTCCCGTTACTATAAGCAAAGTTCTTATAGAATTTTCTAACTCAGGATATATCTGAGCTCCCCAGATTATTTTTGCATCAGGCGAAAGTTTGGATGAAACTGCCTCAACAATTTGATGCGCTTCCTTAACTGTTATTTCAGGCCCTCCCATCACATTTATTAAAGCACCCTTTGCTCCATCGATTTTTAAATTTATTAAAGGATTGCTCAAAGCTTTTTCAACAGCTTCTATTGCCCTATTTTCAGTATTACTTTCACCCATTCCTATAATTGCTAAACCTCCATTTTGCATAACAGCCTTAACATCAGCAAAATCAAGATTAACCAAACCAGGTTTTGTGACAAGCTCTGTTATTCCTTTAACAGCATTCACAAGAATTTCGTCGCAAATTTTAAATGCTGTTAAAAGCGAAACATTCGGAACAACCTCTAAAAGTCTATCATTCGGAATTACTATTAAAGTATCTACAAATTCCTCTAAATTCTTAAGTCCAAACTTTGCATTTTCCATCCTTTGCTTCCCTTCCATTGAAAATGGAAGAGTAACTATAGCAACAGTTAAAGCTCCTAGCTTTTTTGAAATTTCTGCTATCACAGGTAAACTTCCGCTTCCTGTACCTCCACCTAAGCCACAAGTTAAGAATACCATATCAGCTCCTTTCAAAACTTCCTTTATTTCTTCCTTACTTTCTTTCGCAGCTTCCATCCCTATTTTTGGGTCAGCACCTGCTCCCAACCCACCTGTAAGTTTTTTCCCTATCAAAACCTTTTTGTTTGCATCTGTAAAAACAAGGTCTTGCGCATCTGTATTTACAGCAATAGTTTCCGCTCCATAAATTCCAACTTCCATTAAACGAGAAATTGTATTATTTCCAGCTCCCCCTGCCCCAACAATTTTTATTTTAGTCTTGCATCTTTCAAGGACTTTCCTTATTTCTTTATCATCTTTGCTAACTTTTTCTTTTCTTCCTTTTAACTGCTTCATTCCCATAAAAGCACCTAATTTTTATAAAAGATTTGAAGGTTAAATTCTTAAGTTTTTTTAAAAATTTCCACAAATTTTAACTCTTCAATACCATCAATCCACTCAAATATTTTCTTAGATATCAGATCTTTTAATCTGTGCGGTAATTCTACAGTAGTTTTAAAGGATACTTCTGCAATTTTTCCCTCAATTTTCAAATCTATTTCATTTTCATCCAGCCCAGTAAAATAACAAACAATAGATTTTACCTTTCCTTCCTTATCCTTAACTTCCCTTACTATTTCTATTTCATATTCAAGGGTTTTTCCTGCTAAAGGATGATTAAAATCAACCTTAACTCTTCCACCAGAAACGCTAACTATTCTTCCTCTTATTCCTCCTATATTCACAAAATATCCAGGAATTGGCTGCACGTTTTGCTCCTTGAAGATCGATTCGGGCACTATTTTAACCAATTCTTCCTTCCTTTCGCCAAAGGCATCACTTGCGCTAATTTCAACCTTCCTTTTTTCTCCAACCTTCATTTCTTTCAGAACTTTATTCAAACCTTTTATTAAAAAGTCAGAACCTACTATAACTGGAATGGGCTTATACTTGAACTTAGGGTCGTATATTCCTTCCTTTCTCGCAACATCTTCTTTTGTTAAATCAAATATTTCTCCTGTTTCCTTCACTCTTCCAACATAATCAATGTAAACGAAATCTCCGCTTTCCATAACATACAATAAGGCTGCGAAGATTTAAAAGTATTAGTTTAAAGTAAAAGCATTAATTTGTTAGACGTCTAACAAAAAAGACAGAAACAAAAAGTTTTAAATTTATAATAAAGTTTTAGCTATTTTTAAAAAATTTTAATATTAAATACCAAATATAAAAAACTGTGATTGAATGCAAATTCAAGTTTTGAAGAAAAACGATTTTGAAATTAGCTTTATAGTAAGAGGAATTACTCCTGGATTTGCAAATATGTTAAGAAGAGCTATGATGGTTGAAGTTCCTACTTTAGCCATAGAATGGGTTGACTTCATAAAAAACGATTCTGCACTACAAGACGAAATTTTAGCAAATAGGCTCGGGCAAATTCCTTTAACGTTCGATAAAAAAGCTTACAATTTGATTGATGAATGCAGCTGTAAAGGAAAGGGATGTAGTAGATGTCAAGTTAAGCTTTTTCTTAGTAAAAAAGGGCCTTGCATGGTTTATTCTGGAGATTTAAAAACAAGGGCAAAGGACGTTAAACCTGTTTTTGAAAATATTCCGATAGTTGAACTTTTTGAAAATGAAGAACTGGAATTTGAAGCGATAGCTCAACTTGGCTTTGGAAAAGAACATGCTAAGTGGCAAGCTTCTGTAGTTGGTTACAAAAATTGTAAAATAGCAACAATAATTCCAAAAGATAAAGATTATGAAAAATATTTGAACCTTTGTAAAAGAAATCATGTCTTTAAAGTTGATGAAAAAATAATAATTACAGGAATAGAAGATTGTCCTCTTTGTCAAAAATATAAGGAGATTAGTAAAGGAGATGAAGTTAAAGTTGAGAATGAAAATATTTTTGTATTTAATGTTGAAAGTGTTTGCGGGCTTAAGGTTGAAGAAGTTGTGATTGAGGCAATAGAACAACTTAAAAATAGACTTAACGAATTTATAAGGCAGGTAAAAAAAATTAAATAATTCTACTCTTAATACAAAATTAAGCAGGGGTCGCCTAGTCTGGTCAATGGCGGCAGGCTTAAGTTAAACTTAAGCTCTGATCGATGAAGAAACCTGCTGGCTTAGTGCCTTCGTGGGTTCAAATCCCACCCCCTGCACTCCTTATTTTCCTTAAAATGAGAAAGTTTAAAGAAATGAAATAAAGATTGAGTTGTGAAAGAATATCCACAAAGGCAATAAAGAAGAA
>Ga0105162_1001118_pt1 | contig 15971 bp, 15 predicted proteins | sample JNZ201metaG_FD_81532 | JGI IMG/M metagenome (GOLD analysis project Ga0105162, IMG submission 81532) | Hot spring microbial communities from Jinze hot spring, China to study Microbial Dark Matter (Phase II) - JNZ 20120812A | ecosystem: Environmental > Aquatic > Thermal springs > Hot (42-90C) >...
AGATATTTTAACAGGTCGTATAAATTTACGTAATATAAAGTGTCCATCTTTAGTATTAATCGGTTACACGAGTGTTAAGGGAATTGTCGTAAGCGATAACTTAGTTATCGTCGGCGGTGGTTTTATAAATTTTCTAGCATGTAATCGTTGTTTAATAATTTCACATAGTAAACCTTTTATATTGAATAGAGTTTACTGTAAGAAAGCATATATTATTGGAACTAAGCATCCTGTTATTGTAAAATATATTAAAACAGATGAAGCTTATTTAACTAACACTGTAGTGGATGAAATAGAGTCTAATAGACTTATAGTTAACCGCAGAGTATGTATATCTAGTTTAAAGAAATGTATAGAAGTAGTTTTTAAAACACCTTATTGTTGGATTGAGGAATTGAATTGTAAACCTTTTCAAGTATTATTTGAATATTAAACAATGATCGGTAAATATTCATATGTAAAGAAACAAGTAAATAGATCATTGAATAGAATTTAAACCACTTTTAAAACCCCCTTTAAACATTATTGTTTCATGTTCAAACACCGGGGGAGGGGGGTTTGAAACAAAGTCTTCTAGTTTCTATATTCGTTATAATCCTTATCGTAATCAGTATTAGTGCATTCTATGCAGGATTGATGTATGGAAGCGAGAGAAGGGAAGTTGTTAAAACATGGAAACCTCCCGAGAAGATTAAAGCAGCTTGGATCTACGTAGGTCCTATCGGTGATTTCGGTTGGACATATGCTCACGATATTGGTCGTAGAGTTGTTGCTAAACTATTTAGTGAATGGCTTGAGACAACTTATGTTGAGAGTGTTAGTGAAGCTAGATTAGCTGAAGTTATCGATAATCTAGTTGCTCAAGGATATAACGTTATATTTACAACTAGTTTCGAGTTCATGGAGAAAACTATTGAGAAAGCAAAACAATACCCCAATGTAATTTTCTTCCACTGTTCTGGTTATAAGAGAGCACCGAACTCTGGTACTTATTTCGCAGACTTGTATCAAGTATATTATTTAAACGGATTAATAGCTGGTGCATTAACTAAGACGGGTCAGATTGGTTACGTAGCGGCACACACTATACCTGAAGTTGTTAGACACATTAATGCATTCGCTATAGGAGCTAGAGAAGTGGGTGAACAACTAGGTAAGAATATAAAAATACATGTTATAGAGATTGGAGAATGGTTTAACCCCGATAAAGCTAGACAAGCAGCTAGAACACTCTATGAACAATACAATGTTGATGTCATAGCTTTTACAGAAGATAGTACAGCTATCGTTGAATACTCTGATGAAATTACTAGAGAATACTTAGCTGGTAGGAGAGATAGACCATTATACGTTTTCTCACACTATTCGCCGATGTATATCTACGGACCCGAAGCAACAGTATCTGGTCAATTAGTTAGATGGGAGGTTATATATATTGATATATTAGCGAAGATTAAAGCTGGAGTATTAACACCATATAATTTAGAAAACGTTGATCTATGGTATCTACTTAATACCGGTGCCGTAGATCTAGGTGCACATATTTATGAGAATGGAAGTGTTATGTATATTAATCCTAAATACGTAGATTTGTTGAAAAACATAATCGTTACTGATAAGTTAACTGGAGAAAAAGTATCTGTATATGAACTAGTGTTTCGTAGATACGAAGCATTTAGAAACGCTCCATTACTCATAGGATTACAGTACAATGCTATAACACATAAATATGAATCGATCGATAAGATAAGAATAGAACCTATTAATCCAGCTAAACCAGATCCTCAGTCTAGAATCGACTATTATATATCAACATTATTTGAACCATTTACAGGACCATTAACTGGATACAATATTAGTAATACACAACAGAAAATCAATATACCATCTGGTAAGAGATTAACACACTATGAATTATGGACCATGGATTGGTTTCTAGAATACGTTATCTACATTGGTAAGATAACGTAATGAATCAATACATTATAAGAATCTGGGATTTAAAATGAGTATTAAAAACTCAAACTTTTTTTCTAAACAACCATTCCTCGTAGCTAAAGGGGTTTCAAAAACATTTTCAACAATTAAAGCTCTTGATAAAGTAGATTTCAATATATATAGTGGTCAAATACATGGTTTACTTGGTGAAAACGGTTCTGGTAAATCAACACTTGTTAAAATACTCTATGGAATATATACACCAGATGAAGGAGAGATCTATATAAATAATAAGAGAGTTTATATTACATCACCTAGTGTGGCTATTAAAAACGGTATAGTTCTTGTTTCCCAAACACCTATATTAATAGATAAATTCACTATTGTTGAAAACATGTTAATGAGCTTGAAACAATATAGTTTATTAACTAAAAGTAAAACGATTTACAGTTTTTTAACTGATTTCTTCAATAAAATAGGTTTAAAAATAGATCCTAATACTGAAGTGTATAAATTATCATACACTGAGAAACAATTTGTAGAAATATTTAGAGCAATACTACTCAATGCTAAAATCCTCTTACTCGATGAAGTAACTACTTTCCTACCCAGTAGTGAGAAGAAGAAATTGTATAGTTTATTCAAAGAATTAGTTAAAACTGGAAGATCGATTGTTTTAATCACACATAAAATAAGCGATGCATTAGAAATATGTGATTATTTAACAATCCTTAGACGAGGTAGAGTTGTTTTAAATACACCATGTAGTGGTATTTCAATAGATTATATTAGAAAAAACATGTTTGGAGAAACAGATTATATCAATTCGAAAATACATGTTGAACCGGTGAGCAATAAACTAGTTCTCAAAACAGAAAACATCTGGGTTAGAGGTGGATCAGGAGAGTATAGAGTTAAAGGAGTATCAATTTATTTAAGAAAAGGTGAAGTACTCGGTATAGCTGGTGTTACAGGTAATGGTCAAATAGAATTGCTTGAAGCAATATATGGTTTGAAGAAAATTGAGAAAGGTAGAGTATTTATCGAGAATACTGATGTTACTAATAAAGATACTGGTTTTATTAGAAAAATTGGTATTGGATTCATACCGGATGATCCGATTAAATATGGTTTGAGTATTGAAAACAATATTGTTGAAAACTATGCTTTAATGGAAACAAATAGTTTTCTAATAAATTGGAGTTTATTCGAGAAAAATGCGCGAGAATACATTGATAAATACAACATTACTACACCAGATGTCTACTACCCTGTTAAACTACTTAGTGGGGGTAATTTAATGAAAGTTCTTATCAGTAGAGAACTTGAGTATTCTTCTAAAATATTAATTGCTTGTAATTTAACAAGAGGTCTCGATGAGTATACAAAATACTTGGTTAAAAAACTCATCTATGAAAAAACTAAGAATGGTCTATCAGTAATATTTACAAGCGATGATCTAGATGATGTTTTAGAATTTAGTAGCCGTATACTCGTTATGAACTCGGGGATTGTTGTCGGAGAGTTTAGTGCTAATAATGTCAATAGAGATGAGGTAGAGAAATTGATGGTGATGTAGTTGATCAGCATAAATATCGCTATTGTTAAAAGGAAAAAACCTCTACCTAAGTGGTTAATACCTTTACTATCTTTAATAAGTGGTATTTTAACATCGTTATTAATACTGTACGTTGTTTCACATGGGTCTATTAATCCATTGGATGTATTAATAGCTATAGGTAATTCAATAACTCAACCTAATCTACTTTTAAAAAACTACGCTATGCTACTTGTAATCGGTTGTGGTTTATTAATTAGTTTCAAAGCAGCTATCTGGAATATTGGTGGTGAGGGTCAATTCTATTTCGCAGTAATCGGTGCAGCATGGTTTGCATTATATAGTGGATTAGCTGAAATACCTATTATTAACAAGTTTTTAATGATAGCTCTTGGTTTAACAACGGCTTTAATATGGATTTTAATAGCAGCATTAATACGTGGTTATATTGGTTTAGATGAAGTACCTGTAACACTTCTCATGAACTATATTGCATACAATATTGTAGATTATTTAGTTAACAATCATTGGCGTGAACAAGTCTATAGATATACTAGAACTCCTACTATACCCGTAGAAACATGGTTTACCAACATACCTTTTACAAACGCTACTCTAGAATTATTGTTAATCACTTTAGTAACAATTCTACTAACATGGATTATACTTAATTATACATATATTGGTTTATTTATACGAACTATGGGTTCAAACCCGAATGTTTTGAAAACAATAGGTGTAGATGTCTCTAAAACAATAATTTATGTTCTGATAATAAGTGGTTTATTAATTGGATTAGCAGGTGTAAGTTATCTTGCTGGAGATACTCATTTAATATCATCACCGGTTATCGCACACACACCTTACTATGGATACACTGGTATTCTAGTAGCATGGCTATCGCTACTTGAATTAAAATATCTATTTGTAACAACATATATTGTTAGCGCACTAATCAACGCTGGGATAAATATACAGATAGTTGGTGTAGGTGGAGCTTCAATAGTTAATCTAATGATTGGTTCAATATTGTTAACATATACTATTCTATTCGTTTTCCACGAGTATAGTGTTAAAATAATTATTAAGAAGTGATCTGGATTGATAGATATATTATCAATTATTCTAAATACTTGTCCACTATTCATAGCTTATCAAATAGCTTCAATTGGACATAGTGTAGTTGAGAAAAGTGGTGTTTTAAATCTAGCTATAGATGGTTTATTTGTTCTAGCAATATCTGTTTCATTCATGCAAGCTGTATATAGTGGTAATGATATTCTATCATCTATACTATTATCAATAGTAGTAACTCTACTCATTGGATTATTCATAGTATTTATATCGACAAAACTACCTGTGAGTCAGGGAGCTATTGGTTTATCAATAATGTTCATATGCTATGGTTTAGCAGGTATTTTAGGCGTTCCAGCCAGATCTCACCAGGGTTCAACTGGTTTGAAAATAGGTTTTAATATACAGCAGAATATTGTATACTCAACTATAGCATTAGTCTTAACCATATTATTAACAATACTAATACACGTGATAATCGAGAAAACTAAACTAGGTATTGCTATTAGAGCATGTGGTGAAAACCCGTTACATGCTGAAGCACTAGGTGTAAACGTATTACGGATTAGATTAATAGCTGGAGCTATTGGTTATGGATTAATCGGTTTAAGTGCTGGATTATTTGAATTACTATATTCACGCTTATGGCGTGAAGGACACGGTATGGGTCATGGATGGATTGTTTTAGCAATATCTCTAAGTAGTGGTAGAAACCCATTACTCTGTTTAGCAACAACTTTTCTATTCTCAACATTATACGAGTATAGATTTAGTCTACTAGTATTTGGAATACCGCGTGAATTTATTGAAACACTTCCATATATTGTAGCAATATTATCAATGATCATCTATAAAACAACACCACTTGGTGAAAAGCTTAAACCACCACAGTATTTAGGTAAACCGTATTTCAAAGAAGAGAGAACAATATAATTTTTTAAAGAAACCCGCTCAAACATACGTTTTAAATAGTTTTCTCTAAATATATCAACAACGTTACTGATAACTATGTTTTATTAAAACTATATTGTTTGAAAAAAGGAAATTACCATTTCCATCAATATGTTTAAATTCATTTTGAATTCACTTGAATCTAAGACTGAGGTTATAGAAATTTAATAAATTAAACTGTGGAGCGACTTAGTTAACAAGAGTTTAACTACATTTATTTACAGCTTCCATTCTAATTTCAACGATTTTTTCTCTAAGTATTACGAGGTTTTGATATATTTGAAACACTAGTCCCGGACTCACTTTTTCATCTGGCTTAAGTCTATTTATAAAACTAATTATTTTATCAACGAGATCAATTGCTTCCTCTAGTTTCTCGACAACAGAGCTGTAACCTCTATTTGTCAATCAGAACACCTATTAAATATAGTGGTCGTTTTTTTATAAAATACTATTTCTTATTTAACATCATTTTTTGTTTCAATCTACAGAAACTACATGGATCTATGGATGAATAAAATCCACATACACTACATTTCACAAGCTTTTTCCCGTTCATTTCCACGGTTTTCTCTATTCTAGGTATTATTTTCTCAACTATGTTTTTCAAAAATAGTATTCCTATACCGGGATGTTTTTCTTCCAACACAAGTAGTTGATTTTTAAAACTCTCTACTAGTGATTTTTCTTTAACTGGTTTATATGGACATTTACCTATAGCTATTTGATCAATTGCTTTACAATATATTTCCGTTTCATATTCGTATGTGAAATATAATGGTTTAGCTCTAGCTATAAATGAGTATTCAGCAGGATTATATGGTTTTAGTTTAATTAATTCATTCAGAGATCCGTTAACGAGATTACTCATTACAAAACAATACATATCATTTAGATTATGGCCAGTTAATATGAGATCGAAGTTTTTTTCAAAAGCTATTTTATTAAATAAATATCTCTTAACAACACCACATATGCTGCAAATAGGTTTAAACAATACTCTCTCTTTAATCTTCTCGTAAACTTTATCAATTGTAAAACCTTCTTCATCACTCAATCTATAAACAATAAGATCTATACCAAGATTATCAGTAAATTTTTCAACAATATTTAGAGCTTTCTCACTATAACCATTAATACCTAAATCCAAGTATAGTGCTTTTATTTCAAAACCATTCTTTTTCAAATAAGGAACGAGACTGTGAGTTAATGAAATACTATCTTTACCACCAGATATCGAGAATAATATTCTCCTACAACTACGTGGAACATATTTCTCAAAAGTTTTCAAAACTCTGCGATTAAAATATTGAATAAAATGTTCTCTACAAAACCAAGCGTTAGCCCAGGGTATTTTAACCCAGCCATTTTTGCTACATATTTTACATAAACCCATAAAACTCCTCTCAGTAATTCAAAAACAATAGATTGTTTAAAGAAATTATATCAATAACCGATCCAAAACCCGTGTTTAGGAATAATTTATTATCTCAAAAATAAAACCTTTTACTAAAACATTAGACCAAATTTTAACATTTAACTAAACTATTATTAAATATCGGTTTAGAGTAGTTTAATAAACTCCATTATACTTATCAAACCAGTGTTTTATACATGATTCTTGATTCATAGTTATTGGTTTCAGAAACTAATTTGCTAACAACTATGGTTTAGTAGAAACGTTTTGTTTAGTTTCAAAAAGTTTTATTTAATTTAGAATTTGAGAGATTAAGCAGATTTAATGTGTTGTGTTCTATCAGCATAATTTATAGTGTAATCCTTCGGCTTCAATCTTTCAACAATATATTGGAATGCTTTCCACGGATCGCTTTTATCTCCACAAGTGTAGACATCTACTGTTGCATATCTATACTCAACCCAAGTGTGTATAGCTATATGGCTTTCCATAATGAGCGCTATAACAGATACTCCTCCTTTCAAACCACCGAAACTATATGATTTAACATCGACTAGAGTCATATTAGCTAGTTCAGCTGCTTTAACAACTGTTTCGATAAGATATTTTTCATCAATAGCTAATTCTCTCGGAATACCGTAGAGATTACCGTAAACATGTTTACCAATAATATATTCTTCTACCTTCTCAACCCGGGTTTCAGTCGCCACATTGATCACCTCCTATCTATTTTTTGAAACAACCATGTTAAATCCCTTGGATCACTTCTCTCAATCTTTTCTTCAATCAATCCATGAATTATTATCGGTAAAGCTATAGTAGCATCTACGTATACAGTTCTCTTAATAGCATTAGGACTTACCTTACCCCAACTCACTGCTTCCTCAAGTGTTGCACCTGATAAACCACCCCATTGAGGTGAATCAGTAGTTATCTGTACAGCGTATTCAAAACCTTTATAGTAATCTCTAATACCTTTTGATTCAGCTAATAATGTCTGAGCTACGGTAACTAGGTTAATATAATCTTTGGGCACACCGCCTCCTATGTATATAGCTGATAGTTTATCAAACCTATTTCCTATTTCAACGAGTTGGTCGAAATCTCTAACCATATCGATTACAATACTATAACCCTCTCTTCTAGCTAAAATAGATGCTATACCATAAGCACTATCAGTAAGTGCTGGTGAGAAAACAGGCACACCTTTTCTATAAGCAGTTGACACTATACAATCAATACCTATTTCAGCTAAGTATTTTCCAAACAAATATAGAAACTCCATAGACGAGTAAATTGAACCGGGTTTCAAAGTTTTAATAAAATCTCTAATTAAATACTCCATTTTACGATATTCAATTTCATCAGCGTAGACATCGTAGAATCTATCAATCTTGTATTTCAAAAGCTCAGCATCATCTACGTATTGTGAACCAAGATAGTATTTAAAACCCATTGCTTCATAGATATCCTCGGAGATGTTAGCACCTGTCGATACGAGAACATCTATATATCTCTTCTCAATAAAGTACTTGATCAGTTTCCACATTCCAGCAGTACTCATTGAACCAGCTAATCCCATGAAAATAGTATTACCAGGAGTTTTAATCATTTCTTTAATAATCCTATAGACATCTCCGAAAGCTCTGCCTTGGAACGCAGTATACTGTAGAGCATTTAATAACTCGGATAATGATTTATTCGATGGTTCAATCGATTTTAATTCATATTTCAAATAAATATCTCTTCCCAACCTCTAAACCCTATTTTCAAAACTATATGAGACCGTATTCTCTATAATGTTAAAAGGAGATTAAAAACTGATATAAACTTATATAAATAAACAAGAGTATTGAATGAAAGTATTTTTTTAACCTTATGAAAACATACATGATTGATTAAATACCAAGGTATTACTACCAACACTTGCTTATAAGTTTACTAAAATAATTATTTTATAAAAGAACTCAAAACCCATATTTGTAAATTTTTTAGTCATTAAACATATTTTTAAACTAGAAATTAAAATAACTCTATGTGGATAGAGTGTGTAGAGTAAATGGAATCTATAGATAATTCGTTAATAGACGATTTAGATAAGAATCCTAAATATGTTTTCCACGAATTGCTAGAAATACTAACTCTTTTCTATACATTTCGTGAACTAAGCAAGATATTAGACGTACCTGTTCAAACACTTTGGAAATACCGTACACTTAGAGCTACACCTGAGAAAGAATCCGCTTTAAAACTCATTTCCAAAATAAGAAGTAGTAGATTGATAGAAGAAATACTCGACAAATTGAAGAATTCTCAAGATGAACCACTTGTTCTTCTCAATAAACCAGGTGTTTTAGAATTAATAACTTTTATAGCATGTGATCATGTTAGAAAGCTTAAACCAAGTTTAATACTAGCTATGCCTGATCCATATTCATCAGCTATCGCTACTTTAACTTCTGTTAAGAATAGAATTAGACTGTGTTTATCTGATAAACAATTAAGTCCTAGAAATAGCATATGTACAGTAATTGTTGATTCAGATAATAGAGTAACTCCATTATGTGTTCCAACAGAATGTTTCTCTAAGAGAAATAAAGTAATGGTTATATCATCGATCTATTTAAACGGTTATATTAAATCAATAGTTAGTATTTTGAAGAAAAGTGGTCAAATACTAGATGAAATATTCATAGTTTATGGTTCTAGAGATGTTGTTGAAAAAGAAATAAGTGAATTAAAAGAACTGAATATAAACTACTTCATAGTATTCAATAAGAACAGTAAGTAGAGAATATAACTATAGTTCACCTATTGTTCTCAAACCTTCTTCATAACTTATTTTCAATATTTTTTTATTCAATTCAAGTGTTTTACCTCTAAAGATTAGTTCTAAACTCTTCTCTAAGTGTCTGTAATCGATTAATTTCTGTAAACCTGGGTCTATAGCATATGAATATCCGATTATAGCAATATTTGCAGATATTATTGTTCCAATAATTCTCTTAGATATATCATTGGCGTCAACAAGATATACTTTAATATTTTTTTCATTAAATTTGCTCATTATGTGTTCTAAACTAGGGTATTTAGATAATGGAGGTGGCCATATGAATTTATTGATAACAACATTAGTATTCAAACCAATGTATTCGCTATATCTAACAGCTTCTAACGCTTCCATAGCAATATATAGGTCGGCCCCACCTCTGGGTATTAAAGGAGCTTCTCCACGTCCTATTCTCACCTGAACATTTAACGTACCTCCACGTTGTGATAAACCATGAACTTCAGCTACTGTAACGTCTTGTCCAGCTTCTATAGCTGCTGAACCAAGTATCCTACCTATAGTGAGTAATCCCTGACCACCAACTCCCGCTATGAAAACATTGTATCTAACCATAGACTACTCCCTCTTTACATCCATGCTTCAATCCAATTAGGTGAACCCTCTTGTTTAACAACTATTGCTTTAAATGGACATACATATGCGCATAAACCACAGCCAACACATATGTCTTCGAGAATAACTGGTTTAACGCCTTCCGGCGGTAGATATATTGCTGGACAACCAAGTAAATTAATACAAGCCATACATCCTCTACATTTATCTTCCAAAATATTATAAACCGGTAGCTTAATATTCTTTCTACGAGCATCTCTAAGTGCTTGTAGAGCACATTTCAATCTAGAAACTATCGCTACAGGTTTACCTTCTTGATACTCTTTAAACGCTTTGTAAACAGTTTCAATAGATTCTCTAACATTCATTGGATTTATAACATAAGTTTTGAAACCAATTGAATCGAGAATTTTCTCAACAAGTATTCTCGGAGCATCTTCGCCTGTAGCTGATAAACCAGTACCGGGATGTGGTTGGTGACCGGTCATACTCGTATAGTAGTTGTCTAATACTACAACTATAGCTCTACCCTTATTGTATATAATATTGATTGATTGAGGAATACATGCGTGGAAGAACGTTGAATCACCTACAACTCCGATAACAGGTTCATCTATGACATGGCTTAATCCATAAGCAATACCTATTCCACCACCCATTTCAAAACTAGTCATCTGGGTTTCAAAAGGTTTTTGATAACCAAGTGTGTAACAACCAATATCACCAGTGTAAACCGTATTCTTTAAACCAGCTTTATTAGCAGATACTTTAAGTATATAGAATGTATTCCTATGTGGACAGCCTGCACATAGAACTGGAGGTCTTGGAGGGATCGATGGCTCTGTTTTCAGCAAACCAATCGATCTCCATAAAGGACTATTTACTTTTCCTTCAAATCTACTGATAACACTATACACTATCTCCGTATTCAACTCACCATTCTCAGGTACAATGTTTTTACCATATATCTCAACGTTAAACCCGTTATCGTATGCTATCTTTTTAATCTGCATTTCAACAACAGGATCTAGTTCTTCGACGACAATAGCTCTCTCAGCTTCTTTCAAAACATCCGCTATTGGTTTATAAGGTAATGGAACTGTTAAATTAATCTTAACAACAGTATATTCATTTCTCAAATTCATTAAATCAAGTACTTCATCAACATATACGTAAGAAATACCGGGTGCGAATATAACTTTTCTCATACCCGGATTCTCAATCTTTATAAAAGGTTCAACACCCTCGTTCTCAATTATACTATGCCATATACTCATCATTCTCTGTTTCTGTTTACGACCATGAGCTGGTACTAGAACCCATCTCTCAATATTTCTCTCGAAAACTCCTTTACATTTCTTAACTAAAGGAATATCGCAGTCGTATTCAATAAGCTGTCTTGTATGACTAATTCTAGTTGTTGTTCTAAATATAACTGGTGTCATGTATTTTTCACTTAGAGAATATGCTTCTTTAATTAATCTATATGCATCACGTGGACTACTGGGTTCAACGACTGGTAGATGAGCTAATAAACCATACCATCTATTATCCTGTTCGTTTTGACTACTATGTTGATTAGGATCGTCAGCCGTTACAATAACAAAACCAGCATTAACACCACTATAAGCACTACTCATTAAAATATCTGATGCAACATTTAAACCAACATGTTTCATAGCTGTAAGACTCTTAACACCGGCGATAGCTGCTGCATATGCAGCTTCGAAAGCAACTTTCTCATTAACACTCCATTCAACATGTATACCGACGTCTTTAGCTACTTCTACTAATGTCTCCATTATCTCAGTACTAGGTGTACCAGGATACTGAGCTGCGAAACAAATTCCCGCTTCTAATGCTCCTCGAGCAATAGCTTCATTTCCCATAAGCAATACTTTCGTGTTTTTAGGAGCAAGTATTGGTTTTTCAATCAATACAATCAATCCTCGAAAGACACTAGTTGTCTCAATCAATTAAACACAGTAAATTATATAAGAGTCAGTTAATTAATTTCTTTCTCTAATTGAATAAAAGGTTTAGATAGTTCCTACACGGTCTTTTTAAGAGACTATACAATTATATTTAGAATCGGGGGTTTAAAATGCCTAATCGTAAAAAAATATATGAAGACAACGATATAGTTGTTGTTTTAGCTCCGCGTGATGAAGAATTACCTGGATTAGTAATAGATATTATTAAGAAAAAAGGTTTTCCAATGTTTTTCGATGAATTAATTAAAGAATTCAGCGGTATAGCTGGAGAAGATCGTTTGAGAAAAGCTGTAAACCACTTACTAGCTTTAAAACAATTAATTGAATACCCGGATGGTAGTCTAGGTTTACCCGGTATGGAGTGGAAACCACGTAGAAGTAAGAAGAGAAAGCGAAAGAGAACTCCGAGATTAATGAGCGAAATAGGGGAGCCGAGAATATACTACATATCGCCTGAGCATTAAGTATGAGATAGAAATTTAATTTAAAATATATTTTAATTAAAAATTTTTTAAAATATTTTCTTCCTCTTTTTCTCAATATCTCCTTTAGTTATTATTGGTCTATAATCAACACATTTATCGTAGTTTTTAATAGTTAAACCGTATCTATACTGGAATTCGCATAGATAATCTTCTGGAATAATAGCTCTAGAACCCAGATTTGTTTCTACAACGTATGTTTTAGGCATTATCTCTTTAACAACGATCTCTTCTAGAATCCAGTCTAGGAAAATCGGCAACCTTGTTGTATTAACGTATCCACGTTTTCTCCTGAAACCATATTTATCTGTAAAAACCTCGCCTACACTTAATCCATCACTACACTTACCATCACTGTTACAGACAATATCTTCTAAACCAAGCCCTTTCTCAAGAATTTCATCAAGTATATCACCGGTTGGAATTTGTGGTTTACTGAGCAATTCACTACTCTTTTCTACAGTAGTATTATCGATCTTAGTTTCAACACGATTAGACTCAATTCTCTTTTTCTCAAAAACCAGTTCTTTAATAAGTAGATCTATATTACTACTGCTCGAATCGGTTGAACCAGTTTTCTTCACTTCAACACTCTGTTCACTTTTTCTAGAAACATCGGTTGATGAAGCTAAGTAATCTAAAATCGACTTACTCCTACCTCTCACTGTACGTTTTACCATTAATTAAAACACCTTTTATTAAAATATATTTAAGCAATAAAATATAAACTCAACACTACTCAGTATATTAATAGAAAAGCTATTTAAAGAGAAATAGATACTGGCCCGCCCGGGATACAGCCCCGATAACCCACTGTATCCCTTTCAACCCCTAACCCGGTTCAACCTTGGGAAATATTGTAAAATATATAAAATTTTTCCCAAGGCTCGGGGGGTTTAGGGGTGGGCGTTTAGCCATAGTCATTATATTTAATAAATCTCGACCTTTAAATACCTTTTAACTAGTTTGATTATTTGAAAACATCTTTATTAAAGCGAGTTGGTTTTCATGGAGAGACTTTGTGGCTGGGTTATTAGAAAGAAAATTATTGGTAAGGTAGTTATTATTGAAACAAGTAGTGGATTAAGTGTAAAACCATGTGTAATTGTATTAAAGAAAGAACGTGAACCGGATTTGTTTAAACTAGCATTAGATCTAGATATAGGTTCAGCTATTTGTTTCGAAGGAGTTAAAGCATCTGAACAAAAGAGTGAACGTGGCGTTGAATACATTGTTAACAAAATAATTGTTTACTCAAAACCAATCGAACCTATACCGGTAGATACTATTGGTAAAGTTCCTACTCTACTCGATACTAGGATTAAGTATAGATATTTATTAATAAGAAATCCCGTTGAAAAATCTATTTTCAAAATAAAAGCCGGTATTATAGAAGGAGCTCGTAAATACTTGAATGAACATGGTTTTCTAGAAGTACATACACCTAAAATAGTTGCTGCTGGTGCTGAAGGAGGTGCAACACTGTTCGAAATACAGTATTTCGAGTATAAAGCTTATCTAAGTCAAAGCCCACAGTTGTATAAACAAATACTCATGACTAGCATACCTCGTGTTTACGAAATAACACCTTATTTTAGAGCAGAGAAGTTTAATACTACGAGACATTTGAATGAATCATGGGGTATTGATGTTGAACAAGGCTTTATAGATAGCGAAGAAGATGTTATGAATACTCTTGAAGAACTAGTATCATATATAATAGACTATATCCGTAGAAACTATGAAGAAGAATTGGAAACAATAGGAGTTGAATTAAAACCAGTTAGTAAACCGTTTAAAAGACTGAAATTCGTAGAAGCTATTGAAATACTGAGATCAGAAGGATTCGAAGTATCTGAAAACGAGGATTTAAGTGATGCTGCCGAGAAGAAACTAGGTGAAATAATGAAAGATAAAGGTTATGAACTGTATTTTATAACAAAGTTTCCGTGGAAATCAACTGGATTCTACTATATGCGTGAAGAAGACGGTCAATATACGAGAAAATTTGATCTAGACTACAGGGGATTAGAAATAGCAAGCGGTGGTCAGAGAGAACATAGATACGATAAATTAATCGAAGCTATGAGAGATAAAGGATTGAATACAAATGATTTCAAATTCTATTTAGAAGCATTCAAATATGGAATACCTTCACACGGAGGTTTCGGATTAGGTGTTGAGAGATTGTTAATGCAAATCCTCGGTTTAAATAATATTAGAGAAGCAACTATTTTCGTAAGAGATCGTTCAAGACTTATTCCATAGTTTTGTTTTAAATAATTAAATCAAAATCCAAAAGTTTTTAACACACTAATCACTCATATGTTAATGGTGTAATTTGTGAAAGCTGTTTTATTCGGACCACCAGGCTCTGGCAAAGGAACATATGCACAGTATTTTAAAGAAAAATACTGTATTCCACATTTATCGATTGGCGATATTCTTAGAGAAGAAGTTGCTAAAAATAGTGAAATAGGTAGAATTGTAGGAAAATACGTTGAGAAAGGTGAACTAGTGCCCGATGATATAGTCATCGAGATTGTTATAAATAAATTGAAAAACATAGATCTAAAACAAGGCTTTATACTAGATGGTTATCCTCGTACGTTGAATCAAGCAAAAGCTTTAGATAATTTTTTGAAAATAGATGTTGCTATATACATTCATGCACCATTAAATATTGTAATAGAGAGATTAAGCTATAGATATATATGTCCAGTATGTGGTAGAATCTATAATTTAAAATACGTACCACCTAAAAACGATTTAAAATGCGATCTAGATAATAGTGATTTAATTAGAAGAACTGATGATAACCACGATGTTATTAAATATAGATATGAACTTTATTTAAAAGAATCTAAACCGATTATTGAATATTATCGTGCGAGAAAGTTATTGATAGAAATAGATAATAGTGGATCTAGTTATGAAAATATAAAACTTCTTGAGAAAATACTTGTCGAAAAAAGTATTTTAAAAACAAAACCATGTAGAGAAGATTTATAGTAGAGATGTTTAATATGAATGAACAATTGAATCATAGAGAAAATACTGGATATATACTTAGATTATTCAACGAATTACTAAGCAATAGAGAAACGTATTTTAACGGAGATATTTTAAACAGCGAAGGCAGGAAGTTGTTAGA
>Ga0105162_1001119_pt1 | contig 15963 bp, 17 predicted proteins | sample JNZ201metaG_FD_81532 | JGI IMG/M metagenome (GOLD analysis project Ga0105162, IMG submission 81532) | Hot spring microbial communities from Jinze hot spring, China to study Microbial Dark Matter (Phase II) - JNZ 20120812A | ecosystem: Environmental > Aquatic > Thermal springs > Hot (42-90C) >...
ACTAATAAGCAGACTTATTCCCGAGGGGGGAATGGGAAACATACCAGTTAAGGTTAATGATGCAGTATCGTTAATTCTTGAAAAAAGGTGTAAAGCTTGTTAAGATTACTTGAGTATAATCCGAAGGCTAGCGTGATACATAACCTCGACCCGAGAACGAAAATTTATCTTTCCGGAGCGTTCATTACTATTACGTTATTAATAGAGAATCTAACTTTACTATTAATGGTTTGCGTTTTATCTCTGCTCCTCGTTTGGCGCGCCCATATTATAAGTGACGTTTTAAAGGTGCTTAGAGGTTTTATTTACTTCATGACATTAATATTTCTTTTAGATGCTATGCTTTTCTCATTAGGATTTGCTTTAACCATGATTATAAAGTTCGTTACTATAATTTTATCTTTCTTGCTTCTTCTCGTGACGACATCTCCGGATGAACTTCTTCAGATAATGGAGTGTTTGCGGCTACCTATGGAGGCCGTTATGGCTTTTTCAATAGCATTACGTTACGTTCCAATTATGATTAGAGAGGCGGAGTTAATCTTTGACGCGCAGAAATCCAGAGGAGTTGATTTTCGGAAAGGAGGAATTATTGAAAAACTTAAAGGATATGCGTACCTCTTAATGCCTCTGATTGCCGTATCTACAAGAAAAGCTATGAGTATGGCGGAGAGTATGGAGGCACGTGGATTCGGTGCAAAAAGCAGGAGGACAAGCTTAAAGGAACTTAAAATGAGTAAGGAGGACTATGTGGTAAGCATAGCAATAAGTTTAATATTAATTACGATGCTCCTTTTTGATGTCTATTTTGGTCTGCCTCCATGGGTTACGTTAAAACTAAATTGAGTAAATTCTTCCCAGAACACGTCCAGAGTAATTAAGTAAAAATCAGTTTTATTGTTTTGGTTTTTTTATCAGCCCATACAGCCCGTTTCTCCTTAACCAAGTTATTGAGGAGAAATTCAAGTTCTTCTCGAGGAATTGTGCTGAATGCTTCTTTAACGTTAGCGAGGTCCATTACACTTATGTACTCAAGTCCTTGGCTAACAGCCCATGACCATATTACTTCTTTCCATTCTTCAAGGGATTTCCAGTAAATTCTAATAAGCGTTTTTTTCTTATCCCACCATTTACACCAGTTTTTAAGACACATATAGTCTAGTATATCTACTAGGTCGTCAATAGAAAGATTTTTGAAAAGATCTCTTGAGAGCATTTCGTTTACTCCTATTAGGTGAATTAATAGCGCTTCAGCCCACTCAAGAACGTACTTAGCCCACTCTTCTCGCCAAGACTTAAGAAAACGCTCCTCTTTTGGCTTGGTGAACATCCAAGGACTTTTAACACTCCACTCCGGAATGGGTGGAGGACGGAGGACCATTATGGGTTTCGCAGGCACCCCTAAAAGCAAAGCCTCGGCTTCAGAAATTCTTTGCATGACATGTTCAAGTTCGTCAACTAATAAGGGCTTCCTCGTGGCGTCTTCTATAGAGTGAGAGTGCTCCCTTTTTTCTTCAACTTCCTTTTCACGCTTTTCTTCTTTCTCTCTCATTTTTTCCATAGAGACGCCTCCTTGGTTTAGTCAATGGCGAACTCTTTAGCCCACTCCTTGAACTTCGTTAATTCGGAGGGGGAGACTGACGGCTTAACTACTCTTAATGCTTCGAGGAAGTCGTCTCGTGTTACTGGACGGATCTTCACGTCGCTCTTAGTTAAGAGCCCAGCTTCATCCAGCTCTCTTATGGGTGCCATTAGGGCTTCCCGGCAGAGGATCGCTATGTCTGCTCCAGAGAAACCTTCTGTTAGCTTTGCTAACTCATCAAAGTTCACGTCGCTAGACAGGTCGACGCCTTTCGTATGTATTCTGAATATTTCACGTCGCGCTTCAAACTCAGGTAATCCAAGGTATATTCGCTTTTCAAAGCGTCTACGTACTGCAGGATCAAGCTCCCAAGGCACATTGGTGGCCCCCAAAACAACAATTCGATCCTTATCGGAAGAAGTAACGCCGTCGATCTCCTGCATGAACTGGGTTTTAAGCCTCCTTTCCCCACCTACCTCTTCTCTGTCCCTAGTGGTAGCTATGCTGTCGATTTCGTCGATAAAGATTATCGCTGGCTGCTTACTCCTTGCCGTTCTGAAAAGTTCTCTCACCAGCTTCTCAGACTCGCCAAGCCACTTGCTTACCAGCGTTGCGGCAGATACATTAAAGAAGTGAGCATTAACTTCTGATGCCACAGCCTTTGCTAGAAGAGTCTTCCCACAACCAGGAGGACCGAAGAGCAGAATTCCCTTCCAGGGTTTTCGAGCGCCCCTGAAGAAGTCTGGCCTTAACATGGGAAGGATTATCGCTTCACGGAGAGCCTTCTTAGCCGCTTCGAGATTAGCCACGTCATCCCACTTAACAGATGGCTTCTCGACAAGTATAGTTTCAGCGATCGCCTCAGCTAATTCGCCTCCATCTCCCTTTTCTCCTTTTTCTCTAGTCTCGACAGATAAGGAGGGCTGGTGCGGCTTTGCAAGAGTGGTTTTAATCTGCTTACACCGGTTAACATATTTCTGCGCCCTTTCGAAGTAGACCTCCCTAAGCTGGGGGTTCCTCGTCAGCTGTATACATTTGTAAAGAATCTCTGCTGCCTGCAAGTATTGCTGACAAGCTTGTTTATAATTGCCTTTCCTGTCATTTTTAGTGGCTTCTTCTGCTATTTCTGTGGCAATTTTAAACAGCCTCTCAGCCATTCGTCAACACATCCTTTCAAGTAGCCGGCGGAAACGCCCCCTTCAAATTTCTTATATACAGTAGCGGGGATATATTTACTTTTGTTGATGCAACAAGAAAAAGAGAAAAGCAAAGTGACAGAAACGGATCAGATAGATATCAAGTTTGCCTAATTTTTTGGAGGTGTGTCCAGGCGTAATATCCTCGTTGCAGAACAGTAAAGTGTGACAGTAATGCCACAACGATTACTGCAACCTCTATAATAGGATATGACGCAAAATAATTGTGGAGAAGGATTCCCTGTAGAAGAACGGCGCCGCTGAGTATCAGCAGTCTTTCAGGGCGTTCAGCTAAGCCGACCCCGACTCCCGATAGGCCTGCGACTTCACCTCTAGCTCTCGCATAACTTACCAGTAGGGAGCCTGAGAGAGCAAGGAGCCCCCACAAAGCAGAGCAGTAGTTCATATAGATTAACGTTACTAGAAAAACCACTTCAGAGTACCTGTCCAAGATTGAGTCGAAAAAGCCGCCGAAGGCTGTAACCATGCTTCCCATTCTTGCAACGAGTCCGTCAAGAAGGTCGCAAAAACCCGAGGAAAGCAACAAGATGCTTGCAATAACTAGGCGGTTAGCCTCATCAACATGGAATAATGGGTCTAAGCGTCCTCCTACAATAAAAAGGGCTGAAAAAACGGAGAGGAGTAAGCCCAAAACAGTAACGATGTTTGGGGTGATTCCCAGCCGTATCAAGAAAAACGCTACAGGATTAAAGAAGGCTGTCAGAAGCTCTTTAAGTCGCCCCAACATTTAATGAACCCCCTACCTAAAATCCTAAACAAAAAGAAAAAATGTTGAATTTATAAATGATTCCGGCTAATTTAAAATTACTCTGCAACCTCTTCGAGTCTACTTATAAGCCACTCTCTTTCTAGGAGCAATAGAAAGGGGGCAAGCCTTGGACCTTGTTCCTTACCAAGCAAGACCAAGTAGATAGTCTTAAAGAATGCGCGGGAGCCTAATCCACTTTCCTCTTTAGCTATTCGGTAAAGCTCCTGCTCCAATTCCTCCTCGGTGAATTTTTTAGATAAAAGCAAACGAGAGATCGCTTTCAGCGCAGTTTTTTGTTCATCTGAAAGGGATTTCTTGATTTCAGGAGGCACATGATCGAGTATCTGTATTCTTAAGTTTTCCGGAGCATACTTTATAACCCAGTTTTTCGCCTTTTTAAGGCGGTTTTCAATTCGCTTAATGTCTAGGCTGCTAAGCTGGTCCTTCCTAACTAGGCCAGTGCTCTTAAGACGCTTAATAGCGCTTTGGAGAGGAGTGTCTTTAGGTAGCACCTGGACGAGAGTTACAGCATGCCCGTACTTAAGTTGAACAGGCATCTCCTCTGGGGGAGGTTTTAATTGAGACAACTCATAGCTTCTTATTATCTCGAAACGCTCCTTTTCCTGTTCCACTTCCTCAAATCCATAAAAAACCCGTTCCGCGTGGTCATAGATGTCAGAGTAGTCCGGAACCTTTGTGGGATCTATGACCATTCTTCTCATAGGTTTGTTTTTTAGACAAAGATATCTGAGGACCTCTGGTTCAGCTACCAGAAGCCAATCTTCAGGTGTAATCCCCATAAAGTCACTGGAGCCCATATCTCCTATTTCTTTTCCGCCATAAGCTAAGGCAACCCATTCGTAAGGCATACCGTAGGGGGGTCTTTTCCCGAAAAATTTCTGAACTATTTCAACACAGCTGTCTCTTGAGCCGCCTGGAGTTGCGTGATCTTTTCCGTAAGGTTCAAAGTTGACGCCTAAAGCTACCCATAGGGCAGCCCACTCCACTCTCCAGTTAAGCTTTCCATCTTCTATATTAGACCAACCACGCTCCCCACAATTACCACATTCATATTCAACAGTATAAGAGGAAAGATCGAACCGCAAAATTCTATGACCGCCTATTACTTTACAGTTGTTACATAATGGTTCAAAGGGAATCCATCCGTCAGGGTACGGTTTTCGTCCTCTATACTTGTTAATTAGTCCTCTAATTTCATCCGGTCGCAGAAATACTTCTTTAACTAGCGACTTTACTTCGTCTCTTTTGTAAAGCTCTGTTGTGGATATGACGTTCACATCAACGGCGAACTCGTCAAGGTACTTACCGAACGGCTCCCAGAAATGTTCAACCCAGCTACCATGACAATCTTGAGGATCGGGAACGTCCACTAAACGCCGCCCGACCAGTGACTTTGCAAATTCCCTATCCGAAAAAACCTCAATCTGAGATTCCTTGCCTTTCCATTGGTCTTGGGTATAGAGTACAAGGAAGTGTTTTGCTTCATGACCTCTACGTTGCAGCTCTTCCTTAACGGTGTTTGTGAGAATTACTTCGCCTCTTAATCGACCTATATGTTGTAATCCTGAAACTGAGAGACCACAATTGCAAACGTAACACTTAACGTTTCCCCAATAACTGAGCAGACCGTTCACAGTATCGTCAACCCAGTGCCGGAAAGACTCTTTACTCAAAGTTACCACCTCAAACGTGAAGTAACAATTCTTCAATGGTTTGAGCGTGAAAAGCACGAGGGTAAATGAACACACTACTTTAATAAAGACTTCCTTCAGTATTCATGATTAAAGGGCTAGACGACACGCCTGAAGGCAGACAAGGGTGCATTTGAGGAGGGCTTTGTGGGCGACTTAGCTCCTGTAACTTTTTCGTGATTATAGAAAACAAAGATGAATAATCTTTTTCTTTAGCAGAAACGAAGCACCACTCGAACTCGCCTAGGAGAGGAGTAAGATAGAGAGGTATTGCAGTGCGTTTCTCTTCGTCAACTAAGTCGGCTTTGCTTAGCGCAATGACTATTCGTTTTTCCTCAACACCTATATTCCTGAGGATTCTAATTGCCTCCTTGAATTTGAGTTTAATAATTTCTAGTGGGTCGTCTAAAGCAACTAAAAGGACAACCATGTCGGCAGATTTTAGGTCGAGAAGATTTAACTTAAATGATTCAATAAGCATCGGGTCTAGATCTATAACGAACCCTATAGTATCCACAAAAAACATTTTCTGCGACTCTGTCTCAGTTAGCTGGTATTTGCTTGAAAGAGTGGTGAAAGGCGAGTCAGAGACTGGCTTGTTGCATCCGCAGATAGCGTTAAAGAGTGCCGTTTTTCCAGCGTTGTACATACCAGCCAAAACTATTGTCGGTATACCATGCTTTTTGCGCTCATCTATTTGTCGGCGACGCTCCCATACAAGCTTTTCGATGGAAAGTTTAATTGCTTTTTCCTTCCTTTTAATTATGTTAAGTTTTCTATGAAAAGCATACTCGCCCATGGAGCGGAAAAACGGATGTTCTCCTTTATATTTAATCGAGGCTTCAAGCTTAAAGAGAGGCGCGAGTTTACGAAGCCAGGCGTACTCTATCTGTAACTTTGAAACGATGTCTTGTGCGGATTTCTCGAAGATCATCAGGGTGAGCTCATAGCGGTCTATGACTTCGCATTCCAGTTCTATAGAGAGGGAAAGCTTCTGCTTGCTGGAGAGGGAATTATAAAAAATAACGTAGTCAACGTTCTTTGCCTTAACGAGTTCTTTAAGCTCCTTTACTTTTCCGCTACCAATCAAAAAATTAGTCTTAGGCTTAATTCTAGTCTGAATAATCCTATCAACGACATGAAAACCGGCACTAACACTTAATCTTTCAAGTTCATCTAAGTAAATCTTGAAGAGCGTGTGATCATGAGGATTAGTCTTTAGCATGCATAAAACTGCCCGTTTATTATAATCTTGCGTTTTCCACGTAATCTTTCACACCACCCTTACACTATAAACGGAAGATAAGATAAAGGAATAAAAAGTTTCCTTTATCTTAAGAGGAGAGTTAATTATTACGGCTTTGAAGACGCCTCTTTACAAAGCGCTATGTTTAAAATAATTTAGGAGAAAATATTCTCTCAGAGTTAAAGTCGAAGTTCCTTTAAGTCTTTGGATAAGAGGGGAAAGGATAAGCTTGGTGAATGAGGACATACTGGAGATGTTCAGGGAGATATTGGATGAAATGAAAGAATACTCGAATAATGGAGTCCCGCTCATAGTTGAAGGAAAGAGGGATGAGGCTAGTTTAAGGAGAATAGGATTTAGCGGACCGATAGTAACTGTTTCAGGAGCAAGGTTGCATGAAATAGCTGAGAAGAGCAGAGGAAGAGAGGTGATAGTTTTAACGGACTTTGATGAAGAAGGAGAGAGATTAGCGGAGACGATACTATCCTATAGAGTGGAAAACGATAAATTGACAGTATACTTTAGAGGAAAAATAAGAAAGTTAAAGGCACATGTAACGCCATGCGTAGAGGGATTTGCTAAACTTTACTTTAAAGCTGAAAACACGAGAAGGGAGAATGTTAATTTATTTGAAAAAGCAAATTTGGAATTAGTAACATGAAAACCTTGGAAGTAAATAAGGAGTGTGCACATTAACTTGCAATACCCAGTTACCATTTAACTTCAATGCGGATGAATTTGGAGGTGATGTTCATATGGCTAACCGAAATGATGTTGGCACGATAAAATATATTATAAAAGCTAAAATAGAGGTAAATGGTGTCGTCGAGAACCCTGATGTTATAGGTGCGATTTTCGGCCAATTACGTAGAGCTGAGGGCTCACGTAGGCAAATTGGAGGGGCTTCTCGGCGACGAGATGGACTTAAGGGAGCTCCAACGTACGGGTAGGATAGGGCGAATAAAGGCAGAGATTGAGACGCATGGAGGAAAAGCTGTAGGGGAGATATTTATCCCTTCGAGTCTTGATAAGGTTGAGACAGCTATTCTTGCGGCGGCACTTGAAACCATTGATAGAATTGGTCCATGCAGTGCTAAAGTAACCTTTGAGTCCATAGAGGATGTAAGAGAAAGTAAGCGTAAGAGGATCGTCGAACGAGCTATTGAAATTCTCAGAAGATGGTCTGAGGAGGTTTCCCCTGAAACTGAACAAATAATTAATAAAGTCATTGAAGCGGCAAGAGTCGAGGAAATCTGTAAGTATGGAAAGGAGGGGTTACCCGCCGGGCCAGAAATAGATTCAGCGGATGAGATCATCGTAGTTGAGGGTAGAGCTGACGTCTTGAACATGCTAAAGTATGGTTTTAAGAACGTTATAGCGGTGGAGGGAACAAGTGTTCCTAGAACTATCGTTGAACTTAGCAAGAGAAAGACCGTTACAGCCTTCTTAGATGGTGATAGAGGTGGTGACTTAATCTTAAAGGAGTTGCTGCAAATTGCAGAAATAGACTATGTGGCGAGGGCGCCTCCCGGCCGCGAAGTTGAAGAGCTTACATTTAAGGAGATTATGAAGGCCTTGAGCAATAAGGTTCCCGTCGAGCAAATCGCTGAACACGAGAGCTGGAAGAAGCGTGAAGAAAAGAAAGTGCAGATAATTAAAAAAGCAACTAAGGTTCCGCAGGAGATAACTGATCATTCAAATGCAGTTTTCGGCTCGGGTAAGGCGAGGATCCTGGGGGAGGCACTTAACATGATGGCTGAAGTCGACGTATCAGAGCTCGCAGATTTCCTTCGAAGCTTCAATGAGAAAGTTGGAGCCGTAATTTTAGATGGTATAGTGACACAAAGACTCATTGATATCTCGCAGGAGAAGGGAGTAAAATGGATTGTAGGGGTACGCCAAGAAAACATAGTTAAAAAACCACCTGAGCTTAAAGTGTTAGAGTTCAGCGAGATAATGGAACGAGAGGGGTAAAGAATGGTTAAAGAGGAAATAGAGGAAGAGAAATTATATAAGAAGACAAGTCCGGGGAGACGTAGGAGGAGCGAGGAAAGGTGGAAGCAAGCAGCTATAGTGGAATTGGAACCATTAGGATACCCTCTAAGAGAAGTAGGGGAGGAAAAAGAGACTACTTTAGTCGTGGATAATCCGGAGGTTTTCCAGGCCTATGCTAGAGAGCAGTGGGATGGACTTTACATTAGAAAGGGGGACTTGCTTTTTGACAGGTCTCTTTTCCCCGATTTCGCATTTAAAATAACAGACATGATACCCAGCGAAGGCCAAATTACCGGTAAGACAATATTTAAAGTTATTAAGAAGGCTGAGCGACGCGCTATTAAGTTACCTAAAGTTACGCTTGCAGATGTAGTTGGGCAGAAGAGAGCTAAGGAGAAATGTCTTATCATAAAGAGATATCTGGAACAGCCAGAGAACTTCGGAGAGTGGGCGCCCAAAGCCGTTCTTTTCTATGGTCCTTCAGGAACAGGAAAAACCATGACTGCTCAGGCATTAGCAAATGAAACTGGCGCGGAGTTTTTCTTTGTTAAGTCTCCTGAGCTCATAGGAACACATGTAGGTGATGCCGCCAGTAAAATTGGTAAGCTTTTTAGGAGAGCAAGGGATGCCGCTCCGAGTGTGATTTACTTAGACGAAATAGACGCTATAGGGTTAGACAGACGGTTTCAAAGTGTGAGGGGGGATGTTACAGAAGTTGTTAATGCGCTTCTCGCGGAAATAGATGGACTTGAGCTAACCTCTGGAGTTGTTTGTATTGGAGCCACAAATAATATGATGCTTCTCGACTCTGCTCTCAGAAGCAGATTTGAAGAGGAGATAGAATTTACTCTGCCTAGCGTGGAGGAGCGGAGACAAATTCTTGAAATGTATGCCAAAAAGATTCCTATAAGAGTCGAGTGCGATTTTAACAGGATAGCTATGATGACTGAGGGATTTTCCGGGAGAGACTTAAAGGAGAAGTTGCTCAAAACAGCTTTTCATAGGGTCCTCATAAAGGGAGGGAATGTCATAGATCAAGGTATAATAGAAGAAGTTTTGAAGGAAATTTTGAAAAGCCCGGGTAAAGTTGTGGGCGTAGAGCATTTATTTGTTTAATGTAAACCCCCGGGTGGGAGGCATTGAAAAAAAAGGTGATAGGTATAGTCGGTATGCCTGGCAGTGGAAAAAGTGTTGCAGCGCAGGTGGCGAGGAATGAAGGGCTACCTGTGGTTTCTATGGGAGACGTCATACGTGAAGTGGCGGCTCTACAAGGGATTCCACCGTCCCCAGAAAACATAGGGAGGATTATGATTAAAATTAGGGAGGAAGAGGGTGAAGACGTAGTGGCAAGGAAATGCATGTCAAAAATAGATGCGAAGGATTCAGATGTGGTTGTTGTGGAGGGGGTGCGGAGTTTAGCTGAAGTCAAAGCGTTTAAAGAGGGATACTCGGACTTTGTGTTAATCGGTGTTTATGCGTCTCCAAAAACTCGTTTAAAAAGGTTGGCGGCGAGGGGGAGAGAGGATGACCCTAAAACGATAAAGCATTTTATTGAAAGAGACGAGAGGGAGCTGCAAGTAGGTGTAGGAGCTGCCCTAGCTTTGGCAGATTACATGATAGTTAATGAAGGAAGAATAGAGGAGTTTAAAGCAAAGGTGAAGGAGATTCTTGGGAGGATAATAAATGAAAATAAGAGTGGAGACGCCCTTAAAGCCGACAGAGGACCCGGATAAAGTTGTGAGGGCACTAAAGAACGTTTTGAACGTTGATTACCAAGTTTTCGGAGAAGGTGAAGACAAGAAGATGGTTGGTGAGGCGGAGGGGTTAGAGCATCTACGGCAACTCTATGAAAAACTGCGTGGACAATACATTGTCGAAGCAGCAAGAGGAATTTTAAAGAAGGGAATTAAAGGGGACGAGCTAACTTTTTTTCTGAACAAGCAGGCGGCATACGTGGGAAAGGTACATTTCTGCGCCCCTGAAAGAGAGTCACCAATGGGAGCAATAAAGGTAACAATAAAAAGCAGTAAGATAGATGAAGTAGTTGAGTGGCTCTGTCCACCTACAATAAACGGGAAGCCGCAGGAGGCAGCACCACCCACTGACGCTTAACCGTCACGAAAGAAATAAAAAACGAAGTACTGGTGCAGTTTAAATAAAACTCCTTAGAAAGACGTTGTTTCTAAAAGTAGATTTAAGCTGTTCTTTTCTAGGAGGTTTATGAGTTTTCTCGCTATTAAGGAGAAATTATTTTTATGCAGCCTTCCAAGTCTATAAGTACCTCTGTGAAGTCTTGAGCGATTATTGTGTTGGCGAAAATTTCTTTTGCTTGCTGAAGTAGCACGTTCGGATCAGTATACCTTGAGCTGATGTGTGTTAGTACGAGGAGTTTAACATTTGCTTCGCGGGCAACCAGCGCAGCTTGCGTGCTTGTCGAATGTTTCGTCTCAATGGCTTTACCTTCAAGACTCTGGTCAAACGTGCTCTCGTGTATTAGAACATCTGCAAAGCTACTCATTCTGAGGAGAGACTGACAAGGGGCGGTGTCCCCAGAATAAACGATTTTTCTTCCTAACTTTGGAGGCTCCACGACTTCTTCAGGGTATACTACGCGTCCATCTTTCAAAGACACGCTTTTCCCTAACTGAAGTTGCTTCCAGAGAGGACCAATAGGTACACCTAACGTAATGGCTTTTTCAGGATGAAACTTTCCAGGTCTAGGTTTCTCTTCAAAGGCGTAAGCGTAGGCTTCAACTAGACCATGGTCGACTCGTTCGCACTTGACAAGATAGTCGGAGGATTCAAAAATGATTCCTGGATGAGCGCTGTGGACGCAAATCTCAAAAGAGGCGGCGAACTCTAAGTGTTCTACAAGGGAATCTATAAAGCCTGAGAGGTTAGAGGGGCCGTAAACGTGCAGAGGGGTTTCTCTCTCCATGAGAGAAAGAGTTTGAATTATTCCTGGTAACCCCATTACGTGGTCTCCATGAAGATGCGATATAAAAATTCTCGAAACTCGACTTATACTTAACCCTGCCTTTAGCATTTGTCTTTGCGTACCTTCTGCGCAGTCGAAAAGGAGTATCTCCTTGTTACGGCGCAGTGCAATTGCGGGAAGGTTTCTTTGATTTGTAGGAACGCTACCTGACGTACCCAAGAAAACTACTCTTATCAAGGGATAGCACCTGCCTCATTTCCGAGAAACAATTATTTTTCTCGTGAGACTTTCATGAACTCGTATATGATAGGTCTCGATTACTTGGAAGCCATACATATTCATGTAGCTTTCTACATCCACATTTGAGGGAGAAGCCATGCAGAGCCAACCTTTCTTGCCAAGCACACTTTCTACAGAGGATAGAAAACCTTGAAGAAGTTTTTTGAGGGGTATTCCCTTTGTTGACGCGGCACGGCCATAGGGTGGATCCGTCACGACCCTGTCGGCGCATGAAAAAGGAAGGTGACGGGCGTCACTTAACGTTAGTTCTCCATTTAAGCCGTAATATGTAAGGTTAGCTTTGGCGCCATTAACCATTCTTGGGTCTATGTCGCATCCTATGATGCGGCATCCGACCAGTGCTGCTTCGATAAGTATACTTCCACTACCGCAGAATGGGTCCAAAAAAATGTCACGAGGAGTTGCCCTGGATAAGTTAACCATTGTCCTTGCAATGTAAGGCGTCATAGATGAAGGCGTCATAAAAGGCCTGTAACGGAGGGAACGTAACCCAAGACTTTTCCGGGCGGAACGGCCAAGACATAAGCCGAACAAGAACCAACCCTCTGTTAGGACTCCTATGAGAAGTTTATTTGGATTTTCCAGATTTACCTTTGCTCCAGTGATCTTCCTCACAGTTTCCCCCAGTACCTTCTCAAGAGCTAATGTATCAATTCTGTGAAATGTTGGTTTAACGCAACGCACTCTAACGGCGAACGAATCACTGGACGAAATTATTGAAGCAATGCCGGATTCATACGACGAAATAGCGGAAGAAATTTGTTTGAGTGAGAAAGGTAATTTCGCGATGAGCAAGCAACCATAGTGGCACATAGCGGCGCGCTCCAAAACGAAGCGAGCGGAGTCATAGGTGGTCTCAGCTATAAGAACTTGTTTTAAAGTTGAGAATTTAAAGGGGGAGCCGCTAGCCTCCAGCAACGCCTTACATTCTCCCCAAGAAAGAGCTTCATTTTCTCCTGATAATAAGAAAAAGAAGCGCTGTATCAATTTTTTAACGCACCAGCAATTAAAGAAGCTAGAGAGATAAGGCTTACATCACTTGGCACACTATCAGTTCCAACTATTTCCTTTGCACCCGCGCTAAGTATTCTGAGACGGGCTTCCCCTACTAGTAAAGGATGAACGCAGGCAACGTATATGTTTCTTGCACCCTGCCTAGCAGCTATGGAAACAGCATTAACCATAGTCCCCCCAGTACTTATTATGTCATCAATCACTAGCACGTCTCTTCCCTTAAGTTCCATTTGTTTCTCCTCAGTGACAATCTCCCCAGTATGCTTATCTCTCTCTTTTTTGAGGAAAGCGAAAGAACAACCGAGCATCTCTGAAACCAGTTTTCCTTCCTCTATCGCGCCTTCATCAGGCGCTAAAACCATAGGGTTCTTTAATGAGAAGTTCTTAAAGTGTTCCGCTATCAAAGGCACCGCGTTCAAGTCAATAAAGGGCATACCAGTACCATCAAATATACGTCTATTATGAATGTTTACGGTCACCACCATGTCGGCGCCACAATGCCTTAACATGCGGCACACATAACGCCCACTAACGGCCTCCCCTGGGAGGAACTCTTTGTCCTGCCGGGCATACGCGAAGTAAGGCACCACAGCAACGACTTTCTCTGCACCTTGCTCTACAGCAGTGTTAATGAGAAAAAAGAGCTCGAGCAGATTTGAGTTTTGAGGGGGAGGAGTCGACTGGACAATAATTACCTTGCGCCCATTAAGTGATGAAAGAAGACGTATGTAAAGTTCACCATCAGGAAAAAGTTTAGAGGATACTGGGACAATATTTACCCCAAGGACACGGGCTATCCTGACCGCCAGCATTTGAGAAGCGGATCCTGCAACAAGCACGGTGTTATCCGGCGTGTCCATCCGGGCCCTCCATTTCTTTCTCTAAATGGAGACTGAACACTTTCCCGTAAAAACTTTTTAGTTACTTTGTTGGGGGACGACTACTGTTATTTTTCTTTTGCGAAATTGAAAAATATCTCCAAGTTAATATAAATATAGGCGAAGGTAGACATCTTGAGGGCGTGTGAAGGATTATGATTAAGAACGCCTTGTTCTATGAGGTTAAGGACGATGGGACGGTTGTTTGTTTTCTTTGCCCTCAGAAATGCATTATTAAAGAAGGAAGACGAGGGGGCTGTGGTGTCCGAGAAAACAGAGGAGGAACGCTTTTCACTTTGGTTTATGGGTCAGTTTCATCAATGGCTGTAGACCCTATAGAGAAAAAGCCTTTATTCCACTTTTATCCTGGTTCGCCTATATTCTCCATTTCAACTGTCGGCTGCAACCTCCACTGCCAGAACTGTCAGAACTGGGAGATTTCGCAAGCATCGATAGAAAGTGGTTTTACAAGGGATTTCTCACCAGAAGAAATAGTTAGGCGTATTAAGGGAAGCGGCAGTAAATTTATAGCGTACACGTATAATGAGCCATTCATATGGTATGAATTCGTTTACGATGTGGCAAAACTTGCTCATCAGGAGGGAATAAAGAACGTACTTGTAACAAACGGCTACGTAATGGAGGAACCGCTCAGAGAAATTGCGCCTTACATAGACGCGGCAAACGTAGATGTCAAATCAATGAAAGATGAATTTTATAGAAAGATTTGCAAGGCGCCAAGCGTAAAGCCAGTGCTGGATAATATTCTTATTATGCAAGAGGAAGGGATACATGTAGAGTTGACTTACCTGATAATACCAACGCTGAACGATAGCGAAGAAGAAATAAGAGAGTTCGCCAGATGGGTTAAGGAAAACGCGGGATTAGATATGCCAGTTCACTTCTCAAGGTTTTTCCCCCACTATAAGTTGAGTAATCTTCCGCCCACACCTCCTTCAACGATAGCCAAAGCGTGGAAGTTAGCGAGGGAGGAAGGGTTACACTACGTGTATATGGGAAACATGCCTGGGGAAGGAGAGGACACTTACTGTCCGAAGTGTAACGAAAAAGTGATCGAAAGATACGGCTTCATAGTAAAGAAATGTAACCTTAAGGATGGCAGATGCCCACGTTGCAACGAAAAAATTGCAATTGTCGGGGAATGTAGGGAGACAAAATGGTGATTATCACGCAATGACGCCCACCCTCAACTTAAATTATAAAGGCGAAGCTTAAATCGGCCTTAACCAAAAGAATCATTACAATCGACGTCATATCGGACTTAAATAACAGAGGGTTGTTGGCGTAAGTTAGATGCCCGAAACAGCAACGCGCAAAAATGATGCTTTTTGAAATACAGAGTTTAACTGACTGGTCTCCATACTAAACCTAGTTTGTCTGCGTACTCGTATGCTTCCTTCATTTCTTTAACTGTTACTCTGCGATTTATTTCTCTGTAATCAGGGTTTTGAGGCACTAGGTAGTCAGGGTGATACTGCGACATTACATTCACGAGAGCCAACGGAGTGTTTTCAGCGATCCATTCCAAAATCGGCTTCGTGCAACAATCTAAATGTCCTGGCAGAACCAAGTGGCGTATGATCATGCCTGAAGTGCCTTCTACAACTGTCTCATCATATGCCAGCTTATGATTTCTTGATACTACTTCGAAGTAACGCTTAACCTTGGAGAGACGCTCAGCGCATTCGTCGTTTCCATACTTAAAATCGGGAAGCCAGAAATCCATGACGTCAAGCAGAAGAATAATTAGCTCTTTGCTACAGTAAAAGTTAGAGTTCCAAAGCTGAGTAATGTTTGTCTCCGTATACGCGAGATTTCTTATGGCTTCAAGGATTACATGAGCGGAAGGAGTTGGGTCTCCACCGACGTAATTTATGTTTCGTGCGCCTTCTCTCTTAAGGTGGCGAGCTAAACTAGCTAGTTTCTCTCCGTTTACCTCAACGCCATCTATTGCCGTAGAGATATCGTGGTTCTGACAAAAGACACACTTAAACGTGCACATGTTGAAGAAGATTGCACCGCCAGAGAGAAACTCGGGCGTTTGTGCCTGATGGCACTAGTGGAGCTTCTTCTCCAAAGTGAAGGAATGCTGAAGAGACGTACGCCTTTGCGTTAAGCTGACAGGCGCCATGTTTGCCTTCCAGTCTGTTCACGCCGCACCTTCTTTCACAGAAGTGGCAGCTTGCCAGTATTCGCCTAGCAAGCTCCAATTTTAGGTCTAAGTACGAGGTTTTCGGAGTGTCTAAATCTTTTAGATTAATTTTACCTTGGTCTACTTCTTTGAGAAGGCTACGGAACTTTCCACTAGCCCT
>Ga0105162_1001120_pt1 | contig 15947 bp, 17 predicted proteins | sample JNZ201metaG_FD_81532 | JGI IMG/M metagenome (GOLD analysis project Ga0105162, IMG submission 81532) | Hot spring microbial communities from Jinze hot spring, China to study Microbial Dark Matter (Phase II) - JNZ 20120812A | ecosystem: Environmental > Aquatic > Thermal springs > Hot (42-90C) >...
CACCCTCCCTCCCGGCCAGTTGCCGGTCGAGAAGGCCGTGAGGACCGTGTCGTTCACGATCCCAGGTCTGATGAAGGTGGAGAGCGTGATCGGTTGCCTCGTGATCAGCACCCTCTCCAGCTGGTACCTGAGGTCCCTGACCAGCTTGTTCAGCGCGGCCCGATAGAGCTCCGTCAGCAGCGGGGACTCCATCTTGATCCTCTTGTTCGCGTAGTGGTCCTTGTCGTCCGGCTTCCTGAGACCAGCAGCGGCCTCCAGCATCCTCCCCACCATCTCGCACAGCAGTATGCCCTTCCTGAACCGGGCGTCCTTCGTGGTCCCCACGTGCACAAGGAAGTTGTTGTCGATCATCTGCTCCGCCCGCTCGGTCCTGAACTCCTCCGCGTATCCGTAGGCGATCCTGTTGCCGATGTACCTCATGGCCTCCTGGGGCGTCTCGATGCCCTCCGCCTCCATGAAGCTCGGTATCAGCATCTCCTGCACCTCCGGCACGCTCGAGACGAACTCCACGATCTGCTTGTCGTTCGTGAAGCCCAGCGCCCTCAGCATGATTATCAGCGGTATGCCCTTGTGTATCTTCGCGAAGAAGACCCTGACAGGCCCTCCTGGCTTGTAGGTCACCTCCACCTTGCTCTGCTTCCCGTAGGCTATCGAGATGAGGGTGGCCGAGTACTGCGGCGTGCTGTCCTGCTCCTTGACCGTCACCAGTATCTTGTTGGGCGCCAGGTCCTCGATCGGTACGATCACCCGCTCCGCGCCGTTGATGATGAAGTAGCCTCCGGGGTCCCTGGGGTCCTCACCGATCGCGAGGAGCTCCTCGTCGGTCATCTTGCTCAGCGGGCATATCGAGGACTTCACCATGATCGGTATGATGCCTAGCTGGACGCGCTCCCCCTTGACGATCTCCCTGTCGTCGAGCTTCAGCGTAACCTTCGCGTAGATCGGTGCCACGTAGCTGAGGTTCCGGAGCCTGCACTCGTTGGGCGTCACGTTGTGCCTCTCAGAACCGTCGACCTCCCTCACCGTCGGCGGCCCTATCTCGACGCCGGAGAAGATCAGCTGCGCCACGCCGTGCTTCGTCTTGATCTCTATCGGGCTCATGCTCCTCAGCAGCTTCATCAGCCCCTCCCGGACGAAGTACTCGTAGGACCTGAAGTGGTGCGCCACAAGCCCCTCCTCCTCGACCACGGCCCTCGCGACGGTCCAGAGCTGCTCGTCCGTGAAGACCTCCTGCTGAGCTTTCGCCTTCATGCCTCGTCCACCACCCGGTAGTACACCGTGACGCCAGCGGTCGGTGAGGTCCTCGTGATCTTGATCACGTCTCCCGGCCTGGCTCCGAGCTTACGCACCACCGGATCCGACGTGAGTATCTTCGGTAGCTGCGTCCTGGTCGTTTTGTAACGCCTTAGGACCTCTTCCTGCTCCTGCTCCGAGAGCAGCTCGTGCACCAGCCTCCAACCGAAGACCTCCAGCTCCACCACCCGCGGCCTCTCCTGTGCGGCCTCCTTGGGCCTCTCCGCCTCCGGAGAGGGCTTCTCCTTCTTGGCCTTCGACCTGGATGAGACCCGAGCCGAGGACATAATATCCCCCAGATGCACTTGGGAGAAGTGATCTCAGCCCTTTTATCAAGTTATGTTGTGCCCCCGCAAGGTTCCGTAAAACCTTATCACAAGATCGAGACGACGGGGACAGAGGTCGGGGGCTTTGGAGGTCGTAAGGGCGAACGACGCGCTGTACCGGCTCAGGCCGGTCACGGAGGACGAGATCCTCGAGGTGATGAACGTCAACCGGCTCACGCTCCCGGAGAACTACACCTACTCCTTCTTCTACAGCATCGCCAAGAGCTTCCCCAGCAGCTTCATCGTGGCCGAGCACGAGGGGAGGATCGTCGGGTACGTCATGTGCCGCGTCGAGCGGGGCTTCTCGAAGCTGGGAGGCCTCCGGTTCAGGAAGCTGGGGCACGTCATCTCAATCGCCGTGTTGCCGGAGCACAGGAGGAGGGGTCTGGGGAGGGCGCTGATGCTCGAGGCGATGAGGGCGCTGAAGGGCGAGTACGGATGCGACGAGATCTACCTGGAGGTGCGGGTCTCGAACTACCCTGCGATCAACCTGTACAAGTCGCTCGGCCTGAAGGTCGTCGACGTCATCAAGCACTACTACCTCGACGGCGAGGACGCCTACGTCATGGCGGCCGAGCTCTGAAGGCGCGGTATCCCGGTCAGGACAGCGTCAACCAGGAGGAAGGACGGCGTGGTCAAGGAAATCAAGGTGCTCGTATCCCGGTCAGGACGGCGTCAACCGCTGAGGTGGACCCGCAGATCGGAGAAGCACTGGGTGCAGACGAACCGGTCCGAGGAGATCCGCTTGGCCGTCCTCAGGGGTGCTGAGCAGACGGGGCACCTAAGGCCGTACCGGGCCTTTTGGAACGGTTGGCCGCAGAAGGTGCAGGCGTCGCTCGCCAACGGCGACTCCCTACCGCAGTTGCCGCACACCACGGACGTCCCCCTGCTCACGACCTCGACCTTGACCCTCGCCGGAGAGGTCTGAGCGGTCTCCTCGTGATGCCGGAGGTATGGAGGAGCGGGCGCGGTTGAAACCCGTGGACCGGGGCCTGCCGGAGGCCTAAGTGCTGGAGGCCGAGGCGGCGTCTGCGAGACACGCGTTCCGCGCACATAGGGCAGCTCTGGGCTGAGGCGGAGGAACGATGCGCCTGCGAGGGCTGCCGAGAGCATGAGCAGCGCTCCCATCGCGATGAAGGCGCCCGACGGGCCCTCGGGCAACTGAAACCTGCCCGCAAGGGCCAGCACGATCGAGTCGAAGTAGAGCACCGCCGGGACGCTGACCGGTGCTGCGTAGAACGTCGCCCTGCGCGAGATCCTCCCAAGCCTGACGTACCACGCGGCCTCCACGAGGGAGTAGATCGTCCAGGGGATCGCGGCCGCCAGGATCATCTGACCTCCGAGGTCGCTCGACTGCAGAACGAGGGCTCCCGCGACGAGGAGGTACGTCAGCCCACCCAGCACCCCGACCGCGAGGTAGGTCACGCCCGCACCCTTGACGCTCCGCGCCAGCTCCCTCCATCCCAGGGCCCTGAGGACCACAGAGACCGGATAGGTGATCAGCGCAAGGTAGATCGTCGCGCCCCCGGTCAGGAACACGGAGGAGTTGGCCACGCAGAGGAAGTACCCGACCGCGAGCTTCCTCAAGCCGTCCGGTAAGTTCCCTTCTCCAATAGTTCTCCCTTTTGCCTCAGAAGCACGTCCACCTCCTCCATGTCCTTGTGGGTGTCGATGGACTTCCAGAAGCAGTCGCCGAACGGAACCGCCACCAGCTGGCCCCTCGCGGCGAGCCTCGGAAAGACCTCCCTCTCCAGATCCCCTTTCTCCGGGACCTCCTCCAGCATCTCCGACCGGAACGCGTAGACGCCGGCGTTGATCCAGTGATCGCCGAGGACCGGCTTCTCCCTGAAGCCCCTGACGAGCCCGGTGCCCCGGTCGAACTCGACGATGCCGTAGGGCGATGGCAGCGGCACCACCGCCATGGCCGCGAGAGCACCGTCGGTCGCCCCCAGCACCCGCAACGGGTTCAGATCTGTCAGGACGTCGCCGTTCAGCACGAGGAAGCTCCTCTCCCCGCTGAGCAGGTGCTCCGCGTTCTTCAGGGCCCCAGCGGTTCCGAGGGGTTCCGACTCGAAGACGTAGCCTATCCGGACGCCGAGGTGGTTACCGCTGCCGAGCTCCTCCACCAGCCTCTCCTTCAGGTAGCCCGCGCAGACGATGAAGCTCCGGAGGCCGTAAGACGCGAGCCACCGGATCTGCCACTCGATGATGGGCCTGTCCGCCACCCTCAGCAGCGGCTTCGGGACCGTGTCCGTCAGCGGCCTCAGCCTCTTCCCGTAACCTCCGGCCAGTATCACCGCCTTCGGCGACCTCGCAGGGTCCACGCACTTACCCATTCCCAGCGTATAGATCATCGTTTCCGCTGCTGGGGTTCGAGTGTGCGCAACGTATTTCGCACGGGGATGCGAGGCCGTTGGGGATGATGAGGTTCCGCCACGCCCTGCTGCTGACTCTCCTGCTGGCGCTGCTCATGACCGCCTTCACCTCGCTCGGTCCCTCTTCCTCCCGGGGCCCGGAGGGCCTCGGCCTGTCGAGCAGGGTCAGGGTCGAGGTCCTGATGGTGGGCCTGGACGGAAGGGAGGTTCCCGTTGAGGGCGCTCTGGTGGTGATCGGCGACCGAAGGGCCCTAACCTCCTCCGACGGTACGGCCACCGTTGTCGTGGCACAGGGCCGCTACAGCAGCTACTTCAAGCATCCCGATCCGAGGCTCGCGGTGGTTCTGATGGACCTGGTGGTGGAGCATGACACGACGGTGCGGGTCGTCTTCGAGCTGAGACGTCTCGGGCTCGAGAGCGCGTCCTTCGTCTGGGGAGGCAACGGCTCCTCGGTGACGCTGGAGGTCGACGTCCCGGAGGCCGACTTCGCCTTCGCCTCGACACCGGTCCTCTTCGGGTTCTCCTCCGACGGCGAGTTCCTCAGGCTCTCCTCAACGCCCGACGACTTCGGTTATTTCTCGCTCTCGCTGAGACCCGGTAGCAGGAACTCGATCAGCTACCCGGTCAACGGCAACCGAGAACTTGCGGTGCTCCTCCCATCTTCTTACGTCCCGGTCCAGCTCGTCCGGATCACCGTCTCCTGAAGGTCTCCAGCGCGGCCTCGCAGACCGACGTCAGGAAGCTCTGCGGGTCCCTGGCCTTGACGTACGCCGACGATATCAGCACCCCCACCGTTCCCAGCTCGATCGCCCTGGCCACGTCATCTGGTCCCGAGATCCCCGCGCCGCAGACCACCGGGACGTTCAGCCCCAATGACCTGATCCGCGCGATCGAATCGGTGACGACCTCCGGTTTGGCTTTGGAGACGGAGATCCCCGTTCCGATCAGCTCGGGAGGCTCTATCGCGACGAAGTCTGGCTCCAACGCAGCGACCGCCCTCGCGACCCTCGGTGTGTCCGCGCAGACCACCGAGACTAGTCCCTCCTCCCTCAGGGCCTCGACGGCCCCCGCGATCTCCGATGCGCCCAACCTCCTCTCCGAGTGGTTGACGAGGCTACCAGCAGCCCCGGCCTCCTTCAGCGCCAGCGCCGTCACGTGCCCCGTCCAGCTGCCCTCCCTCTGGGGATCCACGTGCTGGGCGAGCACTGGTATCTCGTGCCTGCTGGAGATCCTGTAGACGTCCGTCGGCTGAACTGCGACCGCAACGGTCACCCCCGTCTCCCTCGAGACGGTCTCGGCGACGTAAGCGAGCCTCTCCGCTCCCGGCCCTATCGCCTCACGGTACGCCTTGAAGTTCAGGATCACCACGGGCAACGTCCAGTTCATTTCGCCCCCACTCCCGAGCGGCTTCACTTAAGCCAGAGCGCTCGCATTCCGTCGCGGCCTTTCGGCGAACGTGAGTGTCTTAACCTGGGCTCGGCGCAGCGGCAACCGGATCGGCTGAATCCCCATATCCGACGGTCTCCGAAGGCGGCTGGCTTGGGCGTCAGCTTCGACGCGATCGTCGAGCGGATCCGGCAGAGACACGGAGAGGACGCGGTCAGGAGGGTGCTGGAGGGCGTTGAGGAGGCCATCAAAAGGGACCCGAGGCTGACCCGGTTCGGCGCGCTGCTGCTGGTGGCCAACGAGCTCGGATACCTCCGCTCTGAGGTCGGTCTCCGTTCCTCTCTCCGCATCGGCGAGCTCGTCGGTGGTCTCCGGTCGGTCTCGGTCGTGGGGAGGGTGCTGGGCGTGAAGGGGCCTCTCGAGCGCGGAACCCGCAGGATGGCTGTCCTCAGGATCTCCGACGGAACCGGCAGCATCGACGTGGTGGCTTGGGGCTCCGCGGCCGATCTGGTCTCAAGCTCCGGACTGAGGGCTGGGCAGGCGGTCCGCGTCGTCGGCGCGAGGACGAGGGAGGCCCACGACGGAGGTCTGGAGCTACACCTCGACGAGGGCTCCCGGATCGAGGCCGCTGAGCACCACGAGGTCCCAGAGCTGGAGGAGCTGGTCGTGAGGAGGTTTCCCGCAGGCGCTGGCAAGGCGCTGGACCTGATGGCCACCGTGGTCGGCCTCTCCGGCGAGCGGACCTACGCGGCCTCCGGAAAGGAGCTCGGGGTTAGGGACGCCCTCCTCTCCGTCGACGGCGCGCTGGTGTACCTCTCGGTCTGGTCGAACCACGTCGAGGGCACCGACGCTCTGGAGGAGTGGACGGACTTCCTCCTCACCTCCCTGAGGCAACGGGACGGAGAGCTCAGCACCACGCCTAGGACCTGCGTCACCAGGCTGTCACCCTCGGGACCTGAGGAGGCCCTGGGGCCGCTGAGGGTGGTCACCCACAGGCCGGACTTCGGGCACCTGCTCACCAACGGCAAGTCCTACCTCCTCGCGAGGGGCAGCGTTCCGGGACCTGGGGCCGTCATCTCGGTGAGGTCGTGCAGGTTCGTCAGGGAGGGGAGGCACTGGTGGTTGGAGATCGGCGATTACCGGGAGCTCCAAGGCGCAGAGGTTCCTGAACCTGAGGCCGTTCCTCTGTCCGACCTCAGGAAGGGGATGAGGGGGATCGCCGTCTCGGGTAAGATCCTGAACAAGTCGCAGCTCTCCGAGGTGAGGACCTCCTCCGGCAAGGTGGCGACGCTGGCCTTCTGGCTCTCCTCCGGCGAACGCTCGGTCTACTGCAGGGCCTGGCGCGAGGCGGCCGAGCTGATCAGCTCCGTCCCGGAGGGCGCGTGGGTCAGGCTCAGGTACGTCAGGGTCGAGACCGACAGGTACGGTGAGATGCAGGTGACGGTCGATCCCGAGTCGGACGTCGTCACGGAGAGCTGACGTCGAACTCGTCCGGGAACCGCTCCTCCTGCTCGAACCGCTCCTCCTGCCCGCTCACCGGCTGTCCCGACTCGAGGCTCGTCAAGGGTGGCCCTATCACCACGCCCCTCTTGTGCATGATCTCGAAGGTGTAGACCGTCATGTCCGCCGGAGACCAGCGCATCTTCCTCACCATCAGGGTCCTGACCAGCCTGCCCCCCACGTTCCTCAGCCCCACCACGATCACGCCCGACGAGAGGAACTCCTCGTACCCGAACCTGCTGAGCCTGTTGGACCCGGACGGTATGTCGCACGTCAGGACCGTCGTCGCCCCGATCTTCTCCTCGAGGAACAGGATGATCTCCCTGATGTACTCCCTCACCGCGAACTCCTCCAGGGCTCCGAAGGCCATGGCCGATATCGGGTCCAGGACGATCCGGGACACTTGGCCGCCGTTGGTCATCTTGATGATGGTGTCGATGTAGGCCTTGCTGCTCTTGCCGTACTTCCTCAGGTCCTCGGAGAATATCCTGATCTCGAACGGGTACAGGAGGCCCATCCGGTAGTAGGACCACAGGTCCCAGCCGAGCGTCATTGCTCCGTCGAGCACTCCCTGTACCCTCTCGTCCAGCGAGACGTAGGCGACCCGCTCGCCGTTCCGGAGGCCCTCGAGGAGGAACTGGAGGCTCAGGATCGTCTTGCCGACTCCGGTCTCGCCCGTGATCAGGTAGGTCTTCCCCCTGATGAACCCGCCTCCGAGGATTCTGTCGAGCTTCGGGACGCCAGTCGATACGCGCTCCAGCACCAACCCTATCCACCGCTCAGTCGTTCCCCACATTTAATGCTTCGCGGCCCGGTGATCTGTCCTTCTCGGCTCCGGCAAGGGCCTCCTCCCTCCTCCGGAGCACAACCTTTCGCCGCGGATTAGGCACCACCCTCAGCCTGGCATCGGGGAAGCTGATCCTGAAGACGAGTCCGTCGAGGAGCCTGTCCAAGAAGACCGCCAACGCGGCCACCTCGCTGTGCGGCTGGTTCCCGATCGAGACGTTCAGGTCCGCGAGCTCGTAAACCTCCCTGGGCACCTTGCTCGACCCGACGACCACTACCAGGTTCCTCTCCGACAAGGCCCTCCTAAGCTCCTCGAGGACCTCCGGCAGCGGCACGCCGTACATCGTCAGGTGGACGACGAGGTCACCCCGCGACTTGGCAGACCTTAGGTACTCCCTCCAGTCCCCCACGTACTGAACCTCGAAGGGCCCTCCCCAGACCTCGGTGACCCGCCTCAGCGACTCCAGCACTCCCGGATCGTAGTCCCCTGCGATCGCGATGCCTTTCGCGCCGAAGGCCCTCGCCGTCAGCCCGACGTGGGTCGTGACCCTCTCGTCCCTTCCGATCCTGTGCGATAGCCTGAGGACGGTGATCCCGCTCATCTCAGGAACCTCTGGAGCTGCTCGATCTTCTCGTCGACCGCCTCCAGCAGCTCGCGCGGATCGAAGGGTTCCAGCTGGCCTCCGCAGGTGGGGCACTTGAAGAAGTGGTCGACGGCGGATGAGAAGTCGAGCTTCCTGCAGGTGCTTTTGCCGCACCAGTAGACCTGGTTCTGCGAGTAGAAGTCCTTGATCATCTTCAGCCGCTCGACGATCCTGACCACCTGACCCCTGACCGAGCTGACCAGCTGGTCCGTGTGGATCCTCCACCTGAAGACCCTCCGGGCGTTCTCCTTGTCGTAGCTGACCACGTACGTCACCAGCGAGAGCTCCAGGAGCCTGTGGAGGACCTTCCTGACCTGCTTGATGTCCATCTGGAGCATCTCGGCGATCTCCATGTCCGAGACCTCGGGGTTCTCCATCAGGAGCGCCGCCACCCTCCTCGCCTCCTCCCCTCCCAACACCTCGATCAGCTTCAGGGCGTCCTCCGGCTCGATGTAGAATACCATCCCGTGGCCTCCAACAAGTAATTGCTGCATCGCTCCGTAAAAAGGTCGTGTTCCGACGGGTTGTTGGTCTGCCCACGCGGTAATACCGGTTTTACCTCGCCCAGCGCTCAACGGGCCTCCGTTATTATGCTGGTCCTGTCTGGTCACGTGGGAATGGAGAGGCTCCGCGCGACCGAGGCCGCTGCCCTCCAGAGGAGACCCGCGTACATCACGGAGGTGGTGCTCGAGAACTTCATGTCGCACGAGTACTCCCGCATCCGCCTCACGCCCGGCATCAACCTGATAACCGGCCCCAACGGCGCCGGCAAGTCGTCGATACTGCTGGGGATCGCGGTGGCGCTGGGTCAGAGCTACACCGAGCGCGGCGAGCGGCTCGCGGACCTGATCAGGAGGGGGAAGGACTCGGCCAGGGTCACGGTCACGTTCGACAACAGACCCGTCGACGGCGAGCGCCCCATCAAGCAGATCCCTTCAGACACCGTCTCGATCACCCGCTACATCAGGAGGCAGGGCGAGTACTGGTACTACGTCAACAACCGCTTCCGGACGAAGGCTGAGGTCGAGCAGCTGCTGAGGTCGATCGGCATCAACCCGAACAACCTGCTGATCGTCATGCACCAGAACATGATCGAGGAGTTCGCCTCCCGCGACGACGCGGAGAAGCTGAGGATGTTCGAGGAGGCCGTCGGGATATCCGCGCTGAGGGAGAGGATCTACCAAGCGCAGGAGAAGCTCTCGGCCCTGATGGGTGAGGCCAGCGCGGTCAGGAAGGCCCTGGAGGAGGCGAGGGCCGCGGTCGAGTTCTGGAGGAAGGAGATGGAGAAGCTGAACGAGCGCCGTGAGCTGGAGCGCAGGAGGTCGCAGCTCGAGCTGGAGTACCTGTACAGCCTCGTGAGGCAGACGGAGCTCGCGATAGAGAGGAAGCGGGGCTCCCTCACATCCGTCAGGTCGGAGCTCGAGGCCCTCAGGGCCAGGGCGTCGGAGCTGAGGTCCGAGGTCGCGAGGATGAGGGAGGAGCTGCTCAGGAGCGTCGATCGAGGCAGCCGCTCACCGGAGATCGCCTCGGTCCTTGACGCCCTGATACAGCGGGCCGTAGAGAAAGGGGTGGCGGAGTACAGGGTGGCGGTCCTGGAGCGGGAGGAGAGGGAGCTGGAGCGCGACATCAGGGCGCTCGAGCGGGAGCTGGAGGAGAGGTTGAGGAGCGCTTCCTCCAAAGGGCCGCGCGTCGAGACCTCCAGGGAGCCCAGCGAGGTCCTCGAGGAGCTCAAGTTCGTCACGCTCCAGCTCTCATCGACGGGCCCGGTCGTGGCCGAGGCGGAGGAGATGTTCTTCGCTGCGGACTCGAAGTACCGTCAGATGGAGATCAGGGCGCAGGAGCTTGAGGCCAACGTCAGGAAGGCGATGGAGGAGCTCGAGTACCGGAAGAGGCTTTGGAGGGAGAAGATGAGGGAGCTGATCGAGGAGCTCAGCCCCATCTACGACTCCATCCTCTCCGCCGCAGGAGGCACCGGCTCCATCCGGGTCGCCAACCTCGACGACCCCCTCAACGCTAGGCTCGAGCTCTTCGCGGGCTTCAGGGGGAACCCTCCCACGCTGCTGGACGCCCAGACCCACAGCGGAGGCGAGAGGGTTTTGGCGACCATGGCCTTCCTCCTCGCGGCCCAGTCCCGGATCAGGTCGCCCTTCAGGGCGGTCGACGAGTTCGACGTCCACCTCGATCCCCTGAACAGGGAGATGGTGATGCGGATGCTGGTCGAGACGGCCAAGCGCAACGAGGGCGTTCAGTACCTGATCATAACTCCCGGAAGGGTCCCGGAGCTGGAGGGGATGAACGTGATCGTGGTCCAGAGCGTCTCCGGTCGCTCCTTCGTCACCCAGTGATCCTCCCGGATCACCCAAGGAGGCCGCACGGCAAAGGTTCTTGAGCGATTCCAGAGGCCTCATGGAGGGCGGATGAAGGGGATCGAGGTCAGGCGGGAGGAGCTGATGAGGATGATCTCCTCGCTGGAGGCGGTGCTGAGGATGAAGGTTGAGCCCTTCACGGTCGAGGTCCGGCCTCTGCTGGAGAGGCTCAGGCGGATCGTCGAGGAGAACAGGGACGCGGAGACGCTCGTGCTGGACGCGGAGGCCCTCTACAGGGTATCGGTGGTTCTGGCGCTTCAGCAGAAGGCCATAGTCCAGTCGGCCTCCTCCCTCTTCGTCGACGCCCAGATCGTCGCATCCAAGGTCATCGGTTCTCCCCCCGTCGCGCTCGCAGGGGTCTTCCTCCTCGCCTGGCGCCCGCTCGTCAGGATCGAGCAGGTCTCTAACCCCTTGCTGCTCAGGGGGTACGAGCACTTCCTCTCGCTCCCGACGAGGGGTGTGGTGCAGCCCGAGCCGACAAGCGGTGGGGCCGTCGGTGCAGAGTGGGCCGTCCACGAGCAGCGGTTCGAGGAGGAGCTCAAGCGGCTGCTGGAGGAGCTCAGATCGAGGGGCGACTGGGTGGATTACTGGAGCTTCCTCTCCGAGGTCGGCGGTTCCAGCAGGGCCAAGGTCGCGTACCTCCTGAGCTTCCTGATCACCCGCGGCGACGTCGAGGTCAGGTACAACCCCCTCACCGAGGAGCTCAGGATCAGGGCTGCCGAGAGGCGGGAGGATTCCGGCGACCAGAGGACCTCCCTCGTGGTCACGGTGAGGTGATGAGCCCTGTCCGTCGAGCCGTTGGATGAGGGATCGGCGGAGCAGCCGGAGGAGGTCGTCTCAGATCGAGAGCTGACCAAGCTGGAGCGGAAGGTGGCCATCGCCGCCGCACTGATCCTGACCGCGGGCCACAGGCAGCCCGGAGTTAGGGGCTGGGAGCTCAGGAGGAGGCTCGGCAAGAACTACCCCAAGGTGCTCGAAGCGCTCGACTCCAGGCTTAAGCGGATAGGGTTGAGGCTCAAGGTGGTCCACGAGGACGATTCTCAGGATCCAGATAGGGCCAGGTACTACGTGGTGGTAGCCGAGCCGCTCGCGCTATCGGACCTGACGACGCTGGGCTACAGCATCGACGAGGTCGCTGTTTTGGCCGCAACGCTCGCCTACCTCTACGCATCCAACGACAGGAGGCCCTACAAGGAGGTCGTGGAGCTGCTGGAGACCAAGTACCCCAAGTGGCGGGTCGAGAGCATTCTGGAACGTTTGATCAGGAGGGGCTACCTCGTCAGGACCGAGGACGACCAGCTGGTCGTAGGCTGGAGGGCGAGGGTCGAGGTCGACAAGCAGGAGCTGTTGAGGGCGATCGCCTCCCTCGGCAAGTTCCCGTCCGGCGAGCAGACCCCTCAACCCGAGGCCGACAGCGCACCGAGCGAGGACCAGACGTAGACCATGTAGAGGCCTGCCGCGAGCAACACGAACCTCCCAAGGTACCGCGTGTACCTGGTCGCGCCGGAGAACTTCCTGATCGCCCTGCTACCGATCAGCGAGAGGACCAGCACCAGCGCTCCCACCGGCAGCAACATGCCTGCTGAATACGACACCAGCAGCGGAACCGAGCCCTCCGGTCCCAGCAGAGCTGAGTACAGGACCAGAACTAGGAAGGTGGGAAGGGCGCAACCGGCAGCTCCGAGCGCGTAGAGCGCACCGGCCGCGACCATCCTGAAAGAGCTTCGACCGCCGGTCAGCAGCGGACCAGCGAGCCCGAGGCCCGACCTGCCAGCGAGGGCCAGCGCCACAGTACCGGCTCCCGCCACCAGCGTCATGTGGGGCATGACCGGTGCCAGCGCGAACTTAGCGGTGGATGCTGCCAGCGTCAGAAGCGCCAGCATGCCGATCGATCCCATCGCCATCATGAGGAGCCTCCTCAGCGCCTCCCTCGCGGTCGGGGTTCCGGAACCTCCGTAGAGCACGAGCGCCGGGAGCAGCGAGTAACCGCAGGGCGTGAGGACGGTCGAGAGGCCCGCGAGGAAGGCCGTGACGACCATCACAGGGTCAGGCATCTCATCCACCGCCAGAGCTGCGTGCGACCGCCTCGAGCGCAGCGGCAAGCTCCGACGGCGAGAAGACGCCCCACCTCCTCTCGTAGACGACCCGCCCGTCTGGATCGAACCCGAGCAGCGTCTCCTGCGAAACCACCTTCAGGTCGTTCAGGAACTGGATGTTGGCCGTCACGTAGATCCAGTCGTCTGGCAGGTTCATCCTTCGCTTGAAGTCGAGCACGTCATCGTCCGAGTCGCTCGGGTCGAAGCTCTTCGCAACCACCGTCACTTTTCCCCTGTACGGCTCGTAGGCCTTCGCAGCGTTCCGGACGTTCGTCGAGCACGTGGGGCACCAAGTCGCGAAGAAGATCACCAGCACCGGCCTTCCCCTCGATAGGAGCTCCCGGAGCGTCACGGTCCCGCCTCCTACCAGCCTGAGGGGCCTGTCGAGGTAGACCGGTTCGTGCATGCCCTCGTGGGTCTGAACGTACCGCTGCGTCTCACCACCGCGCAGAAGCGAGGCGTACTTCTCCACCAGAGCCTCCCAGGAGAGGAGCTGACCTCCCGAGCTGATCGCGTGCTCCGAGGCCGCCGAGATCTCCCTGAAGGCCACGATGCCCGACCCCATCGGCGTCCTCACAGACGAACCCATGACGAACCACGCGCCCTCCGCAGAGACGGGCCGTCCAGTAGTCAGGTCGTGCACGACCACCTTCTCGACCTCGGAGAACCTGAGGCCGATCAGTTTGCCGGAACCCCTGATCCTTCCGGTCCCGACGAGGTAGAAGACCAAGAGGCAATAGATGTCGTCGAACCTCAGCGTTCTGCCGTCGGCCAGCATCGCCCCCGCGAACCTCCTGTCACGTATCGGCATCTCGCAGTAGTCGCAACGATCCTCTCCCTCTCGAATGAGCTCCTCCTGGTTCCACTCGGTTGTTCTCCTGAAGAAAAGGAAGGAGGCGATCAGGACCGCGGCCGATCCTATTGTTGCGAGGAACTCCCTGCGCCCGAGCCTCACCGGAGGCATCGCGTCACTGCTCGACTATCACCGTTCCGGTCATCCACGGGTGGAGGTTGCAGTAATAGTCGAACCTGCCAGGCTTTGTGAAGGTGAACGAAACCGACTGACCGGGGTTAACGGATGGGAAGTTGAACGACCCGTCCCTGGCCACAACCGCATGCGTGACGTCGTCCTCGTTCACCCATACCACCGTGTTGTTAACGCCGATCTTGACCTTGACGACCTGCGGCTCGAAGGTCAGGTTCGGGTTCGTCCCGGAGCCTTTGGGGTTGATCACGGTGACCCTGCCGGATGCCTGCGGCGTGGTGCGCTGCGTCGTCTGCTGCACGGCAGTCGTGGTCTTAGTTTGGATTTGCGTGGTTTGAGGAGTGGTAACCCTCGTGGTTTGCTCCGCAGGAGCCCGTGGCGGCTGGGCTGACAGGTACAGGTAGATCGCTGCGCCCGCGATCACGAGGACCGCGAGCACCGCCATTGCCGAGACGTTCCTCATGGGTCCGTCACCTCAACTCACTCCTCGACTATCAGAAGGCCTATCATGCCGGCGTCGGCGTGGCTGACCACATGGCAGTGGAACAGGTAGACTCCGGGCTTCGTGTAGGTGACCTCAACGGTGTCCGCAGCTCCGGGCACGAGGGGGACGACCTGCGCCGGCCACGACCTTCCTCCCAGCACCCACTTGGACTTCAGGTCCCCGACGTGGAGGTGCCAGCTGTGGTAGATGTCGCCGATGTTGACGATGTGGAACCTGATCTTCTCGCCGACCTTCGCCTTGAAGACCGGGAAGGACTTGTTGAAGAGCTGCGCCACGCCCTCGAGTCCCTTCAGGTTGGGGAAGATCTTGCTCTTTCCGGTGTAGACCAGCTCTAGCTCAGGCTCCCCTCCCGGCAGGCCCTTCCCGTTCATGATGTAGAAGGGCCTCGGACCCTCGCCCGTTATAGCACCGGGAACCGAAGGAAGCTCTGACATGAAGACCACGAACTCCCTCGCCGGCGGCTCGTCGAAGTCGTAGACGATGATGGCTCCGTAGAGGCCCATCAGCATGTGGTCAACTATCCTCAGACCTCCTCCGGCCACCGGACCTCCCGAGTGGCAGTGGTAGTACCAAATTCCGGGCTTAGTTGCAGGCCACTCGTAGACCCACTCTCCTCCCGGAGGTATCATCGATCCCTTTCCGACACCTGTCAGGATGTTGATCTGGCTGCCGTCGTGCTGGAGGTCGTAGTACGGCATATGCGGGTGGAGGCTGTGGGTGAGGTTCAGCTTGTTCACGGCCCTGACCCTGATGAGGTCGCCGACCCTCGCCACCAGCGTCGGTCCGGGAACGGTGCCGTTGTACGTCCACGCGTGCCACACCACACCCGGCGCGATCTCTATGTCAGCCCCTTTGATCTCGATGTAGTACTCCCTCACCTGACCCGTTTGAGCCTGCACCGGAACGCCGACCTGCCTCGCGAGCTGCGTCATCACCGGCGAGACGTACGGGGCCACCAGAACGCCGATCACGACGCCCGCAGCCACCAGCAGCAGGAAGAGCAACACCGTTCTTCCCTGATTTGTTCCCGACATCAATTACAACTGCTTTTCGCTTTATGATAAACCTGTAGTTATAATGAATCTCAATTTGTGAAGGCAGCGTAGCGAACTGTACGCAATTGCATACAACTGTGTACCACCAGCTGACTCGAGGCGTCACCTGAAGGCCTGAAGCAGGCGCTCCTTCTCCGCCTCCATCAGCAGCTCGAAGAACCTCGGCGTCAGCCTGGGCTCGGCGCTGAGGATCCGCTCGGCGTCCTTCACGGTCAGGTTCCTCCCGACCAGCGCTACGATCGCAGCCTTCCCGTACCTCTCGATCAGCTCCGCCGTTTTCTCGGCCTCCCTCAGGACCCTCCTCTCCTCGGAGGAGAGGGATTTGCCGCGCTTGGCGAGGACGGACGAGAGCAGGTCCTCATCGGCCCTGAACAGGCCGAGCTTCCTGGAGCCGCACGCGGGGCACCTGGGCTGGGGATCGAGGGACCCGACGTCAGAACGTATGGCATCGGCCAGGCACTCGACGCAGATCAGGGTCACGCGCTCCGACATCAGCCTTCCCTTGACCATGTTCAGCACGACCCTGTGCACCCGCTCGGGTGCGAAGGTCTCGAACTCGTACAGGTACCTGTTGATGGTGAGGGCCGCTAGCGGGCTCGGAGCCGGCAGCCTCACGACCTTCACCGAGAC
>Ga0105162_1001122_pt1 | contig 15937 bp, 15 predicted proteins | sample JNZ201metaG_FD_81532 | JGI IMG/M metagenome (GOLD analysis project Ga0105162, IMG submission 81532) | Hot spring microbial communities from Jinze hot spring, China to study Microbial Dark Matter (Phase II) - JNZ 20120812A | ecosystem: Environmental > Aquatic > Thermal springs > Hot (42-90C) >...
ATGCGCAGTATGAACTTGATCTTTTGAAGGAGCAATAAATTTTAAAATTTAAATTCCAATTTTTTGCCCGACCTGATTGGTCGGGTTTTTTGTTAAAATAGTGAAATTATGAAAAACGCAGATATAAAATTTTTAGCAAGGGTTGTTTCGCTTGTTTCGCTCGGGAAGACAAAAAATCTTGAAGAGGAGTTAAAGAAAAATCTTTTAATTGAAACAAACCTTAGGAGGGTTGAAGAGGCAATTTTGCAGTGTTATCTTTTTGCGGGATTCCCAGCAGTTATAGAAGGTTTTATTGTTTTGAGAAAATTAGCGAATAAAAGATCAGCAAGACCAAAAGATTATAATGTTAATAAGTTTTATTTAAATGGGGTTAAAACTTGTCAAAAAGTTTATGGTGAGAATTTTGATAAACTAATTCAGAATATGAAATCACTGCACCCAGATCTCCTTAAATGGATGTTAATTGAGGGGTATGGTAAAGTTTTAAGTAGAGATGTGTTGAGTTTAAAGGAAAGGGAGCTTTTGAATGTGGCAATTCTTACCTCGCTTGGTTGGGAAAGGCAATTGTATTCTCATTTGAAAGGGGCATTGAATGTGGGTGTAAAACAAAATGAAGTTATTGAGATTATTGAAACGATTTCCGATATTTGTGGAGCAAAAAAGGCAAATACAGCATTGAGAATTTTTCAGAAAATTTTATCTCTCTCGTAATTTAATAACATAAGCGATGAGATCTGCTATTTCTTGGTCTGTTAATTTATCTGGGGTAAAAAACGGCATTGGGGTTTTGCTTGAGGCTGGTGAGCCTGCACGAACCATCTCAATTATTTTTTCAGGGGTGATCTTTTCGGCAAATATCGGCGGGGCAAGGTTGATTTCATCTAAATGGCATTGTTCACAGGCTTTCTCGTAGATTACTGCGCCATTTTCGGGATTTCCAACGAGATTTAAAATTTTATCTTTGATCTTTTTGACTTTTTCGGCTCTTTTTGATTCATCCTCCCAGGGTAGGATAAGGGGTTGAGATGTTAATTTTTCAACTTCAATATCTCCTGATATGAATTGAAAGTAAGCTAATAACGCCTGGGCATCTTCGGGAGGCAAAGCTTTCAGTGGATTTGAAATTTCTTGTTTTTTCTGATACAAAACAACGCACAGACCAGCTCCAGCTGCTGTTATATTTAATGCCTCTCCTCGGAATTTGCCATACCATGTAACTTTTCTGGTATGAGCACCTATCAAGTTATGCCCCGGTCTAATTTTATCATCGGGATAGTTTAAATCGTCAAAGTCAGCATGGCAGTTTGCACACGCGAACCCAGTAGTCCCATAATTTGAGTCATAAAAAATTTCCCGTCCTCGTTTTACCTCTTCGGGGAGTTTAATTTCTTTTCCACCCCGTGAACACGATGATAAGAAAATAATCGTAAGGAACATAATTGAAATTCGCAAAGACATATGCCTGGCAAATTTAATCTTTGTTTTATCTTTAAGATATCACAAATCTGGATTTTTTTAAAATTTCATGCAAAAGATGTGTGATGATTTATTAACGGGGAAATTCTGATATCTCTTCGGGTTATGTTTTTTCTTTTTCACAATTTTGTTAAATTTTAAAAAAGCAACTTTAATTGAGGAAATGCCCAAGATTGACCTTGTTGAGCTTAAAAAAAGGTTGAAGCAAATAAAGCTCGTTGCATGTGATATTGATGGAACTTTACTGAGTTCGGATAATCAAATCGGAGAAAAAACGATGCAACTTGTGAGAGAGTTAAGGAATTTGGGGATTAGGTTTACCCTTATCACGGGACGTGTCCATTCGGCTTCGGTTAAATATGCGAAGATGCTTGGTGTTGACGACCCAATAGTTTCATTAAATGGTGCGCTTGTAAAGTTTCCAGAGGGTGAAACAATAAAAGCCTTTTATCTTCCCGAGAAGCGAGTTCTCAAAGCCCTTGAACTTGCCGAAAGGTATTTTGTTAACATACTTTTTTATTCAGAAGATAAAGTTATCTATACGCCTGAGAATACGATTTTCCCCTCATATATTGGAAATCTTGAAGCTGAAACTATGGAAGTTGATTCATATTATGACCACACTGATAAAGTTCTGCGTGTTGTTTTCAGTTCCGATAGATCACGGATACTTTACAAAATTGCACATAAGCTTGAGCCACCATTTTTTTCAAATATATCAACATCAATATATCCATCCCTTAAATATGATAGATTAACCTATCTTGAGGTAAAACGCAGGGGAATTTCAAAGGCAACTGGTTTGAAATATGTTCGCAAGTATTACGGGTTGAAACGGAAAGAAGTTGTAGGGATTGGCGATTTCTATAACGATCTTGAATTCTTAAAGAAGGTTGGAGTTGCGGTTGCGATGAAAAATGCCGTTGCGGAAGTAAGATTTAACGCTGACTATGTAACAACGAAGACAAATGATGAAGATGGTGTAAGTGAGTTTCTTGAGATTTTACTTGAAGCAAAAAAATTAGCCTGAAATATGAAAATACGAAGTTTTACATTCCTTTTTCAAAGGGATTTGATTTTGAAAGTTCTTATGTTTTTTCTCATTCCCATCTCTGCTGTGTTCTTGTTCAGGAGTCCACATGCGTTTGAATATAAATATGAAATTGGAAGCGTCTGGCTTTATGATGATGTGGTCGCTCCTTTTTCCTTCCCGATATACAAGGACGAAAAACAGTATCAAGAAGAACTTGAGAAAGTTTACAGCAGAGTTTATTTTATTTTTGATGTTGATACACAGGTATACAAGAACCAGCTGAACGAATTACGGAAATTCTTAACTAACTTGAAATCATATCTTGATTTAAAGCAAAATTATCAGGTCAAATTAAATCAGCGGATTAATTTAAATCTTCTCAAGCATGATTCTATTGAAATTGAAAATTTGAGGGAAAATTTAATTCAGAAGGTCACCAATGATGAACTTAACAAAATTGAATCAATGTATAAAATTGGGTATTTTGATTTCAACAAATTAAAGATTGTTGGGGAGACATATCTTGCGTTGGTTTATCAACCAGTGGGTGTGATCTCGGTTCCAAGATCGGAGTTGAAAAGAAATGAAATAGTTTTAAGAAGGGGGAAGTTTGAGGAGGTTTATAAGCAAGGGAAATTTTATGACCTGAGGGAAAGTTTTGAACTTGCAAAAGAGTTAACACGGAGAAATTTCCCAGAGCTTATTGAGGTTGATTCGGTTTATTTTGATATAATTGCGAAAATTTTTTATTCATTTGTTAAACCAAATTTGGTTTTTAACGAATCTGAGACGAACAATTTGATTGAGCGGGAAAAGAGTAAAGTTTTAAGAACTGCTGGCATCGTTCGTGAAAATGAAAAAATAATATCAAGGCATGAGATAATAACCCCTGATAAGTATTTAAAGCTTGAATCCTTAAAAAGAGCGCAAAAGGAGCGTGGCATTGGAACTGGACAAGTTATAAAAGACCTTGGGCGTTTTATCCTTACGGGGACCCTATTTGCTATCTTCTGGATTTATCTTTACATGTATAGAAAGAAAATTTATTTTGACAATAAACTGCTCTCGCTTATAACTGCTCTTTTTCTTCTGGAAATTTTGCTTGCCTTCTTGATAACAAAGATAAAAACCGGGTATGAGATATACTATCTTATCCTTATACCAGCGTTTTCAATGTTGATGACGGTGATTTTTGATTCAAGGGTTGCATTTTGGGCAACTGTGGTGATCTCACTTATAATTGGTTCTCTTATAGGTTACAATTATGATATAGCATCAGCTTCGTTTGTTGCTGGGACTATTGCTATTTACTCCGTAAGAAGCATTGGGAATAGAATGCAGATTTTCAGGAGTTTCATTTTCATTCTTATTGCATATGTCTTTGTTATAGTTGGATTTTCTTTTCAAAAATATGAGTCCATTGCTGTTATTTTCGCAAAACTTGGTTTTGCGACGGCTAACGCTTTCCTTTCGCCAATTTTAACATATGGTTTGTTAATTTTTCTTGAGAGAATTTTTGGGATTATGACTGAAATCACCTTGCTTGAGCTTTCTGATTTCAATCATCCACTTTTGCGTGAGCTTTCAGCAAGGGCTCCTGGGACATTTCACCATAGCATCGCAGTTGCAACTCTTGCTGAGGCAGCAGCGAAGGCGATTGGAGCTAATCCTGTGCTTGCACGTGTTGGGGCATATTATCATGATGTTGGGAAAATTTTTAATCCGGAATTCTTTGTTGAGAATCAAATGGAATCAGACAAACTCCACAACTCAATTATGCCTGAGCAAAGCGTTCATATAATCATCTCGCATGTTGAAGAAGGGCAAAAAATCGCAAAAAGATATAAGCTTCCTTCAGAGATAATAAAATTTATCCCTATGCATCATGGGACAACACTTGTGGCTTACTTCTATGGAAAAGCGTTGAAAAGAAAAGAACTTAGAAACATTGAAATTGAGGAAAGTAATTTTAGATATAAAGGACCAAAGCCAGATTCAAAAGAGACTGGAATAGTGATGCTTGCTGATTCTGTTGAAGCTGCTGTTAGGTCTCTTGATGAGAAAACCCCTGAGAACATAGAGAAAACGGTTGAAGCGATATTTGAAAGTAGAATTGAAGATGGTCAACTTGACGAGTCAAACTTGACATTTAAAGACATTGAGGATATAAAGAGAACATTCATTCAGATACTGGTCAACCTTTATCATCCAAGGGTTAAATATCCAGGGCAGGAAGAGATTGTAGAAGAGGCATCTGAAAGAAAGGAAGTTAAGATAAAGGGGAAAAGGAAAGCGAGAAGATTAAAAAATGGCGCAAGTTAAAGGTAAATATGTAGATGAAAGTTTATTAAGAATCCGAAGTGTTAATTGGCAACGCTTTTTAAAGCATTTTCTCAAGTCAATTGAGATTGAAAAAGGTTATTCTAAAAACACTGTTGAATCATATTCAGTTGATCTTGTTCGCTATGTGTCTTTTCTTGAGGACAACGGGGTTGAACATCCGGATTTTGTTAGTGAGGAGTTAATAAGAAAGTATATTCGGGAACTTAGCTTAGTTGGTTTAAGCCCATCAAGCATATCAAGAAATGTAGCTTCAATAAGAACATTCCATAGGTTTTTACTTCTTGAGTCTTATTCAAAGAATTATCCAGCTGAAAACATTGAGCATCCGAAAATAAGAAAGAAGCCACCCGAGGTTTTAACTGTTGATGAGGTTTTTGCGCTTCTTGAACAACCTGATACTTCAACACCACTGGGGATAAGAGACAAGGCGATTCTTGAATTTATGTATGCAACGGGGGTTAGAGTTTCTGAGTTGATAAATTTAAGGCAAATTGATTTATATTTTGATATGGAATTTGTGCGAGTTTTCGGTAAGGGTTCAAAGGAGAGATTGGTTCCAATTGGAAAGGTTGCAATTGAATGGGTGAGGGAATATCAGTTGAAAATTAGACCAAAACTTGCTAAAATTGATAGTGGAGATTTTCTTTTCTTAAGTAGATTAGGAAAGAAATTGACGAGGATGAGCGTGTGGAAAATTGTTAAAAAGTATGCTCTGATGGCTGGGATAAAGAAGGAGATTCATCCTCACACGCTTAGACATTCGTTTGCGACACATCTTCTTGAGGGTGGCTCGGATTTAAGGTCTGTTCAAGAGATGCTTGGACATGCAAGTATAACCACAACTCAAATTTACACTCATATAAGTAATGAGACGATAAGGGAGATCTATTATCTTTACCACCCGAGATCAACTTAAATTTTTTTAAAACCAAAACAAAGAGGAGAAAAACATGGCAGGACAACTTCCAAACTGGGAAAACATAGCAGAAAAAATTAACAGCTATGTTGATGATGTAAGAAATGAATTTGAACAAATGCTTGGTGAGATAGTTGAGATTCCAACTGTCAGCATGGATCCATCTTATAAAAACGATATTGAACGGGGTGCTGATCTTGCGGTTGAATTTTTGAAAAAATTCGGATTTGAAGCGAAAAAATGCACAACCCCTGGAAACCCAGTTGTCTTTGGATCTTATGTAACAGATCCAAAAAATCCAACTGTTGCAATTTATAACCATCTTGATGTTCAACCGGCTGGTGGTCCTGAATGGATTCGGGAACCTTTTAAATTCACCAAGGAAAATGGTAAATATTATGGTCGTGGTACAACTGATGATAAGGGACCGGCGCTGACTGCTTTATTTGCAGCTCGTTTTGCGGTTGAAAATGGGATTCCGATAAACATTAAATTTATTTGGGAATTTGAGGAAGAAAACGGAAGCCCAAATTTTGAATATTTCATCAAGAATTACAAATCGGAACTTAAAACGAATTCTGTGCTTGTTTCCGATACCCTGTGGATCTCTTCAGACAAGCCAGCTATACCTTATGGATTGAGAGGATTACAAGGGGCAAGGCTTGTCCTTGAAACAGGAACAAAAGATGTTCATTCTGGGACAACGGGTGGCTGGGCGAGAAATCCAATTGGGGAACTGTGTCAACTTATTTCACAGCTTTACGATGCAAAAACTGGCAAAGTTAAAATACCCGGATTTTATAAAGATGTGAAGAAATTAAGCGATAAAGAATTAAAAAATTTCCTTTCTTCTGGATTTGATGTGAAGAAAAGAATGGAAGTTTTTGGATTTAAAAGTGTGAGAACAAAGGATAAAGCTGAAGTTTTGAGAAGGATCTGGGCTGAACCAACTTTTGAGGTCCATGGGATTGTTGGAGGTTATACTGGACCAGGGATAAAAACAATAGTTCCGCCAAGAGCTGAGGCAAAGATAAGTATGCGCCTTGTCCCGAACCAGACACCAAAGAAAGCTTTTAAGTTGCTCAAAGATTATGTCAAGAAGCTCAATCCAGATGTTGAGGTTATACGTGAAAATGCGTTGGAGCCATATCTTGGTGAGTTTGAAGGACCTTATGCGAGTGCAGCTGTGAAGGCAATTGAATATGCGTTTGGCGTCAAACCTGCCTTTATAAGAGAAGGTGGTTCTATCGGTGCGGTTGTCACAATGCAAAAACTTCTTAAAGTCCCAATCGTGATGATTGGTTTGAGTCTTCCAGAACATGGTTATCATGAGCCAAACGAAAACTTTGATTGGAAACAAGCATCCGGTGGGATGAAAGCATTTGTGAGATACTTTTATGAGATCTCCCAGATAAAATGAAAACTTAAAATAAAAGGGGCTTTCTTCCGAAAGCCCCTTTTTAGTTTAAAAACTTGAAACTTAACAAAAATTTTATTATTAATTATACTGTGTTTTTTAGAATTTGTGTTAAACTCTAAAAAACAGGAGGAGGTGAAATTGAAAGCATTAGGGAGGCATCTTTTAATTGAGCTTTTCAACTGTGACAGAAAACTTTTAAACGATGTTAATTTCGTTGAAAAGGTTCTCACAAAATCAGCAGAACTTGCAGGGGCGACGATTGTGAAAACTTTTTTTCACACTTTTAATCCACATGGAGTAAGCGGGGTCGTCGTGATTGCAGAATCACATCTAACAATTCACACATGGCCAGAATATGGATACGCAGCAATTGATGTCTTTACATGTGGCGATGATGTTGATCCATATGTAAGTTATCAGTATCTGAAGGAAAAATTTAAGGCAAAGAGCGCTTACCTTATGGAGGTAAAGCGTGGACTTTCGGAGAATATCATGGGAACGATTACAAAGAAAATATCAGCAGGAGTCCTTGCAGGAGAAAAGTGAAGTAAATACGGATATCCCAAATAGTAGTAAAGAAGATTTTTGGTTTACTGAATACGGTCCAACGAATACTTCTATTTCTTTAAGGGTGAAGTACAAACTTTTTGAAAAAGAAACACCATATCAAAAGATAGAAATTTTTGATTCCTATGATTATGGCAGAGTGATGGCTTTAGATGGCTTCATAATGCTAACTGAAAAAGATGAATTTATTTATCATGAGATGATCTCGCATGTTCCTCTTTTTACTCATCCAGAACCAAAGTATATACTTGTCATTGGTGGCGGAGACGGTGGAGCGGTAAGAGAAATTCTAAAGCATAAATCCGTTGAAAAAGTTGAACTTGTTGAAATTGATGAAGAGGTGGTGAATGCTTCAAAAATTTATTTCCCACAAATTGCCTCATGTCTTGAGGATAAAAGGGTTGAGATAAAGTTTCAAGATGGGGTTGAGTTCATAAAATCAAAAAAGGGAGTTTATGACATAGTTTTGATAGATTCACCAGACCCAATTGGTCCAGCGATCGGGCTTTTTGAAGAAGATTTTTATAAAAATGCTTTTTTTTCTTTGAATGACTCTGGGATTCTCGTTGCTCAATCTGAATCACCCTTTGTTTTTCCAGATTTAATAAAGCGAGTTTACTCAATTTTCAAAAAATATTTCCCAATTGTTTATTTTTACCTTGCTAATGTCCCAACTTACGCAAGCGGTGTGATAAGCTTCATCCTCGGCTCAAAAAAGTTTGATCCGTTAAAAAACTTTGATCCTGAAAGGGTTAGGGGTTTTGACGCCAGTTTTAGATATTACAACGAGAAAGTTCATCTCGCATCGTTTGCTCTCCCGAACTTCTTCACGGAATTGCTTAAATGAAAACGTTGAAATGCGGGTTTTTAGAAAAACATATATTCTTATTTTGACTTTGGCTTTTTTTGTTTCATGCGGTTCGGAAAAAGGGGAAGATAAAGATAAAAAATTTGTGCAAGTATATGCCGAGATTTTGTATTTGACGGAAAAATTTAAAACCGACACAATCCAACTTAAGACTAAAATTGATTCAGTTTTGAATGTAAACCAAGTGGAAATGAAACAGATTGATTCAATTGCGAGCTCATACGGTAAAGACCCGAAGAAGTGGTCCGAATTTTTTGACAAAGTAAAAAAATATCTTGATGAAAAAAGCTTAAATGTCCGACCCAAAAAACATTGATGAAGTATATCTTTACTCTATATGGCTTTCGCACGCTGGTAAAATAAACTTGAAAACAAAAAGTAATGATTTAATTGAAGTTCTTGACACTGGCGAAGTTAATACCGATGACGGGGCTGATTTTGTAAATGCAAGGATTAAAATTAATGAGAAAATTTACCGTGGCGATGTTGAAATTCATGTAAAAGCTTCTGATTGGAAAACCCACAAACATCATCTTGACGATAGATATAACACCGTTATCCTTCATGTTGTTTTTAGAGATGATACGAAAGATGGTTTCGTTCAGACAAGTTCAGGAAGAAAGGTTTTAACTGCGGAAATTGAATGGGAAAGTGAAATTTTTAAAGCAAATGTGAGGAAAAACGATAAAATTAAGTGCTACGATATCAATAAGGTGGTCCCAAATGAGGAAAAGCTTAAATGGATAAGAAAGCTTGGATTGACCCGATTGTTTTTCAAAGCCAGAAATTTAAGCGAGAGGTTGACCGAGATAGTTGATGAAAATTTCTTTTTAATTTCCGAATCGCCCAGAGATTATTTACCAACGCATCAAAGTTATTCCCTTTATCAGTTATCGCATCGTTTTGTGTGGGATCAACTTCTTTATGAAAAGATTATGGAAGGGCTTGGATATTCAAAAAATAAATTGCCATTTCAAAAGCTTTCAAGAAATTTGACATTGAAGTTTATATCTGAACATTCATTTGCTCATTCATATGAAAAACAAATCTTTAAAATTCAATCTTTGCTGTTTGGAGCATCTGGGTTATTAGATCATTTCATTAAAAAGAAAGTTGACCATGAAACGAAACTTTTTCTTGAGGAGATGTATAATGAGTGGATGAATGTGAGGAAATTTTACCATCGTGAGGTAATGCATCATTCCGAATGGAAGTTTTTAGCTGTAAGACCTGCAAATTCACCTGTATTTAAACTTGCTGGCGCTTCGGTTTTAATATGGCGTTTGATACATGATGATTTTTACGCTAAAATAAACGACATAATACTTTCAAATTTAAACCCAATTGAAAAAACACAACACCTTGTGAATTTATTCCGTGTCAAATCCGAAGGTTATTGGGAAAATCATTACAACTTTGGTCGCAGTCGTGGCGTCAAAACTGGGTATACAGTTGGAATCTTAAAGGCAAGGGAGATCATTGTAAATGTTGTTCTACCGATAATGCTTACATTTTCAAGAATTTTCAAAAATGATGAAATTGAGAAAAGAGTTATTGATATTTACAAAAGTTTTCCAAATTTATCAGCAAATTGGATAACGGCAAAAATTGAGGAAGAGCTTTTCAGAGGTGCGGTGAAGCTTTCATCTTCAGGTTTGACACATCAAGGCGGGATTCAGCTTTATAAGTTTTACTGTTCAAATTCCATGTGCAATGCTTGTGCAATAGGAAATAAACTTTTTCTATAAATCACTTTACCTTGTTGATGAAATTGTGAATTTTCTCCCCGAGTTTTTCACTTCCCGTTAGTTTTATGAAGGCGTCGTTCAAATCTGTTACATTCGCAATTTTTAGTATCTCCTCAACTGTTCCAGAGGCTATGATTTCGCCATGGTTAATTATGATGAGTTTATCACATATTTTTTCAATGACATCAAGTAAGTGTGAAGAGTAGAAGATAGTTCTGTTATTTTCGGCAAGTTTTTTTATGATTTCCTTGAAAACTTGTATTGCATTTGCATCAAGACCGTTCAATGGCTCATCAAGAAACAGAACCTTTGGGTCATGCATAAGGGCGGATATGATCACAATCTTTTGTTTCATTCCTTTAGAAAAACTTAACATTGGCTCGTTTCTATGTTCATAGATTTCAAAGATTTCCATCAATTCAGTTATTCTTTTTATGATCGTTGTTTCATCCATTTGATAAACTCTACCGACGAAAGAGAGAAATTCCATAGGGGTTAATGTTTCAAACACTGCTCCTGATTCTGGGACATAGCCAATTATTTTCTTTACAGCGTTTGGATTTTCAACTATATTTATTCCATCTATATATGCGGTGCCACTTGATGGTTTGATTATACCGGTGAGAATTTTTATCGTTGTTGTCTTCCCAGCACCATTTGGTCCGATATATCCGCAGATCTCTCCCTTCCCGACACTAAAGCTTACGCTGTTTAAAACCGCTTTACCATCAAAGTATTTTATTATCTTGATTGCTTCAATCATCTTAAAATCACGGTAAAGTTTCTCGTTTCGCTGATTGAATTTATGATATTTTCTCCTTTTGTAAAAGTTGCAACCTTCCAGAAGTAAGTTTTGCCACTGTAAAGGGACGAGCCGATGTAAGAAACGGAAATGGTATCATTTGAGCTTTCTGAATATACAACCCTTTTCCATATTTCATTCCCAAATCTTGATGTTGATATAAAGATAACATAACCAGAGGCATGTTCAACTTTTTTCCATTTGAAAGTTAAATCGTAGCTTGTAATTGCGTTGTTTTCTGGTTTAATCAGTTCAGGTTGCTTCAAAATTATATCATCCTCTTCATAACTTGGTTTGCTTTGAAGTCCACCTTTATCAATAGCGACAATTTTGTAATGGTAGCGTTGATTTAAAGATAGATTCAATGTATCCCTGTAAAAATTTATCGTTGAAGTTCCAACGAGGTTAGAGTCGTGAGTTGTAAAGTTAGGTGTTTTTGATCTGAAAATTTTATAAAGTTTTATGTCCCCATCTGGATTTTTATACCAGCTTAAATTTATGTAGATTCCATCGGGATCGTTATGAGCTTCAACTGTTAATCCATAGGGTTGGACAGGCGGATAAAGGTTTAAAGGTTTTGCTCCCACGATTACACTTGGTTCGCTTTCATTTCCAGAGTTATCAACGGCGGTTATATAATAATAGTATGTTGTGTCATAGTCAAGGTCTTTATCCCCAAATATATTTTCGGATGTTTGCGAAATAAATGAGAAATTTAGGCTATCGGTGGAGCGGTAAATTTTATAAAACGCAAAGTCCGATTCTTTATTCTTTTCCCATACGAGAATTATCATTCCATCCCCCGCAAAATAGATATATACTCCTTGTGGCGGTGACGGTGGAGTTGTATCAGGTTCTGTTATTTGTTCCATTTCCCTTGCACAGCCGAATATGATGATTAAACAGAATAAAAGAACAAACGCACGCATTTAACTCTGCGAAGATAATTTTATTAATGTTACTTCGGCTGGGGCATTGAACCTTATGGGTGCAAGTGTAAATCCAAGCCCATTGTTAACATTTATCAACATTGAGCCAAGTTGATAACTTCCCGAAACATATTTTGTTTCAATCTTTGAAGGTATAAGCTTGTATCCGAAGATTGAAAAGACGACTTGACCACCATGGGTATGTCCAGCGAGAAAAATTTTATAACCATTATCATGTGCGAATTTAACGAGATTCTCGGAAGGTTGGTGCGTTATGAAAATTTTAAAGTCAGAATTGTTCTTGAGAGCAAGTTCTGAAAGTATTTCACTGCTTGGGCGTTTGCTGTAGATATTTGTTACAAGCGTTAAACCAATGTTTGCACCATCAATTTTCAAGTTTATGTTTTCGTTATCGTATAACCTTAAACCGTATTTTCTCATTTCATTTGCGATATTTCCAATCCCAGCCCAGTAATCGTGATCCCCAACGCATGAGTAAATTCCAAATTTTGATTTTATCCTTGATAACATTTCAACCGCAACAGGTATATGTTCAGTCCCATAAGTTACAAGGTCACCTGTGAAAACAACAATGTCTGGTTCAAGTGAATTTACAAGGTTTATATACCTGTCAATTTTTTCTCTACCTGTTCTGATGTCTGCTTGGATGTCACTTATGTGAACTATTTTCAGGGCATTTAAACTCGGAGGAAGGTTTGAGGATTTTAGATTTATCGTATTAAGTTTTATTGAGTTTGAATCAGCATAGATTTTAACGCCGGAGTATAAAGCCATCGTGAGCGAGATTAAAATTATCAATCTTGGATAGAGAAAATTTATTTTCATTTGAATTGATGAGGTAACAAAAGGAGTGATGAATAATTTTACAATGTCAATTATTAAAATTGGAGACAAAGTTTGAATTGCGAAGACAAGCCCGAACCAAAATGGATAAGTGAAGAACGCATCAAAGATTCTGTTCCCAAATCTTAAGGATGAGATTATACCTTGGAAACCACTTATATAACCTATGAGACCAACCAAGGGATAGGACAAGAGATAAACCGGGATAAAAACCGCAAAAAGTTTTACGATGGTTTCGTTTGTGTTTGTAATTTGTTTAACCACGCTTGAGATTTTGACTGAAAGATACAGATAAATTAAAATTAAAAGTCCGAGCAAAAGTAATGTCATTTTCAAAACCCACGGCAAGGCTTCACTTTGAATTTTATTTCTTATTTCTCAAAAATTTTAAAAATTTGTCGCAACAAAAACAAACATTGGGGTATTTTGTTTTTATTTCGTCCTTTTATATTTTTTCTCAAAAATTTTAATATCGTGAATGAATCGTTGTAGAGAGTTTGAGGTGGCTATAAGTGCGGTTCTTGAGGCTGGAGAAGTTTTGATGCGGTATTTCAAGAATAAAAATTATCATATCACATATAAAAGCAAGTTTGGAAAAAGCCCCGTCACCGATGCGGATATTAAATCAAATGAAATTTTGAAGAGGAATATCGTTTCTGCCTTTCCTGATGATGGGTGGTTTTCAGAGGAGACGGCGGATGATATGTTAAGACTGGAAAAACGAAGAGTTTGGATTGTTGATCCACTTGATGGAACAAAAAGTTTTATAAGGGGAGTCTCTGAGTTTACGATTTCAATTGCCCTTGTTGAAGATGGGATTCCCATTGTCGGTGTCGTTTATAATCCACCAGGTGAGGAATTGTATTTCGCCAGCAGAGGTAACGGTGCGTATTTGTTTAAAGGTGATACATTGAGGGGTTTAAAAAATTTAAATGTTGAAGAGATTAAAGATTACCGATTTTACGCATCTAAATCTAAAAAATCAGTTAAAGAGGCAGTGATCATTGCAAGTAGGGGGGAAATTGAGAAGAACGAAACATTGAAAAATTTAGTTGGGAAATTTGGTGAGGTGAGGTTTAGAAAAAGTATCGCATATAAAATCGTTAGCGTTGCAATTGGTTGGGCTGATGCGTTGGTAAGTCTTTCAAGTAAGAATGAATGGGACATCGCAGGGGCTCATGTTATAGCGGAGGAGGCGGGCTTGAAAGTTACCGATTCATTTGGTGAGAAAATTTTTTATAATGAGCGAAATGCTAAAAAGAAAGGAATTATTGTGGCTAATGAGATTTTGCATGATGAAATTTTAAAAATTCTAAATTTACGCAAATGAATCTTTCGTATAAGTTTAAAAAGCACATCATTGAGCGTCTTGGATATACTTGAATCCAAATTTGATTGAAAGTTCGGCTTTCATTAACTCTTTTCCAAGATAAGCAGCGTGCGAGAGCTGTGTGATCCATCCATTTTTAATGATCGTCCAATAGATGGCTTTGGCTTCTTCCCCTTCAATGATTCGTAGAAGTTTATTATCGTAAGAGTAATGTTCAACTATGATGAGTTTTCTTTCCATCTGAGGTATTATTACAAAGTATCCCGCTTTGTCCATCTCAACTTTATCGGGTTTTTTAGCTTTTATGATAGGTACAGTGGAAACTTGAATAGATTTTTTCTCTTTTTCAAAGTTTTCACAGCAAGATTTAGTAACTTCTTCTGAGACTTCTTTAATTTTCTCAAGAATTTTATTTACATCTTCACAGCCAATCATATCCACAACTTTAACTTGTTTCCGAAAGGTTTCCACTTCTTGAAGGGTTACATTTTTTAAAATTGGACGCTTACCGGGAGAGTTTATGATTCTCATATTTTCATCAATTCCATTTTCCCACAGGGCGATCAAACTTGCTCCACTGCGATGACCTTCAGCATCTTTTCCAACCAGAAGAAGGACATGGATTGTTGGATTTGTTATAGTATTTTTGATCACCTTTTCAATGCCTATGTTTTCTGTCTCGGTTTTTCCGACGATACAGAGTTCCTTCGGTCTAATTTTAGCAAGACTTTCTGCGAGTTCAACGCTTGCAAGAGTTGAAACAGCGACTGGGCAGTTAGCACCATCGCAAAAAGCGAAATACTCCCCTGGAACGGAAGGCCAGATTTTCTCCTTGGTTTCAAAAACACAACTTCCGCTTTCAAAGCTTGAAGATTCGGGGAAAATCTGGTTGAAGACATTCATAGCTACAGCTGGATAGCAATACCTGCATCCAAGACATTCATACTTTACCTCACCCATTTGTCCAAGCCACATTTCAAGATTTTCAATTAAGTTTCCGAAGTCAGGAACTGATTTAGAGATGGATAGTAAGCTTTCCAATGTTTCCTTCATACATCCACATTTTCTGCACTTTTCAAGGCTCATCCCCTTTTCAAGCTCGGAGAGAATTTTATCTATTTGAAATTTTTGTGTCATCTTGGTTTTTGCTTTTGTTAGTTTAAAAAATTTTGGGATCTTTTTAAGAACGGATGGAATTATTGCACAGCTATAAACTTCATTTTTTGAGTTGTGGTTTTATTTTAGTTAAAGTTAAAAAGTTAGCCCAAATAAATGTAACATTATCCATGAAGGCTTTATTTTTGCTTTTAAGTTTTGTTATATCATATCTGCTATTTGACATAAGAGGGAATAAGGTGGCTAATTTGAAAATTGAGTATGGTAGTATAAACATAGATGGCAAATTTTATAATCTTGACCCGAATTTTAAGCGTGGGAAATTTTCTGTTGTTTTTCCATTTATTGCAAGGAGAATTTTTGAGATGATATTTGGGGGTGGGAGCGAGAGGAGAAGATGTGATTTTGAGATTGTTGAATTTGACGAGAAACTTTATGAGAGAAAAAATCCGGAAAACAAAATAACATGGGTTGGACATTCAACATTTCTTGTCCAGATGGACGGTGTTAATTTTCTCACGGACC
>Ga0105162_1001127_pt1 | contig 15909 bp, 11 predicted proteins | sample JNZ201metaG_FD_81532 | JGI IMG/M metagenome (GOLD analysis project Ga0105162, IMG submission 81532) | Hot spring microbial communities from Jinze hot spring, China to study Microbial Dark Matter (Phase II) - JNZ 20120812A | ecosystem: Environmental > Aquatic > Thermal springs > Hot (42-90C) >...
GAACACGCCGTTCTTGCGGAGTTTTTCTTTCAGCTTTTCGAACACGACAAGAAGCCTTCCGATGTAGTGCTCTGGCGTTTCTTCTTGCCCGATCTGCCCGTCGAACCCGTAATCCCTTTGCTTCCAATAGGGGGGCGAGGTGATGGCCACGGCGACCGAGCCGTTTTCGAGAGCGTCCAAGCAGGCGTACACGTCGCCTTGAAGGATCAAGTCCTTCACGCCGCCACCTCCCTTTCCTTTCACTCCCTCAAGAGCTCCTTGAGGGTTTTCTTGAGCTGCCTGTAGCGGCGCTGCGCCCCCAAGACCTCAAGAACATCCTCGGGGATCTTCTTTCCAAGATAGATCGTCTTTGTTTTCCCTTCGACCTCGTACTGGAGGTAGTAGTAGCTGTAGCGGTAGACCTTGCCGTTTCTTTTCCTCAGCTGCGTCTTCCTTGTCACCCTCACGAAGGGTCTCTTCAGCTCGCTTTTGAGCCTTTCGAACTCCTCCACGGAGAACTTCTCCATCCTTCTCCCTCCTTTTTGTACCCTCATTTTTCCTCCTCGGGTACAAACTCGAGCGAGGCGGAAAGCCTCTCCAAGGCCTCGGGCAGGGTTTCCGCGTACTTTCGCGTGGTCGAGATGTTGGAGTGGCCCAGGGCCTTTTGCACCACGTCTATGGGAACGCCTTGGGAAAGGAGCCTTGTGGCGAAGGTGTGCCTGAGCCTGTGCGAGTGGAAGTTCACCCCGGTTTCCTTCTTCACCTTCCAGGCGTGCGCCTTGAGCGTGGAAGCGGAAACCCCAAAGAGGCTTTCTCCCTTCTTTTTCTTTTTGGAAAGCTCCACAAGCTTTCTTGCGACGGCGGGATCGACGACAACGGCGTACCTTTCCTTCGCGCCCTTTCCCTTCGCGACGTGCAGGAAGACCTTCCCGTTCTTGACCACCACGTCCTCCGCGCAAAGCCCCGCCGCCTCGGAGACCCTGAGCCCCGACGCCAGCATCGTCTCGAAGGCAAGCCTTACGTTTTCTGGAAGCTGCTGGAGGGCTTTCCATGCGGCGGAGAGCTCTTCCTCGGTCAAGAACTTGGGCTGCCTTTTGGGTTCTGGCACCCTGAGGCGCTTCATGACGATGGGGTTGCCCTGCAGGTACTCCTCGTCGACGAGGAAATCGTAGAAAGCCTTTACGGCGGACAAAATCGCGTTTATCGTGCTGGGTTTGAAGTTTTGGGCGACGAGCTCGTTCCTGAACCTTCTCAGTTTTTTCGTGTCGAGATCCAAGAAATCCGTTCCGCTTTTTTGGCACCACTCCGCGAACTTTCGCAGGTGCTTGTGGTAGTTGTAGGCGGTGTGGGGGCTTTTGGTGAGGCGAAGCTCCGCAATGAAGGACTCGATCAGCCTTTCAAGCTCAGAACCAGCGGACGACAAACCCCCTCACCTCCTCGACCACGTCCAAGGGCTCGCTGGAAAGCCTAAAAAGCTTGTCCGCCTCTTGGTAGCTCAAAAATTCCGGGTGGGTGTGGTTTGCCAGGGCGAAGTAGCTGAGCGGAAAGCCTTGGAGGGTCCTGGTGTTCTCCGCGACGTCGGTTTTCTTGAGGTAGTCGTGCTTTGGGTTCTTCTTGACGTACTCTCGATCCTCGGCGTGGTCGATCGGGGCAAAGTCCTCCGGAAAGTAAAGCTTTTTCCCGTCCGTGAAGGCCTTGGCGGCGTAGGCCGTCTCGCCGAGGGCGAGGTACTCGGGGTGGACGTGGTTCGCGAGCGCAAGGTCGGAAGCAGAAAGAAGCCTCCCGTCGCTTGTGACGAGGAAGTTGGCGTTCGTGATCTCGGAGATCTTGACGAACTCCGGGTGCTCGTGGTCCTCCAGGGCGAAATCCGCTATCGTGAACCTTTTGCCGTCTTCCTCAAGGTAGAGCGCGTTGGCGGCCGCCTCGCCCTCCTTGAGGTACTCGGGGTGCTCGTGATCGATCGGGGCGAAGTCCTTTGGGAAGTAGAGCTTTTTCCCGTCCGTGAGCGCCAAGGCTTTTTTGGCCCTTGCGGCGACGAAGTTGCTTTTTCCGCTTACGATCTCCCAAAGCCTTTCCGCCGCAGCTTCGATGGCGATCCTTGCGACCACCTCTTCCGCCGCAAGGGCCTTTGCCGCTTCAAAGGCGAGCTCCTCGTGGTCCTTGACGGAAAGGAGGGGTTGGTACTCGCTTCCGATCGCCTCCCTCACCAGCTTCGGCCCGTCGACGACGAGCTCCTCCCCGTACAAGAGCGCGTAGACCCCCAAGGCGAACGTCTTGGCGGTCTTTGCAAGCTCGCTTGTCGCTTCCTCAAGCAAAAAGGAAAGGCCCTCTTGGGGCAGGGCGGAAAGCGAGAGGGTTTCAAAAAGGATCGTGCCGACGTCGGAGACTAGCACCTCCGACCCAAGGTAAACCTTGCCCTCGACCTCTTTCTTTTCCAGCAGCGGGTCCCCAAACAGCAGCGCTCTAAGAGCGATGGCCGTAAAGGACGCAGCTTGCGCGTCCTCCACCACCCCGAAAAACCCCCTCGCCTTCTCGAGCGCCCCCTCGAACGGGACCTTCGCTTTCTCCTCGAAGGCCGACCTCAAATCGTGCGGGACCTTGACGCTCAAAAGAGCGGCGAGGCACTTGGTGGCATCGTTTTCCGCACCGAACCTCACGGAAACCACGACCCATCACCCCCAAGCCTTCTCGAGGCAGATCGCCTTCACCTTCTCGTAGGAAGAGGAAAGCCTCTTTTTGAACTTTGCGGCCTTTTCCCGCAAAACGGCCGGGTCGTTGGAGGCGAAATGCGCCTTGACGGCCTCGGCGTGCAGGATGATCCAGTCCTCGACGGGAAAGAAAAGCAAGCTGGCAAGGATCGGGGCAAAGCTTGCGACCCTTTCCGCCTCCTTCAGATCCTCGACGCTCATCAGCCCCTCCGTCCTCTCGTCGAGGACCTTGAGGATGTAGGAGCTCGGGTTGACCTTGGCGTTCTTTTTGACGTAGTGGACTTTTCGAACGAACGTGGTAAAATCCTCCACGGAGGAAAGCAGAAGTTTCTTGTGGGCCTCGGGAGAGATGGCTTCCACGTCCATCCCCAAAAGCTCCAGGGCGGCGACGTAGTTCGGTATGGCGGAGTTTGCAAGCCTTGCTCTGAGAAGCGGCGTGAGGGGCGGCACGCCGCTTCTTTTTGCCCACAAAGCCTCCTTTAAGGTAGTTGTAGTTGTAGTGGTGGTAGTAGTATTTCTTTCTTCTTCTACTACTACTTCTTTTTTATTAAAGCTTGTGCCGTTTTGGCCCAAGGTGGTGTCGTTTTGGCACCAGCTTGTGCCGTTTTGGCGCCAGGTGGTGTCGCGGCTGCCCAACCTCGCCCGTCCTCCCGCGGTGTCGTTTCGACCCAACGTGGTGTCGTTTTGGCACCACCCAGTGTCATTTTGACCCGACGTGGTGTCGTTTTCGTCCTGGGGGATGGAAGGGTGGGTTGTGCCGTTTTGACAGCAGGTTGTGTCATTTTGGCACCAGGTGGTGTCATCTTGGCACGGCGTCGTCTCGAACAGCCCCCTGAAATCCACCACCGTCCCAACGGCCGTCGGGACGATCCTCACCAGGTCCACCTTCTCCGCAAAGAGCCTCTTTATGGTCCTTTCACCCTTTCCGACGAGCTTCGCGATCTTTCTTGTGGACGTCAAGACGATGTCCTTTTTGCTGGTGACGAGCAAAGCGGCAAGAACGTACCTGACGGACGGCGAGACGGAAAGGGTCGTTATCCTTTCCACGGCGAGGACTATCTCCCTGTCCGAGAGGTTCCTCGCCGCCCCAAGGAGCTGGTTCAGGTCGCACTGCCTTGGCTCGCCGAAAAAGATCCTCTTGTACTCCTTGTACACGTCCCTCATCCTTTCACCTCCACGATCGCCCTTATGAACTCCTTGATCTCCTTGATGGCGTCCCCGCTGCCCTCGCTCGCCTCCTTCCACGGGGAGATGCCGTGGTTGATCGCCCGCTGGTATATCACCCTGCGAGAGATCGCAAGGGCCGCTTGGTACTCTTTCCTTGCCAGCTCCACGAAGACCCTGTGGCTTGCGTACCTTTTGTCGACAAGGTTCACGACGATCACGACCCTTTTTTCGCCAGCCTGCGGGACGTCGGAAATCTCCTTGAGCCACCCCGTAAGGTACCTGAGGCCTTCAAGCGCCAGCGTGTCTGGGGTGATGGGGCAGACCACGACGTCCGCCGCTATGACGCCCGCCGTGGAAAAGACGCCAAGGTTTGGTGGGCAATCCATCACGACGAAATCGTACCCCCTCAACTCTTCCAGGGAGGACTTGAGCTTCAAGACGGAAGCGGGCTTTTGGATGAGCTTGTACTCGACAAGGCCCAGGAAGATGTGGCTGGGGATGAGGTCGACGTCTTCAAAGCGCGTCTTGACGATGCAGTCCGCAAGGGAAAGCTTTCCCTCGAAGAACAAGGAGATGTTCCTTTTGGCGGAGGTTTCTTCGTCGACGAACCTGTGGGTGAGGTGGGCTTGCGGGTCAAGGTCGATGGCGAGGATCTTCGCCTTCCCGACGGCCCTGAAAGATGTGGCGAAAGTGTAGGCGAGGGTCGTCTTTCCCACGCCGCCCTTCATGTTCGCAAAGGCGATCCTCATGCTCTCCCCCTCCTTTTCCTTTGCCAAAATTTTACTGCGGAGGGGGTTCTTGACGCAAGTTAAATTTTGCCTTTTTTTCTAAGTTTTTTTCCTAACCAAGTTGAAGCTTTTGAAGCTTTTGTAGTAGTCCCACATCGGCGGAAGGCCGACGAACTCCACGCTCCAGATCGTCTTGTCGAAGATGGACGCGTCCGGCATGGGAGCGTCGAAGGAAGGGGGCTTTTCCGGAACGGGAGCTGGCTCCTGCGAAAGCTTTAGCCTCACGTGAGCAGGAAGGTATTCCAGCAAAAGCCGCTCAAGCTCGCTCACCCGTCATCCACCCCCAAAACTTCCAAAATCTTCCTCGCGTCCACGACGACGCCGTCTTTTGCGGCTTTGTGCTCGACGCCGCGCCTGCTCAGAAACCTTGCGACCCCCTCGCCCGCCGGCGCCTGGACCAAAACGGAGTCGTCGGAAAGGGCTTTTTCGACGACGTACCTCGCGAAAGAAAGTATTTTTGAGGCTTCCTGGAACTTTCTTTTGAGGTCCTCCGGGAGGGAGACGTACTCGGCGGGCAGGTGCGAAAGGAGGGTTTGGGCGGCGGGGCTTTGCGAGCTTTTGAGGCGCTGGACGTTTTCGAGCGGCAAAAACAGAACGTACTCGTTCCCCTCGACTCGGCTTAAAAGGCCAAAGTACGCAAGCTCGAGCGCCTCTTCCCCCTCCGCCTCCACGTTGAACCTCAGGAAAGTCCCCTCTTTGAAGGGCCCCGTCACCCTCAAACTCTCTCCCCCAAAAAAGGCCGTCCCGCCGCAAGGGCGAGCCCGGCCAAAAGAAAACTCTATCTGACGCCATCTCTTTTCTAACACGAAAGGAAAAAGCTTCAGTACTTGCCTTTTTCCTTGTAGCCAAGCTGCGCCCCGTACATCCACGCGGTCAGCGGGGAGGTCGTGGTGAGGGGGCTTCTTTCCCCGGAGGCGGCGCTCCAAGGGATGGTCTGCTTGATCCTCGTGAAGGTCATCTTGTGCAGGAAGTCCTCCTTGTAGAGCGGCTGGGTGAGCGTGCCCTTCACGACGGGCACGGTCTTGATGACGGGCTCGTAGACCTTGACCTTCTTCACGTTCAGCTCTTCCAGCTCTTTGAGGATGCTCTCGTCGACGAGCGTGTGGGCGAAGATATGGCCGACTGGCTCCGCGAGCTTTTTGCCGAGCGCTTCCCGCAGCGGAACTTCCTTCACCCCGGAAAGCTGCAAGTTGAGCTTGTCCACGAACTGCGCCGGAACGTAAGAGCCGACCGGGATCTTCGCGGGGCCAGGATCCACGACGGCGACGGTGGAGGCCACGCCCCGCGCGATCACCTCGGCGGCGACTGGGCTTATGTCTATGCCGTGCTCCTTGGAGGCGGTGTAGAGCTGCTCCGCGAGGACCTTCTCGGCGTCGTAGATGCTGCGCAGCTTGCTCATCTGCAGCGGGTGGACGATGCCGTCCGTGAGCGCCTGCCCCTTGAAGACCCTGTCGTTGACCTTGACCTTTATCTCCTTCCCCGCGGGCACGAGGTGCTCTTTCCCGGATATGACGATCCTTGTGGCGCCGGACGGGAGCTTTTCTATCTTTTCGACGACGCCGGCAACTTCAGCCAGCACTGCGGCCCTTGCGTCTGGCTTTTTCGGGAGGTGGAGCAGGTACTTTATGACGTCCAGGATGTTGAGCTTCTTTTCGGCGACGCCTCCGGTGTGGAAGAAGTTGAAGGTTTCCTGCGAGAGCGGCTCGGTGAGGGCTTGGCCCGCCTGCACGCCCACGTTCTCCCCGACCTCCGGCGTCCTCCCTCCCCAAGACACCCCGACGGCCGTCGCGGGGATCCCTTCCTTCGTCGTCGCCGTGATCGGGCTTTTGACGTAAACGATCGGGACCTTCTCCTTCACAAGAAGCTCCCTAAGCTTTGGCGTGACGACTTCCCCGGCTTTCGCGACGGTCTTTCCTCTCACCACGACGTCTCTCGCCAAAACCCTGTCCAAAACGGCGTCCGAGGTTGGGGACACGGGCATGCCGGGGTCTTCCGGGTCGTCCTTTTCGGTCACGACGAGGTCGCTGATCGTGTTGAGGACCTCCTTGTTGATGGCGCCAGGTTCCGCGACGCCTAGCTTTTTCGAGAGCATGCCAAGGCGCGCACCAAAGCTTGCGGCGAAGTACTCGGCGGGATCAAGGCCGTGCCCGTAGTCGTTCTTGATGGGCACGGGCACGGGGCGGCCCTTGTGGTCGGCGACGAGGACGGGGGAGTAGACGAGCTGCCTTATCTGGGAAGCGCTCCCCTTCGCCCCGGAAACGAACATCTTGTACAGGTCGTTCTCTTGGTATTTTTGCTTCGCGATCTCGGAAAGCTTTTGCGTGATAAGGGAAACGATCTCCTCCATCTTCTTCACCCTCTCGCTCTCGCTTGGGATCTTCTCCACTTCCTGCAGGAGCGGCTTTAAAGCCCTCATCTCCTTGTCCTTCAGGTCGCTCAGGGAGATGGAGAAGGGCTTCCTGATCATGGCGATCCTCGCGATCTCTTTCCAGGTCTCCAGGACCTTCACGTAGAGGTCCTTGTCGGTGCCGGCGAGCCTTATCAGGGCCTGCGCGATCTTTTTGCCCGTCCAGGGCTCGTTGTAGTCCTTGAGGTGGAGGGGCAAGAGGCCGTTTATCAGGTGCTGCCCCACCGTCCCGACGAACCTTCCAAGTTTTACCACTTCCTCCGTCCTCACCCTGCGCTTGATCCAAGCGTCCAAAAGCTCGTCGTAATCCTTGAAGGTCCTGGTGGGCTTGGAGCCTTCTTTCGGCGGCTGCGTGATGTTGAAGATGGCCCCCACGTACTCGAGCCTGAGGTTGAACATGAACCTGCCCTGCGTGCCCTCCTTGAAGAGGTTGCGCGACGGAAGCATCTTGAAGGCCTCGATCCTCGCCTCCTCCGTCGCCGGAACGTGTATCCCCATCGTGTCCCCGTCGAAGTCCGCGTTGAACCCCGCCGTGACGAGCGGGTTCAGCTTGAGGGCGTCGCCCTCCACGATCTTGGGCCTGAAGGCCATGATGGAGAACTTGTGCAAGGATGGGGCCCTGTTGATGATGAGGGGCCTGCTCGCGAGCTCTTTTTCCAGGGCTTCCCTTGCGAGCGGGTCTTTCTTTTCCACGAGCTCTTTGGCTTTCTTCAGGTTGTACCCTTGCAGGACGAGCTGCCTGACGACGAAGGGCCTGTACAGGTTCCAGGCGGCTTCTTCGGGGATGCCCACCTCGTCGAGCCCAAGGTCGGGGCCGTTCTCTATCACCAGGGTGCTGGAAAGCTCCTGCCTTCTTTTGAAGAGCTTGCTGTGTATGAAGCCGCCTTTCGGCGAGCCCTCGCCCGCAAGGTAAGGCAAGATCCCCTTCCCTTCCTTTCCCGGCTTTGTGCCGACAAGCACCAAGTCCTTGAGGTGCTCGTAGAGCTTTCCGCAAAGCTTTCTTGCCTCTTGCTCGGAGATGGTGCCTTTCGCGATGTTTTCCTTGAGCTCCTTGTTGAAGAGTATGAGGTCCCTGTAGCGAAAGTTCACCGGCGACACGATGAAGAACCCGCCGTCGACGGAAGGGTAGACGGGCCTGAAGGCGGGAGGGAGGACCGGAACGACGGACACGACGAAGTCCTTCGGGTCGACTTGCTTGTCCTTGATCGCTCGAAGGACCCTGAGCTGCCTGACGTACTTCGTGACCTCGTCGGGATCGTCGGAGCTTTGGATGAGCTTTTGCAGCTCCTCGATCTTCTTTTCCGGGTCTATCTTGGAAAGGAGCGCCTTGAAGGCCTCTCCCCCGAAGTACTTCGCTTCGCCGGCCGGCACGATCGAGCCGTCCTCGGAAACGCCGAGCTCCCCCTTGATGAGCCTCTCCATCTCGCCTTTGGAAAGGCCAAGGAGGTTCCTTACGACGTCCTCGTAAATCGGGTTTAGCACGGGAAAGGCGAGCTTCACGTGGGCCCACTTGGTGCCGTTCGGGCCGCCGAAGATGTCCGGGTCGAACAGGCCTCCCCTTTCCGGCTTTAGGTCGTGCGCCTTGAGGAAGCCGGCGTCGACGACCTCGCTTGGGGCGAGTTTCAACACCTCCTCGTCGGAAAGGGGTTTCGCGATGAGCTCGTCGCCCTTCTTTTCCACGTTCACGCCGGCAGCCTTTAGGTACGACAGGAACTTCTCGAAGGCGAAGGTGGGCTTGGGTGCGGGCGGCACCTTCCCGAGCTCTATCGCGAGCCAAAACTCGTCGTTCTTTTCCGCCTTGTAAGTCGCCATCTCCCTCAAGACGTTCCTGACGTTGTGCGCGACCAAGGAGTAGAGCGTGAGGGGGTCTATCGCCCTCGCTCCCCCTCCCTCTTCCCCGCCGCGCAGCGGCTGCAGGTCGATGTCGTAGCCCCAGACCGTCCTGATGTTCGTTTTCTTTTCCACCTGCTGCTCGAGCTTGTTGAAGTACTGAACGCCCCAAAAGACCTCCTCCGTCTCCCCTTCCCCCGGAACGTAAAGCTTTTCCTTCTCCTCGATGCCCTCCTTCTTCAGCGCCGAAAGAACTTTATCCACGTTGTCCTCGTCGGAGAAGTTTTCCACGACGAACCTTTTGCCCTTAAGAAGGGCGACCTTTCCCAAGGCGGTCTCGAGGAGCTGGCTCGGGTTGAGCCTTGAGGGCACGCCGATGGGGTTCAGGATGACCTCGATGATCCTGCCGTCGGGGGTCCTCGGGGCCTCGCTGTCTGGGATGATCAGGGAGATCGTGCCCTTGTTCCCGTGCCTTCCCGCCAGCTTGTCGCCGACTTTCGCGGGTTCCACGGTGCGCACGATGACTTTTATGGAGTCCGCCGTCTTGACGACCTTCTCCACCTTCCCGGGGACGGTCTTGTCCCAGATCACGCTGTCGTCCCTCACGTCGGACAAAAACTGAAGCCTCGGGTCGTAATCCTTCCACTCGCTCTTTTGCCAGCGATAAAACGCGAGGATCAACGGGTCTCCGGGCCGAACCTCCGCCCCTTCCCTTACGACGCCGTCCGGGCCGATGTTTTGCAGCTGGCTTTGCTCGTAAACGGAGGGAAAGAGCGAGACGAACTTTTCCTTGTCCACCTCGACGCCTTCTAAAAGCTTCTTCTCTATCACGTAGACGTGCTCTGAGGCGAGCTTTTTGGCGGCTGATTCCGTGATCACGACGCCGTCCTCGTAGTTGAACCCCTTCCAGGGCATGTAGGCGACGGTCAGGTTCACCCCCGTCGCCAGAACGCCTCCCTTCGTGAAGTTGCTGTCGGCGATGACCTGGCCCTCCTCAACCGCGTCCCCCTCCTTGACGAGCGGCACATAAGAGATGTGGTGGCCGTTCAAAAGCGGAAGGTGGGAGTACATCTTGACGGTGTGGTCCTTGCCGGACTGGTCCCTTATCACGATCTTGTCCTTTTCCACCTTGACCACCCTCCCGCTGACGGGGGCGGTCAAGGCGAGGCTTTTGCCGAACTTTTCCTCGAAGCTTTCCTTGTCCGCCTTGACCTGAACAAGCGGAGGTTCCCTCTCGGCGAGGCTTATCGCCTGCAGCAAGTGTTTCGAAGCCATCATCGCCCTGTTTCCCTGCAGGGAGTCGAGGAAGGGCAAGAGGTTCGAGGTGACGTCGAACATCGCCGTCGCGTCCGGCACCAAAAGGTCGACCTCTTCCACCGAAACGGCCGTTATCTTGCCCTTGTGGACGACCCTGGCCGTTTTCCCCTTCCAGCGCACGGTCCCGCCCTCGATGGTGCCCTCTTTCGGGAAGGCGACCTTCTTGTCGTAAAGGTCGATGGGCCTTAGCCAGACGTACTTTTTGCGCCTTACGTCAAAAAACAACCCCCAAAGCTCCCCGTTCCTGACCTTCACGTTCCTCGCGATGTAGAGGTTTGCGCCGATCCTTTCCCCTTCCGGCGTGTGCACGGGGTCCAAAAAGCCCAGATGGTAAGGGTCGACGGACCTTTGGTCCAGCGTGATGGCAAAGTCGTTCTCTATGCCGCCCTCGCCCGTGTAGGTGACCTTCCTGAGGCTTTGGAGGATCGCGATGGGGTTTGGGGACATGACGGCCTGGACGATGCTGCTTTGCGCGAAAAACGAGTCGATGGGCTTTTGGAAGTAGCTTGGGGTCACGATCTTGTCGATCTTGTCGAACTTTTCCATCCTGTCCTGCAGGGTCTTCCTGGAGAGGGCGATGATCTCGTCGAGGATGTCCCTCAAAAAGTCCCAAGGGGCGTGGGCCTTCTTGAAGAGCAAGCTGTCCGGCGGCATCTCCTCCCTTTCCTGCGCCGCAACTTCAAAGAGCGCCTTGACGGTGTCCACGAGGTGCTCCAGGGAGACGCTCTCGTAGGGGGCGCCCAGCGCGATCTTGTTGACCTCCCCGTCCATCCTCGTTCTGGAAAAGTAAACCTTCAGCGAGGACGGGTCGGAGGGGTCCAGGTCCTGCCAAAGCGGCAGATACCTCTTGGAAAAGGCAACGCTCATAAGCTTTTTCGCCTCTTCGGAAGGCGAGCCGTCGTCTCTTTCCTTGACGAACTCGAACCTTTCCCTTCCCCAGGCCCTCGCAAGCTGCTCGTCTGTTGCGCCCAAGGCCCTTAGGACCGGCAAAAGCTTTATCGACTTTCCGCCTTGCACGATCCTGAGCTTTCCGTTTTGCGGGTCGAACACGACCTTGAAGTTCTCGCCCAAGGAAAGGTTCACCCTGGCCTCGACCGTCCCGTCGTCCTTGAACCTGTAGTAAGTGCCGGGCTTGAGCCTGAGCTGCGTGGGGATGGCGTACTCGGTGCCCTTGAACAGGAAGGTCCCGTGCGGGCCGGCCACGGGGACGGAAAAGAGCGTGACGGTCCTCTCGTCCAAGACCTTGTCGCCTTCCAGCAGGCGCAGCCTCACCCTCACCTTCATCGTCCAGCTGCCGCCTTCAAGCTTTAAACTCGCGAACTTATCCAAGTCGTCGTTGTTTGGAACGTCGATCTCCTCGATCTTCACAAGCTCGAGCTTTCGGCTTTTCGACTCGATCGGGAAAAGCTCGGAAATTTTCTTTTCCACCAGGTCCCTGAAGAAGCCGTTCAGCGTTTCCGCGTACTCCCTCAAAAGCCTCAAGCCGGAACACCCCCTACTCCAGCTCCCCAAAACTCTTGTCCGTGTCCTCGACGGTCTGTATCTCTATCATCTGCCTCAGCGTCTCCACAAGTTCTTTCGCGGCGTCTTGAGAGGACTTGCCCAAGACCTCCGCCGCCTTCAGCCCGGCGTGAACGATCGCGATCGGGTCCTGCAGCTTTATCTTCCCAAGCGCTATGTCCTGGAGCGTCTTAAAGGCCGTAGCGACGACGGCGTGTAGATAATCTTCGGCCGCAACGTCCGGCACAAGCCCCATCTCGACCAAAAAAGAGACCGTTCCGGCGCTTTTCGCCTTCTCCACGGCTTCTCTGTACTTTTCCGAAAGCCTCTCCACGAAAGCGGAAAGTTCCCTTTCGTCGCACAGGTTCAGGTCGAAAAAGAAATACCTGAACGTCTCTATCTGCCTTTCCGTGAACTCCCCAAGCCCGGAGCGCGTCAAGGTCCTCGCGATCGAGGCGTTCGACTTTCCAAGGACCATCAAGGCGAGGATCGCGGAGACGGTTTTTTCGCTGCGGAGGATCTTGTCCAAAACGACGGTGAGGTCCCTTGAGTGAGGGATTTTCTCCACGAGCTGCCGAGCGAGGCCCGCATCTTCCACGATCTCCTGCGGGATCTTCTCCCACTCCGCCTTCGTGACGGCGGGAAAGCCAACGCTCATCAAAAACTGCGAGGCGTTCTGCTGGCTCTTTTTGGCCAGCTTGAACGACGCCACGACTCTCGCGTCGGGTCGCACCTTCGATCACCCGGCGTGCCTTTCCTTGTAAAACCTCGCCGCGTACTCGCCGATGACCCTGTCAAGGCCTTTCGCGACGACAAGGAGGGCCTTCCTTAAAGATTGGTCCTCTTCCTCTTCCAAAAGCTCGAGGATCTTTTGCTGGGCCTTGCCCAGAAGGTTCAGGTCCTCGGCGTCGTGGAGCGTTCCGAGGACCTGCGAGAGCTTTTTGAGCTTGAACTTTTTCGTGAAGGAGAAGACCTCTTGGTTTTCCGCGTTTTCCGCCTTCGCCTCCTGGTAGACGGAAACCTTCACCGTCCCGAAGCTTTCCAGCCTCTGAAGGGCCGCCTCCACCACGCCCTCGTCCGCCCCGAGCCTAGCCAGAAACCTCCTGAGCCTTTCCTTGGTGAGGGCGGTCCTCTTTTCCCCTTCCTCCACCACGAAGGCGTTCGCGGAAAGCCTCGTTATCGTGAACTCCCTGACCTTCTCCGACACCCTCGACACGGTCTGGCCGAGCTTGTAGATCTTCCAGCTTTCCGGCAAAAAGTAAACCCTTTTGGAGGCGGTCTTTTCCAGGTAGGGCTCCGCAAGCTTCGAAACAACCACCTCCACGACCGCCCCGTCCTGCCCGACGCCCACCACGTACCTTGCGCCGCCCTTCGTCACGAGGAAGGGCTCGGTGGCGGCCGTGTCCCCAGAGAAGACGCAAACGTCGCCCTCTTGGGCGCTCTTGACGAGGATCGGCTGCGGAACGACGATCTCGTCGCCCGCGAAAAGAAACCTTTCGTCGCAGTAGGGGGTCGAGGAGGCAAGGAAGGTCCTGACCGAGCCGTCCGCAAGGACCGCCTTTTTGCCCACGATCTCCACCACTGGCGGGCTGTAGAAGCTTCCAAGCTTGAACATCCTCGCCCCAACCCCGCCCACCTTCTCTATCCTTGGCTCTGGCTCTTCCTCGTCCAGCAAAACCAGCGCTTTTTCCGCCGTCGAGACGGTGCCGCCGCTTTCGAAGATCAAGTCGTTCACGTCAAAGCCGTACTCTCGCAGGATGGACCTTGCCTCTTCTTTGGACAGGAGGGTTTCGCTGCGGACGAGGTTGTCGTTGTCGTCGAAGATTTGGACGTTGTAGAGGTCCCCTTGCCTTTCCACGTCGGCGACGAAACCGTACTTCTTCAAGGCGATCACCCCTCTTGGAAGCGGCACGCTGAGCGTTGGGTTGATGTTGGGCGCCTTCGCCGGAACGGCGAAGTCTTCCCTTGCAAGGAATGCGTTTTCGAAGTTTTGCCTGTTGAACAAAACAAGCTCGTCTTCCAACCTGAGAACGTCAAAACCAACTATCGTTCCGTCCTCCGTTCTTTTCGCCCTGGACTCCCCGACGTTCTTTATCCGGGCGACCACTTCTTCCCCGTCTTGCTCGAACTTCACAAACTGAGGCGGAACGTAGGGGTGCTTTTCGAAGAAAAACTTCACGAACTCCTCCATGGCCTTCCCTCCTCAGAGAAGCCGCGGCGGGTTGATCGTGGGCGCGGACCCGATGGGCGTTGTGGTGAACGCGCCGGAGGTGGCGTGCGCATGAGCAGAATACGCCGCAGCGAAGGCGGAAACGTCGAAAGCCAAGCTTTCCAAAGCGTTTTGGACCTTAGGGATGGTGGCGACGTCCTCGCCCAAGACCGTCACCCTCCTTGCCCCAACTGCGTCGAACTCCCCGCTTCTTGCCGAAAGCGTCCCGTCCACCACGACGTCGCCCTTAAGGCGGAGCGTTCTCGCGCTCACCTCAACCTCCCTTGCCGCCACCTCCACCTTGCCCCTCTCCAACGCGACGAAAGCCCCGCCCGCCTCCACGCTCACCTTGCCCGCGGAAATTTTCACGGTCACGTTCCCCACCTTGAGCTCCAAAGCCTTCGAGGAAAGGTCGACGCCGCCAAACTCCAACCTCAAGGACTCCCCCGAGGCCGAAAGGTCTTGAACGCTCAAGGTCGCAAGGCCTTCCTTGCAGGAAAGGCTCAGCCCGGGAACAAAGAAGGAAAACCCTTCCCCCAAGGCCGCCTCCAGCTTTGAAGAGGGCGTTTCGCAGGAAAGCTCGATTTTGTCCGAGGCGGAAAGGTCCATCCTGGTCCCGCCTTCCCTGAACCTTTGGAAGTGCCACCACGTCTTCCCTTCGCCGCTTTCCTCGTCGAAGACGTGCTCGAAGACCATCCCGGCCGTGATCAAGGAAAAGCTCGCCGTCTTGATCTTGGCGAAGGTCGGCTCCATCTCCACCGAGGTGAGGACGTTCTCGAAGTCCCCAAGGTAAAGGTACAGCCTCCCGTCGGGAAGAACGTCCAAGACGGTCTGGGGGAGCGACAAGAACAACTCCCCCTCCACCCCCTTCGGCTTCCTGGAGAGGTGCACCTTGCCTTGGAATTCCCTTTTCGCGTTGAAGCCCCTCTCGCCGAGGGCGGAAAAGATGGGAAGGACGGCAAAGCCGACCGACCCGCCCAAGATCACGCACCTTTGCCCGACGGCGGGAACAAAAGACAGGCCGTACACCCCGTCCACCCCGGCGATCATCGGCACCTGCACGCCGCTGTAAAACCTGCCGTCGTCCCCGAGAACGTCCATGCAGTACCTTTCCTTGTCCACGGCGACGATCCTTCCAAACCCTACCAACCTTCCACCTCCTCTTCAAATCTAACCACAAAAGCGAAAAAGGGCAGGACGGTTCCGATTCGAGGCGGCTGGCGCAAACCCAAAAGTTTGTACCCGGAACGTGCAAAAGCGGGTGCAAAAAAATCTTATCACTTTTCTTATCATCCGAAAGGGAACCCTCCTAAAACTCGCTTCTGATGAGCAACGCAGAATCTTATCATCGTTTCTTATCATCGCCCCCAGGATGATAAGAAAGTTTGTACCCAAAATCTGCGAAAGCGGGTACAAAAAGGGCTCGGCTGCCCAACTTCCGCCCCCGAAAGCAGCTTCTGGGGGCGGAAGCCATCCCTGAAGGACCCAAAAAAACCAAGCACAATTCAAGAGAGCGCAAAAAGCGTTCGGAGGTGAAGGAGGATGGCCGTCGAGCAAGCTTTCCGCAAGGTCCTCGAGGAGTGCTACGCCCTCTTTTTGAAAAAGCACCAAGACTACGGCTTTGAGCCGGTCGCAAAGTTTGGAGCGGCGGGAGTGCTGGTTCGCCTTTCCGACAAGATCGAGCGCCTCATCCACCTGTTCACGCAGGACAAGCCCCCAGCCAACGAGCCCTTAGAAGACACCCTCAAAGACATCGTGAACTACGCGGTGATCTTTTTGCTGCTTTTGCGAGGGGAAATACCGGCAAACAAAACGAAACTCGTCGTCGAAAAAGGAGATCTCGACGCGCTTTGGAGCTTCATAAGAAAGCTTCCCGACGAGGACTTTATGACTCTTGCGAGGCGCATCGCTTTGGAAAACAAGCGAAGGAACGACTTGCTTGAGGAGAAAGTGTTGAAGGCCATCTTTGCGGCTCGCGAAGGAGGAACCGAGGAACGTGGAAGC
>Ga0105162_1001128_pt1 | contig 15904 bp, 15 predicted proteins | sample JNZ201metaG_FD_81532 | JGI IMG/M metagenome (GOLD analysis project Ga0105162, IMG submission 81532) | Hot spring microbial communities from Jinze hot spring, China to study Microbial Dark Matter (Phase II) - JNZ 20120812A | ecosystem: Environmental > Aquatic > Thermal springs > Hot (42-90C) >...
AAACCTTCTTTCCCCTCTGCCCCTAGAAGAAATTGAGAAAGCTATGTCCAGAAGGCTTATGGACCTCCTGGGCCACCTCCGGTGTGTCTTATTTTCCCCCCAGGATATAGAAATAATTGCAGGCCCGCCCGAAGGGAGAAGGCGCTTTCTGGACATAGCTCTGTGTCAGGTGGACCTCAAATATTGCCAGGCCTTGGCCCTTTACAACAAGATAGTAGAAAGGCGCAACCACCTTCTGAAGAAGGCTCAGGAAGAAGGTTTCAAGGAGGAAGAGTTCCTTTTCTGGGATGAGAACCTCGTCCGGTACGGAAGCTTTGTAACCAGGGTCCGCTGGGAAGCCCTTGGGCTTATGGCCCCGGAGATAAAGGAAAACCACCTGGCTCTGACCGATGGTGAGGAAACCCTGCAGCCTGTTTACATTTCTTCGTCTCTGGGACAAGCTATTACTGGCTTAAACCTTCTTTCCCCTCTGCCCCTAGAAGAAATTGAGAAAGCTATGTCCAGAAGGCTTATGGAAGCAAGGGAGAAGGACCTGGACCATGGAGCCACAACAATAGGCCCCCACAGGGATGACATAAGGTTCCTTCTCAATGGCAGAGATATCTCTGCCTATGGTTCCAGGGGACAACAGCGCTCAGCTGCTTTCTCTTTACGTTTAGCAGAGATGGCTTTTATAGAGAAGAAAAGTGGGGAAAGTCCACTGCTTTTGCTGGACGAAGTCCTCTCAGAACTTGACCAGAAAAGGCGCGATCGCCTCGCCGAAATCGTTTCCAGAGTTCCCCAGGCCATTATCACTACCCTTGATTGGGAAGGCTTCCGGAAAGAGTTTCTCCGGAAAGCCCGCCTCCTCACCGTTTCCCAGGGCTACATTCGGGAAGCTTCTCTTTAGTAAGCCCGGGATTTTGTTTTGCCTTTAAACCCTTTTGCAGGTATAATAAGTAAAAGCCCAGATCGGGCTATTTTTATTTCCCCAGGAGGTGTGCATGGAAAAGCAGGCCAAAGTTTTCTACCTCACTCCAGAGGGGAAGAAAAAACTGGAAGAAGAGCTGGAATACCTCCGTACTGTAAAGAGAGCTGAAATAGCTCAGCAGATCCACCAGGCCAAGGCTGAGGGCGATGTTATGGAAAATGCGGGCTATGAAGAAGCCAAAACAGCTCAGGCTTTCCTGGAAGGAAGGATAATGACGCTGGAAAAAATTCTGGAGAACGCTGTCATTATTGAAAAGCCTGAGGGGACTGACCAGGTCTGCCTTGGCTCAAAAGTAACCCTTCTGGAGGAAGGTAAAACCGAACCTGAAGTTTACACAATCGTTGGCTCAACGGAAGCGGATCCCCTCCAGGGGCGCATTTCCAACGAATCGCCCCTGGGCAAAGCCCTTATGGGGGCAAAAGTTGGCGATACAGTCATTGTTAATGCCCCGGCTGGCCGCATTGCCTTCAAAGTGATAAGTATTGAGTAAAAGCCAGGAGGAATAAATTGCAGGAGCTGGAATTACCTGACCAGTTTTACCATCGCTTGCGCAAGCTGCAAAGGCTGCGGGAGCTCGGAATAGACCCTTACCCCACAAAAGTTAACCGAACTCACTCCGTAAAAGAGGCTCGGGAAGCCTTTGAGCGGGATGAAAATTTCGGCCAGGAGAAAGTAACCCTTGCCGGAAGGCTTATCGCCATCCGCAACATGGGAGGATTGACCTTCACCCACATAGCCGATGGCACAGGCAAAATCCAACTTATGTTCCGTCGGGACCTCTTGGGTGAAGAGCGTTACAACTTCTTCCTGGACTTTTTTGATATCGGAGACTTTATAGAGGCCCATGGGAACATTTTCCGAACCCGTACTGGTGAAGTAACTTTGCTGGTGGAAAATTACCGCCTCCTGGCCAAATCCCTGCACCCGCTTCCAGAAAAATGGCATGGCCTCCAGGACGTGGAACTCCGTTACCGCAGGCGCTACCTGGACCTCCTGGCCAATGAAGAGGTAAAGGAAATCTTCGTTATACGGAGCAAAATCATTAAAGCAATGCGTGAGTTTCTGGATTCCCGTGGCTTCCTTGAAGTGGAAACGCCCATCCTTCAGCCCATTTATGGTGGTGCAGCAGCCAGACCCTTTGAAACCTGGTACCATGCCCTGGAAAGGTCCTTTTACCTGCGCATTTCCGACGAACTTTACCTGAAGAGATTAATAGTGGGCGGATTTGATAAAGTTTACGAAATAGGCAAAGACTTCCGCAATGAAGGGGTTGACGCCCGCCACAATCCTGAGTTTACCATGATGGAATGCTACCAGGCTTACGCTGATTATAACGACATGATGAAGCTGACGGAGGAAATGATAGCTTTTATTGCATTAAAAGTCCTGGGCACCACCACTATAACCTACTCCGGGAACAGGATAGAACTGTCACCACCGTGGCCCAGAACTACCATGAGGGAGCTGCTCATAAAATATACGGGCATAGATTTTGAAGAGCACAGGGACTTGGAAAGCCTGAAAGAAGCTATCAAGGAAAGAGGTCTCAAAGTAGACCCCAAACCCACCTGGGGTAAGCAGGTTGATGAACTTTTTAAGGAATACGTGGAACCCCACCTTACAGGGCCAATTTTCGTTATGGATTACCCGGTGGAAATATCCCCCCTGGCCAAGCGCAAACCTGATGCTCCTCACCTTGTGGAGCGGTTTGAAGGCTTTATCGGTGGCATGGAGATCGCCAACGCTTTCAGTGAGCTTAACGATCCCTTAGACCAGAAAGAAAGGTTCCTGGAGCAAGCGAGAGCACGGGAAAGGGGGGATGAAGAAACGCACCCGCTGGATGAAGATTTCATCCTGGCCCTCATGCATGGGATGCCCCCTACCGGGGGGCTTGGAATCGGCATTGATCGCTTGACGATGATTTTGACCGATAAGCAATCTATAAGAGAAGTGATTCTCTTCCCACACCTTCGCACCCTATGAATCAAACCCGAGCCCCTTTTCCTTCAAGCTTATAAACCTTTGCTTGCCTATGATGATATGATCCAGGACCTCAATGTCCAGAAGCTTCCCGGCCTGAACCACCTGCCGGGTAAGAGCAATATCTTCAGGGGAGGGGGTTGGATCCCCCGAAGGGTGATTGTGTGCAAGGATTATAGCCGAGGCATCGGCTTTTATGGCCTCTCTGAATATTTCCCCTATCCTTGCCGAAGCCATGTTCAGGGCTCCCACGCAAATGGTTGGTATGCTTATAACCCTGTTCTTTGTGTCAAGGAGGATGGTTTTGAGGTGCTCCTTGGGGAGAAAACTCATATCCAGCAAAAGTATGTTGGCTGCATCAGCGGGGGAACGGACGACCGGCCTTTCGTGAGGGGAGGCCACCAGAAGCCTTTTGCCCAGTTCAAAAGCAGCCTTGAGCTGTGCTGCCTTGGCTTCTCCAAGGCCTTTTTCCGCGCAAAGGTCGGAAAAATCAGCCCCAGCCAGGCCAGCAAGGCCACCATATCGGGCCAGGAGGCGGGTAGCCAGCGCCAGGACGCTTTCCCCTTCCACCCCGGTCCTCAGGATTATAGCCAGAAGCTCAACGGTGGAAAGGGCGGAAGCCCCGTAAAGTTTGAGCCTTTCCCGAGGCCTCTCCGAAGCCGGAAGCTCTTTTATGGTGGGATGATATTCTACCTTATCGCCCATATCCTTTCCTCCTGAGGGGGTGCAACTGTGAAAAGGCGAGTTGCTTACATTTTTATGGCTTTAGTTTTGCTTGGCTTAAGCCTTGCCTGCGGTCAAATAATAACCCTGCCCACAGCTACGCCCACTGTAACTCCTCTGAAGGAATTCACCCTTTCCCCCACCTCTACCACTACCATGCTTCCCACTACCCCCTTTCCCACTTTTACCCCTACTTTCACCCCTACCCCGATACTGTATGTGGTCCAACCGGGTGATACCCTTTCGGAGATTGCCCGCAAATTCGGGGTGAGCATTCGGACAATTCAAGAAGCAAACGCTATAACCGATCCCAGAACCCTCCAGGCAGGTCAAACTTTAATAATACCGCAGGGGGAGGAAGCTTTGCCTGGCACTCCAACTCCAACTCCCACCCCAATTCCCCTTGAAGTAAAAGGAATTAACTTCTACCGGGAACCGGGAGGAAATCTCTGGTGTTTTGGTGAAGTCATCAATCCCGGAGAAATTGCGGTGGAGAGCGTAGCGGTGGCTGTCAAACTTCGCGGCCCCGATGATTCCCTTCTGGCCGAAGGGCGAGCATTTGTTGCCAGGGATTTGATTCCCCCCAGGGAAAAGGGGCCTTTTGCGATAGCTTTTCCCAGCCCCCCGGAGGTTTTCCTCCACTACGATGTTGCTGTGATAAGCGCTCTTCCTGCCCATTTTCCTTCGGCTTTGGCCCAATTTTTAACCTTAAAAGAGCATTCATGGGATAAGGGCCCGGGCAACCTCTTTTCAATAAAAGGAACAATCGTAAATAAAGGGGAGAAGGCAGCTAAGGAGGTGAACGTTGTTCTGGTAGCCTACGACGCCTCGGATAGGGTCGTGGCCCTTCAGAAGATAATCCCGGAAAAGGATCTTCTCCAGCCCGGAGAAGAAACAGCCTTTTATGCTACAATTTTCCCGGCTGGTAACCCTCCGGTCACTTATACCCTTTATGTTCAAGGCATAGTTCCTTAAGATATTCAGGTCAATTCCTCCACCACAATTATGCCATCCTGGACGAAAGCAACCTCTGGCCTGGAGGGGCCCTCCCTCGTTTCCTCCGGAGGGCGAGCAACATAAGGGCCGATCTTTATGATGGATGGCTCCATGCGCAGCGCATAAATCCTGCGGGACGGGTCATCTGGCGTTCCTGCTGAGGCTATACCCTTAAGATGTCCCAGAACGATCACGTCTCCACCGGCTATTATTTCCGCACCCGGGTTTACATCCCCGATGATTACAATGGTGCCTTCGTAAAAGATCCTCTGGCCAGAGCGAATGGGCCCTCGCCTTACCAGGGCTATATCAGTTTTAGCCCCATGGCTCTTTTCCACCTCAAGCCCGAGAGCATAGGCTGCCTTCTGCACCTTACCTTCATCGCTTATGATTTTCTCGGTGGAGATACCATGGTTTTTGAGAATTGCCAGAACTTTCTTTAGCTCGTCCACCCCCAGGTCAGGGGTTTTTACTTCCAGGATTACTTTGTTGCCCTCAAGTAACGAGCCTGCTGATTCCATCATTTGTTCTAACTCTAAGAGAGCGTTTTCCGCCCTTTCCCCCCGGAGGGCTATGGTGATACCATCCTTCGTTCCTTTTATGACCACTGCCTTCATGGTTACTTTTCCCAATCTATGTAATCAAAGTAACGGCGTATGATTTTGGCGGCTATTGGAACAGCCGCCTCTGAACCTTCCCCCCCGCCTTGAAGGAACACCACCAGTGCTATCCTGGGGTTATCATAAGGCGCAAAAGCTGCAAACCAGGCATGGGTCGGAAGCTCTCCCTTAGCACTCCTTGGGCCATAGAATTCGGCAGTCCCCGTTTTTCCAGCCACGGGTATATCGGGCCAGTTGGTTCGCCAGGCTGTCCCTCTGGTAACTGCCTCCCTGAGCCCCTTTTTCACCAGATTTATGGTCCTTTCTGAGGCCGGGATTTTGCGAATTATTTCCGGCTTGAATTCTTTCACCACATTCCCTTCAGAGTCCACTATCTTGTATATAAGCTGAGGCCTGTATAAAGTGCCTCCATTAGCAATGGCAGCAGTAGCGTTTAAGACTTGCAAAGGCGTAGCCAGGAAAAACCCTTGCCCTATAGCCATGTTATAAGTATCGCCAAGGACCCATATTTCTCCGTAATTCAAGCGTTTCCAATCTGCATTTGGGACAAGGCCCTTACTTTCGCCCGGCAGGTCAATCCCTGTCTTTTCCCCAAAGCCAAAAATTTTTGCCCAGTAGGAGAGCTTATCAAGCCCGAGTCCCCGGAAATCTTTATATCCTCCGGCCACTTTGTAAAAGAAAATGTCACAGGAATAAGCGAGGGCATCTATGATGTTTATAGCTCCATGCCCCCTCTCGTACTTATGAATCCAACAATAAAATGGCTGTGCCCGGCTTGGATCATCGGGAAAATACTGGTGAGGGACCCACAAAATGCCTTCGCACTCCAGGTGGCTCCTTTCATTGATAATCCCTTCTTCCAAAGCGGCCGTAGCTGGTACTATTTTGAAAGTGGAGCCTATGGGATACTGGCCCATTATAGCATGGTTCACCATAGGGTGATTGGGGTCCTCTTCAAGCTGGCGGTATTCTTCAGGATTTATGCCCCGGGCGAACAGGTTATTATCATAAGAGGGCAGGCTCACCATGGCCAGGATCTGCCCACTTCTGGGGTCCATTACTATGGCCACCCCAACTGGGGAGTGGGCCTTCCTCATCCCTTCTTCCAGGGCTTCCTTTACAATCGCTTGTAAGTCCCAATCTATCGTGAGGTAAAGGCTATGCCCTGGAATTGGTGAATTTTCGTGCCCTACGGTGCGAATTTCCTTTCCTGAAGCGTCCACTTCCACAAGTTTCTGTCCTTTTTCTCCCTTCAAGTAATCCTCGTAGACAAACTCTATACCTGCAAGGCCTACTTTGTCGCGGCTGGGATCGTATCCCTTTGCCTTGTAACTTTCCGCCCATTCCCCCGGTATCAAGCCTGTGTACCCGATTATATGGGAAAAAAGGGTGCTACTTATGTACTCCCTGACCGGTTCTATTTCCACCTGGACTCCGGGAAAGTTGAGGTGTTCCTGCTGGAGCAGAAAGGCAATTTCTCTTTCCACGTTTTTCTTAACCACAATAGGGTTGTATGGGTTCTTCATCCCCTCTTTCACCATTGCCTCAAGGTCCGGGGAGGATCCTCCCGAAGAGGTAAGCCCCGCACTCTTGCCCGAGGCAAAGATAAGCTCGGAAAGCTTTAATAGCACTTTGCGACGTTCAACCTCTTCCCCAGGCAGATAAGCAGGGGTGATAAGCACGGTGTAACTTGGAGTATTTTTAACCAGCGCTCTCCCCCACCGATCGTAGATTATACCCCTCAAAGCATCTATCTGGACCAGGCGGAGGCGATTTCTTTCAGCCAGGGTTTTATAATAGTCAGCCCTCAGGATTTGGAGATGCCATAGGCGGAGAGTAAAGATAAAAAGGATTAACACAGCCCCTATCTGGAAAACCAGCAAGCGCTTCTTATGCTCGTTCACTCATTCCTCCCCGGTAAAGCCTGGCCAATATCAAGCAGGCCGGAACCATGGCCACCGCGTTCAGGAGAGCTGAGGGTAACGTTATAAGGAGAATGCTTTCGGCTCTGAAAGGGCTACAACCAAGGAAGTTCAGGATCGTTAGCTGGATCAAATCGTAAAGTATAAAAAACAAACCGGCTATCAGGAAAAGGGCAAACGGGTTGGTGTAGGATATATGCTCTGAAGTTAAGGCCACCAGGAAAGCTATAAGGGGGAGCGATATAGTAAAAAGACCCATGGGCCCACCGGAAACCAGGTCAAGAAGAAGACCAGCAACGAAAGCCCAGGATAACCCTGCATTTCCCCCTTTAATGATGCTCCAGAAAAATACTAATAAGAAGACCAAATCCAGCCTGGCTAAGGCAAGCCTTAAGCCTGAAATCAAGCTCTCCTGAACGATAATAATCCCTAACATTAAGGCGAATTCCGTGTAGATATTAATGACTCTCCTCCCCTGAAACTATTGGTTTAAAACCTTTGAGCACCAGCACCAGCTCCAGCCGGTCAAAATCTACTGAAGGCTTAATACGCACTTCCTGGAAAAGAGCATAATCCTTTTTCTCAATTTCAATTACCTGCCCTATTACGAGGCCCTTGGGCAAAGTTCCCCCCAGCCCCGAGGTCAAAACCACTTCCCCCACTGAGATATTCGCATCTATAGGGATATAACGCATAACAAGTGAGCCTTCAGGAGTTCCTTCCACCATGCCGGTAGCCTGCCCTCCCTCTATATAGGCACCTATAGAACTGGAAGGGTCTGTAATGAGCAGAACCTTTGAAGTTGAACTGTAAGCTGAAACCACCCTTCCCACCAGTCCCCTTTCGGTTACCACTGCCATTCCGGGCAAAACCCCATTCTTTTGCCCAACATTTATGATGACATATCGGGTGAAACCCGAAGGATCAAAACCAATAACCCTCGCTACAACTCTGGCAGTTGCGTAATCAAAAGCTGGGTTTTCCTGAGTGAAATTAAGAAGTTCTCTCAAGGCTTTGTTTTCAACCTCAAGTTCACGGAGCTGTATGTTTTCAACGATAAGGCGTTCTAACTCTTTTTTCAGCCGCTCATTCTCCTCCCGGAGGTGCCATATATCCTCAAGGATAGCAATGGCACGATGGAGTGAAGAGGAAGCAAGAGAAACCCCATACTGGATAGGGGAAGTAATGCTCAAGACGGCATCCTGCAAAGGGTTCAAAAGACCAGTTTTATGGAGAATAGCGAGGAGAAAGCCTGAAAATAGGAAGAGAAGGAGTAAACGCCAGCTGGGCTTTTTAGCTCCTCCTGATTCCGGAAAGAACTTTGTGGTAGACATCAATATACTCCAGGACTTTGGCAGCTCCTCTTACCACGCAGGTCACAGGGTCTTCAACAACGTAAACTTTAATCTTAAGTTCTTCGCTCAGCCTTCGGTCAAGGCCTTTGAGGAGAGCTCCCCCTCCCACCAGGGCAATACCTCTTTCCATAAGGTCAGCCACGAGTTCAGGGGGAGTATCGTCCAGCACGTCCTTTGCCGCATTAACTATAGCGGAGATAGAACCGGAAAGGGCTTCCCTTATCTCTACGCTGGAAACCTCCACTTCATCTGGAAGCCCGGTAATGAGATTTCGCCCCCTGAGGACAAAGGTCTCCTCTTTGGGCAAAGGGTAAGCAGAGCCTATAGCGATCTTGGCCTGCTCGGCCATCCTTTCCCCTATAAGTAGGTTGTACTTTTGCTTGGCATAACGGATGATATCCTCATCCATCTCATCGCCTGCTATTCGGATAGAAGCACTCTGAACAACTCCTCCCAGGGAAATGACTGCTATCTCCGTTGTGCCTCCGCCGATATCAATGACCATACTGCCCACAGAATCGTTTATAGGCAGGTCAGCTCCGATGGCAGCAGCTATGGGCTCTTCTACCAGGTAAACCTCCCTGGCTCCAGCACTTGTAACGGCGTCGTAAACGGCTTTCTTTTCCACTTCCGTCACGCCGCTGGGTATGCCCACTATTACCCTGGGCCTTGGGATTCGGAAAAGCAGCTTTTCATGAACTTTACGGATGAAATGATGGATCATGGCTTCGGTGACATCAAAATCTGAAATTACCCCATCTCTTATGGGCCTTATAGCCACTATGGTAGCAGGGGTTCTACCTAACATTTCTTTAGCTTCCGCCCCTATCGCCAAGATTTTCCCCGTTTCTTTCTCCAAAGCCACTATGGAAGGCTCATTGATCAAAATCCCTTTGCCCCTGACAGCCACCAAGGTTGTGGCTGTTCCGAGGTCTATAGCCATGTCAAAAGAGAAAAGTCCGAGAAAAGCGCTCAGCGGGTTGAACACAGTCTCTCACTCCTCTTGCAAGTTTTGGTTCATTATACCATGAGGGAAGAAAATTAGCCAAGTTAACACCAAATAAACGCTGCCTGGTGGTTAGGGCTTATTTGCCTTAAAATCGCCTTTTGTGATATACTTAACCAAGCTTAAAACAGAAGCAGGGAGGTTGCAATGCCTGTGAGCGTGGAAATCCCCAGGGAAACTTTTACAGGGCAAATTCGGCAAGTGACCCTTGGAGCTACTAAGGAACAGGGAGGAACCCGCAAAAAAACAGTAACAGTAGGAGGAGAAACCACCCTTCCTTTCCTCCATTTTGAAGGAGAAATACCTAATCCCCCGGCTATTGCTCTGGAGATCACTGATTCTTTCCCAGCTGAATGGTCTCCACTCCTTATCAAGGCTTGGGGCGAAGCTACTATGAAGGATCCAGCCCAATGGGCGGCTAAGGCTGAAGAAGTTGGAGCAGACCTAATTATGATAAAACTTACCGGCCTTGATTCAAACGGCCAACCCTATCCTGCTAAAGAAGCTGTTAATCTGGTCCGGCGAGTCCTGGAAGCCACTGGTTTACCCCTTATTGTGAGAGGTCCGGGACAACCGGAAAGAGATAACGAACTTCTGACAGCCGTAGCTGATGCTACTGCTGGTGAGCGCATTGTCCTTGGCCTTTGTGAAGATAAAAATTACCGCACCATCGTAGCAGCAGCTCTCGCCAACAATCACCTGGTTATAGCCAGCACCCCGATTGATGTTAACCTGGCCAAACAGCTCAATATCCTCATAAGCGACATGAACATGCCACTGGATCGGGTCCTGATGGACCCCACCACAGGTTCTCTTGGTTACGGCCTTGAATATACTTACTCGGTAATGGAAAGGCTCCGGCTTGCGGCACTCCAGGGTGACCCAATGGTTCAGCTCCCGATGATCTGCTTTGCCGGGGAAGAATCCTGGCGGCAGAAGGAATCAAAAGTGGGAGAAGGTGTACCCGAAGCATGGGGTGATTGGGAAAAAAGAGCCATAATGTGGGAAGCAATAACGGCTACAACCCTCATCCATGCAGGAGCTGACATTGTAACCCTCAGACATCCCAGGACTGTAAACCTTGTGAGGCAGGAAATCCAGAAACTTATGAACAAACCATGAGGTTTTATCTTACCCTTTTGGGGGCTATTTTCTTTTTGGGGACAGCTATACTGGGAATTTTCAAGCCGGATCTGGTTTGGGGCAAACCCCCGGTGCCCCTGACCAAGCCTTATCAAAAACAATTGCTCAAAAGAAAAAGGCTTATAGGCACTGTAGTATACGCATTGATTGGGCTGGCGCTTCTCCTCTTAGCCCTAAAAGAGGGCAAAATTATATAATCCCATGAGAGGAGTGGGAAGATGGCTCTCACAGGATTGCAGATATACAAACTTCTGCCAAAAACTAACTGTAAAGAGTGTGGCTTTCCCACCTGCCTTGCTTTTGCCATGAAATTGGCAGCCAAGCAGGCAGAGCTTTCTCAGTGCCCTTACGTTTCCGAGGAAGCCAAGCAGGCCCTGGCTGAAGCTTCTGCCCCGCCCATTCGCCTGATTACAGTAGGTGTGGGCGAAAGGAAGATAGAAGTTGGCAATGAAATAGTCCTGTTCCGCCACGAGAAAACTTTCTACCATCCCCCTGGGATCTTCATTAAAATTAAGGATACTCAGCCCCTGGATGAAGCCCAAAAGTTCGCCCAGGAAGTTATAAGCTACTCAGTGGAGAGGGTGGGCAAGGTCTTCTCCCCGGATGGCTTAGCCATTGAGAACACCTCAAAGGACCCGGCCAAATTTGCTGCCTGTGTGGAGGCCATCCGCTCCGTCGCTCCCGACCATCCTTTTATCCTTATTTCCGAGGATCCTGTCGCCATGAAAGCAGCTCTGGAAAAGGAAGGAGGCAAAAATCCGCTCCTTTACGCCGCTACCCCTCAGAATTGGCAAGAGATGGCTCAGCTGGCAAAGGAGAAGAACGTACCCCTGGCTGTCCGGGCCGATGGCGACCTCTCAGCCCTTGCTTCCTTAACGGAGCAACTTCGGGAGGCAGGAGTTGAGGATTTGGTCCTTGATCCGGGGAGAGATGACCCGGCCGGGAGCCTTGCCGTTATGACCCAGATAAGACGCCTGGCTCTCAAACAGAATTTCCGCCCCCTTGGCTACCCCATGATTACTATGCCTGGAAGGGGCACTCAATCCGCTGAGGAAGAAGCCCTCCTGGCTGCTCAACATATCGCTAAGTATGGAGGTTTGATCGTCCTTGATCACTTTGATCCCGCAATCCTTTATCCCCTGTTCACTCTCCGCCTCAATATCTACACCGATCCTCAGAAACCGATTCAAGTTAGCCCGGGTGTTTATGAAATCGGGAAGCCAGGGCCTGATTCTCCTCTGCTGGTTACCACAAACTTCTCCCTCACTTACTTCAGCGTCTCAGGTGAAACGGCTGCCAGCGGAATACCTTCCTGGCTCCTGGTTTGCGACACCGAAGGGATGAGCGTGCTCACGGCCTGGGCTGCCGGCAAATTTGATGCCGAGAAAATTGCCAAATCCGTCAAGCAGTACACTGTTGAAGAGAAGATTAAGCATCGCAAGATCATAATCCCGGGGCATGTGGCTGTCATTTCGGGTGAGCTTGAAGATGAACTTCCGGGCTGGGAAGTTATGGTGGGGCCAAGGGAGGCCGTGGATATCCCCAACTTCCTGAAGGCTTTCTGGAGCACGAATTGAAGTATGCCTCCCATACTGAACTTTGTAAGTCCGGCCCTTGCTCTTAAGTATCTGGGCCTTTGCTTCTTATCCATTACCGGGGCCTTACAAATAGTCGCAGGGAAGAGGGGAATTGAAGGTTTGTCGCTTTTCCCCTCTTCCCTTCGTCTTTATCAGGTTACTATTGGCCTGGCCCTCATTGCTGGCTCTTTCGCCTTTTTCTTCATTATTACTCCGGAAGTTTTTACCCCTGGCCTGGCAGGCTCGGAATTAATGATACTCTTCGGGTGCGGCGGGATTTTAGCCCTGGCCTTTTCCACCACCGTTGCTGAATTGAGAGGAAACCAACGCTTTCGCCCAATCCTTCCAGACGCCGAAGAAAGCTTAATGGAAGGAAAGGTAGCCTTTTTTGGAACAAAGGCTGGAGAAAAAGTTGATTTATGCCTGATCCCTGACCCCTGGGAACCTTTCTCTCTTGATTTCCTGGCCCGTCGGCTTGCCAGTTCAGGCCACAGGGTTGCAGTGTTACACTGGCAGGCCATACCCGATGAAATCTCTGCAATCGCTTTTCCCGCCCTGGCCCTGGGAAAATACGGGGCTAAGATGGCCTTTGGGCACAGGGTGGGAGGAAATATTGCTCTGCATCTGGCCTCTCAAAACAGCCAGATTAAAGCTGTAGCCATTGCTCCTTTCCTTAGCCTTGAAGATGCCAGACCCGGGCTCAGATGGCTTAGAGAAGGGGGAATCTTCACAGCTTTCAGGCGCCTTCGGAAAAGAGAAGGGCTCGTAAAAGCACTTCTGCCGGTTGAAATTCCCACCAATTCCGTTATAATTAACCCGGAAACAGGGGTTAACCCCTGGGGTATGGTCCTCACTGAGGAAATCGTAAAAATCTGCGAGAGCGAAGCGAAGGGGCTCTCTATGGTAAACGGGTGCTAAGTAAGGATGGAGCTGGATTACTTTTTGTTCAAGGCTATAAATGACTTAGCAGGTCGCTGGCCGTGGTTTGATGTCTTGATGCGCCTTCTCGTAAACGAATACTTCGTCCCTACTACCATGGCCTTAATCCTGGTGATAATGTGGTTCTGGGGAAGGGACGAGACCGAGCAAGCCCGTTACCACCGAATCGTAATTCTCACCGCCCTTTCCCTTATCACTGCTAACATTATCCTTAAAGGCATAAACCTCCTTTACTTCCGCCCCCGCCCCTTTGATACTTATCAGGTCAAACTCCTTTTCTACAAGCCATGGGACTCTTCCTTTCCCAGCAATCCTGCTACTACAGGCTTTTCAATTGCTGTAGCCGTTGCCCTTCACGACCCGTTCTGGGGTTTGCCCTTCTTAATCCTTGCCATCCTTTTTGGCTTTTCCCGGATCTTCTGCGGGGTTCATTACCCATCCGATGTCCTGGCTGGAGCTTTGCTGGGCACCATAACGGCCTGGTTCTACTGGAAATATTCCCATAAGCTTGAGGGATTGATCGCTTTCATCCGCCGTTTGCTCAAAAGATTTTGCCTGGCTTGAGAGGTAGAAATGGTCAAAGTTCACATCAAACCTCAGGATATAACGGTGGAGGTGGAAAAAGGCACCCTTATCTCTGAAGCTCTGGATACTGCGGGGATTAAACTTTTGCTTCCCTGTGGTGGGCAAGGAAGGTGCGGGCGATGCAAAGTGGTGGTAGAAAGGGGGGAAGTAAGGCGACGTTCTGTAGCTCGCCTTTCCCCCACCGAACTTAAGCAAGGTTACGCTTTAGCTTGCCAAACTCTTATAGAAAGCGAAGCAGTAATTTTTGTTCCGCCTCAGGAAGAACTCATAAAGCACAGACTGCCTACAGAAAAAGTCGCCGAGTATATAGCCTTGCCCTTCCCATGTGATACTGTTTCAAACCCCTACTTAAAAGCCTTCTATCTCGAGATAACTCCTCCCAGCCTGGCCGACAACACTACTGACTTTGAAAGGCTTAAGAGGGAACTTTCCGTGCAATACCACATCCATGACCTTATAGCAAACCTTCCGGTCTTGAGGAAATTAGCTCGGGTCCTCCGGGAGGCGGACTGGAAAGTGACAGTTATCGTGGAGATGCACAACTGGGCTCGCAAAGGCCCCCCGCGCCTTATTGATATAAAACCAGGGAATGCTACCGGAAGGCTTTATGGTGCAGCAGTGGACATTGGTACTACCTCAGTGGTGGTCTACCTGGTAGACCTGAATACTGCTCAGGTGGTGGATACAGCAGCCGAATATAATAAGCAAATAGCCTGTGGTGAGGACATCATCTCCCGCATAATCTATGCCCGAAAACCCGGGGGCCTTGAACACCTGCAGCGTCTTGTTATTCAGACCATAAACGAACTCACAGCCCAAATATGCCAGAGGCAGAACATAAATCCCGATGAAATCTACATGATGACCGTTGCAGGCAATACTACCATGATTCACCTTTTCCTGGGATTGTGGCCTGAACCCATACGCCTTGAACCTTACATTCCTACCATAAGACACCCACTCCCGGTAAAAGCTTCTGAAATTGGGGTTGATATAAACCCCGAAGCTACCGTTGATTGTCTTCCCGGGGTTGGAAGCTATGTTGGTGCTGATATAACTGCCGGAGTTCTAAGCTCTGGAACAATTTTCACCGACAAATTAACCCTATTTATAGACATAGGCACCAACGGAGAGATGGTCCTTGGTAATTTTGACTGGCTCATATCCTGCGCCTGCTCGGCAGGACCTGCTTTTGAGGGGGCTGGAGTTGAATCCGGCATGAGGGCTACAGCCGGTGCCATTGAAGAAGTATGGATAAATGCCCGAAACTATGAAGCCACATGGCGAACCATTGGTGACCTGCCCCCCGAAGGTTTATGCGGTTCCGGGATAATTTCCCTGCTGGCGGAAATGCTCATCACCGGGGTTATGGACAAAAGCGGACGCATTAACTTATCCCTTCCCACCAAAAGGGTGAGAATGGGACCTCATGGGCCTGAATATGTGGTAGCGTGGAAAGAAGAGACCCGCTCCGGTGAGAAGGATATAGTTATCACAGAGGTGGATATCTCAAATCTTCTCAGAGCGAAGGCTGCCATTTATGCTGGATTCCGTACCCTGGCAAGGGCAGTAGGAGTGCAGATAGCTGATGTGGAACAGGTACTGATAGGTGGGGCCTTTGGGAAATACCTGAACGTGGAAAAGGCCATCCAGATAGGAATGTTGCCCGACATGCCCTGGGATCGCTTTAAATTCCTGGGCAACACCTCAGCCCTGGGAGCTTATATTTGCCTTGTCTGCCCAGAGATGCGGGAAAAGGTGGTGGAAATAGCCGAGAAAATGACCTACCTTGAACTCTCAGCTGATAATACTTTCACCGAGGAGTTCACCTCAGCCCTCTTCTTCCCCCATACCGACTTAGATACCTTCCCCTCCGTAAAGAGGCTACTTAAAAGCGCGGGAACTTCTTAAAAAGAGCGTGGGTTTTTCAAAGATTAGAAGAAGTAGGCAAGGGTTGGAGGATATGCCCCCAAAAAATTTTTCAAAAGGGGGCAAACCGCCAGCATTGGCAACCCGCCCCCGAGTGGGACCCAAAACCATGGCGAACCCTTAGCCCACGAGGGTGGGTAAAATGGGGGTGCAGGGGGC